>Ga0075425_100003570_pt1 | contig 15823 bp, 13 predicted proteins | sample SoiMethybrSBSTD4_FD_75300 | JGI IMG/M metagenome (GOLD analysis project Ga0075425, IMG submission 75300) | Bulk soil microbial communities from a Populus tree surrounding site in Tennessee, USA - Soil MetaG P. TD hybrid SBSTD4 | ecosystem: Environmental > Terrestrial > Soil > Tree plantation... | reverse complement strand
TCTGATTTGCCGTCGGGGCGGCTGCGCCGGGCTCCGCCGCCGCGACGGTCGGGCGGACTCTTGCGCTCATTCGTATCTCAGGACATCCACGGGGGCGAGGGATCCGGCCCGGCGGGCGGGCAGCACCGTGGCGAGGAACGACAACAGCAGCGTGGCGCCGACGATGAGGACGAAGTCCGAGGGCGAGAGCTTCATCGGCAGATAGTCGATCTGGTAGACGTCGCCGGCCAGTCGAATGATCTTGTAGGTGTTCTGGAGCCAGATGAGGGCGAGCCCGACCGCGCTGCCCGCGACCGTCCCCACTACGCTGATCATCATGCCGACGCTGAAGAACACGAGCGTGATGCTGTGGGCGGAGGCACCGATGGCCTTCAGCACGCCGATCTCCTTCCGCTTCTCGGCCACCAGCAGGACGAGGTGACCGATGATCGCGAAGGCCGCCACCAGCACGATGATGGTGACGATCACGAAGAGCGCCAGCTTCTCGAGCTGGAGCGCCGCGAACAGGTTGCGGTTCATGTCCATCCAGTCGCGCACCCAGAACGGAAACCCCAGGCGTGCGGTGATGGCCGCGCCGACCCGCTTGGCGGCGAACGGATCGTCGAGCTTGACCTCGAGGCCGGTCACGCCGCTCGGCAGGTCCGCGAACTCGCTCGCCGCCGGCAGCGCCAGGTAGGCGATCGACGAGTCGTACTCGTACATGCCGACCTCCACCGTGCCGGCGACCGTGAAGCGCCGCATCTTCGGCACCATGCCGACCGCGGTGATGGCGCCCTTGGGCGAGATCACCGTCACCGCGTCGCCGGGCACCACGCCGAGCGTCCGCGCCAGCTCCACGCCGAGCAGGATGCTGGGCTGGCCCTCGGCGAGCGGCGCCAGCGACCCCGTGTGCACCTGCTTCTGCAGATCGGTGAGCACCGAGCGATCGTGGAGCGCCACGCCCCGGACGAGACCGCCGTGGGCACCGCCGGCCTCGGTCGTGAAGAGCGCCTGCTGCAGGACGAACGGCGTGGCCGAGCGCACGCCCGGCACCTGGCGCACACGGACCGCGACGGCGTCGGCGTCCGCCAGCCCGCCCCGTCCGGCCTGGAAGACCAGCAGGTGCGGGTTCGCCGAGATGATCTTGTCGCGAATGCCGTCCTGGAAGCCGGTCATCACCGCGAGTACCACGATCAGCGCGGCCACACCGAGGAAGACGCCGCCGACGCCGATCCACACGAAGAGGGAGAGGTTCGTGCGCTGCCCGCGCGCGCCCAGATAGCGCCGAGCCAGGAACAGCTCGAATGGCAGCCCGCGCCTCATGCGCTCGGGTGCTCCGGCTCGTCGTCGGCGCCGGGCGCCTCGGGCCGCAGGTGCGGAAACAGGATGACCTCTCGAATCGACGGCTGGTTGGCGAAGAGCATGACGAGCCGATCGATGCCGATCCCCTCGCCCGCCGTCGGCGGCATCCCGTACTCGAGCGCGCGGACGTAGTCCTCGTCGAGCCAGTGCGCCTCGTCGTCGCCGCGCTGGCGCTCGGCGGCCTGCTGGAGGAACCGCTCGCGCTGGTCGATGGGATCGTTCAACTCGGAGTACGCGTTGGCCAGCTCGCGCCGTCCCACGAACAGCTCGAAGCGGTCCACCAGCCGCGGGTCCTCGCGCTTGCGCCGGGACAGCGGTGACAGCTCGATCGGAAAGTCGGTGACGAACGTCGGCTGCACGAGCGTGGGCTCGACGAGCGCCTCGAAGCAGTCCTTCCAGCTCTCGATGGTCGCGGGCCGGGCACCGGCCGCGGCCGTCGCCGCCGCAGCGTCGATCGCACTCCGGAAGTCGCGGACGGCGGCGCCTGGCGTGACGGTTGTTTCCAGCCGCGCGGAGATGCCGCCGAAGAACGACAGGCGCCGCCACGGCGGCTTGAGATCGATGACCTCGTCCCCCCACGGCAGCGTCAGCGTGCCCTTGAGCGTTTGCGCGAGGTGGACGAACAGCTCCTCGGTCAGCTCCATCAGGTCGGTGTAATCGGCGTAGGCCTGGTAGAACTCGCACATCGTGAACTCGGGGTTGTGCTGCGTCGACACGCCCTCGTTCCGGAAGTTCCGGTTGATCTCGTACACGCGGTCGAGACCGCCGACGACCAGGCGCTTGAGATAGAGCTCGGGGGCGATGCGCAGATACAGGTCGACGTCGAGTGCGTTGTGATGCGTCACGAAGGGCCGCGCCACCGCACCGCCGGGGATGGGCTGCATCATCGGTGTCTCGACCTCGAGAAAGCCGCGGCCGTCGAGGAACTCGCGCAGGGCCTTCACCAGCCGCGAGCGCAGGAGGAAGATCTCCCGGACCTCGGGGTTCACCACGAGATCGACGTACCGCTGGCGGTAGCGCGTCTCGATGTCCCGCAGGCCGTGCCACTTTTCGGGCAGCGGGCGGAGCGACTTGGCCAGGAAGGTGAAGCTCTTGACCGCGACAGTCAGCTCACCCGTGCGCGTGCGGAAGGGCTGGCCCGTCACGCCGATGTAATCGCCCACGTCGAGATCGGTGAAGAGCCCGTAGTCGTCGCCCAGCTGATCGGCGCGGGCGTAGAGCTGGATCCGCCCGGTGTAATCCATGAGATGGGCGAAGCAGGTCTTGCCGTGGTGCCGGAGCGCGACGACGCGCCCGGCGATGCGCACCGGGCCGAAGGCCTCGAGCTCGGCCTCGCCGGCTGCGCCGAGACGTCGACCGAGCTCACCGGCCCAGTGCGTGACCGAAAAGCGCGTGCCGAAGGGGTCGACGCCGCGGGCGCGCAGGCGGTCGAGCTTTTCGTGGCGCTGGCGGAGAAGCGGCGGCAGCTCCTCGGCCCTCACGCCTCGCGTCCTCGCGACCACAGCAGATATGCCTTGATGAACGCGTCAAGGTCGCCGTCCATCACCGCCTCGACGTTGCCGACTTCCACCCCCGTGCGGTGATCCTTGATCAGCTGGTAGGGATGGAAGGTGTACGAGCGGATCTGGCTCCCGAAGGCGATCTCCTTCTTCTCCCCGGTCAGCTCCTGCAGCTCCTCGCGCTGCTTCTTCTGCGCGAGCTCGTAGAGCCGCGCCTTCAGGATCCGCAGCGCGGTGTCGCGGTTGCGGAGCTGCGAGCGCTCGTTCTGGCACTGCACCACGATGTTGGTCGGCAGGTGGGTGATGCGGACGGCGGAGTCGGCAGTGTTGACGCCCTGCCCGCCCGGGCCCGACGAGCGGAATACGTCGATGCGCAGCTCGTCCTCGCGCACCGTCACCTCGACGTCGTCGACCTCGGGAGCCACGGCCACGGAGGCGAAGCTCGTCTGGCGGCGCTTCGACGCATCGAACGGTGAGATGCGCACCAGACGGTGCACGCCCATCTCGCCGCGCAGGTAGCCGTAGGCGTACTCGCCGGTCACCTCGATGGTCGCCGACTTGATCCCCGCCTCCTCGCCCGGCAGCAGGTCGACGACCTCGGCCTTGAAACCGTTCCGCTCACACCACCGCAGGTACATGCGCATCAGCATCTGCGCCCAGTCCTGCGACTCGGTGCCGCCGGCGCCGGGATGGATCGAGAGCACCGCTGGCTTGCTGTCGTGCGAGCCCGAGAGCATGACTTTCAGCTCGAACTCGTCGAGGTCGCGCCGCAGGCCCGCCACGCCGTCGGTGATCTCGGCGTCGAGGCTGCCGTCGTCGGCCTCTGCGGCGAGCTCCAGCAATATCTGTAATTCCTCGGCCTGGCCGGCGAGCTCGCCCATCCGCGTCACGGCGCGGGCGAGCTCCGACCGCTCGCGGATCAAGTCCTGGGCGCGGCGGTTGTCCTCCCAGAAGCTGGGCGCGCCCATCTCGGCGTCTAGGGCCTCCAGACGCTGCGTCTTGCCCGCGATGTCAAAGATGCCTCCGCAGCTCGTCCACGCGGCGACCGAGATCGCTCACGTCCCGCTTCAGCTCACCGAGCATGCGCGACTCCCCGCCGCCGTCGCCAGCCGTCCGCGAGCGCCACCGCGGAGACAGCGAGGGCGAGATACACGAGCCAGTCGCCCAAGCGCGTGTAGAGCGTCTCGCGCACACGCAGCGGAATGCGGCCCTCCAGCGTGCCGCGGACGAACAGCGGGAGCGAGCGCTCGATCTCGCCGGTGGGCAAGATCACCGCGGACACCCCGGTGTTCGCCGCGCGGACGACCGCGATCCGGTGTTCAACCGCGCGAAATGGATACATACCGAGGTGCTGCAGCGGGCCATCGGTATGCCCGAACCATCCGTCGTTCGTCATGTTCACCATGAAGCGCGCTCCTCCGAGGACGAAGCGGCGCACGAGTGCCGGAAAGATGCCTTCGTAACAGATGACGGTCCCGAATGGGGCGGGCGGACCCGAGAAGACGACTGCGCGGGAGCCGGGCTCGAGGTCCGCGATGAATTCGGCCCAGCCCCTGACGAAACCGAGCACCCACGACAGCGGCACGTACTCACCAAACGGAACAAGATGGATCTTATCATACCTGCCCACGATGCCTCGTTCGTCGAGTAGAAATGCGGTGTTACGGTACCTCGGCGCAGACGTTCCCTCGGCGTCCACGGAGCCGACGAGGAGCGGCGCGGAGACCTCCCAGGACAGCGCCTCGAGGGCCGCGATCAGCGTCGGATCCTGGCGCAGGATGGTCGGCGAGGCCGTCTCCGGCCACACGACCAGGTCCGGTCGCGCGCGGCCGGCCTCGCGCGTCAAGCCGAAGTAGATTCGCAGCGAGGCGGCGGCGAAGCCCGGGTCCCACTTCAGCGGCTGGGCGATCGAGGGCTGGACGATCGCCACCGAGGCGCGCGCGGCGCCGCTGCCCTCCGCGTGCCCGAGCCGCCACGCGCCGAACGCCAGCGTCGAGCCCAGCAGCAGGGCCGCGACGCCGAGCGCGGCCGCGGCCGCACGACGGCGGAGGACGACGATCGAGCCGAGCGCCGTGTTCACCGCGATCACCACGAAGGTCACCGCGTGGACGCCGCCGAGCTCGGCGATCTGGATGACGGTCAGATGGCGCCCCTGCGAATAGCCCAGCGTGCCCCAGGGAAAGCCGCCCATCAGCGTCCCGCGCACCCACTCCGCGGCGAGCCAGACGAAGGGCGCCGCCGCGACGGCCACGAGCGCCGAGCGACGCGCGGCGAGCCACGACACGGCGCCCGCGAAGAGGCCGAAGTAGAGACCGCAGTATGCGGCGAGCAGCGTGGTCGGCAGCCACACGAGCGGCCACGGAATCGCGCTGTAGACCCGGAACGTGAAGTTGAGCCACCGCAGCAGCAGCAGGAAGAACGCGAAGCCGCCGAGCCAGCCCAGGGCCAGGGCGGCGCGCGGCGGCCGCACGAGGGCCAGCGCGACCAGCGGAGCGAGCGCGACCCACGCCGCTCCCGCCCAGTCCGTCCGCGGAAAGGCGAGCGCGAGGGCGACGCCTCCGATGACGACGAGGAGCGCGTGGCCGGCGGCGTCGCGCAGCGGGCGCGCGATCAAGCGCCGATCGACAGGCGGTCGGCGAGAAACGTCGGCAACCCGGCGGCCAGGATCTTCTCGCGCGCGGTGGCCACGTCGTATGGCACGCGTCGGATCGTCACATGGTGCTCGTCGGTGCTCCACACCGCGTACGCCGCGCGCGCGTCGTGGTCGCGCGGCTGCCCCACGCTGCCGACGTTGATCACGTACCGGCGGCCTCGTTCCAGCACGGTGTCCGTCGCGCTCGGCTCATGAGCCGGCCCTGACGAGCCGATGGACCATGCGCCAGGCCGGTGCGAGTGCCCGACGAAGCACACGCGGGTCGCGAAGGCGCCGAACGCCTCGTAGCCGTCGTCGGCGGAGATCAGGTACTCCCACTCCTCGGGGTGCGCGGGCGAGGCGTGCACGAGCGTCGCGTCCTCGATCACGTGCACGAGCGGTCGCGTGCCGAGCCAGGCGCGCTGGTCCTCGTCGAGACGACGACGCGTCCACATCGCGGCCGCCCGCGCGGAGTTGTTGAACCAGGCGAGATCGAGGAGCCCCGTGACGCCGTGCTCGTGGTTGCCCGCGACCACGACCTCGGCGCGCGCGGCCACCCGCTCGATGCAGGCCGCGGGATCCGCGCCGTAGCCCACGATGTCGCCGAGGCAGAGGACGGCGTCGGCGCGCGAGGCGGCATCGGCGAGGACCGCGTCGAGCGCTTCCAGGTTTCCGTGGATGTCGGACAGGATCGCGTACCGCACGAGTCGGCGGTCAGGAGGCCGCGCGCAGCTCCTTGTGGACGCGGTCGAGGATGCCGTTGATGAAGCGGCCCGACTCCTGCGTGCCGAACTTCTTGGCGATCTCGATGGCCTCGTTGATGGCCACCTTGGGAGGGACCTTATCCCGATCGAGGAGCTCGTACACGGCCAGGCGCAGGATGTTGCGGTCGACCACCGCCATGCGCTCGAGCTCCCAGTGCTCGGCGTACTGGACGATGAGCCCGTCGATCTCCCGCTGGCGCCGCTTGGTGCCGGCCACCAGCGCGGAGGCGAACGCGCGCGTGTCGTCGTCCACGGGATGCCGTGCCCAGAAGTCCGTCTCGTGCGTCGCCGGGTCGGTCTCGTCGTGAAGGTCCAGCTGATAGAGAAACTGGAGCGCCACCTCTCTGGCCTTTCGTCGCCGGCCCACGGCTAGCCTCGACGCGTTCGCTTCGACGGTCGGAGCTGCTGAACGAACGCGGCCATCTCGATGACGGCGGCGGCGGCTTCCTCGCCGCGGTTGCCGACGTCGCCGCCGGCCCGTGCCCACGCCTGGGCCTCGTCGAGGGTGGTGATGACGCCGAACCCGGTCGGCACGCCGGTGGCGAGCGCGACGTGGCGGATTCCCGCCGCCGCCTCGCGTGCCACGTGCTCGTAGTGCGGCGTCTGGCCACGGATGACGACCCCGACACAGACGATACCGGCGTAGCGGCCGGTCACGGCCAGGTGATAGGCGGCCTGCGGCAGCTCGAAGGATCCGGGAACCCAGTACAGGTCGACGCGGTCTTCCGGAATCTTGGCGGCCGCGAACGCGTGCCGCGCGCCCTCCACCAGGCGCTCGCTGATCCGCTCGTTGAAGCGCGCGGCCACGATGGCGTACCGCGCGGAGGCGTCGGCCCGCTGCAACCGCGAGGCGGGGGCCCGTCCGGCCATGCTAGTCCGGGAGCGACGAGAGGAGGTGGCCGAGCTTGTCGCGCTTGGTGCTGAGGTACTTACGATTTTCTTCGTTGGCCGGAATCTCGATGGGCACGCGTTCCACGAAGTTCAGCCCGTAACCTTCGAGCCCCACGATCTTCTTGGGATTGTTGGTGAGCAGGCGGAACTGCCGCACGCCGAGGTCGATGAGGATCTGGGCGCCGATGCCGTAGTCGCGCAGATCGGCCTTGAACCCGAGGCTCTGGTTGGCCTCCACGGTGTCCTGGCCCTGGTCCTGCAGCTCGTAGGCGCGGATCTTGTTGTGCAGCCCGATCCCCCGCCCTTCCTGCCGCAGGTAGACGACGACGCCACGCCCCTCCTTCTGGATCATGGACAGCGCCTTCTCCAGCTGCGAGCCGCAATCGCAGCGGCGCGACCGGAACACGTCGCTTGTGAGGCACTCCGAGTGCATCCGGACCAAGATCGGCTCCGGGCCGGCGATGTCGCCCATCACGAGTGCGATGTGCTCGCGCCGGTACACGGTCGTCTCGTAGGCGATGGCGGTGAACTCGCCGAACTCCGTCGGCAGCCGCGTGGTGGCGATGCGGCGCACCAGTTTCTCCTTGTGGCGGCGGTACTCGATCACGTCCTTGATGGTGATCATCTTGAGGCCGTGCTCGGCGGCGACGCGCCCCAGGCCCGGCACCCTCGCCATCCGCCCCTCGTCGTCGAGCACCTCGCAGATCACGCCGGCTGGATAGCAGCCGGCCAGCCGCGCCAGGTCGACGGCCGCTTCGGTGTGGCCGGCGCGGCGCAGCACCCCGCCGGGCATCGCACGGAGCGGGTTCATGTGCCCGGGACGCGTGAGGTCCTCCGGGCGCGTGGCGGGATCGACGAGGACCCGGATGGTGACGGCGCGGTCGTAGGCGGAAGTGCCCGTGGTCACGCCGTGCCGGGCGTCGACGGTCTGCGTGAAGGCCGTGCCCATGGGCGCGGTGTTGTCGACGACCATCATGGGAATCTGTAGCTCGTCGAGCCGCTCGCCCTGCATGGGGATGCAGATGAGACCGCGCCCGTGCTTCGTCATGAAGTTCACGGCCTCGGGGGTGGCCTTGTCGGCCGCCATGACGAAGTCGCCCTCGTTCTCGCGATCCTCGTCGTCGACGACGATGAGGATCCGCCCCTGCCGGATCTCCTCGATGCCTTCCTCGACCGTTGAGAAGACCGTCACGTCGTGGTTCCCCTCAGCTCCAGGGACCGAAGAACGTATTTGCCGATCACGTCGGCCTCGATGTTCACCGCGCTACCGTGCCGGAGCCGCCCCAGGTTCGTGACCTCCAACGTGTGCGGAATCAGCATCACCTCGAACCCCGCCGCGTCCAGCCCGGCGATCGTGAGGCTCACCCCGTCGACCGCGATCGAGCCCTTGGCCACCAGCAGCGGCGCCATGTCGGGTCCGGGCAGCGCGAAGCGGACCCGCGCCGTCGATTCTACACGGGTTACGTCCGTCACGAGGGCCACCCCATCGACGTGCCCCAGCACGAGATGGCCGCCGAGCGCGGCGCCGAGCCGAAGAGGACGCTCGAGGTTGACGCCGTCGCCGACGACCAGCCGCGAGATCGCCGTCCGCGCGAGCGTCTCCGGTCCGACGTCGAAGGCGAACCCGTCGGGCTTGACGTCGACCACGGTCAGGCAGACGCCGTTGACGGCGACGCTGGCGCCGAGCCCGCTGCCTTCGAGCGTGACCGTCGCGGCGACGTCGATCCGCCGCGTGGCGCCTTCCCCGGCGACGCGACGGACGGTTCCCACTTCCTCCACGATTCCCGTGAACATGCTAGCGGGCGTCGGGACGCCGCGCGGCGGGCACCGCGTAGCCGACGCTAGAGACGTCCGCGTCGAGCCGACGGACGTCGCCCTCGACGAGCAGATCGTCGCCGACGCGCGTGACCTCGAGGCCGACGATGCGCGGCGCGCTCTCCAGCGCGCGCCCGACGCCGGCGACGGCCGGTGTGGCCGCCCGGCCCCCGAGCAGCCGGGGTGCCAGGAACAGGGCCACGCGGTCGACGAGGCCGGCGTCGACGAAGGCCCCGTGGACCTCGCCGCCGCCCTCGACGAGTACGGCGCGGACCTCGCGCGCGGCCAGGGCGGCGAGCGCCGCGTGAAGATCGATGCGGCCGTCTCGTGTCGCGACCGGGATCACTGTGGCACCGCTCGCGGCGATCGCCGCGACGCGAGCCGGACCGGCGTCCTCGCCCACGATGACGAGCGCGCGCGCGGGCGTGGCCGCCGTGATCAGCCGCGCGTCGGCCGGCGTCCGCGCATGCGTGTCGAGGACGACGCGATAGGGCTCGCGCGGCCACGGACGCTCGAGGCGCACGGTGAGCGCCGGATCATCCTGGAGCGCGGTCCCCACGCCGACGACGATCGCGTCCGAGTCCCGGCGAAGCCGGTGCGCGACCGCGCGGGCCTCCGGGCCAGTGATCCACTTCGATTCGCCGTGGACGTCGGCGATGCGGCCGTCGAGCGTCATCGCGGCCTTCAGCGTGACGTGCGGGCGTCCGAGCCGCATCGCGGTGACGAAGGCGCGGTTCTGCCGCTCGGCGTCCTCCACGAGGATCGCCTCCACGACGTCCACGCCGGCCTCTCTCAGCAGGGCGAGGCCGCGGCCGGCGACGAGGGGGTTCGGATCGACGAGGGCCACGACGACGCGGCGGATGCCCGCGGCGAGGACGGCGGGAGCGCACGGCGGCGTCCGGCCGTGATGGCTGCAGGGCTCGAGCGTGACGTACAGCGTGGCGTCGCGGCTCCGCGCGCCTGCCGCGGCCAGCGCGCGCACCTCGGCATGCGGCCCGCCCGCCCGTTCGTGGAACCCTTCGCCGACAATCGTGTCGCCGCTGACGACGACCGCGCCCACCATCGGATTCGGCGACGTCAGCCCGCGTCCGCGCTCGGCTAGCTCGAGCGCCCGCGCCATGAAGCGCACGTGGGCGTTCAACTTGAACCACATGGGGGGCCTAGCCGCGGGCCCCCCAAGCTCCCCGACGCTCGTCGCGGCCCGGCACAGCCGTGGCCCTCCTCGAAAGACTTCCACATACCCGTCAGCCCTCGGGCACCAGCGCGTCGACGAACGCCGCAGGGTCGAACGGTTGGAGATCCTCGGCGCGCTCGCCCACGCCGACGAACTTGATCGGCAGCTTGAGCTCGCGGACGATGCGCACGACGATCCCGCCCTTCGCGGTCCCGTCGAGCTTCGTGAGGACGACGCCGCTGAGCGGCACGGCCTCATGGAACTGCCGGGCTTGGACCAGCCCGTTCTGTCCGGTCGGCGCGTCGAGCACGAGGAGACTCTCGTGGGGCGCGCCGGGCAGCTGTCGCTCGATGACCCGCCGGAGCTTCGTCAGCTCGCTCATGAGATTGGACTTCGTGTGCAGGCGCCCCGCCGTGTCGACGATCAGCGCGTCGACGGTGCGCGCGGTCGCGGCCTTGACGGCGTCGAACACCACCGCAGCGGGATCCGATCCGGCGGCCTGATGAATCACTTCCACGCCGATCCGCGCGCCCCACGTCTCGAGCTGCTCGATGGCCGCCGCGCGAAACGTGTCGGCGGCGGCCAGCAGCACCGACCGGCCCGAGGCCTGCAGCATCGCGGCGAGCTTGGCGCATGTCGTCGTCTTCCCGGAGCCGTTGACGCCGAGCATCAGGATGACGGCCGGCCGGTGGTCGAGCGCCAGCGGCTGGACGGCGGGCGCGAGCGCATCGGTGAGGAAGCGCCGGAACAGCGGCCGCAGCTGCTCGGCGCCCGTCACCGTGCCGAACATGACCTCCTCCCGCGCGCGGTTCGTGAAGTCGGCGGCGAGCGCGGCGCCGAGGTCCGCCGCGATCAGCACCTCCTCGAGCTCCTCGTACAGCGCCTCGTCGATGGGACGATCGGGCTCGAGGACCGCGGCCAGCTCGGAGCCGAGAAAATCGCGGGACCGCTGCAGGCCCACGCGCAACCGTTCCCCGAGCCCGGAGAAGAACTTCACGGCGAGGTCGGGGGCAGGACGAGGTTGCCGATCACCGCGCCGCGGCCGCCGAGCGGCGGAAGCCTCTGGCCGTTCAGCTCGAGCGTCACCCCCGCGGCGTTGCCGACGGTCAGGACGAATGGACGATTCGACACCCACTCGCGGATCTCGCCGGGCGGAATCATCTCCTCGCTGGTGCGGCCGTCCTCCGTTCGCACCCGCAGCCACGTCGTCTCGGACGTCCGCGCGACGAGCCGATACGGCGACACCACGCTGGCCGCGGCCGGTGGCGTTGGCGGTGGCGGCGCCGGCGTCGGGACCGTCGCGGCGGGGACGGGCGGCGCGATCGCCGCTGCCGGTGCCGGCGACGGCGTCGCGGGGACGGGAGGCTCGGCGGGCGTCTCACGTATCGGTGGCGGCGCCGCCGCGGGGGCGGCCGGGTGCGACGCCGGCGCCTCAGGTGCCCGCGGGAGCGCGGCCTGACGACGGGCGACCTCGGGCCGGCCGGACTGCAGGTAGAACGTGACCGCGAAGAGCGCGAGCCCGAAGCCGAGCAGCAGGGCGAAGCTGACCAGCAACGTTCCGCGCGGTCGCTTGCCGTCGGATGCGCGCGCAGCGGCCGGGGTGGCCGCCGCCGGGACGGCGACGGGCGCGCCCTCGACGTAGAGGTCCAGCGCCTCGTCCGCGTGGACGCCGAGGGCCTGGCAGTACGCGCGGATGTAACCCCTGGTGAAGACGGGCGCCGGCAGCGCCGTGAGGTCATCGCGCTCGAGCGCCTCGAGATAGCGAGGCGCCACGCGGGTCACGCGGGCCATCTCGTCGATGGAGAGGCCGCGCTCCTCCCGCAGACCGCTCAGGTACTGACCGAGCCCCGACATAACGTTGGGCAGAAGCCGAGTGTAGCGTATCTGCCCAGCCATTTCACGGTGACGGGGCCCGTTCGCGCCTAGTGCGCGGTCGTCAGGTCCACGGAGACGAGCTTGGAGAGTCCGGGCTCCTCCATAGTCACCCCGTACAGCACGTCGGCGGCTTCCATGGTGTTGCGGTTGTGCGTGATGACGAGGAACTGCGTCTGGCTCGTGAGCTCGCGCAGGACGCGGAGGAACCGGTGGATGTTCGCGTCATCGAGCGGCGCGTCCACCTCGTCGAGCACGCAGAACGGGCTCGGGCGGAAATAGAAGATCGCGAACAGCAACGCCAGACCGGTGAGCGCGCGCTCGCCGCCCGACAGCAACGTGGCCGACTGCAGGCGCTTGCCTCGCGGCTGGGCCATCAGCTCGACGCCGGTGTCCAGCGGATCTCCACCTTCCTCGGCCTCGACCAGCCGCAGCTCCGCCCGGCCACCCTCGAACAGGCGCCCGAAGATCTCACCGAACTGCGTGTTGATGGCCTCGAACGCCTGGAGGAACCGCTCCTGCGCCGTCCGCGTCATTCCGCGCAGCGCCTTCTCCAGATCCTTGATCGACGCCGTGAGGTCATCGTGCTGCGTGCGAAGGAAGGCCAGGCGCTCGTCGAGCTCGCGGTACTCCTCGTCCGCGACGAGGTTCACGGGACCGATCGAGCCGAGCTTGTCCGTCAGCTCGGCCAGACGCGCCTGAAGCGGCGCCGGATCGTCGGCGCCGGAGCGCCGGGCGAGGAGCGTCGCCTCGTCGGCGCCGTAGGCGCGATACGCTTCCTGGGCCAGCTCCTCTCGGCGCACCCGGCGCTCCGTCGCGGCCAGCTCGATCTCGTGGATGGATTCGACGAGCCGCCGCAGATCCGCCTCGACGCCACGCAGCTCATGCTCGAGCGCGCGAAGGTCGCCCAGGAGCCCCTCGTGCTCGTGGGCGGCGTGCCGCGCATCGGCCTCGGCCCGGTCGCGCGCGACCGCCACCTCGCGTCCGGCGACGTCCGTCCGCTCGCGCTCCTCGGCGAGCCAGGCGCGACGCGTCTCGAGCTGGCCCGCCCGCGTGCGAGCCTGGCCGAGACGATGGCCGAGGTCGGTCTCCATCTCGTCCAGGCGGCCAAGCTCCCGCCCGAGCGCCTCCATGCGCTCGCCGGCGGCGGCCGCGTCCACCCGGCACGCGGTGACCTCGGCGACGAGCGCCGTCTCACGCTCCTGGGCCGCATCGATCTCGGCGCGCTGCGCCGACATCGCCGCCTCGCGAGCCATCTCGGCGTCGCGCGCGACGGCGATGCGCTGCTCGAGCTGCGCGAGCACCTCCACGGCCTCGCGGTGCTCCGCCTCGACCTGCGCCGACTCGATGCCGACGGTGGCGACGTGGCGCTCGACGCGCTCGCTCTCCCGCACGACCTGCTCGAGGTCCTTCTCGCCGGCGGTCCGCGCGGTCTCGCGGGCCTGGATCGTCTGGTCGAACGCGGGCAGCCGCGTCTCGAGCGCGGCCACCTCCGCGGACAGCGCGCTCACCCGTTCCTGCGCGGTGCCAACGCGAATGGCGAGGGCGGCGACCTCGTCTTCCAGCTCGCGGGTGCGGCGCTTGCGCGCGAGCAGCGAGTGGGCGCTGTCTGGAGTCGTGTCGTCGCCGGTGCCGCCGCGCAGCCGCCCGCTCGGCGCGAGAACCTCACCGGCCGGGGTCACGTACGTGGCCACGACGCCGTTCCGGCGCCACAGCGTCTCGGCCTCGTCGAGGTGCTCGACCAGCGCCACGTGATCGAGCAGGTACGGCACGAGACCGGCCGAGCGCGCGCCCACCCGCCCGGCGATCCAGGGAACGCCGTTGTCCGACGGCGTCGGGCCCGCCGCGGGCACGTGCTCGAGCGGCACGAACGTCGCCGATCCCGCCTGGAGCGAGCGCAGGTGGGCGACGGCCGCGCGCGCGTGCTCGAAGCGCTCCACGACGATCCACTGCAGCCGCTCGCCGAGCACAGCCTCGACGGCGCGTTCGAGCTCGCCCGGCACCTCGAGCAGATCGGCGACGGTGCCGACGATGCCTGCGGGCGCGGCGGCGCCCTCGCTCAGGATGGCCCGGACACCCGCGCCGTAGCCCTCGCGCGCACGCTCTAGCTGCTGCAACGCCTCGAGGCTCGACCGCCGAGCGGTCAGGGTGAGCCGCGCCTCGGCGAGCTCGGCGTCGGCCTGCGCGAGGGCGCGGGCGCGGTCCCTCAGCGTGGCCTGCAACTCCTCGCGCTCGCGCCCGAGGGCTGCCAGCTCGGCGACGGTCCGATCGCGCGAGGCCTCGATCGACGCGCGATCCGTGACCAGCCGGGCGGTCTCGGCCTCCGCCTGGGCGAGCTCCGCGGTGAGGCGCTCGGCGCGACGCGCGAGCTGTAGCACGCGCTCGCGCAGCTCGCCCGCTGACCGCGTCAGGTCGCTGCGCTCGGCGGCGATGCGCACCTGCTCGAGCCGAAGCGCCTCCAGCCGATCACGCTCGCCGGCGAGCGCGTTGCGGCGAGCGTCGAGCGCGAGCTCGAGGTCACGAAGGGCGGCCGCGCGCTCGCCGACCAGTCGCTCGGCGTCGCCCAGCGCCGTTCGGGTCGCGTCGCGGTCGCCCACGATCGAGGCCAGGCGCTCCTCGGTCTGGCGGATCTCCTCCGCGAGCCGGACGGCCTCTTCCTCCGCCTCGCGGATCTGCACGCCCATCTGCTCGCGCCGCTCCAGCAACCGCTCCAGCTCGGACTGGATCTTCTGGAGCGCGCCCCGCAGGTCGGACGCGCGATGGTCGCTCTCCTGGATGACCTGCCGCTGGCTCGCCTCGCGCGCGGCGAGTTGCGCGATGCGCGCGCGCATCTCGCCCTCGCGATCGCCCGCCTCCGTGAGCTCGCGCGCCATCCGGTCGCCGTCGGCCTTGAGCGCGGCGTAGTCGGCGGCCACGAGCGTGAGCGCGAGCTCGCGCCGCTCGGCCTCGAGCGTCTTGTACTGCTGCGCCTTACGGGCCTGGCGCTCGAGCGAGCCGAGCTGCCGCTTGACCTCGTCCATGACGTCGCGCACCCGCAGCAGGTTCTGGCGCGCGGCGTCGAGCTTGCCATGCGTCTCGTTGCGCTGCTGCTTGTAGCGCGCGATGCCGGCCGCCTCCTCGATGAACACGCGGCGCTCGTGGGGCTTGGCGGTCAGGACGTGGTTCAGCTTGTCCTGATCCATGACGGAGTAAGCGCGCGGGTTCGCGCCCGTCCCGGCGAAGAGATCGAGGATGTCGCGCAGTCGCGACTCCGTCTTGTTCAGGAGGTACTCGCTCTCTCCCGTCCGGTAGAGCCGGCGACTGACCGCGATCTCGCTCCAGGGGACGGTCAGCGCGCCGTCGTTGCTGAACGTCAGCTCGACCTCGGCGAGTCCGACCGGCCTGCGGGACGCCGAGCCATGGAAAATGACGTCTTCCATCTTCTGGCCGCGCAGGATCTTCGCGCTCTGCTCGCCGAGCGCCCACCGCACGGCGTCGGACAGGTTGCTCTTGCCGCAGCCGTTCGGGCCGACGATGGCGGTGATGCCGGGCAGGACCTTCACGGACGTGCGATCGCCGAACGATTTGAAGCCGTGCAGCGTCACGGATTCGAGGCGCATAGGGTTGTGTAGCACGGCACCCTGAATTTGACCAAATAAAAAGCACCAGGGATAGGGGGCGGTGACCACGGCGGCCGCTACATCTGGAGGCCGCTGACTCCATCGCGCTTGTCGTGATGCCGTGCCCGATCAGTGCACGATGCTGGCATGCGGAACGTGGCGAACACGACGAGCGAGAGGAAGAGGCAGGAGAGCGAGGACTACGGCGTGGTCAGGAACCCTGCTTCAGATAGCAG
>Ga0075425_100003568_pt1 | contig 15828 bp, 12 predicted proteins | sample SoiMethybrSBSTD4_FD_75300 | JGI IMG/M metagenome (GOLD analysis project Ga0075425, IMG submission 75300) | Bulk soil microbial communities from a Populus tree surrounding site in Tennessee, USA - Soil MetaG P. TD hybrid SBSTD4 | ecosystem: Environmental > Terrestrial > Soil > Tree plantation... | reverse complement strand
CGCGCCGGTCTGATCGCGCACGGTACCCGTCACGCTGGCCTGCTGCGCCAGCGCAATGCCGCTGGTCAGCAGGACCGCGAGTGCGGCGAGCGCGGCTCCCCGGAACACCATTCGGGCAACGATAACATGGAGCCGCAGGCGCGATCTTTCATCGCCGGCGCGTGACGGTGTACGATTCGTTGACATCCGCCGAACGGCCGCGCTCGCGAACGATTGCCTGGAGTCGAAATGTTGAACATCGGTGTCGGACGGCGTGTGGCAATGCGGAGTGCCCTGGCGATCTGCGCCGGGCTGACGCTGTGTTGCTCGCCGGCCAAATCAGCGCCGCCCGCCGGGGCTGCGCCGGCGCCGCAGCAGCTGTGGGGCGACATGAAGCCCGTCGTCTCCGTCAAGGAGCTGATGCGCGACATGATCGATCCGATCGCCGACAACATCTTCGACGCGATCGCGATCGTCGACACGCCGCACGGCACGGTACAGCACGTGCCGAAGACCGACGAGGACTGGGACAAGATCCGCATCGGCGCCGTGACGCTCGCCGAAGGCGCGTACCTGTTGAAGGTGCAGCGGCCGTTCGCGCCGGCCGGAGACGACAAGACCAAGTCACCCGTGCAGGGCGAGGAGCTGACGCCGACACAGGTCCAGGCGAAGGTCGAAAAGGATCCGGTGCTGTGGAATGCCAAGATCGAGGCGCTGCGCAACGTCGGCCTCGAGGTGATGGAGATCGTCAGAACGAAGAAGGTCGACGAGCTCTGGGATGCCAGCGACAATCTCGACGCCGCATGCGAGAACTGTCACGTCGCGTTCTGGTATCCGGGCGAAGGCAAGTTCCTCAAGGGTCTCGACAACAAGCTCGAGGGCCTGTTCGGAAAGGACGCCCCGCGTCCCGACCGCAGCCGCGCCCGGTAGAGCGCCGGAACCACGAAGACACGAAGGCACGAAGACGCACGAAGAAAACCGCGGAAGCTTCGGCGCGCGGCGGGGCCCGCTCCGCGGGCCCACGCGATCGGCCGGCGCAGCCGGCCGCCGCCGCGCGCCTCCTCTGCGGTCTTTGCGGTCTCTGCGGTTCCCCACACGCTTCGGATGGTGTACCCGCTGATTACTACTGCCGCAGCACCGACTCGATCTTCGCCATCACCGTCGGCCAGCGATACTCGCGGTCGACGTAGGCGAGTCCCTGTCGTCCGAGCTGCTTCGCGTCGGCGGGATGATCGATCAGAAAATCGAGCGCGGCGGCGAACTCGACTGCATTCCCGTAGTACAAGCCGCCGTCGGCGCGTGCCACCTGGCCGCGCAGCACCTTGCAGCGGGCGTTGACCAGCGCCGGCAACGCGCGGTTCCACGCCTCGAGCAGCACCATGCTGAGGCTTTCGAACGGCGACGGCATGACGAGCGCCCGCGCGCTGGTGAGCAGCGCCTCGCGGACCGCGTCGTTCACGAAACCGAGCGGCCGGATCAGCGGGTGCTCGGGAATCGGCATCGAGGCGGGGCCGGCGATGACCAGCTGCACGGATCGTCCCTGCGCGGCGTATTTCTCGAAATGCCGCAGCATCGCCCCGCACCCCTTGTTCGGATCGACCCGGCCCAGATACAGGACGAACGGATCGCGGACGCCGAGCCCCGCGAGGCTTGCCGCACCGATCGGCGGCGATGCCGGATCGAGGCCGCAGCCGATGATCGCCGTCGGCCGTCCTGACATCGGCGTTCGCGCGCCAACCAGCGCCGCCTCCTCCGGGGTGAGAAAGATGAAGCCGCGCGGCCGGGCGAAGAACTCGTGAACGGCGTCGACGTGAATCAGCGGATCCTCTTCCGCGGTCGGCACCAGCACTGCGCGATCGCCGACAAGCGGCAGGCCGAAGTACGTGTCGTAGTAGCGATACGCCCAGAAGAGCACGCGATCGTAGGCGGTGCCCTGGTCGCGGAGGTGCGCGATCAGCTCCGGCGACTCCGGTCCGTTCTCGCGGAACCACTGCTCCTCGTCGGCGCGCGACGCGCCGTCAGCGAACACCCGGTCGGACAGATCCATGAACCGGTTCATGCTTCGCTCGCGGGTCACCGGAAACCGCAGCACCCGCAGCGCACCGTCGCGCGATTCGCCGGCGGGATAGTGATTGCGCCACGTAATGTGGTCCTTCGCACACGTCGTCACGATCGTGACCTCGTGCGCCGCGGCGAGGTGCTGCGCGACCAGGCGGCAGTGCCCCTCGGAGCCGCCGGCGATGTCGGCCCCGAAGCGGTGCACAACGCAGGCAAGCTTCACAGTCCGCGCCCTGGCATGCCGCCGGAACCACGAAGACACGAAGACACGAAGACGCACGAATAAAACCGCCGAAGGTTCACGTTGCGTATGAGCGGCCGGCGCAGCCGGCCGCCGGCGCGCGCCTCAGCTCTGCGTGCTTTGCGTTCTCTGCGGTTTTGGCGTTCCCCGTGGGTTCGCACGGTCGGGAGTGCCAGCATCTAGGGAGTATCGCCGCGCGAGCCAAGCGCTCGACGCAGGCGCGCGTTCTCGATCGCGAGCTCCTCGATGCAGGCGAACAACACGCGGTTCAGCCGATCCTGACGCCGGAAATTCTCCTGGCTGTACTCGAACAGCCAGCGCGTCAGCGGCAGCAGCAGCCGCCGCTTCACCAGCAGGATGAATCGTCCGACGGCCGGTCGATGCGTCGAGAAATTGAGATGGGTCTGCAGCCGCCAATCGAGATCGCTGTCGAGCAGCTCGGGAAGGAGCGTCGCGTCGAGGTTCCGCTCGTCGACGGCGCGCGCGAGCACCGCGTGGACCGCGTCGAAAGCCGCTTCGTCCTCGTATTCGGCGGCCCCGCCCCGCTTGATCAGGTGCCGCCGGATCCGCCCGCGGACGTCGCGTTCGATGTCGCTCATCACCGCGTCGACGTGCAGCTTGGCCTCCGTCATCCGTTCACTTCGCCGAGAACGTGAGCAGCACGTTGCCGGCGATGCCGCGCCACAACGAGTAACCGGAGTTGGTCACCACGAGGCCGTCAGCGATCGCGGGCCCGGCCGCGTCGATCGAGCCGCCCTTCGCCGGCACCTTGTTCACCGTGTCGTAGTCGCGGACGGTGTTGAAGTCCCAGACGATCGATCCGTCCTTGGTCGAATAGGCCCGCAGGTGCCCGTCGACCGAACCCGAGAACACGATGCCGGGAATCACCGATGCCGGCGCCGACTGCGCGCCGGTGCAGCCGCGGCCGGTGTTGCAATCGAGCTTCGGCGCCGGCGTGTGCCACAGCTGCTCGCCGGTGGCCAGCTTCAACGCGAAGAGGCCGCCCGCTTCGTTCGGCGCGGCGAGCACGTCGGACACCGGGATGTACGCTGCCTGATCGTCGGCCGCCGATCCCCACTCGATCCCGCCGAGCATTCCTCCTTTCCCCGCCTGGACTTTCCACACAACCTTGCCCTCGTTGTCGGGATCGAGCCCCCACACCGTGCCGGATTTCTGGCCGATCACCAGAATTCGTTTCCCGCCTGGCAGCGTACGCAGAATCGGCGCGTTGCCGAAGTCGAAATCCGGACCCAGTTCCTTCGGGCAGTTCCCGTTGGTGCCACCAGGCTGGCAGCCGACGAGGAACGCGTCCGCCGCCGTGGCCTGGTTCCACCAGACGATGCGGCCGGTCTTGAGATCCATCGCGATCACCGCGTCGGTCGTCTTCGCCGCCGGCGCAGTGTACGCATCACCGGTCGCGACGTAGACGACGCCGCGCTTTTCATCGATCGTCGGCGCGCTCCAGACTGCGGCGCCGGCCGGCCCATATAGCGCAGTCCCCTGCGCGTTCTTGCCGACCTGCTGCGGCGTTTCGGTGATCGTGTAGCTCTTCCAGATCTGGCTCCCCGTCGCCGCATCGAGGGCGACAACGCTGCCGCGGAAGGTGCAGCACTCGTAGCCCGGTTGCGCGCCCGGCACTTCTTCGACAGACGACACCGGTACGTACAAACGTCCGTTCGCCAACGTCGGCGCGCCGGTCACGCGCGCGAATTTGTGCTCGTCGGTCCGCTGTCTCCAGATCACTTCGCCGTTCGACGCGTCCACCGCGAACACGTTCGCCTTCAAGTCGCCGAAGTACACGGCGTAGCGGCGGCCGATGGCGCCGACCGTCGGGGCTGAGCGCACGCCGGCTTCGGCCTTGAACGACCAGAGAATGCAGCCGCTGTCGGCGTCGAGTGCGTAGACGGTGCCGTTGTCGCTGCCCACGAACACGCGGCCGGCGACGATTGTCGGGTTGCCGTAGGCCTGCGTGCCGCCGGGAAAGCCGAACGCCCATTTCAGTTTCAGGTTCGGCACGTCGGCAGCAGTCAGGCCCGGTTTCGGCTGGTAGCGCGAGTTCGTGCTGTCGGCGCCCCAGCCGTTCCAGTGCGATCCCGACGTGAGGTTCGCGATCGGCGCCGGTTTGGTCGTGCACAGTCCGGCCGCCACCGATGCCGCGGCGCCGAGCGTCTTGCCGGAGAGATGCTCGGCGAGCGCGCGCCGCTCGGCGACGCTGAGCGACACACCCTGCATCGACATGCTGCCGCTCGTCAGCGCCAGCAGAATTTGATCGGCCGTGCGCTCCTTCAGCGCATCTTTCGAGGGCGTGCGCCCGGTCGGCTGATCGTGACACGTCGCACAGTTCGCCTTGTAGACGGCGTCGGCGTCCACCGCCTGCGCAGCAACGGTCCGGCTAAACCCGGACACTACAAATGCGAGCGTAAGAACCAAGAACCCAGAACCGAGAACCAAGAACCAGGGTCGCCGAACGCCGAACGCCGAACCCGCCGCCGGCATCACTGTTTTTTCGCCGTGAAGGTGCCGTCGGCCAGACCGGCGATGTTGACCTTGCCCTTCAGCGAGTCCTTACCCTCGATCGTGCCGGTGTAGGTGCAATCGAGATTGTTGCCCTGCGCGTCGACGCTGAACTTGAACGCGATCTCCTGGCCCTTCACCGTGCCCGTCAGATCGGCTTCGCCAAGCTGGCCTGAGTAGTGACCGGTCAGCTTGTCGCCGTCCTGCTTCAGGGTGATCGTCGGCGTGCCCGAGCCCGCCGCGGTTTCAACGTTGAACATCCACTTGCCGGTCACATCGACTTTCGACGCCTGCGCGGCGAGCGCGGCGGTTGCAATCGCGATCGCGGCGAGCGCGGTCGCGATGACGTTGCATGATCTGCGTGTCATGGTCTCCTCACTGTCCGGCTGAAGCCGGACGATGCCTAACCGATGCATGGCGTGACGCCACGAAGACACGAAAGCACGAAGAACGGTATTTTGAAAATTCGATCTCTTCGTGTCTGCGTGTCTTCGTGGCGTCCCCTAACGCTTCAATGAGTCGAGTACATCGCGATCCGCGTTCTTCCACAACGTCTCGGCTTGTGCTCGTTCCGCCGCCGCCGTTTTCGTGTCGCCGTTGTGCGCGGCGACGAACGCGAGCGCGAGATGCGTGCCGGCGTAATACGGATCGTGCTCGCGCATCTGGCCGGCGGCCCACGCCGCCAGTTCCCAGTCCCCCACGTCGCGCGCCGCGCGCGCCAGCGCCTCGATGGTGAACAGCGTTTCGGTCCACGCGTCGGGGCCGGGCAGCGCGCGCGCTTTCTTCACGACCTCCTGGAGCATCGCATGCCCCTTCTCGCGCTGGTTCGTGCGCAGGAAAAACTCACCCTGCAGCGCCTGCAGCGGCACGGCGACCAGGCCGCCGCCCTCTGCCCCACGGATCGCCTGCAGCGCCGCGTTCGCCTCGTCGGCCGCGGCCTGAAACTGGCCGAGCGCGAGCCGCGCGTGCCCGGCGGCGACGTGCCCGGCGGCGCTCACCACCGGCGATCGATTCGCCGCCAGCGTCCCGGCGGCGGCGAGGGCCTCCTGCGCGCGGCCGCGCGCGATCAGGAACATCGGCCACTCGCGCTTGTTGAACGCCTGCACGAGCAGCGACGACTCGATGCCGAACGATCGTTTCAGCAGCTCCTCGGCCTTCGTCATCCGGCCGGCGTACTGATACGAGGTGGCGAGCAGGTCCAGGTTGTGCTGGTAGTGCCAGTCGTACTCGGCCGGAATCTTCTCGGCCGCGAGGTACGTCGCATCCAGCGCGTCGGCCGCGCTGAACTCTGCGATCGCCTCGTCGATCCGTCCGGTCCGCCGCAGGTTGTGCCCGTGCATGTGCCGCGCGTGCGGCACATCGGGCGCCATCTTCGCATAGATTGCGCCCTCGGCGAGCGCCTGCGGGGTGGCGCCGCTGTTCTCGTAGGCATGCGCCAGGAAGTGGTGCGGCGCGAAGTGCGAAGGCGCCAGCCGCTTCGCCTTCTCGTAAAATTGCACGGATCCCGCGGTGCTGCCCTGCCCGCGCTCGGCCGGGTCCGGCGTCTCCGCCTGACCACGCAGCAGCCAGAGCTCCTCATCGTCGGGAAATTCCTTCAGTGCGCGGTCGAGCGCGGCGCGGTAGGCCGCGAGCCGCGCGGTGTCGCGCGGCGCGGCTTCGGCCGCCATCTGCGCGGCGCGCAGATCGATGTGCCGCGCGTCGTGCGGGCTGGCCGCGAGCGACTGCGCGCGCTCGAGCGCCGTCCGCGCCAGCGCCGGCGCGTTCAGCTCGGTGTAAGCCAGCGACAGCGCAGCGTGCGCGATCGCCAGCTGCGCATCGATCCGCAGCGCCTGGTTGAACGAGCGCGCCGCCTCCAGCCACACGTAAGAGTGCAGGTACGCGAGCCCCTGGTCGTAGAACTTCTGCGCCTCGGGCGCGGCGGTCGTCACGGCGTCGTGGGCCGAGCCAATCCCCGTCCGCAGCGGCACGGGACGCTGCGCGAAGTCGGCGACGCTGAACGCGAGCGCCAGAACGATGGCGGCGGGCACCACCGGTTCAGTTTACCGGGTCGCGTGCGCGGTGGCGATTCGCCTGTAGCGCGAAGGCTTTAGCTCAGCGACGTTAGGCGTCGTACGCTCGGCTGAAGCCTTCGCGCTCCGTCGATTTCGAAAATGCCCTAGAAATCGAACTGGGCGCCGATCTTCGTAGGCGAGTTCGCGAACGGTAATGGCTGCGGCCTTACGTAGCGCAGTCCTTCAGGGCTGCCGCGGCTGTGGGCAGGCCTAAAGGCCTGCGCTAGGTGTGCCCGTGAGGAACGAGTCAGCGATGCGCGAACGTCCGCAGGTAGTTGACGACGTTCCAGATCTCAGCGTCGCTCATCCGCTCCGCGTAGCCTTCCATGTCGGCTGAGACGCCGTCGTGGATCACGGCGAAGATTTCGCCGTCGCTGCCGCCGTAATCCCACTTGTCGTCGCTGAGGTCCCCCGGCGGCACCGGGCCGGTCGCGCCGGTTCCGTCGCCTTGCCCTTCAGGCCCATGGCACCGCACGCAGAGCCGCGTGTAGCTCCGCTTGCCGGCCGCGAGTGACGCGGGCGTCGCCGCGACAGGATTTTTGATGGCCGCGGCATCCGCGTTGCCGCCTTTTTTGGGCCGCGATGGAGTTTGGGCCGCGGCCCCGCGGAGGCCGCAGAGAAGGCCGAGCACGCAGAGAGTAGCGCAGAGAGCGCGGAGCAGCCGCACGTCTACGAAATGCCTCCCATGCAGAGATACTTGATCTCGAGAAACTCCTCGATCCCGTACTTCGATCCTTCGCGACCGAGACCGGATTCCTTGACGCCGCCAAACGGCGCGACCTCCGTCGAGATGATGCCGGTATTGATGCCGACGATCCCGTATTCGAGCGCCTCGGCGACACGCCAGATGCGGCCGATGTCGCGGCCGTAGAAATAGGCGGCGAGTCCGAACTCGGTGTCGTTGGCGAGCGCGATCGCGTCGGCTTCGTTGTTGAAGCGGAACAGCGGCGCCACCGGGCCGAACGTCTCCTCGCGCGCGACGGCCATCGCCGGCGTGACGCCGGTGAGAATCGTCGGCTGAAAAAAGCGTCCGCCGAGCGAATGACGCGAACCGCCGACGAGCACCTGCGCGCCTTTCGAGGTCGCGTCGGCGATGTGGCTCTCGACCTTCTCGACGGCCTTGTCGTCGATGAGCGGTCCCTGGGTGGCACCCGCCTCAGTGCCGGGTGCCGGCTTCAGTTTCGCGACCGCGTCGGCGAGTTTGCCTGCAAAGGTGTCGTAGACGGTGTCCTGCACCAGCAATCGGTTCGCGCACACGCACGTCTGCCCGGTGTTCCGGTACTTCGACATGATCGCGCCTTCGACCGCCGCATCGAGGTCCGCGTCCTCGAAGACGATGAACGGCGCATTGCCGCCGAGCTCGAGCGACAGCTTCTTCACCGTCGACGCGCATTGCGCCATCAGGACCTTGCCGGTCTCGGTCGACCCGGTGAACGACAGCTTGCGGACGATCGGGTTGCCGGTCAGCTCGCCGCCGATCTCGGCCGCGGCGCCGGTGATGACGTTGAAGACGCCTTTCGGCACACCGGCGCGCTCGGCGAGCTCCGCAAGCGCCAGCGCGGAAAACGGTGTCTGCGACGCCGGCTTCAACACGACGGTGCAGCCGGCCGCAATCGCCGGACCGGCCTTTCTCGTGATCATCGCCAACGGAAAATTCCACGGCGTGATGCAGGCGACGACGCCGATTGGTTCTTTGGTGACGACGATCCGCTTGTCCGCCTGGTGTCCCGGGATGGTGTCGCCGTAGACGCGCTTCGCCTCTTCGCCGAACCACTCGAGGAACGACGCCGCGTAGGTCACCTCGCCGCGCGATTCGCCGAGCGGCTTGCCCTGCTCGGCGGTCATCAGCTGCGCGAGATCCTCCTGGTTCGCGAGCATCAGCTCGAACCAGCGGCGCAGGATCACCGCACGTTCCTTCGCGGTTTTCTTCCGCCACGCCGGGAAGGCGCGCGCCGCGGCGTCGATCGCCGTCCGCGTCTCGGCGCGTCCGAGTTTCGGGACCGATCCGATGATTTCGCCGGTCGCGGGATTGTCGACGTCGATCGCGGCGCCGCGCGCCTCGATCCAGGCGCCGTCGATGTAGCTGGCCTGCCGGAAGAGTTTCGTGTCGGTGAGTGATGGCCCGACCGCCGTCTTCATCGCCATCCGGCAATTGTAGCGCGCCTCGCAACGCTCGGCGCCGCAGAGGCCGCAGAGTAGGCAGAGACCGCAGAGACGGAACCGCGAAGACACGAAGACGGACGAAGAAGGTCTTTGCGGTCTCTGCGGTTTCCGCGCGCTTACGCGAGGCTCTCACTCCCCAGATCACCAATCCGCTCGATGGTCACGTCGGCCGGCGGATATTGCGCCACGAGTTCAGCGTCGAGCGCGTAGTGGCCCTGGCGGACGAAGACCGTCGTCAGGCGTGCGCCCCAGACGGCTTTCATTGCCGTGAGGATTCGAATCTTGTCGTCGATCATCACGTAGTGCTCCGCCGGAAAGCGCCGCTCCACGTCGTCGAGCATCTCTTCTTTGTGGATGTAGATGAGGACGTTGCCTTCGACGGCGCCCCACAGCCCGGATCGTTCCACCTTGCGCGGCTGGAACACCACGTCGCCGTCGGACAGGATCGCGACGCGACCGCGATGCTCGGCGTGGTGAATGGCGTCGAGCGCGCCCGGGTAGACCCGGTTCGCGAATGGATAGTGGAGCAGGTAGAGCGACGCGCGCAGCAGTCCGATGTCGCGCGGATTTTCGAGGCGGTAGCGCTGCAACGCGCCGAGGTAGTCGGCGTAGCCGAGCTCGCTGCGCAACTGCTCGAACAATTCCCAGTACCGGCGGGCGGGTTCCTGGCCGAAATTGTCGATGAGATGTTGCCGTAGATCGTCGGTGACCGCGTCGTTGTCGAGCAGCGTGTTGTCGACGTCGAAGAGAAAAACCGTACTATGCGCCAAGAAGACTCCGATCGATCGCCACGGTCCGGCTAAAGCCGGACTCTACAAATTATTACGGCTAGCCCCTAGCCCCCAGCCCCGTCCGGCGGACACGGCGCGTTCGCATAGCCCGAACGGAACGGCGTGACGATGCCGGTTGCCGGCTCGAACCGATGACGCCACACGCACGCCGTGTCGTTGGCGAGTAGATGGATGGACACCGATGCGGTGTCCGAAATCGTGCTGACGTAGTGAATGTCGTCGGCCGGCGGCAGCAGCGCGTAGAACTCGCCGCGGCCGAGTTGCTGACGTTTCGCGACCTCGAGCCGCGCGCGCGCCGGATCGCTGCCATCGTCGAGGCGGCGGTAGACCGTCTCGTCCTGCCGGCCGCGGTAGATCCCGACCAACCCCCATGCGAGATGATCGTGCACCGGCGTCGACGCACCAACCGGGACCACCAGCGAGAACAGGCACAGCGATCCGTCCTCGGCACGGTAGAGCGCGTACTGGCCGATGCCGCCGCCCATCTTGCTCGTCTCGTCCGGCTGGGCGCAGCTGTCCGGCAGCCAGTTGTCTGCCGCAAGCAGCGTCGCAAATGCCGGCCGCAGCGCCTCGACGCGCGCCGCGTCGGCGGCAATGGTCTGCCGAAGTCGGTTGGTCTCATCGATGAGCGCGCGGATCTCGGGCGTGTCGACCAGAAACCCGTAGGAATCACCGTGACGATGAGCGTGACCGAGGTCGCACATGGCCACGCAGGATACACCGAGGGCCGGGTAGGTCGGCAGGTGGAGCGGGTCGGGCAGGATGCTTGGGTCGAGCAGGCCGGGAAGGCGGGAGTATGTGGCCTCCGACCCACCCGACCTACCTGGCCTACCCGACCTGCCTGACCTACGGCGTCGTCACGTTGTCGAACGTCGCCTGCGCGGCGATCGTCGTCGTATGACTGCTCGTCGCCAGGCCGACCAACACATTCGCGCCCATCGCGATCGTGTCGCTGCCGACGAGCGTCCACGCAACGCCGTCTGGGGACGCGTAGGCGTTGAACGTACTGCCAATGCGCTCGAGCTTCACCCAGTACGGCGCCGTCACAAGCGGACCCGACGTGCTCGTGCTCGTTCCGGCGGTCAACGTCCGGCGCTGGAAGACGACGCCCTTGCTGAACGAGACCAGCATCGACGCCTGCGCAGACGATGGATCCAGCGTCTCGCGAATCATGACGCCGGCCTTCGTCCATGCGTTCGTGTTCTGTACCGTCGCGACGCGTGCGATCACGACGCCGTCGCCGCTCATCGCCCGGTAGGCGTAGTGGAACGCATCGGCGGCACCCCAGATGTCCGCACCGGCGCCTTTCACCGTGTAAGTATTCGTCGCGGTGTTCAGCGCTGCGCTTCCCGCAGCGCCGACTGCGCCGATGTCCTGGTGATTCCAACCCGGAGGCAGCGTCGGCGGCGGGACCGGCGTTCCGGGCACCACATTGACGTTATCGAACGTCGCGGTCGCGCTCGCGGTCGTTGTATGGCTTGTCACCGCCATTCCGATGAACGCCGACGGGCCCATCGCGACGGTCGCCGAATCCACTTGCGCCCAGATGACGCCGTCGGCGGACTGGTAGGTCGTGAACGTGTTGCCAACGCGATCGACGCGGATCCAGTACGGCGCGGACGCCAGCGCTCCGGCAAGGCTCGTGCTCGTGCCGCCGGTCGCGGCGCGACGCTGTGAGGAGAGGCCCTTGCCGGCCGAGACCAGGATCAGCGCGTTGGTCGATCCGGCGTCGAGCGTCTCCCGAATCATCACGCCCGCCTTCGTCCACACGTTGGCGTTCTGCACCGAGGTCACGCGCGCCGAAATACTGCCGTCGCCGGTCAGCGACTGATAGGCGAACTGGAACGCGTCCGCCGTGCCCCAGATGTCGGCGCCGCTCCCGGTCACGCTGTAGGTGGACGCCGACGGATCGAACACCATCGAGCCGGCGCTCGACACGGCGCCAATGTCCTGATGCGACCATCCGGTTGGCGGTGCGGCGGTCTGGGTGACTGTGAAGGTCTGACCCGCGATCGTGGCCGTCCCGGTGCGTGCGGCGCCTGCGTTGGGGCTGGCCGTGACGCTGACGATTGTGCCGCCGCTGCCCGAGGCCGCGCCGGTGATCGAGAGCCATGGATCGTTCGCGGCCGCGCTCCACGTGCAGTAGCTCGCCGTCGTCAGCGTCGTCGTCGCGATGCCGCCGTCGGCGACGATCGACTGACTCGCCGGCGAGATCGCGTAACTGCATGGCGCCGCATCCTGAACGACGCTCACGATGAGGCCGGCGATGGTGACGGTGCCGGTCCGCGCCGCCCCGCTGTTCGCCGCGGCGGCAACCGTCACCACTCCGTTTCCGGCGCCAGGCGCGCCGTTCGTGACGCTGAGCCACGGATCGTTCGCCGCTGCCGTCCACGAGCACCACGATTCGCCCGAGACCGAAAATGCGAGCGCGCCGCCACTCGATGCGATGGCCTGGCTCGATGGCGCGACCGAGAGATTGCAGGCCGCCGCGGCCTGCGACACGGTGAACGTCTGATTCGCGATCGTGACGGTGCCGCTGCGCGCGGCGGCAGCGTTCGCGTCAACGCTGAGCGTCACGGTGCCGTTGCCGGTCCCGGTGGATCCTTCCGAGACGGCTATCCACGGCGCGTTGCTGACCGCGTTCCAGCTGCAGAAGCTTGCGGAAGCGGTCACTGTGACTGCGACGCCGCTCGCGCCGGCACCCACTGACGCATTCGTTGGCGTCAACGTGTACGTGCAGGGCATCGCCGCTTGCGACACGGTGACGGTCTGGCCGCCGATATTCAGCGAGCCGGTCCGTGCCGGGCCGGTGTTCGCGGCGACCGACACCGACACCGTGCCGTTGCCGGCGCCGCTTGCGCCGCTCGCCACCGTCAGCCAGTTGTCCACGGCGTTTGCCGACCAGCTGCACGTCGTCAACGCGGTCACCGTGAACGTCGTCGTTCCGGCGTCGGCGGTGACCGACTGATTCGACGGCGCGACGCTGGCACTGCACGGCGGCGGCGCCACCGCGACCCCGTTGACGGCGACGCGATCGAAGGTCGTCACCGAGACGGCATCGGTGGTGTGGCTCGACACGCCGAGCCCGATCAACACGTTCGCGGCCATGGCGATCGTGTCGGTGCCGACGAGCTTCCAGGTCGCGCCGTCGGCCGACTGGTAGGCCGAGAACGTGTTGCCGTTGCGATCGAGCCGGACCCAGTACGGCGCCGTCAACGTCGTGCTGCCGGTCGTGCTCACCGATGTCCCGCTCGTCGTCAATCGGCGCTGGAACGCGGTGCCTTTCGCCGCCGAGAGCAGCATGAACGCCTGCGTCGAGCCCGGCGCGAGCGACTCCCGAATCATCACGCCGGCCTTGACCCACACGTTGGTGTTCTGGATCGCGGTGACGCGGGTGACGATCGTGCCGTTGCCGTTCAACGGCTCGTAAACGTAGTGCAGCGCGTCGGCAGTGCCCCAGACGTCGGCACCGCCGCCGGCGATGCTGAAGTTGGCCGCGTTGTAGTCGAACTCGCCGTAACCGACCATGCCGACCACGCCGATATCGGCGTTCTGCCACGGCGACGGCACCGGCGGCGGCGCCTGCTGCGGCGGCGTCGACGGCACTGGCGGCGCCGCACCGTCGATCGTGCTGCCGTAGATCGTTGCGTCGTTCTTCGTCCCGCCGGGGGCGCTGGTCAGGAACGCATCAGGGCTGAGGATGATCTGATCGACGATCGCGCCGTCGCTGCGCTGCTGGATCCGCAGCCGATGCTGGCCGGTGGACGAGAAGTACACCAGCGTCGCCGGCGCGCCGGCAAAACCGTTGTCCTCCCATCCCCAGTTGCCCAGCGTGCCGGATGGATCGCTGAGCGCGATCTCCGCGCCCTGCGCCGACCCGATTCGGTACATTGGCGTGCCAAACTGATCGATCGCGTCGTCGAACTGCACGCTCACCGAGTTGTTGGTCGTCGAGTTGCCCTGCGCGCGTAGCCGCAGCCACAAGTGATAACCGGTGCCGGCCATCGCGCTGAATGTCGTCTCGAAGTAGTTGTCTGGCGCGGCGAGCGGCGGCGAAATCTTCGGCTGGCCGCGATCGGGATTCCACAACGCCTGCCGGCCGGCGGCCGAGTTGTCCGCCATCCATTGCCAGTTGCCGGCCACGCTGCCGGGCGCGACGTCGGTCGCCGTCCACATGACGATCGTGCTCGCACCGGCCGGGGGCACCGGCGGCGGCGGCGCCGTGCCTGACGTCGTGAAGCTGACGATCGGTCCCTTGGCCGTCATCCCGGCCATCGTCTTCGACACGACGCGCCAGTAATAGGTCGTGCCGTGCTGGAGGAGCGGCAGCACGAACTTCTGCGTCGACGTCGGGTCGGCCGCATCGGTCGGACCGAGCTGCTGGTTCGCCGCGAACAGCGGCGGGTTCGGATCGGTGCCGAAGTAAATGTCGTAAAGGTGCGCCCAGTAGCCGCCGTCCCACTTGAGGGCCATCGAGATCGGCTGCCCCACCGCCGTGTCCGACGGCGACAGGTAGACCGGCTTGTCGGGCGGCAGCGGCGTGAACCAATCGGTCTCGATCGCGCCGTTCGGCGCGAGGTTGTTCCATTTACGCTCGAACTGATCGACGAACCACTGGAACATCCACGGCTTGGTGGTGAAGTAGTTGTGCTCCTGCTGCTGATTGGCCGACGGCGTCGTCCAGTTCGAGGAGCCGAAGACCGCCATCGCCTGGTTGTACAGAATCACCAGCTTCTGATGGTTCAGGCCGGCGTGCGCGGCGACGCGGAATGGAATCCCCGCCGCCCACATGCGATCCATGTTGTAGGAGACCCACTGCCGCCCGGGCACGCGGTACTCCTTCATCTCGCCGATGATGCGGACCGGTACGCCGCGCTGCATCGCCGCGATCATCGCGTTGGTGTGCCGCTCGTCGGTGACGCGGTACATGATGACGTCGATCTTTTTGGTCTCGGCCGAATAACGCTTCAGAATCCGCAGCGCGTAGTCTTCCTGCTGCGGGAAATTGAGCGCGGGATCCTTGGTGACGACCGGGTAGATGCGCGTCAACGGGCCGGTGATGTTGGCGTAGTTGGCGTAGTTGACCGTGTCCAGCCAGAGGTCGTCGTACTTGGTCTTGAAGCTGTTGACGATCGACGGATCGTCGGAAAAGTAGATCGACTCGTCCTCGTAGTCGCTGTAGGGCGCCTGGTAGACGAACGCGGTCGGCGAGTAGTTGGCGCCGTCGAACTCGACGACGCCCTGACCGGCGAAGAGCATTGTCTTCCAGTGGAGGATGCCGCTCGCCGTGCGGTAGCGCATCGGGATCCCGGCGTTGGCGAACGCGGCAATCACGTCGGCGTTGCCGACATAGGTCGGGTTGGCGCGCGGATCGACGAGAATCCGCACCGGCACGCCCGCGTTCCAGCGAGCGAGAATCGCGGTCTGATAGCGCGTGTCCTGCATGAACCAGAACGCCACGTCGATGCCGACCGTTTCGTTCTTGATGTAGTTGAGGAGCGGGGCTCGGCAATCCTCGAACGCCGGGTCGCACAACCGCTCTGCTGCCTGCGCTGTGGTCGCGCCACCGGCCACCACAGCCGCGACACACGCCGCTCCGACGAGGAACTGACAGAACTGCCGAGATCGTCGCTTCACACCGATTCCTCCAGACGTCACTTGGCTCTGCAGAATTGCCAGCTGAGTGCCAGCCATTTCAGGGCAGTTTGCGAAAGAAAGCGTCAGGAGTGCCCCGGCAGTTTCCCAATTCGGGAAACTGCCGGGCGGGGCGGCGGTAAGCCTGCGCCTCTATCCTTTGGGGGATTCGGCGCGACCGGCGGGTTCCAACGGCGATTCAGCGGGTCCGGAAATCACTTTACCGTCGGGCTTGAAGCGTGACCCATGGCACGGGCAATCCCACGTGTGCTCCGCTTCGTTCCAGTCCACCAGGCATCCCATGTGGGTGCAGACGGCAGAGAGCTTCGTGACGGCGCCGCGCGCGTCGCGATAGACCGCAAGCTTGCCGTTCGCGCTGTCGATCACTTTGCCGGTG
>Ga0075425_100003565_pt1 | contig 15833 bp, 15 predicted proteins | sample SoiMethybrSBSTD4_FD_75300 | JGI IMG/M metagenome (GOLD analysis project Ga0075425, IMG submission 75300) | Bulk soil microbial communities from a Populus tree surrounding site in Tennessee, USA - Soil MetaG P. TD hybrid SBSTD4 | ecosystem: Environmental > Terrestrial > Soil > Tree plantation... | reverse complement strand
GGTGGCGCTCAGCACGGCGCCACGGTCGTGCGGCTCGAAAGCGGCGTCCTCGTCGAGCTGAACGCGATCCGCACCGAGCACGGGCTGCAGCCGCTGCGACTCAACGCCAGACTCGGCGCGGCCGCCGTCCAGCACTCGCGCGAGATGGGCTCCGCGGGGTACTTCGAGCACGCGTCACTCGACGGCACCTCGTTCTGGAAGCGGATCTCGCGCTGGTACGCCTCCGCGGGCTACCGGTCCTGGTCGGTCGGCGAGAATCTGCTCTGGTCGGCGCCGGACGTCGACGCGCCCGGGGCGCTCGACGTCTGGATGCACTCGCCGGGCCACCGCGCGAACATCCTCAATCCGCGCTGGCGCGAGATCGGGATCTCCGCCCTCCACTTCGCGTCGGCGCCCGGGCCCTACGAGGGCCACGAGGTGACGATCATCACCACCGACTTCGGCGTTCGTCGGTAGCCCGAGCGCCCGAGTACCCTAGGCGCAGGCGCCCGTAGCTCAGCGGAAGAGCGGCGGCCTTCTAAGCCGTTGGTCGGGGGTTCGAATCCTCCCGGGCGCATGATCGGAAGCGTCGCTCGAGACGCCTCGACGAGCGCCCCTCGCCTCCGCGTGAGCGCGGATACCATGGGCGCCGCACGGTGGCGGTAGCTCAGTTGGTAGAGCCCCGGGTTGTGGTCCCGGTGGTCGCGGGTTCGAGTCCCGTTCGCCACCCCTCTCGCGTGTCGCGTGTCGGGTCGCCGGGTTCGCGACCAAGGAGGTCTTCCTTGAAGCTCTTCGCACTCTGCGGCGCCGTGGCGGCCGTGCTCTGCACGACTGCGGGCGCCGCGGTCGGAGCGCCCGTGCTCGCCTCTCCCGGCCCGAGCCCGTTCGCCGGCGCGAGCGAGCGTACGATCGCTGTGTGAACCGGTGGCTGCGTGAGATCTCCGCGCTCGATCCCGAGCGCGACGCGCAGCGGATCGTCTTCATCGACGCGAGCCTCGAGTTTCCCTGGGACACGCAGCGCTCACTCGAGCTCGCGTTCTACCGCACCTACGCCGTGCCGTCGATCGCGACGCTGCTCGACACGACCGGTGAGTTCACGGCGCGCGCGCAGAAACGGTACGACGACACGCAGATCCTGATCTCGGCGTTCTGCGAGTTCGGCTTCGACCACGACCTCGGCCGACGCGCGATCAGGCGCATGAACGGGATCCACGGCAGGTTCGCGATCGCGAACGACGACTTCCTCTACGTGCTCTCGACGATGGTCTTCGAGCCGATCCGCTGGAACGCGCGCTTCGGCTGGCGTCCCCTGTTGTACGGAGAGAAGCTCGCCACGTTCCACTTCTGGCGCGAGGTCGGCAGCCGGATGGCGATCGCCGACGTCCCGGAGCGCTACGAGGAGCTCGAGCAGTTCAACGTAGCGTTCGAGCGCGAGCGGTTCGCGTACTCGGACGCCGGCAATCGCGTCGCCGTCGCGACGCGCGAGATGTTCCTCGACTGGTTCCCCGGCGCCCCGCGCGCGCTCGGGCGTTCGCTCATCCACGCGCTGCTCGACGAGCCGCTTCTCGACGCGCTCGGCTTCCCGTATCCGCCGGCACGCGTGCGGCGCGTCGCGGAGGCGGCCGTTCGCGCGCGCTCCCGGGTCGTGCGCGCCCTCCCGCCCCGACGGCGGCCGCGGCTCCGGACGCTCGAGCCGCACCGGTCGTACCGCGACGGCTACCGGATCGAGACCGTCGGGCCGCCGGAGCGCGCGGTAGGCTTCCACGGCACGGCCCCGTAGCTCAGAGGACAGAGCGGGAGCCTTCGAAGCTCCGTGCGGTGGTTCGATTCCACCCGGGGCCGCTGATCAGTCCTCTCGCGGCGGGGGAACGTCGCCGACGATGTGTGCCGCCTCGCTGCGGTCGCCTTCCTCCTGCCGGCGCAGCTCCTCGAACTTCGTCTCGCTGGTCTCGCGGCTCTCCGCCTCGCGGACGGCGGCCTGCTCGGCTCGCTGCCGCTCGAGCTCGGGGTCGTCGACTGTGTGCGGGCTCGTCAGCTCGTCGGGGTCGATCGTGTTCTCGCTCATGCCCGACTTCTACCCGATCACCCGCCCGCCTCACGGTCTCTACCCTTTCGGGACCGCGCGGGCGTGGCGGAACTGGCAGACGCGCCGGGTTTAGGTCCCGGTGAGCCGATGGCTCTTGGAGGTTCGATCCCTCTCGCCCGCACTCGTTCCCCGCATGGTTCGGCGATCCCTCTCGCCCGCACTGGTGTCAGACACCCTCCGTATGCGTGGCGGAGTGCGTTCCGCTCCGCGAGGGTGTCTGACACCTATTCGCTTCGCGGCTGCCCCTGCTGTCGCTGCGACAGACGCGGCGGAGCCCTTGGGTCTCCGTATGCGTAGCCGAGTGCGTTCCGCTCGGCGAGGGTATCTGACACCTATTCGCTTCGCGGCTGACCCGCTGGCGCCGGGACAGACGCGGCGGAGCCCTTGGGTCCTGGGTGAGCCGAGAGACTCTTGGAGGTCCGACCCTTCTCGCGCGCATAGCCAATACGTCTCGACCGTGCTCACGCAAGGGCAGGCGAGCGTGGGATCATGGATGCATGGCCGTCGCGCCGAGCGTCTCGGTGCGTGAACGCACCCGCGCCGCCTGGGAGACCGAGACCACGCTCTGGCGGGCGGCGTTGGTCGCGGGCGTGTCGGCTTGCGTGCTGTACGTCGTCACGCCGTACGCCAGCATCAGCCGCAACGCGGTTATCTACCCGCTGACGGAGCTCGCGGCGATCGCCGCGATCGTCTACGGCGTCCGACGCTACCGCCCGGCCGCGCCCGCCGCCTGGCTGCTGATCGCAGGCGGCTTCGGGCTCTGGTGGGTCGGCGACGTCCTCTGGGGCGTGTACGTCGTCCTCGACGTCGCTCCGTTCCCCTCGCCGGCAGACTTCTTCTACCTCGGCGGGTATCCGGTGATGGGAGCCGGTCTCCTCGTCGCCGTCGCGCGCAGGCGGGACTTCGTCGACCTGCGAGCCTCGATCGACGCGGCGCTCGTCACCGTCAGCGGCTTCCTGCTCACGTGGATCTACGTCGTCGACCCAGTCCTCAACGACTCGTCGCTGTCCGTACGGGAGAAGCTCGTCTCGGTCGCCTACCCGATCGGCGACGTGCTCCTGCTCGGCATCGCCATCCGCTTCCTGCTCGGCGCGAGCTGGAACGTCCGCTCGCTGAGGCTCCTCGCGATCGGTCTCGGCGCCACGTTGCTCGGCGACGTCCTCTTCAACCTGCAGCTTGCCGGTCACGTCAAGCAACTCTCGCTCAGCGACACGATTCTCCTGGTGGGAGTCGTCTGCGTTGGGCTCGCCGGGCTGCACCCGACGATGACGAGCCTGACCGAGGAGCACGGCGAGCCGCCGGACGTCGACGACACCGCCCGGTTTGGCCTCCTCCTCGCGATCTGTCTGCTCCCGCCGACCGTCCTCACCGTTCAGAGCCTCCGCGGCGACTCACTTCACCTACCCGTGACGATCGCCTCCATGGCCGCCGTTGCCGTGCTGGCCGTCATCCGCTTCTCGACGCTGACGAATCGAGCGATTCGTGCCGCCGACCGTGAGAGGCTGTTGACCGTCTACGCCGGAGAGCTGCTGCGCGCACGCGACCGGGACGAGCTCTACGACGTCGCCGAGCGGACCGCCAACGAGCTGATCGACGACGGGTCGGCGACGCTGGTCGCGCCTCCGGAGACAGACGGGGTGGGCACGCATGCCTTCAGTGCGCCCGTCGAGGTGCGCGGCGAGCCGGTGGCCGAGCTCGTCGCGGACGCGAGCCCGCTCAGGATCCGCCGGGCTCACGACTCCCTCGAGACCGTCGCCTCGGAGCTCGCACTCTCGCTCGAGCGTGAGCAGCTGCTCGCCGCGGAGCGCGAGACGGCCGCAGCGCTCGCGACGCAGAACGAGCGGTTACGCGAGCTGGACGGGATGAAGGACCAGTTCGTGAGCACGGTGTCCCACGAGCTCCGGACGCCGCTCACCTCGATGGTCGGCTACCTCGAGATCCTCCTGGCCGAGGAGGTCGGCGAGCTGAGCGAGGACCAGAAGCGCTTTCTCGAGATCGTGGACCGGAACAGCCGGCGGCTGAACTCCCTGATCGAGGACATCCTCATGACCTCGCGCCTCGACACGGGCAGGCTCTCGATCGAGCCCGAAGCGGTCGACATGGGGACGCTCGTCACCGAGCGGGTCGAGTCGATCCACGGCGCCGCCGACCAGAAGGGCGTCGAGCTGCGGCTCTCCGTCGCGGACTCCGTCCCGGAGCTGTGGGCGGACCCGATGCGGGTCGGCCAGGTGGTCGACAACCTGCTCTCGAACGCGTTCAAGTTCACGCCGCCCGGTGGAACCGTCGCCGTCATGGTGACGATGGACGGAGAGTCGATCCGGATCGATGTCAGCGACACAGGCGTGGGCATTCCCCCGGACGAGGTCGACCGGCTTTTCGATCGCTTCTTCCGTGCCTCGACGGCGAGCACGGTCCCGGGCACCGGGCTTGGGCTCTCGATCGCCAGGGGGATCGCGGAGGCGCACGGGGGCACGATCTCGGTTGCGAGCGAGGTCGGAGTCGGCACGACGTTCACGCTCGAGCTGCCGCTCGAATCGCCGTTCGCCAAGCCGGAGGCCCCGGCGTGACCGGTGACGGTGCCCCCGCGCGCGAGCGCCCCCTGGTGCTCGCCGCCGACGACGACGAGGACATCCTCGGCCTCGTCGCGTTCCGCCTCGAGCGCTCCGGCTATGACGTCCTGCAGGCGCGCGACGGCGAAGAGGCGTTCGAGCTCGCGGTCAGGGAGCAGCCCGACCTGGCGGTCCTCGACGTGATGATGCCGAAGCTCGACGGCTTCGAAGTGACCCGGCGCCTGCGCGCCGAGGCAGCGACGAGCCGGATGCCGATCATCCTCCTCACCGCACGGGCCCAGGACGCAGACGTCCAGCAGGGGTTCGATGCGGGCGCCGACGACTACATCCGCAAGCCGTTCAGCCCGAACGAGCTTCGCGCCCGCGTGCAGGCGATCCTCGGCCGCCGGTAAACCGTGGGTGTCCTCGAGGTGATCGGGGTCGTGTTGCTGGCGACGAGCCTGGTGTTCATCGTCGTGCTCACGGCGCGGCGCTCGTACACCGGCTCCCGGATCCGCCGGCGAGATCGGCTCACGACCGAGCTGCGCCCGCTCGCGATCGCGTTCGTCGAAGGCGGCGCGGACGAAGCCGTGCCCGAGTACCACGGCCTCGAGGCCGAGGTCTTCGCAGAGCTCCTGGGCGGCTACGCTCGGCTACTCCGCGGCGAAGGCCGGGAGCGGATTGCGGCGTACTTCGAACGGCGCGGCGGCGTGGACGAGCAGCTTCGTCGGCTGGAAAGCCGTCGGGCATGGAAGCGGGCGACGGCCGCGTTCATGCTCGGCGACATGTGCTCGCACCGGGCCGTCGGCGAGCTCATGCCGGCGCTCGGCGACCGGGCGCGACCGGTGCGGATGGCGGCCGCCCGCAGCCTCGGCCGGCTCGAGGCGGTCGAGTCGATCGAGCCGCTGATCGAGTCAGGCGTCTCCGGGCGATTGCCGGAAGACGTGACAGGCCTCGCGCTCTTCGATATCGGTCCGGCCGCCGTTCCCCGCCTGCTCGAGCTGAGCGCGAGCGACGAGCCGGCGATCCGGGCGCGCGCGCTCGAGCTCGTCGGGCTCATCGGCGAGGCGCGCGACGCGAAGCAGATCGTCGACCGGCTGAGCGACCCGGCCGCGGCCGTTCGCGCGGCGGCCGCGGATGCACTCGGGCGCCTCGGAGCCGGAGAGGCGCGGGACGCGCTTGTGCGAGCCCTCGACGATCGCGTGCCGGCAGTGCGGGCGGCGGCGGCACGGGCGCTCGGCCAGGCCGGCGGCCGCCGGGCGGCCGAGGCGCTGTTGCCGGTCGCTCGCGGTGACTCCTTCGAGCCCGCGCGGGCGGCGGCGGACGCCCTCGCGCGCATCGACCCGGCGCTCGTGGTCGCGGCGGCAGCCGAGCCGGACGCCGGGCCGCACCTGCGTGAGGCGGCGGACGTCGTGAGCCTATGAACGTCGTCCACAACCTCGCGCTCGCCTACTCGATCGTCGCGTTCGTCTACTTCGCGATCCTGAACAGCGTCTACCTCCTGCTCACCTTCCTCGCCTGGCGCGACATGGGAGCGGAGGTGCGCGCCCGCCGCTACCTCGCGCTCGACGAGATGTTCAGGTCGCCTCTGACGCCGGGCGTGTCGGTGCTCGTGCCTGCCTTCAACGAGGAGCCCGTGATCGTCGAGAGCGTCCGCTCGCTGCTCGTACTCCGCTACCCGAGGCACGAGGTCGTCGTCGTGAACGACGGCTCCGGCGACGGCACGCTCGCCGCGCTCCAGCGGGCGTTCGACCTCGCGCCCGTGCGCCTCGCGCTCCGCGACCTCATTCCCACCGCCCGCGTGCGGGCGACGTACGTCTCGCGCGCCCACCACGGCCTCGTCGTCGTCGACAAGGAGAACGGCGGACGTTCCGACGCCCTCAATGCAGGGATCAATGCGGCTCGCCAGCCGTACGTGTGCGTGATCGACGCCGACTCGCTGCTCGAGCCCGACGCGCTGCTCAAGGTCTCGAAGCCGATCCTCGACGACCCGAACGTGCTGGCCGCGACCGGCGGCACGATCCGCATCGCGAACGGCTCGCGCGTCGACCACGGGCGGGTCGTCGAAGCGCGCGTGCCGACGAGCAGGCTCGCCACGATCCAGGTGCTCGAGTACTTCCGTGCCTTCCTGGTCGCACGGGTCGGCTGGAGCAAGCTCAACGCGCTGGGGATCATCTCGGGTGCGTTCGGGCTCTTCCATCGCTCGCTGGTCGAGACCGTCGGCGGCTACTGGACGGACACGGTCGGCGAGGATTTCGAGCTCACGATCCGCCTGCACCGCCACCTCCGCGACCGCGGTGAGCCGTACCGGATCGCGTTCATCTCGGACCCGGTGTGCTGGACTGAGGCGCCGGAGCAGCTCGCGACGCTCGCGCGGCAGCGCCGCCGCTGGCAGAGAGGGTTGTGGGAAGGGATCCGTCGCCATCTACGGATGGTCGGCAACCCGCGCTACGGCGTCATCGGGCTCGTCGCGATGCCCTACTTCCTCCTCTTCGAGTTCCTGAGCCCGCTCTTCGCCCTCGGCGGCCTGGTCGTGACCGTCGTGTTGTGGCTGCTCGGCAGCTTGCCGACTGCGTACTTCGTGTCCTTCCTCCTCGTCTCGATCGTCCTCGGCCTGGTGCTCACCACCGCAGCGCTGGCGCTCGAGGAGTTCAGCTACCAGCGGTATCGGCGGTGGCGCGAGATCGCGCGCTTGCTCGCCTACGCGGTGCTCGAGAACCTCGGCTACCACCAGCTGCACGACGTCTGGCGCACGCTCGGCTACGTCGACATCTTGCGCGGCAAGACGGCCTGGGGCACCCAGCAGCGTCGCGGCTTCTCCACGCCTGACGAGGCGCCCGCGGTGCCGGGCGAGAAGACGCCGAGCTGATCTTCGCACCCCGTACACGATGGAGCGCACGCTCGACCCAGCCCGGCTCGGAGACCATCTCGATCGGCTCTATCGAGCTGCGTGGGCGCTCTGCGGCTCGCGGGAGGACGCCGAGGACCTCGTGCAGGAGACGTTCGCTCGCCTACTCGCCCGTCCACGTCTGCTGCGTCGCGAGGACGATCTGGCGTACCTCCTGCGAGCGTTGCGGAACACCTTCTTGAGTCAGAAGCGAACCGAGAGCCGCCGCCTGCGCGCCGGGCCGCTCCCGGATCAGCTCGACCTCGTCGCCGACCCGGCGGCGCGTGAGCCGCACGCTGCGCTCGCAGCGGGCGAGCTCTATGCCGCGGTCGCCGAGCTGTCGGACGACTTCCGCGATGTCCTCGTTGCCGTCGACGTCGCCGGTCTCTCCTACAAGGAGGCGGCGCGGGCGCTGCGGATCCGCGAGGGCACGGTGATGAGCCGTCTCTACCGCGCGCGCCGGCAGATCGTGCGCCGACTCGGGAGCGGGTCGGCCTGACGCGGCGATCGTTCGCTCAACCGCGCGTGTCGACCGGCCCGACGAGCACCTTCTCCCCCGAGGAGGCCTGGTTGCCGTCGGCGCGCTCACGCGTGACGGTCACCGTCGTGAACGTCGTCGGTGCCACGCCGGCCCAGAGCGTCACCTTCGGGCCCTCGTTGAACGTCCCGATCGGCACGAGAACGCCGGCAGGGTTGCGCAGCCACGCTTGGTAGAAGCGTCCCGAGTCGAGGCGGGGCAGTCCGGCAGTGTCGAGCTCGATCCGCCAGCCCGCGCTCGTCTTGGTCAGGGTCGCCTCGCCGCCGGCGCCGGGCGCGAGGCCCGTCGGCGCGAGGGCGGCATGGAAGCGCTCGGCCGAGGTGCCCGAGCCGAAGACCGCGATGCCGACGGCGATGACCACCGCGGCGGTGGCGGCGGCCGCCCCGATCAGCACGAGCCCGCCGGGCACACGCGTGCGCGGGCGGCTTCGTCGTCGCTCGACGCCGGCTCGCAACGACGCCGGAGCCTCGACCGCCGCGGCCGCGCTGCGGGTGAGCGCGACCGCCCGCTGCTGCTCGGCGAGACGATCGGCGAGCTCCGGAGAGGCCGCGACCCGCGCCTCGAGCGCCACGCGACGCTCGTCGTCGAGCGACCCGTCGGCGAGCGCGGCCAGCTCCGCGGGCTCGTGAGCTTCGTGCCCGTCCTGACGACGACGGCGAACGATCGATCTCATGCCAGGAACGGTAACGCCGGCACACCAGGCTCGCGCGTGAAATTCACGGGAATAGACGTCGTGGTTCCGGAGTCTCGGGCGGAGACAGGTTCAACGACGAAAAGGAGCACCGATGTCAGGCAGCACGATCCGCTCGAGACGATCGCTCATCGCCGTCGTCGCGGCCGCACTCGCGGTCGGGGTGGTCTCGGTCGTCGCGGCGAACGCGGCGAGCGGCAACAACGAGGCGAGCTTCGAGCTCACCGCCAACCCCAAGTTCGCCAAGTGCCTCGCGAAGTACCCGAACGATCCGGCTCGGCCTCCGAGGGCCAGCGTCGACGTCGAAAAGGGGAACCTCAACGACCGTCTGAGCATCCACTTGCACAACATCAAGCCGAACCTCGCGTTCGACCTCTTCACGGTGCAGCGCAGCACGCTCGACGCAGCGGGCAAGCCGATCTCCCCGGCACCGAGCTTCGGGCTGGCCTGGTACCAGTCGGACCTGGAGGCGAACGAGGACGGCAACGGACGCGCGAAGATCCAGACGGTCCTGGCCGACCAGATCTTCGGCGTGAACCTCGACCAGTCCCCGCCGAACCCGATCAACACGTTCCACCTCGGCTTCTGGTTCAACGACCCGAACGACGCGGCGGCGTGCGGCTTCGACGTCTCCAATCCGACGCCCTTCAACGGCGAGCACCGCGCAGGCCCGCTGGCCATGATCAGCCGGCCGGACGCGAAGACCGGTCTCGGCCCGCTGTGCCTCAACCCCGACGCCACGCAGCCGAGCGGCTGCAACCCCTAGTCACCCTTCGAACGGACGAGGGCGCCGCCTGTTCGGGCGGCGTCCTCGATCAGCTCAGGGCAGGACCGTCAGCACGTCGTCGAGCGGGGCCCGCTCCTTGACCGGCGGCTCGCTCACCCGAGGGCCGAGGTGGACGAGCGCGACGACCCGCTCCTCCTCGCGGAGCCCGAGCAGGTCTCGCACGCCCTGCTCCCGGAGGCACGCCGGCGTTCGCCAGTACGAGGCGAGGCCGCGGCCCGTCGCCCCAAGCAGCACCGCATAGACCGCCGCTGCGGTCGCGTGCAGGTCCTCCTCGTCCGTCTCCGGCTCGCCCGAGAGCGCCGCCGTCGCGAGCACGAGCGTCGGCGCCCGGCGCAGCTTCGCCGCCTCCTTCTCGCCCGCGAGCTCCTCGACCCGCCGCCGCGTCTCCGGCCCGAGCACCCGGAACCGCCAGGGCTGGGTGAGGTGGTGGTTCGGGGCGAAGCGGGCGAGGTCGAACAGCTCGCGGAGCGTGGCCTCGTCGACCGGCTCCGAGCCGTACTGCTTGTGCGTCCTCCTCGACCGGATGGCGTCCTCGACGTCCACGGCCCAGCAAGCTAGCGGTCGGAAGCGGGATGGGGTGTCCGTGGGGATGGTCCAGACCAAGCAGATTCGTTCGGTCGGGCGCTGCGCATAGATACCTCTACGGGCGAGCCCGACCGGACGGAGCTGCGCCGTGTCTGGGCCACCATCCGCGGGTGCCATCAATCCCGCTTCCGACCGCGTTGGGTCTGGTTCAATGGCCCGATCCCCTGATGGCGACACAGGTCGAACAGCTCGCGGACGACAAGGTCCGCCTCACGGTCGAGGTTCCGGCGCACGACGTGCACCACGCCGTCGAGCACGCGGCCAACGACCTCGCCCAGAACGTGCGCATTCCCGGCTTCCGCAAGGGCAAGGTGCCGCGTCCGTTGCTCGTGCAGCGGATCGGCAAGGAGCGTCTCTACGCCGAGGCCGTCGAGAGCCACATCGGCGGGTGGTTCTGGACCGCCGCGACCCGTGCGCGCGTGAACGCGATCGCCGCGCCGGAGTACGAATACGAGTTGCCGGCGAGCGAAAGCGCCGACTGGCGCTTCTCGGCCACCGTCGAGGTTCAGCCGAAGCCCGAGCCCGCTGACTGGACGGCGCTCGAAGTGCCGAAGCGCGAGGCCGAGGTGCCGCACGAGGCCGTCGACGCGGAGCTCGAGCTGCTACAGCGGATCGCCGGCGAGCTCGTCCCGGTCGAGGGACGTCCTGCACAGGACGGTGACACCGTTGTCGTCGACCTCGTCGCCGACGACGGCACCGCCCAGCGGGACTACGTGCTCGAGCTCGGCTCGGAGCAGCTCGTCGAGGAGATGGAGAACGGCATCCGCGGGCTCTCCCCGGGCGAGTCCCGCGAGATCCGCTACGAGCTCGCGGACGCCACCCAGCGCACTGCGACCGTCACGTTGAAGGAGCTGAAGGAGCGCGTCCTCCCGCCGCTCGACGACGAGCTCGCGAAGTCGGCCTCCGAGTTCGAGACGCTGGGCGAGCTCCGGAGCGAGATCGAGCAGCGCTTGAAGGCGCAGGTCGCGGACGAGCTCGAGGGCATCTTCCGTGCTGCGGTCGTCGACGAACTCGTGCGGGTGACCGACTTCAGCCCCGCCGGCCCGCTGGTCGAGCTCCGCACGCGCGAGCTCCTGAACGGGCTCGCGCGGAGCCTCCAACAGCGCGGCATCGACGCGACCTCCTACCTGCGGCTGACCGGCCAGACGCCCGAACAGCTCGACGAGCGGCTGCGCGCAGAGGCGTCGATGTCGGTCGCGCGCGAGGTCGTCCTCGAGGCGGTCGCGGACAAGCTCGGGATCGAGGTCACGGACGACGACATCCGCGAGGAGCTTCGCTCGGCGGGTGAAACCGAGGAGGACATCGAGGAGTTCGTCGCCGAGGGCGGCGCCGACCGCGTCCGCGACGACATCCGTCTGAAGAAGGCGCTCGACCGCGTGGCGGCCGAGGTCAAGCCGATCGCGCCCGAGCTCCACGAGGCGCGCGAGAGCATCTGGACGCCGGAGAAGGAGCAGCCGGCCGAAGCCCCGAAACTCTGGACCCCAGGTAGCAAGGAGTAGCCGATGAGCCCGTTGATCCCCATGGTCGTCGAACAGACCTCGCGCGGCGAGCGTGCGTTCGACATTTACTCGCGTCTCCTCGCGGAGCGCATCATCTTCCTCGGAACGCCCGTCGACGATCAGATCGCGAACCTGATCATCGCGCAGCTCCTGCACCTGGAGTCCGAGGACCCCGACAAGGACATCTTCCTCTACATCAACTCGCCCGGCGGCTCGGTCTACGCCGGCCTCGCGATCTACGACACCATGCAGTTCGTCAAGCCGGACGTGCAGACGATCTGCGTCGGGATCGCGATGAGCATGGGCTCGCTGCTGTTGGCCGGCGGCGCGAGAGGGAAGCGCATGTCACTGCCGAACTCACGGATCCTGATCCACCAGGTGTCCGGCGGCTTCCAGGGGCAGGGCACCGACATCGAGATCCAGGCCCGCGAGGTGATCGGCCTCAAGCGGCGTCTGGAGGAGATCTACGCCGTCCACACGAGCAAGAGCCAGGAAGAGATTTCGCGCGACATGGAGAGAGATTTCTTCCTCAGTCCTGAGGAAGCGAGGGAGTACGGCCTGATCGATTCCGTCATCACGAATCGCGATGCCGTGCGCGCCGAGGCCGTCGCTTAATACGCTAGGCCTAGCCGTTTTTCCGAATTCGGGGTAAAAGGAGACCAGGATGGCGCGGGCAAGCGAAGGCAACGAGCAGCTTCTCTGCAGCTTCTGCGGGAAGTCGCAGCGCCAGGTGAAGAAGCTGATCGCGGGCCCGGGCGTCTACATCTGCGACGAGTGCATCGATCTCTGCAACGAGATCATCGACGAGGAGCTCACCACCCCGAGCACGCTCGACCTCGACAATCTCCCGCGCCCGACCGAGATCTATGCCTCCTTGAACGAGTACGTCGTCTCCCAAGAAGAGGCAAAGCGCACGCTTTCCGTCGCCGTCTACAACCATTACAAACGCGTCCAGATGGGCGCCGAGGACGGCGATGTCGAGCTGCAGAAGTCGAACATCCTGCTCCTCGGCCCCACCGGCTGCGGGAAGACGCACCTCGCGCAGACGCTCGCGCGGATCCTCAACGTCCCGTTCGCGATCGCCGACGCGACCGCGCTCACCGAGGCCGGCTACGTCGGCGAGGACGTCGAGAACATCCTCCTCAAGCTGATCCAGGCCGCCGACTTCGACATCAAGAAGGCGGAGACGGGGATCATCTACATCGACGAGGTCGACAAGATCGCGCGCAAAGCCGACAACCCGTCGATCACGCGCGACGTCTCCGGCGAGGGAGTGCAGCAGGCGCTGCTGAAGATCCTCGAGGGGACGGTGGCCTCGGTGCCGCCGCAGGGCGGGCGCAAGCATCCGCACCAGGAGTTCCTGTCCATCGACACGACGAACATCCTGTTCATCTGCGGCGGGGCGTTCGCCGGTCTCGACAAGATCATCGCGAAGCGCGTCGGCAAGAACGCCGTCGGCTTCGGCCGCGAGATCTCGTCGAAGCGCGACGCGGAGAGCGCGGAGCTGCTCGCCGGCGTGATGCCGGAGGATCTCCTGAACTTCGGACTGATCCCGGAGTTCATCGGCCGCCTCCCCGTGCTGAGCGCCGTGCACCAGCTGAAGCGCGACGACCTGGTGCAGATCCTCACCGAGCCGAAGAACGCGCTCACGAAGCAGTACCAGCGGTTCTTCAACTACGACCACATCGACCTGCACTTCACCGAGGACGCGCTCTGGTCGATCGCCGACAAGGCCCTCGATCGCGAGACGGGCGCCCGCGGCCTCCGGTCGATCATCGAGAACGCACTGCTCGACGTGATGTTCGAGCTGCCCTCGCGCAAGGACGTCTCCAAGTGCGTGATCACGAAGGAGACGATCGAGAAGGGCCTCAAGCCGACGCTCGTCACGAGCGCCGGCGACCTCGGCGACGACGAGCTGGCAGAAGAGACCGCGTAGCGGTCTCTTCGGTGTCTGACACCGTCGCGAAGGTCGCGAGCTGACGAGCGCGGCCACACGGTGTCTGACACCTTTTCGCCCCGGCGCGGGACGACGGACCTCGGCGAACGACCGCCGGCGTTTCGCGTCTCGCCAACCAAAGCGGGACTTGACACGTCTCATCCCGTAGCCAAAACTCACACCTGAATCAGGTCTCAGGTTTGGCCACATCTCACGGGAGGATGCGTTCAATGCGTCATCGGTTCACCAAGGTCCTGCTCGGGCTGGTGCTCTTCACCATGCTCGCCGGGACGACGACCGTGGCGGCGCGGTCGCACCGGTCGGCCGCCTCGTACAACGTCGGCATCGTCTACTCGCGCACCGGCCTGCTCTCCGCCTACGGCGCGGAGTACGTCGAGGGGCTGAAGCTCGGCCTGAAATACGCGACGAAGGGGACGAACAAGGTCAACGGCAAGGACATCAACCTCACCCTCGTCGACGACAAGACCGACCCGGCGACGGCCGTGAACGCGGCCAAGGACCTGATCGGCCAGGGGTACAAGATCCTCGCCGGCAGCGTCTCCTCGGGCGTCGCGCTCCAGGTCGCGCCGCTTGCCGCGCAGAACAAGGTCCTGTTCATCTCGGGCCCGGCCGCCTCGGATGCGATCACCGGCATCAACAAGTACACGTTCCGCTCGGGCCGGCAGACGCTGCAGGACGTCGAGACGGTGAACTCGTTCCTGAAGGGGGCCGGCCGGAAGGTCGTCGTCCTCGACCAGGACTCCGTGTTCGGCCACGGCAACTACGCGGCGGTGAAGGCGCTCGTCGGCGGCAAGGGCCACACGGTGAACGAAGTCTCGGTGCCGCTCACGGCGACCGACTTCACGCCGTTCGCGCAGCAGGTGAAGAACGCGAACGCCGATCTCGTCTTCGTCGCGTGGGCGGGCACGACGGCCGGCGCGATGTGGAAGTCGCTCGACCAGCAGAACGTCTTCAACGGCCCTGACGTCGTCACCGGCCTCGCGGAGCACGCGACGTGGTCGGCGCTCGGCGACCCGGCGACGAAGATCCACTACCTGTCGCACTACGTCTACACGGCGCCGAAGAACAAGGTGAACGACTGGCTCGTGAAGGAGATGCGGAAGAAGGGCCAGGTGCCCGACCTGTTCACGCCGGACGGCTTCAACGCGGCGCTGATGATCGTGCGTGCGCTGAAGGCCGGGAACTACGACGTCGACAGGATGGTCACCGCGCTCGAGGGTTTCAAGTTCCTCGGCCCGAAGGGCTTCGAGGCGATCCGCCCGCAGGACCACGCGACGCTGCAGCCGATGTTCCGCGTCCAGCTGCAGAAGAACGGCTCGCGCCTGGTCGCCAAGGTGCTCGGCACGGCCAACTCGTTCCAGACCGCGCCACCGCAAGTGGCGATGAAGGGCTAGAGCGAGCGACGCAACGCGCGTGAGCGCATCCCCGATCCTCGCAACGAGGGACCTCGGGCTCGTGATCGGCGGCGCGACGATCGTCGCCGGCGTCGGGCTCGAGGTCCGTGAGGGCGAACTGCTTGCGGTCATCGGCCCGAACGGAGCCGGCAAGACGACGCTGTTCAACCTCGTCTCCGGCCTCCTCCGGCCGACGACCGGCCGCGTCGAGCTGGACGGGGTCGACGTCACGTCGCGGCCGCCCTTCCGGCGCACCCGACTCGGCCTCGGCCGCACGTTCCAGGTCTCGAACGTCTTCCCACTCCTCTCCGCGCACGAGAACGTGCGGCTGGCGGCGGAGGCGGCGCTCGGCGGCACGCTGCGCATCTGGCGGCGCGCGGCGCGGGTGCGGGAGGCAGGTGAGCGGGCCGACTGGGCGCTCGCGCGAGTCGGGCTCGCCGCCCGCCGGCTCGTCACGGCAGGTCTCCTCTCGCACGGCGACAAGCGGAAGCTCGAGCTTGCGATGGTGCTCGCCGGCCGGCCGCGCGTCATCCTCCTGGACGAGCCGTTCGCCGGCGTCTCGATGGAGGACGTGCCGGAGCTGATCGAGCTGATCCGCTCCGTGCACGTCGGCGAGGGCGCGACCGTGCTGATGGTCGAGCACCACATGGAGGTCGTCACCGGCCTCGCCCAGCGGATCGCCGTCCTGCACCACGGCAGCCTGCTCGCCGTCGACACGCCCGAGGCGATCATGGGCAACGCGACCGTGCAGCAGGCCTACCTCGGGGAGCCGCTGTGACCGCACTGCTCTCGGTGAGCGACCTGCACGTGTACCTCGGCGAGTCGCACATCCTGCAGGGCGTCGACTTCGAGGTCGCGGACGGCGGCGTCACCGCGATCCT
>Ga0075425_100003564_pt1 | contig 15834 bp, 15 predicted proteins | sample SoiMethybrSBSTD4_FD_75300 | JGI IMG/M metagenome (GOLD analysis project Ga0075425, IMG submission 75300) | Bulk soil microbial communities from a Populus tree surrounding site in Tennessee, USA - Soil MetaG P. TD hybrid SBSTD4 | ecosystem: Environmental > Terrestrial > Soil > Tree plantation... | reverse complement strand
TCCGGCGTCTTGGCGACGCGCTGGAAGTCGAATGGCGCAAAGGTCGCAAGACCGGATGCGGCGAATCTGCTGATGTCGCTCAGCGCATTATCGCCTTTGAATACCAACATCGAAAGGCCGTCGCGTTGCCTTACGGCTAATCGATTGTGATCCCCGAAACTGAAGAACGGTGGCGAAGTTTCAAAGTCGTGGCGAACCAGTCGGTCTGGCCGATCTACCTCCAGCAGTTCGATGAAGTTCTTTCCCGCAAATTGCGTAAGACGGTTCGACGTGCCCATCCGATCATCATGCGTGGCTCTCGGTGTGAGTGTGAAGCCAAGCTCCTGATATACCGCACCCGCGCGACCCAAGTCTTGAACGGCCACTACGACATGATCGATTTCACGCCCGCTCAATTTATTCTCCTTTATTCTCCCCGCTGAGGTCGCTCGCGGGACGAGCGCCATCATTTCGCCTTGGGGTGCGCTTCACCGCCGGTCACAGCCACCGCATGATGCGATCCCTTTCAGCCTATTGCACCGCTACATCGCGATCTTGGCAATGTCGGCTGATCGGCGACCGCGGCCGCTAGCGGGGAATTCTCCCCTCCACTGGTTCCATCGGATCGATATATCCTGCTGTCGAAGGATGACCGGGTGCGACGAGGGAATTGACGAACGCTTCGCTTTCGGGCGCGAGGGCATGTTCCAAGGCGGCGAGATAGTCGCTAAGCTGCGCCTCGGTGCGCGGGCCGCAGATGACAGAGGTTACCAGGCGGTTGTTAAGCACCCAGGCGACGGCGAGCTGACTGGGGCCGATGCCTCTTGCCTCGGCGTGGGCCTTCAGTTGTTTGGCGATCACCAACGATTCGCGGCGCCACTCCGTCTGCATCATGCGAGCATCCTTGCGAGCTGCCCGAGTGTCATCCGCCGGCGGCGCGTCGGGCTCGTACTTGCCCGTAAGCACGCCGCGGGCCAGCGGGCTGTAGGGGACGATCCCGAGGCCGTAGTGCCCTGCAGCGGGAAGGTGTTCGACCTCGGCCATGCGGTTCAGCGCATTGTAGTGGGGCTGGCTCGCAACTGGGCGATCAATGCCCACGATCGCAGATGTTGCAGATCTCCGCGACGCGCCAGGCCCGGTGATTGGAGAGAGCGAAATAGCGGACCAGTCCACTGCGAACCAGGTCGCCCATGGCGTGCACCGATTCCTCAAGCGGCGTCTCGAGGTCCTCGCGGTGAAGGTAATAGATGTCGATGTAGTCGGTGCCGAGGCGCACGAGGCTGCGGCGCGCCGCCTCGAGAATCCATTTGCGTGACGAGCCGCGCTCGTTGGGTCCGCTGCCCATGATGCCATTGACCTTGGTGGCGATTATCCAGCGGTCGCGGTCGGCGCGGATGGACCGTCCTACGACTTCCTCGGAGCGGCCGCCGTTGTAAACGTCGGCGGTATCGATGAAATTGATGCCTGCATCCCGGGCCTTGCCGATTATGCGCTGCGAGGACGCCTCGTCGGCGGCACCACCAAACATCATGGCGCCAAGGCAGAGCGGCGACACCTTCAGACCGCTGCGGCCGAGCTTGCGGTATTTCACGGGCTCAATCCTCCTCTATTGGACAGGCACCTTGAGGGTTGGGACCTGCTCCCAATCCAGGCGGCGCTCCAGACGCTGGCTCAGAAGCGAAAGCGGCCAGCACAGGCAGAAGTAAAGGCCGGCCACCAGGCCGTAGACGATGAGCGGGCGGAAGGTCGCATTGTTGACCATCTGCGCGGCGCGCGTGAGTTCAGTGAAGCCGATGATTGAGGCCAGCGAGGTGCCTTTGAGGATCTGCACGAGGAACCCGACAGTCGGTGGGATGGCGATGCGCACAGCCTGCGGCAGAATGACGAGACGCAGCTGCTGCAAATGGCTGAAGCCAAGGGCGTGCGCCCCGTCCCATTGCCCGCGCGGGACGGCCCGGATGCAGCCACGCCATATTTCGCCGAGGAATGCGCTTGCATAGAGCGTCAATGCCAGCGCGGCCGACAACCAGGCGTTGGCGACGATGCCAACGAGGCTGGAGCCGAAGTGGAGCAAATAGAGCTGCATGAGCAGTGGGGTGCCCTGGAACATCTTGATGTAGCCGAGAGCAAATGCACGCGACAGGCGCACCTCACTCACCCGCAGGATGGCGATACCTAGTCCCACCAGTCCGCCACAGGCAAACGCGATCAGGGTCAGCAGCACGGTCCAGCGAAGGGCCTGCACCAGGAACCAGACTTCATTGCTGGAGAACTCGCGGATCAACGGCGGTCGCTCCAACGGCTGAACAAGGCGCGATCGATGAGCGCGAATGTTGCCTGAAAGACAAGAGAGAGACCCAGGTACATGGCCGTTATCGTCAGGTAGAACTCAAAGGAGCGAAAGTTGCGGGCAACGATGGTGTCGGCAACCGCGGTGAGCTCCTCGGCGGAGATCACCGAGACGACGCTGGAGGCAAGCATGATCAGGATGAACTGGCTGCCCAAGGCTGGGGAAATCGTTCGCAGCGCCGGCATGAGGACAATGAAGCGAAAGATGTGCCACGGCTTCAGTCCGAGTGCGCGGCCGGCCTCGAGCTGTCCGTGGGGTACCGCCTCGATGCCGGCGCGGACGATTTCGGTCGCATAGGCGCCAAGATTCACGACCATCGCCAGCAACGCCGCCTGATCGGGTGTCAGCCGCAACCCCAGTGACGGGAGGCCAAGATAGACAAGCAGCAGCTGCACGAGGAATGGGGTGTTGCGGATCGCTTCGACGTACCCTTGGATGAGGCCGCGTACGGCCCGCGAGGATGAGGTCTTGCCCACCGCACAGAGAATGCCGACGGCGAGGCCGAGCACCATCGCCATTGCGGACAGGCGCACAGTTAGCCAGGCCCCGAGCAACAGCTGGTCGAACTCCCGCCAGACAGCGCCGAATTGAAAGACGTAGGTCACGTGCGTGCGCGTCGCCCATCTGATTGCGGGGCGCAGGGCGCGCTGGGGCTATCGCAGGTTCGCATCGTCGTGCGTTGGATGTCAGAAGACGGGCAAGTCGCCGAGCGGTAACTCGCGCCACTTGCGGCTGATCGCATCGAGCTCGCCGTTGTTCTTGATCGCATAGATGAAGGTGTTGAGCCATTGCAGCAAATCGCTCTGGCCACGGCGGACGCCGATCCCGAAATGCAGCTCGCGCAGCACCACCTTGACCTCGTAGTTTTTGCCGGGATCGTTGCGGTTCAGGGTGCGGTTCACCAGGAGCCCGGTGCCGACTAGGTCGATCTGACCCGAGACCATGGCCTGCAGACCCGTGGCCTCATCGTCGAAACGCATCAAATTGATCGACTTGGATTGCGCCACGGGCGTCAGGATCAGATCCTGCATGGCCCCACGAGGCACGCCGACACGCAGACCCTTGAGGTCATCGATCGTTTTGACCTTGCGGCTTTCGGGTGCGACCAGCGTCGCGGCCTCGCTTGCATAGGGAATCGAGAATGAAACCTGCAGCGCACGTTCTGGTGTGATCCCGAAGAGGGCAATGACCATGTCTACGCGCCCGCTCAACAGGTTGGGGATTCGGTTCGCGCCGGTCACCGAAACGAATTCGACCGGCACACCCAAATACTTGCCCACCAGTCGCGCGACATCGGGATCATAACCCTCGGGCTCGCCATCCTTGCCCATCAGCCCGAAGATCGGCGTCGTGGTGTTTACGCCGACAATCACCTTGCCGCGCTTGATGATCTCGTCGACCGTTTGTGCGAGGGCGGGCCGCCCGGCTGCGACCATGCCGAGCACCAAGAACACCGTCCTCCACAGCGGCTTTACCAGCCCTTTCATGATTTCCTCCCTGGCTTAGCCACCATGAAGGCGGCTCTCCATTATCGAAGGCAAAGAGCCTCAGAGATCTCTGGCAGCCACACGAGCATCTGGCCGGGGTCACGATGGCCCCATACGTGATAGGGCACGGCCTTGAACGGGACACCTGCGTTGCCCCACGGTCGCGCGCTATAGAGCCGATCATCGGTTGATTGCGTGGCGCAGGCTCGGCCGGTGAGCGTCGTGACCCCACCGAGCAAACCGGGCTCAAATTGGCTGCCGACCTCCTCGGCGGCCGGGAGGGCAAGCCGGTGCAACGGGGCGGGATTGTCGATCGCCTCGAGACAATACACGACCGGGCCACGCCGCAGGGCGACACGGCCCTGGTTGGCGCGCACATCGGGATGGGCATACACGCGATCGATGGGCATGCCGAGTTTGAGTTTGACTTGATCACCCCTCTGCCATCGCCGTCCAATATGGGCATAGCCGCGTTCGGTCACGCGCGAGAGGTCTTTGGGCTCAGCATTGACGGTCAGCTCTGCGGCGCGGCACCAGCCGGGGATGCGCAGGCGGAGCGCGAATTCGGTCGGGTCTTGCGGATCGACGCTGATTGCGATTGCTCCATCCCAGGGATAGCGCGTGGTCTGGGTCAGCGTGAGGGAGGTGCCGCCGACCTCCATCCTTCCTCGACCCTCTACGTAGAGATGCACGGCAGCTTCGCCCGCTGCCACCGAGTATATGTAGGAGCCGAGCGAGGCGATCAAACGGGCAATATTGGCCGGGCAGCAGGGGCAGCGATGCCAGACCCAGCGATGATGGTCGCCGCGACTTGCCAGCGGGTTCTCGTAGAAAAACCGCTCGCCGTCGAGGGAGATGCCGCTGAGCGCTCCATTGTAGAGCGCCTGCTCCATCACGTCGGCGTAGCAACCGTCGCCTTCAAGCAGCACCATGCGGTGTGCCCAGAACACCAGACCGACGGATGCACAGGTTTCTGCATAGGCCGTCTCGTTGGGCAAATCGTAGTCCGTAGTGAAGCCTTCGTTGCCGGCCGAGGGTCCGAGCCCACCTGTTACATAGAGGCGCTTGCCGGTGAGATCGGCCCATAGGCGACGGCAGGCCTGGAGCAGCGAGGCATCATCGAACTCGGCAGCAAGATCGGCCATGGCGCTATAAAGGTACATGGCGCGCACTGCATGGCCCACCACGCGATCCTGCTCGCGCACCGGCAGGTGCGATTGGCTATATTCATAGGTGCGATGCCAATACTCGGCAGGATCCTGGCCGCGCTCCCGGGCCTCGATGTCGAAGTAGTGGGGTCGGCGGCCGCGCTCGTCGATGAAGTAGCGGGCGAGATCGAGATAGCGTCGCTCGGCAGTTAGCCGGTAAAGCTTGACGAGTGCCAGCTCGATCTCCTCGTGGCCACAATAACCACGCTGCTGGCTGGGGCCGGTACCAAACCTGCGCTCGATATGATCGCCGTAGCGTCGCATCGCATTGAGCAAGGTGTCTTTGCCGGTGGCTTGCGCGTGGGCCACAGCTGCTTCGATGAGATGGCCGGCGCAGTAGAGCTCGTGCCAGTCGCGCAGGTTCGTCCACTGCTTTGCCGGCTCCCGCCGCTGAAAGAAGCTGTTGAAATAACCGTCGGGCTGCTGCGCTGCCCTGATCCGTGCAATGACGTCATCGATGCGGGCATCGAGCTCCGGGTCGGCGTGCGTGGCGAGCGAATAGCTTGCCGTCTCGATCCATTTGGCGATATCGGAATCCCAGTACATCACGGTCGTCGACGTGCCGTTGTTCTTGTAGGGGAAAGCGAGCGGGCCGGGCGGCGCCGTCACATCGAGCGCCTCGATCATGCCGATCTTCTCGCATTGGTTGTAGAGAAACGGCACGGTGCGCTCGAGCACCACTCGCTGCCGCTCTGACCACAGGCGATCGCGGATCTCGACCACCGTGAAGGGCACCGGCCGATGTCGCGGCCTCCGGCTTGAGGCGGAAGCAGCCGGCAACGCGCGTGCGATCATTGCACAGCTCTCCCAGGCACAACGGCTGCCTCTTGAGCGAAGCCTGCAAGCATGGTGCCGCACGATTGGCGCGCGACCAGGCGGCACGGCAGCCGCACCACTCCGGCTCGCGTCCTTCCATCATTGATCATCGCCAACATCCGCAAGCCGGCTTGCCGCCCGAGCTCATGCAGGTTCATATCGATCGTCGTGAGCGGCGGCCGCGTTGCTGCCGCGATGATTTCCCAATTGTCGAAGCCGACGACCGCGATGTCCTCGGGCACGCTCACGCCGCGCTCGCGCAGCGCATCGACGACGCCGCGGGCGATCTGGTCGCTGCCGCAGAAGATTGCATCCACGCCGGGGCGAATGCGCAGCAGCCGCTCCACGGCCTCGTGCCCCCAGGCTTCGCTCCAGGTGGCTGCCAGCACCCGCTCCGGGCGCCAGGCAATTCCCGCTCTCTCCAGCGCTTGCCGAAAGCCCTTTTGGCGCTGGCGCACGGCCTCGAAGCGTGGGGGCCCCGTCACATGCGCGATCCGAGCCCGTCCGAGGCGCGTCAGATGCTGGCCGGCCAACCGGGCGCCGCCCAAGTCATCTGGCAGCAGGCAAACGGCATCCGGATTGGCGACCTGGGCAAACGCATAGAGCAGCGGCACACGGCTCCTCCCAAGATCGAGCGGTGGTCGCCGGTCCGTCCTGCGCCCGGTGACGATGATGCCGTCGACCCGCTTCGCCAACAGGGAGGCGACGTGCTGCCGCTCGCGCGCCAGGTCGTCGGCAGCGGTGCACAGGAAGACGGATATCTGCGCAGCCTCGAGCGCATCCTCGATGCCCTGGAGAAGGGGAATGCTGAACCGGCCGTGGCTGTCGGTCGATATCAGCCCCACCGTAAAGCTGCGCTTGCGCAGCAGGCACTGCGCGAGGTTATTGGGGCGGAAGTTCAGACGCTCGGCCGCTGATTGCACGAGGCTGCGTGTTTCCTCACGCAACTGACCGCGCCCGTTGAGAGCCTTCGACACGGTGCTGACGCTGACGCCCGCATCGCGCGCCACGTCCCAGATGGTCGAAGGCCATCTGCACAACATGTGCGGATCTTGCTTGGCCGGCATAAGTACTCCGGAACCGATCGGGCCGCAGCGTTCCACGGAATGGCCCACTGGCGCAACGGAAAACCTTTTCTGTCGCGAAAATCGCGATCGCAATGGCGCAAAGGCTCTGCGGCGCCAACACGTGCGCATCGTGCCGCTCAAGCGGCACCTCGTGCGCCAGCGTCGCCTGCGCGGAGCGCGCCGTGACGAGGTGTGCCGCGCATGTCGACCCGCGAAAAACCTCGCGCGAGCGCCCGCGGGGCCGGTGATGCCGAGGATGGCCCAGTTCGGTCTCGCCATGACAATGGCTGTCCGCGTGTACTTTTGTGCCAGCTAATCTGCTGCCGTGCCGGCCGTCGGGGAGAGGTATGACGCAATCCCCACGTGCCCCGCGCTCGCGCCGACCCGCCGAACGGGCACCGCGCGCCTGTGCCGTGGGGAACAGCCCGCGGTCGTCGCCCTAGCCGATGCTGCGGCGTCTGGCAGCCGGTGCAGTGGGCACACGCAGTTCCGCACGACAGAAATGCCGGTCGCTTCTTGGTGTGCGCCGACAAGGCACGCGAGTGGAGGTTGCATTGCCGACGAATTCAGGAGGGAGCACCATGGCTTCGCATCAGCAGGCGATTACCTACGAGGCCCCGGCAGGGTTGGCCTTACTCAGCGGCTCCAACTCCCGCTCCAGCCGTCCCGGCAGTGCGCTCGAGGCGACGCGATCGCGCGCCCCAGCCACAGCAGGCCGCCAGGACGCCATCGAGAAGCTCGACGTGTGGCGCTCCCTCTTCGCCGAGCGGCTGGCCGCATACGAGAAGGCGGTGGACACCCACCGCGCGCGGCTCGAGGCGTTCGAGGCGGAGCGACTGGACGCACTCGAGCGGCTCAAGGCCTCGTTCGCGGCCGAGATCAAGACCAGCGATGAGCTGCTGGCGGAGGTTGCACCCATCGCCGCCGACGACATCGACGCGATCCCCTCCCGGCGCGCGGCATATTCCGATCGCACCGCTGCCTTCCTCGCCAAGTTGGCGATGTTGGCCTACATCGCCTTCGAGGACGACGAGAAGAGAAAGATCCTCGAGGGTATGCTGACGCACGGCCGCGTGAAGCTGCTCGAGACCATCTCGATCGCCGACACGGAGGCGATGGTCGCCGAGACCGACAAGTTCGTTGTCGTTGCCTTCCGGGGAACCAGCAGCCGCGCGCATCTGAAGACGGATATCCAGGCTCGGTTGAACGTGGCCCGGGTCGCGGTCGACGGCCGCTGCGTGCGCGTGCATGCCGGCTTCTACGCCGCCTTCCGCAAGATCGAGTCCAAGTTGCGCGAGGTGCTGACCGCGCGAGACGAGGCGAAGGCCGTGTACTTGACGGGGCACTCGCTGGGCGGCGCGCTGGCGCTCGTCGCCGCGGCGGCCTTTGGCGGCAACGACAAGCTCGGCGACCGCATCGCGGCGGTCTACACGTTCGGTGCGCCGCGGGTCGGCGGAGCCGATTTCCCCAACCTGGTCAAGGCACCGCACTACCGGGTGGTGAACAGCGGTGATGTCGTCCCGCTCGTGCCGCCGAACTGGCTGACCGGTTATGTGCATACGGGTATGCCCATTCTCCTCAAGCCCAATTCGGATCATCCGATCAAGCGCAACCCCTGGTCGTCTGCATTTCTCCTTGTTCTGCAAAGCCTTGTGCTGTGGCCGTTCGCGCGCCAGCTCCGGCTGCTTAGGGCGCACGACAGCTATCTCTACATCACCCGGCTCGACCGCATCGCCCGCTTTCGCGGCAAGTGGGCCTAGCTCTCGGCGATCCGTCTTCCAGGGCCAGTGCTGCCCGGAGCGCGTGGCGCTGGGGCCTGTGGTTTAGGTCCTTGCGCGAAGCGCAAGTTACGCGGGTGCGGCCTGCGGGCGGCATAGGGTGATGACGGACCGTGGCGCTCCGCCACGCACGAGGACGCATTAGGAAGGGGCCCCGCAAGGCCCGTCGCGGCGACAGAGGGAATTGAGCTCCTCGGCCGGCGGACATCCAAGGTGCATTCTGCTGTGCTGCCTCAATGTCGGCCACGCGCCGACCGCAGCTGAGGTGGTGCCTGGTCCCACCTGATGGTCACGACTGCGGCACAATCAGCCGAGCATTGTGCGCAGTGCACCCACCAGCATGCCGGTAAGTCCGATGCACTCCACGTCCAAGGCCTGAGGCTGCGAAGAGAACTTCGCGATGACGATCTCGTTCTTGGTGTCTACGAAGAGGTTCTGGCCGTGAATGCCAAGGCAGAAGAGCACCGGGCTCTCACCGCGCTCCACGTACCACTTCGCCCGGTAGTGGATGGGCACGCCTGGGTAGTACGAAGCGAGGTTTCCGGCCGACCAGGCCTCCCGATCGCCATCGTTGACGATCATGTCGATCCATGACGGGGGCACAACCTGGCGGCTGCGGTAGAATCCTCCTTCAACAAGCATCTGCCCCACGCGCGCAAGATCTTGCGTTGTGGCGCACATGCCACCGGCGGTGCGGGGTGCGCCCAGCCGGTCGACCGTGATGTAGGCGTTCGCCGCGGCGCCCATTGGCTGCCAGAGGAGCTCGCTCATCAGGTCGGCGTATCGTCTACCGCTCACGCGCTCGATAATCCAGCCGAGGAGATCCGTATTGGGCGACACGTACCAGAAGCGCCCGCCGTGATGCCCGTCGCTCTGCGTCAGTTGCGAGAAAAACGAGCGCAAATCCGTCGGCTGTTCGCCGGGCTCCGGCGGGTTCCAGCCCACCGCCTTGCGATAGGCAATCATCGGCCCCGAGGTCGCCAGATAGTCCTCGTTGAACGCAACGCCCGTTCGCATGTCGAGCAGTTGCATGACAGTGGCGCCCTCCCAAGCTGTCGCTTTCAGCTCAGGGATCACGTCGGTTACAAGTTGCGAAACATTGAGAATGCCGTGCCCCGCGAGGATGCCCGCCAGGAGTCCAAGCATGGACTTGGTGACCGACATGAAGATGTGGGGTGAGCGTTCGCTCATGCCATTGAAGTAGCGTTCCAGCACGATCGCTCCGCGGTGAAGGACAACGAGGCCGTCGGTGCTCGTGGCTTTGAGGGCTTGATCGATGGTCAGCGCCTTTGCGCCCGTTCCAGGGATCCGCACCCCCTCAAGGAAAGCCGCCCTTGCCGGCAGTTCTCGCACGTTTGCTGCGTCATGAGGGATGTCGGCCGTCGGCAATAGCTCGCGCACATGATGGAAGGCCCATCGGTTGAAGGGAGCCGTCCGCCAGTTCGCCAGCGTTACCTGAGTGCCGGGCCGCGGGGGAAATCCAGCCATCACCTGCTCGCTCATCGCATCCTCAGCGCGGCCATCCCGATTGCGGAAACGTGCCGTGGATGGCTCAATGACACAAGCATCAGCTCCCCACGAAGGCGACCGGCAGCATGTGGCCCAATCCGCGCATCCCCTACCAGATGTCCAGCGACCGCCCGCGGCTTTCGCCGCTCAACGGCAAGCCGCTGATGATCAACCCGGTCGTCGCTATCGAGTACTGGCCATTCGACCGGCCGATGCCGCGCGGGATTCTGCCACCCCCGCATGGCCGCCCAAGCGAGCCGCCTGACGTCGCCAACTACTCGTGGGTCGAGTACGGGATGCGGTGCGGGCTGCCGCGCCTCTTCGACCTATTGAAACAACGCGGCATCAAGGCCTCGGCGTGGATGAATGCGCAGTGCGCCGACGTGTACCCGTCTGCCGCGCAGCGGGCGGTGCGTGATGGGTGGGATTTCGTCGGCCACAGCTGGTTCCAGAGATCATTGAAGGAGGTGGGGGACGAGGAGAACGAGGTTCGCCGCTCGCTTGCGCGCCTTGAGCAGTTGACAGGGACGCGCGTGCGCGGGTGGTTCGGTGCCGGTGGGGGCGAGACGACCCGAACCCCGGAGGTTCTCAAGCGCTGCGGCGTCGAGTTCACGCACGACTGGCTCCTCGACGACCTGCCCTGTTGGATGGCCACGGACGAGGGGCCTCTCCTTTGCCTCCCCTACACGTGGGAGATCAATGACGTGCCCATGTGGGCGGTGCAGGGCCAATCTTCGGACGAACTCATCAAGCGCCTTGCAGCGACCCTCGCGGTGCTCGAGCGCGAGCTCGAACAAAACCCGCGGGTGCTCTCGATCGGGCTTCATCCCCACATCGCCGGCGTGCCGCATCGGCTCTACTATTTGCAAAAGGCTCTGGATATGCTGATGCGCCGCTCCGACACGGTGTTCGTGACCTCCGGCGAGATCGCCGACTGGTTCGTGGCGGTCGACAAAAGCGGGCTTGCCGATCTGGACGCAGCGCTTAAGGCAAGGCCACCGTTCATCGCCAATCGATAGGATGGGATATTTTTTTTGCCACCAGCGGACGGCGCCTGCCCAGCGCCGTCCGCGGTTGTGTGTCGCGCACGCAGCACAACGCTCGTCGTTAGGCTTTCGCCGCCACGGTCTCCATCTCAACCACCCACTTGGGGTTTGCCAGCCGGCTGACGACCACCCAGGTGGATGCGGGCGTGTGGTGCGGCTTCAGGTACTTCTCGCGATGCGCCCTCACGTACTTGAGCCCCTCCGGATCGGTCGAATACACGTTGAGGCGCACGATATCTTCTGGGCCCATGCCCGCATCGGCGAGAATAGCGAGCGTATTGTGCCAGATCTGTTCGTGCTGGGCCTCGAAGCCCTCAGGAATGCTTCCGTCCGGCCGGACGCCGACCTGTCCGGCCGTGAAGAGCCAACGTGCATTGGGCGGCACCTCGACGCTATGGCTGTACTTGGCGGCCGGTGGCGCGATCGCGGTTGGATTGCGAGCCTTAAGCATGATCAATGACCTCCCATGATTGGACAAAGCGCAATGCGCAGCTCGCCAAGTTGGCGCGACGAGCAAATACGCGCCGTCATCAGCTGATCGAGGCTTCTTTAAAGGCCCAGCCGGGGCCTGTTCGACCCGACGATACCAGTTATCCAGCGAGCGGTGTCGGGTTCTCGGCCGGTGGATCGATCTCAAAAGTGGTAGCCGTGAGACACGTCATGGAAAAACTGCCGGTCAATGCCACCAGCGCTACCAGGCTCTCTAACCCCATCGCCTTTTCGGCAGCGGCATAGGTTCCATCGCTCAGACGCTTGTTTGCGAGCAGTTCGCTCGACACAGCAAAGCACGTCCGCTCGCGTGCATCTGCCAAGCTTGGGGTCTTGCGCGCATTGATGGCATCAATGATCGCCTGATCGAGGCCGACCGAAAGCGAGCGACGCACCTGTGCGAACCATGGATATCGGGCGTTCCAGTGTCGTGCGACCGTAAGATTTACGATCTGCTGCTCCCGGCGGGACAACGGCCCCGATGCCAAGCACTCGCGTAGGTTTTGACACGCCTCGAACAATTGCGGCAGCCGGATGTAGGCATAGTACGGGCCCCCGACGATGCCGCTCGAGCTTTTCGCAGCATCGTAGACCCTGGCCTGTTCCGCATTCATATCGACGCGGTCGATGATGGGTATCCGAGCCATGCGCGATCCTCGTCTCATAGATTGGTTTTGCAGATGCGAGGATATCAGCTGCTAGCCGCCCATGCGAGCCCGCAACTGTGAGCAGGTTCGCCCGGGCTTCTACCCCACCCAGCGTTCGCGGTTCGTGGACACGCCTGCGTGCCCCTGCGCCACCTCGCTCGGTGCTTACCAACCAGCTTGAGAACGCGCTCATTGCTCGGGCCGACAAAACCTATCGCAGATGGAACAACGATGAGCGTGCGCAGCTCGCGCCGATCTCGGACACAGCCAACGATTTTTCCCCCCACGGAACAACGACGGATCTCGGCCATCACTCACCGGCACAAAACACCTATCTTGAGAGGACACATCCATAAAATTCAGAGCATCTTGAGATCCATCCCATCTTGCCCGCGCCCTTACGCCGCCGCGACAAAGGCATGGGAGAGATAGAAGAAGAGAGCGCAACCGAGAAGAATTAAAAGCGCGGCGAGTGCCAGATCAATTCTGGAGCCCGTTCCCGGCAGCGATTGGGGGCTGTCAATCTGTTTGGCGATTTGCAAAAAGCGGATCGCCGCAATGGCCACCATGCCTGTCCCCACGACGATAAGCGAAAGGCCGACGAAGTTCGCGAACTTCTGGCCTGGCACAGAAAGCTGGCGACCTGCTAGGGAGGGCGCCGCGATCTCAAGAAAGAGGTCGAACTTTTCGACCAAGAAGCCGAAGGCCATGACGGCGATGGCAGTTCGCACCCAAGCGAGGAACGTGCGCTCATTGGCGGCGTGGTCGCTGAAATTCTTGATCATTGCTGCTCACCGATCCTGGCGTCCGCATCGGCAACCATTGAAGCGTCATCGCTGATGCTGCGGAAGGCGTAAGGTGGCGCAACGGTGCTCGAGCTCGAGCTTGGTCGACTTCACTGCAAAGGCGCCCGAGAGGGATAGCGCCACCCACGTGCGCCTCCCTCGCCCGGTGTGGCGGCGCGCGCATCGAGTGCCTTGTCCCGCTCAGTTCCCCAACGGCCCTTGCCGACCTGATCGCATGTTCCCTCTTTGGTCTGGTGCGTTGGGTTGTGCCCCCTCAACCCCGTCCGCGCTCCGCCTGGTTGCCCGTGCAGCTTTGGGGCTGCGTGGAGTGGGGGGCGAGCATCGCGATGGCATCAAGGGCCTCCGCGGCGTCATGCCGGAAGGAGCGGGTACGCGGGCGCACTGTCGTTGCGTCAGGCGGCTGCCCAAAGGGCCAAGCGCTACCGCTGCGATCGATCGGGTCCGCCCGGCACGCGAACACGTCGCGGCGGTCTTCGCCCGTGGCCGCGGAATGCGCAAGATGATCAGAACGACCAACGCGGTCGTGGCATGGCGCAAATCGCTCGGCAAAACCCTTGAGACGCAACACCCGTCCCATCGACGATGCGGCGCCAGGGCTGATCTACCATCTGAACTGGAGATAGCCCGGGCCGTCGCCGCCGGCTTCTCCCGGACGGCCACCATGATTGCGCCAGAAGTCGACGGTCTGGCGGCGCAGGGTATCGGAGCAGCTCATGCCGCACTCGAGCCAGGTGCCGCCGGGCAAACGCACCTCAAGCCGGCCCTGTGGACCTCGGCGCACTGGGCCACTCACGCTTTGACCGCTGTAGCGGCTGTCGGCCGTGACGTAGCCTACGATCCCGGGTGGGTTGCGATCGGCCGCTGCAACAGGGCCCACCGTCGGGATCGCCAGGCCCGCAGCACTCAGTGCGACTCCCAGAACGAAGGCGCGCATTGGCTGTCTCCTCAAATCAGGCGGGAGCCCGTTTGTTGATTGTGCGGCCGAAACTTAGGGCACCTGACTGAAGCAATTGCGACTGCGCGGCGCCCATGCGTGCGATCTTTCCCCAGATGTCGCGCAAGTGTCACACTGAATAGGGTGTTGCACCGGATCAGTGGCTACGCTCAGTATCCCCGGCGCCACGAAATCTCGCTCTCTGAGGGCTCGCTATCGCGAGGACCGCGCCATGGCGACACGACTAGACGGACCACGCATCGCTCCCAACCGCGGCCGAGCCTCGTCGCTGGTGGTGCTGCTGCACGGGTATGGCGCCAACGGCGACGACCTCATCGCGCTGGGCGAGGCTTGGCGGCAGCAATTGCCCGAAGCGGCGTTCGTCGCACCCAATGCTCCCGGGACCATCCCTGGCCTATACGGCGGCCTGCAGTGGTTCGATCTCACCTTGCGCGATCCCAGTGAATATTGGCGCGGGGTGACGACGGCCCGGCCCGTGCTTGACGGTTTTCTGGATGCCGAGCTCGCGCGTTACCGCCTGGCTGGGGACCGGCTTGTCCTCGTGGGCTTCAGCCAAGGGAGCATGCTGGCCCTGCACGTTGGCCTTCGGCGCAATGCCGCGCCCGCCGGCATCGTCGCCTATTCGGGTCTGCTGGCCGGCCCGGAGCACCTCGCTGAGGCCACCTCCCAACCGCCCCTGTTGCTCATTCACGGCGAGATCGATGAGCTCATTCCGGTCCAAGCGCTGCACTTGGCGCGGGAGGCACTCGCCGGTCGAGGTATGCGGGTCGAGTGGCATGTCCGACCGGGCCTTGGCCACGGCATCGATCCGCAGGCGCAATGGATGGCAGGGCATTTCATAGGGCGGGCGCTGCGCTCCTAATTGAACCTTTGTTGCGCTGCCCGATCGTTTGCGCACCGCAGGACCGGAAGTGTGCCCCTGCCTTGCCTCAATCCTCGGTTTTAGTTTATTGCGCCGGGAATGCGGGAACCCTCATGCGCACTCTGGTCAAATTTTTCCTCGTCGCCATGCCATTGGCGATTGCCTACGCCATATGGCCGGTGCAATCGGCGCTGCAGATCCGCGAGGCCGTGATCGCCGGCGACACGGAGACGCTTACCCGGAAGGTCGAATGGGAGGCGCTGCGCGCATCGCTCAAAACCTCGATCTCGCCCGAGACGGTGGCCCGGCTGATGCAGGATCCCGACGCTCCCAAGCCGACGCTTTGGCAGCGCATCAAGGCAGTCGTGGCTCCCAGCATGGCCGAGACTGTCATCGAGCGCTACGTCACCCCGGAACACCTGCCCGTCCTCTTGGGCTATCGGCGCATTTACCGCGGCTCGGTGCGCGCGGCGCTTGGCCTCAAGGAGCCGCCGTCGGTGCTGGAGGGCACGTGGCTTGGCGGCTCGGCCATCGACCGCTTTGCGAGTTTTTGGAGCCGCGTGCGCCGCGCCGTGTTCCTGTCGCCGACGCGCTTCGTGCTGGAGGTTGAGGATAAGTATCGGCCCGGCCGGAATTTCGTCGGAACGTTGGAACTTGAGGGCTGGGAATGGAAGCTCACCGGCCTCAGCGTCGTCGGCGCGGGGCTTTGAGCACGCCCGCAGGCAACGAGTGAGGCTCGTTCGCCTGGTCCACTGGTGGCCTCCTCAGAGGTCCAGTTGCTGGGCCAGAGTTGCTGGGCCAGAGTTGCTGGGCCAAGCAATCACTGGGCCAAGCA
>Ga0075425_100003563_pt1 | contig 15835 bp, 10 predicted proteins | sample SoiMethybrSBSTD4_FD_75300 | JGI IMG/M metagenome (GOLD analysis project Ga0075425, IMG submission 75300) | Bulk soil microbial communities from a Populus tree surrounding site in Tennessee, USA - Soil MetaG P. TD hybrid SBSTD4 | ecosystem: Environmental > Terrestrial > Soil > Tree plantation... | reverse complement strand
CTCGCGCCCGCGTTCGACGTGATGGACGCGGGCCGGATGGCCGTGCTCTCGGATCCGACCGGGGCGGTCTTCCAGGTGTGGCAGCCGAACAAACACGTGGGCACGCGCATCCAGGGCGAGGACGGCGCGCTGTGCTGGACCGAGCTCTACACGCGCGATACGAAGGCCGCGGAGAAGTTCTACGCGCAGCTGTTCGGATGGTCCGCGAAGGTCGGCACGGCGCCGCCCGGCGAATACACGGAGTTCAGCGTCGGCAATCGTGCGATCGGCGGAATGCTCGCGATTCAGGCGGAGTGGGGCGAGATGCCGCCGAACTGGGTGCCGTACTTCATGGTGGCGAACTGCGACGCGTCGGCCGACAAAGCGAAGTCGCTCGGCGCCAACGTCGGTGTCAAGCCGAACGACATTCCCAACGTCGGCCGCTTCGCGATGGTGGCGGACCCACAGGGCGCGATGTTCGCGATCTTCACGCCCTTGAAGCGATAGCAAACGAAAACGCGGAACCCGATGAATGCGCAGAAAGCCGTTTCTGCGAGTTCAGCGAGTTCCGCGTCAATCGTTCGTCAGCGGGGAACGACGCAGCCCGGACCGGGAAATCCGTTGCCGCCGTTCGAATACTCCGGCTGCACCCAGAATCCGCCGTTCGCGGTCTGATAGAGGTTGTGCCACGCGCACTTGTCGTCCGCCTCGTAGCCGGCCGCGTCGTACCATGCGTTGAGGTCCGGATCCGTCACCGCTTCGCGGATCTCGTGGCTGCTGACGATGGTCAGCATGTCGGCGACGTTCTTGCCCGAGAGCGAGCAGCCGCGGCAGTCGTTGTACGGGAACACGGCGTACTTGATGTCCTGGCCGTTGTAGTTGAAGTTGCCGTGATAGCCGCAGAACGACGAGCACGACGAGCCGCCCTGCATCGTGATGCGCATCCCCGACGGGAAATAGACGCCGAAGATCGTGTGGCTATCGGCGACGAGCGTGCCGTTGCTGAACAGGCCCGCGAGGTAGCTGCGGACCTTCGAGTCGGAGAACGAGCCCTGGGTCTGGCGGTTGTCGACGAAGTCGCCGGCCCACGAGAGCGTCGCGCCGATCGCGTCCGCCGATCCGTACTGCTGCACGATCGAATAGTCCGCCGACGGATCGCTCTGGCTGTACGGCTGGCCGTCGGAGTAATCGAGCACGAAGTTCTGGACCGTCGAGCGCAGCGTGGCGTTCCCCTGCGTGCCGGCGCTGTTGGCGACGGTCCCGTTCCAGTAGATCGCGAAGAATCCGGCGAACGAAATCTGGTGTCCGCCGTGGTCGATCAGGTTGCCCGAGCCGTAGCTGGCCGGAAAGACGCTGAGCCCGCTGTGCGCCGGCGCGTCGGTCGGCTGCGTCGCGCGCGGCGAATGCGCGCTCGCCGGCGTCGGCAGCACGTGAACGGTCTCGCCCGTGTCAGAATGATCGATGAACGGATTGCCGCCGCCCTGGCCGTGCAGACGGTTCGCGCCGGCCGCCGCGAACGCGGCTACCGCACACGCTAACGCGATGCGTTTCATTTCAGTCCTCCAAGTCGTGGTTTGTCGAGCCCGACGATTATAGAAGACAAGGATAAGGGAGATGTGGTCCAGCAAGCCTCTTACAGTTCCGTCAGCGAGTGAAGCGTTACCTGGCCGTACGGAGTGCATGCAATTGCACACTGACCATTTCGTCAGTCATCACCGGATCGTTCCGCCGTTTCCCGACGGCATGCAGCGCGCGATGTTCGGCATGGGCTGCTTCTGGGGCGCCGAGCGGAAATTCTGGACGCTGCCCGGCGTCTACAGTACCGCGGTGGGCTACGCCGCAGGCCACACGCCGAATCCGACGTACCGCGAAGTGTGCACCGGCATGACGGGACACACCGAAGCCGTACTCGTGGTCTTCGATCCGTCGAAGATCACGTACGACGATCTGCTGCGGGTGTTCTGGGAGAACCACGATCCGACGCAGGGCATGCGGCAGGGCAACGACGTCGGCACGCAGTACCGATCCGGGATCTACGCGTACGACGCGGCGCAGCAGCGCGCGGCGGAGGCGTCGCGCGATGTTTTCCAGCAGCGGCTGACGGCCGGCGGCTACGGCCGCATCACGACGGAGATTCTGCCGGCGCCGGAGTTTTATTACGCCGAGGAGTATCACCAGCAGTACCTCGCCAGGAATCCCGACGGCTACTGCGGCCTCGGCGGCACGGGCGTGAGCTGTCCGATCGGCACGGGCGTCGGCGCGTGAAGGACGCCCCTCGAGGGGCTCGGGGCGCGGTGGCGCTCGCCCTCGTCGCCGCCGCGTGCGGCTCGAGCACGCCGTCGCCGTCATCGTCGAACGGCACGAGCGTCGCGAGACCGTCGGGCCCGTTCGCGTTCGCCGCGTCCCCCATCGATCCGGCGTTCGTCGAGTTCATCGCGCCGCTCGGCAACCTGAATCCGCCGGGTCATACGCTGCCGACCGATCACATCTACTTCTATTACCGGCTGCTCAACCCGTCGGCGCCGGCGCGCGTCGTCTCCGCGCCGGCCGACGGCACCATCCAGACGGTCATCAACGGAAACAACGGAGAGGCCAAGCTGCTGATCGTGGCGGCGGCGCCGTGCACGTACTACCTCGATCACGTTGTCCCGGACGCCGGCATGGGACCGGGCGTAGCGGTCAGAGCGGGGCAGCGCATTGGCGTGACGAACGGATCGGGCGCCTCGTTCGGCATCGATCTCGGCATCTTCAGCGACGCGGTGACGGTGCCGTTTGCGAATCCGGCCCGCTATTCGTCTGAGAGCCTCCACGGCGACGCGCCGATCAAGTACTTCGCCGAGCCGCTGCGCTCGCAGCTGTACGCGCTCGTGCGACGGTCGAGCGGCGATCGCGATGGTACGTTCAACTACGACGCGACGGGGCGGCTGATCGGCAACTGGTTCGCCGACACTGTCCCGGTCGCCTCGTCGCAGTCGCCGGAGAACTGGGCTTTGCACCTCGCGTTTGCCTATGACAACTACGATCCGTCCGTGATGCGCATCTCGAGCGGCGGGGCGCTCGGCTTCGTCGGCACGCCCACCGCGGTCCCCGGGCCGCCCGCGCCCGCGGACGTATCGGTCGCGACGGGAAAGGTCGTCTACAGGCTGCTCGACGCCCGTTCGCCGCTGCCGTTCGGCGTGATGATCGTGCAGATGATCGCCGCCGATCGGATCCGCGTGGAGTATGGCGCCGGCGATCGCTCCGACGCCGACTTCACCAGCGCCGCCCGGTCGTACGTGCGCTGAGGGTTTGATTCACCGCAATTGGACTCGCTTCCCATCGACGCCTTCGTCCCGCGCATTCTCGACGACGTCCGCCGCGCGCGCGCCGCGGTTGTAACCGCCGCGCCGGGTGCCGGCAAGACGACGCGCGTCCCGCCGGCGCTGATCGACGACGGTCCGGTGATCGTGCTGCAACCGCGCCGCGTGGCGGCGCGGGCCATCGCCGCGCGCATCGCCGCCGAGCGCGGCTGGACGGTGGGCAGGGAAGTGGGCTGGCAGGTGCGCCAGGACCGCAAGTTCACCGCCGCGACGAGGCTGCTCGTCGTGACCGAGGGAATCCTGACCGCCCGGCTCCAGACCGATGCACTCCTGTCGGAGTTCCGGACGATTGTCCTCGACGAATTCCACGAGCGAAGCATCCACGCCGACGTCGCGATCGCGCTCGCGAAGCAGGCATGGCGCGCCCGAACGGATCTACGCATCGTCGTCATGTCGGCGACGCTCGATTCCGCCGCGGTCGCCGCGTTTCTGGACGGATGCCCGGTCGTCGACGTGCCTGGACGGCTCTATCCGCTGGACATTTCCTACCGACCCGGCGAATCGGTTGCGGACGCGGCGGCGGAGATGCTGCGCGCGTCCGAGGGAAGCCTTCTATGCTTCCTGCCCGGCGCGCGCGAAATCGACCGCGCGGTTGCCGACATTCGCGGAAGCGTCGACGCAGGCGTGGACGTCTGTCCCCTGCACGGGTCGCTCAGCGCCGAGGCGCAGGACGCCGCGATTCGTCCTTCCGATCGTCGCCGCGTCATCGTCGCGACCAATATCGCGGAGACGTCGGTCACCGTTCCCGGCGTCACGGCGGTCGTCGACAGCGGGCTGCACAAAGTCGCCCGTTATGACGCCGAGCGCGGCATCGACACGCTCGAAACCGAGCGCATCACCGCGGACGCCGCCGATCAGCGGGCCGGCCGGGCGGGTCGTCTCGCTCCGGGTGTCGTCCGCAGGCTGTGGGACGCGCGCGATCGACTGCGCCCGCATCGAGAGCCCGAGATTCATCGCGTCGATTTGTCGTCGGCGGTGCTGGATGTGATCGCATGGGGCGGCGATCCGCGGACGCTGGAGTGGTTCGAGGCGCCGCACGCGCAGGCGATCGACGCCGCGCTTTCGCTCCTCGAGCGGCTGGGTCTGATTCAACTCCGCAATCCGCAGTCCGCAGCCCGCAATGCAGCGCGCCTCACCGCGCTCGGAGAGCAGGCCAGGCGCATTCCGATGCATCCGCGCCTGGCTCGCGCCGCGATCGAGGGGCGGGGTTCGCGCGCGATCCAGATTGCGTGCGATCGCCTGGCGGAGCGGCGCCAGGCCCCCGCGTCGAACGCGACGACGACGTCCGATGTGCTGACGATGATCGACGACGTGCGGCTCGACGTCGGCGAATCCGATTTCAGACGCGCGATCTTCGAAGGTTATCCCGACCGCGTCGCGCGGCGCAGGGAACCGCGGTCGCCGAACGTGCTGATGTCGAGCGGAACCGGCGCGACGATCGGCCGCGAGAGCGGCGTGCGCGAGGCGGAATTCATCGTCGCCGTCGACGTCACCAACGGCATCGTCCGCACGGCGAGCGCCGTCGATCGCGACTGGCTCCAGCCGACATCGTCGCAGCTGGAGCACCGGTTCGATCCCGAACGGGGATCCGTGCGCGCGGCGATGGTCGATCGATACGACGCGATCGTGCTGGCAGAGACACCGGCGAAAGTCGATTCGGACGTCGCCGCGGCGCTGCTCGCCGACGCGTGGCTGGCACGCGAACGTTCCGATGCAGACGCGCGGCTGCTCCTGCGGCTGCGCTTCGCTGGAATCGAGATCGATCTGGCGGCGCTCGCGCCGGCCGCCGCCCAGGGCGCGAAGAGCATCGACGAGGTGCGCGTCGAGCGTGCCCTGGCGCCTGACGTGGTCCGCAGGCTCGATCGCGAGGCGCCCGAGACGCTCGTGGTTCCGAGCGGCCGGACGAAAACGATCGACTATCACGAGGACGGCAGCGTTTCGGCCTCCGTCAAACTGCAGGAGCTATTCGGGCTGGCCGAAACCCCGCGGATCGGTCCGCGCCGCGAACCCATCGTGCTCTCGCTGCTGGCGCCGAACGGGCGGCCTGTACAGGTAACGCGCGACCTGCGCAGCTTCTGGAATCGGACCTATCCGGAGGTGCGGAAAGAACTGCGCGGTCGATATCCGAAACACCCGTGGCCGGAAGATCCGTGGAGGGCCACGCCTTCGGCTCGGCCTTCACGAAGGGCCAAGGACTAAGGACCAAGGACTAAGGCCTTTCCAAGTCCCCAAAGAGCGGTTCGCCCGCGCGCGCCGCGTAATACCCGAAAAACGCGATGCCGACGACGATCGCGATCGTGAGGTTCGACGTCGACGCCGACCAGTGCGACAGATTCGGGGTCAACGGCATCGCGCCGGCGAAGTTCCCGATCGCCAGCGTCACGACCGTCGCGAGCAGTCCGAACCGCACGATGACGAAGAGCAGTGCGGTGATGATCCAGAGCTGAAAGGCGGCCGTGATCCACCAGTACGTCTCGCTCTGCAGCACCTGCCCCGCCTGCACCAGCATCAGCAGCACGAACGCCGCGCCGATCGCGATCGACATCCGCCGGAAGATGAGCCGCAGCAGCACGATGCCGAGCACCGCGAGCAGCGCGACGAACAGCGAGTTGGCCATCTGATCGCACGCATAGCCAATCAGCCGCGACACGCCGCCGAGGACGTCCACCCGGCTTCCCGACACCGGAAACGGCGGCGGCGCGCCGAACCGGCCCGGCAGCAGCGCATACATCAGCTCCGGCACGCCGATCACGAACGCGCACACGCAGCCGGTGAGAACGTCCCGGCCGACCCGCGGATCGCGCACCCGGCCGGAGATGAGCCTCGTCCATCCCAGGATGGCGTCCGGCCAGAACCGCCGCACGTACGGCTCGAGCGCGAGATACATGATCCACAGCAGCGCCGCCTCGAACAGGAACAGCGAGAAGTGCTTCGAGAACGACGCGATCTCCGTCGGGACATCGCTGAAATGGTGCGCCGCGAACACCCACGTGACGGTGAACCCGACGATGACGGCCACCGCGAGGCGGCCCGCGCCGCGCAGGTCCGCGCGCCGGGCGCGGACGTTGTGCCGCGCGAGCAGCAGCGCCGCGGCGACGAACCCCGCGGTCATCAACTCCACGAGCGCGTTCAGAATCGTCTGCGACAGCGGCGTCGAGGCCGCCTGCATGCGCGTCGCGCGCGTCCAGGGGCCGATCACGAGGAACGACACCGGCCGTCCGCGGTACGCAGCCGCTTCGATGCGGATCTTCACGTCGGGCCGCGCGGCCAGCGTCCCTTCCCACGCGGCGCGCGCGTCGGCGAACCCGCGCGGCGTCCACTGCGGCGTCGCCGGCGTGAACGCGTCCATCGACAGACCGGCGGCGGCAAACAGCGGCGTCCAGTCGGGCGGACCGCCCGCCGCCGAATCGGGATCGAACTGCGGCGGCACCACGTTCAACTCCTCGAGCCGGCCCGTCGTGTCGAGCTTCACCAGCGTCATCCCCGACGTCGTCAGCGGCGGATCCGTCTGCGAGACGCTCCGCTGCGCACCGGTTGGCGCCATGGTGCGCGGACTCGATCGATACCAGAAGCGGATGGCGGCCGGCGTCCCGGTCCGGAGCACGTTCCATCGCGCCGGCGAGGAATCGGCAGCCGCGATCCACCGCACGTAATCCTCGACGATCCCGAACGCCGACGCCTGATCGCCGGCCGCTTCGGTGTATCCGATCGACGCGAGGATCTGCTGCGCGCGATCGGCGAGCACCGCCGGCGGCTTGTCCAAAGGCACGAATCCGGTGAACGACGTCGGCGGCGCGAGCACGACGCTCGCCGCCATGCCGAGGACGACGAAGCCGAACGCGGCGAGGCCGCGGCCGGCGCCGAGCGCCTCACGTTCTCCCGCGGCCGCCAGCAGCTCCGGCGACGGCGTCTCGCCCGACGCCAGCGCGTCGGCGAGCGGATTCGCGCCGGGCAGCGCCGCGGCGACCGCCAGCGCCGATGCCGGCCGCTTCGACGGATCCTTCTCGAGGCAGCGCATGATGACCCGCTCGAGCGCCGGATCGAGATCGCCGATGACGGACGAGGGCGTCGTGATCTGGCCGCTCTCGTGCAGCCGAATCAGCTCCGCCATCGTCTTCGCGTCGAACGCGCGCTTGCCGGTGAGGACCTCGAAGAGGATGAGGCCGAGCGCGAAGATGTCGCTCTGGATCGTCGCGGGCTGACCCGCGAGCTGCTCCGGCGCCATGTACTGCGGTGTCCCCGCTCGAATGGCCTCGGCGTCTCCGGCCGCGACCGCGAGGCCGAAGTCGGTGATGCGGACGTTGCCCTCGCCGTCGATCATCACGTTCGCCGGCTTCAGATCGCGGTGGACGACGCCGCGCTCGTGGGCGGCGGCGAGACCGGCGCAGAGCTGCCGCGCGATGTCCACCGCCTTGTCCGCGGGCAGGCGTCCGATGCGTCGGAGCAGCGTCGAGAGGTCTTCGCCGTCGACGTACTCCATGGTGAGGAAGCGGCGGTGTTCCGCTTCGCCGAGGTCGTACAGCCGCACGACGTTCTTGTGCGAGACCTGCCGCGCGGTCCGCAGCTCGTTGTGGAACTGCGCGAGCCGCGCGGGATCGCGCGCGTCGAACTCCGGGCCGTCGGGGAGGAACTTCAGCGCCACCGGATGGTCGAGCGTGAGATCCTCGGCGCGGTACACCTCGCCCATGCCGCCTTTGCCCAGCAGCGCGACCAGCCGGTAGCGTCCCGCGACGATGGCGCCGGGCGCGAAGCGGGCCGTTCCGATCGGCCGGCCGCCCGCGAGCGCGGAAAGCGGCGACGGCGTCGGGCTCGCGGCGCGCGTGGCCGCGCCGGTGAGCGCGTCGAGCGGCGGTCCGACGGTGAGATCGTCGTCGTTCATTTCGGCTCCAGACGGCCGAAGAGCGGCTGCCCCGCGCGCGAGGCGTAAAACGCGAACGCAGCGAGCGCCGCGACGCCCAATATGGTCGCGTTCGCCGCCGCCGCGTGCCACTCGCCGGCGTCGAGCGTCATCGGCACGCGCGTCAGCGCGCCGGCGACGAACGACGCAGCCGCGAGCGGCAGCAGGCCGAACCGCATGACGGTCAGGGTCGTCAGCGCGCCGCTGGCCAGCGGGAACAGCCAGACCAGCTGGCTGTTCGTACTCGTCATGTTGTTCATCGCCATGACCGAGAGCAGGAACAGCATCACCGCGGCGCCGATCCACGCGCGGCGCGTCACCATCCGCAGCAGCACGAAGATCAGCACGATCAGCAGGGAGCCCTCGAGCGCGCGAAAGCTCAGCTCGATCCACAAGGACAGCACACCCAGCGGCCGCATGATGAGGTCGGTCTCGCCGCCGAAGATCGGCGTCGGCGCGGTGAAGCCGAGCGCCGGTATCAACCGCGCCTTCGCGACGTCGATCGACGCGATGGCGATCCCGAGCGCGGCGCCCGTCAGCACGTCGCGTCCGACGCGGGGATCCTTCACGTGGCCGGCGAGCAGCCGCGACCAGCCGAGCATGCTGTCCGGCCAGAAACGGCGCACGTACGGCTCCAGCGCGATGTACATCACGCCGACGATGGCGGCCGTCATCAGCTCGCCGCCGGCGGTGCGGTACAGGCTCCCGAATTCGGTCGCGATGTCGGAGACATGATGGTTCGAAACGAGCCAGTCGACGAAGCCGCCGATGAGCACGTAGACGATCAGCCGCGCGGCGCCGCGGCGATCGGCGCGGTTCTCGCGCAGATGCGTGCGCGCCAGCACCATCGCGCCGACGAACAGCGTGCAGACCACGGCCACGGCCGTCGCGTTGAGCAGCGCGTCGATGCGCGACGCGCTGCGCGGTTCCATGCGCGTCGGCCGGCTCCACGGTCCGACGATCTGAAACGAGACCGGCCGCCCGCGGTACGCCGCCGCTTCGACGCGGACGGGAATGTCGCCGCCGTAGAGATTCCCGAGCCATGCGGCGCGCTCGTCCGCGAAATCGCGCGGCGCCCAGCGCGGCGGCGCCGGCTTGAACGCGTTCATGTCGAGCTCGGCGGCGGCGAACGCGCGGCTCCAGTCGGTGGCCGGCGAAGGACCCGCGTCCGCGTCGTACTGCGGCGGCACCGCCTGGAACTGCACGAGACGCCCGCGCGAGTCGACGACGACGATGCGCATGGAGGTGTCGTTGAGCGGCGGATCGTTGGGCCGCACCGTGAACGGCACGAGCGGCGACATGGGCCGCGGACTCGTGCGGTACCAGAAGAGCAGCGCGTCCGGCGTGCCGCGCGCGAGCGTCTCCCACCGCGCCGGCGTCCGATCCCGGCTGATCAGCCACTCGAGGTAATCGTTGGCGGGCAGCGTGCCCGTCGCGCGATCGGCGACGGCATCGCTGTAGCCGAGCGAGCGCGCGATCGCTTCCGCGCGATCGACGAGCACCGCCGCCGGTTTGTCGAGCGCCAGGCGTCCGACGAGCGACGCGTGCGCCGCGAACCCCGCGTACGCGAGCACGCCGGCGATGACGGCGGTCACGAGAGCGAGCCCGCGCGCCACGGGCAGCGCATCTTCCTCGCCCGCGGCGGCCAGAAGCTCCGGCGACGGCGTTTCGCCCGCGGCCAGCGCATCGGCGAGCGGATTCGCGCCCGGCAGCGCCGCGGCGACCGCAAGCGCCGACGCCGGCCGCCGGGCCGGATCCTTCTCGAGACACCGGAGGATGACGCGCTCCACCACGGGATCGATGTCGCGCACGACCGACGATGGCGTGGTAATCGCGCCGCTGTCGTGCAACTGCTTGAGATCCGCGAGCGTCTTCGCCTCCCAGACGCGGCGGCCCGTGAAGATCTCGAACAGGATCAGGCCGAGCGCATAGATGTCGCTCTGGATCGTCGCGGGCTGTCCGGCCAGCTGCTCGGGCGCCATGTACTGCGGCGTGCCGGCGAGCATGGCGTCGCCCGTTCCTATGGCGACCGCGAGGCCGAAGTCGGTGATGCGGACGTTGCCGTCGCCGTCGATCATCACGTTCGCCGGCTTCAAATCGCGGTGGACCACGCCGCGTTCGTGCGCGGCGGACAGGCCGGCGCACAGTTGCCGCGCGATCTCAATCGCCTTGTCGTTCGGCAGCCGGCCGATGCGGCGGAGCAGCAAGGCGAGATCCTCGCCGTCCACGTACTCCATCGTCAGGAAGCGGCGGTCGCCGGCTTCGCCGAGATCGTAGAGACGGCAGACGTTCTTGTGCGACACCTGCCGCGCCGTTCGCAGCTCGTTGTGGAATTGGGCGAGCTGGGACTCGGTGACGGCGGTACCGGCGGGGAGGAACTTGAGCGCGACCGGATGGTCGAGCGTCAGGTCCTCGCCGCGGTAGACTTCTCCCATGCCGCCCTTGCCGAGCAGCGCGACGAGGCGGTACCGTCCGGCGATAATGGACCCTGGCGCCAGGCGGCTCGATGCCGATCCCGGCGTCCGCGGCGTCGACGGCAACCGTGTTTCGACGAGCGACCGTTCTGGGGCCTCACGGTTGCCCCGAGCGAAGTCGAGGGGCGACGGGCCGACCGTCACGTCGTCGTCAGACCGGGGCGGCACGACGCGATTCTAAACTGCACAGGAGACGAAGATGGCACGCAGTTTCACGGCACTTTCGGTATGCACGCTTGCGCTGAGCGCGACGATGCTGGCGCAGGGCGGTAAACCTCTCAGCCCGGCAGGAACGGCTGCGGCGCAGGTGGGCGGCAAATGGACGACGACCGCGAACGGCGAGTCGACGTACACCGGCGGGAAGTGGATCGAAATCACTTACGGCCGTCCGCTGAAGCGGGGCCGCGACGTCTTCGGCGGCGACGGCGAGAAGTACGGAAAGGTCGCGAACCCCGACGCGCCGGTGTGGCGCGCGGGCGCCAACAACACGACGCAGCTCATCACCGAAGTGCCGATCGTGATCAACCGCAAGACGATCGCGCCGGGCACCTACACGATGTTCATCGATCTGAAGCCGGGCGACTGGACGCTGATCGTCTCGTCGATCGTGGCGCAGAAGCGCTACGACCCGAAGAACACGGCGGAAATCTGGGGCGCGTACGACTACAAGCCGGACAAGGACGTCGTGCGTACGAAGATGACGCTGACCAGGTCGGCGATGTCAATCGAGCAGGTGACGTGGGGATTCGCCGACATGAGCGATGCGGGCGGCAAGATCGTGATGATGTGGGACAAGGACGTCGCATCGGTGCCGTTTACCGTCGGGAAGTAACGGTCCGCTTGCCTGTGCCGTGAAGTGACGTGCATTCACGCGCCAGAAGGTAACCTGGACTGATGTTCTTCGTGACAAACGGCGCGGAGTCGTAGATACTCCGCACGTCTATTCGCGACGACATCGATTGACGGGACACGCTGGATGGACCGCACGCTTACCGGAAGCCAACGGACGGCTCGTTGCCGTCCGTGAAGTGGTCACGTCGGACGCGGCGACGCTGTACGAGTTTCTCTCCGATCCCGCCGTCACCGAACATCTGAACCAGCCGCCGCCCTCGGTGGCCGCGTTCGCCGGATTCATCCGGTGGGCGCATACGCAGCGCGCCGAAGGCAAAGGCGTCTGCTTCGGCATCGTGCCGCACGGCCTCACCGATGCCATCGGCATGGTGCAGGTCCGCGCGCTCGAGCCGTCGTTCTTCACCGCCGAATGGGGATTCGCGGTCGGCAGGCCCTTCTGGTCGACGGGCGTGTTCATCGAGGCCGCGGAGCTCGTCGCCGAGTTCACGTTCACCGTCCTTGGCGCGCATCGCATCGAAGCGCGCGCCGCCGGGGACAACGCGCGCGGGCACGCCGCGATCCAGAAACTCGGCGCGCGCCCGGAGGGAACGCTCGCGAAAGCGTTCCGCAAGGACGGGCGTCTCGACAAACAGCTGTTGTGGAGCCTGACGCGCGACGACTGGCGCGAACGCGGCGGCGCCCGCGAGCGCGTCACGTCGTCGGAAGCGGCCTCGCAGATTGCGGGAGCCATCGCGGAGACCAAGCGGGTCTTCTCCACGCTCGAACGCCAGGAACCGGCGCATGCCGAGGCGTTTCCGTTTTTCCTGACCGATTCGCGATCCTGGGGCGCGGCGGTCCGCGGGCAGCGGCCCGCTCCGGCGGCGCCGCGACGCCCGCGCGTCCTGATGATCGACGACAACCAGACGCAGCTCGATCTCTATTCGATGATCATCGAGGAAGCCGCCGACGTCGAGCGCGCGACGCGCGGCGAGGAGGGGTATCAGCTCGCGCGTCAGCAGCGGCCGGACCTGGTCATCATCGATGTCCTCCTGCCCGACGTCGACGGACTGGCGCTCGCAAAGCGTGTCCGCTGCGACCCGGCGATGAAGCACATTCCCATCGTCGTTCTGACCGGCGACGAAGCGGCGTTCGCGCGGGCCCAGAAGGAAGGGCTGGAGTTCACCGCCGTCCTCCTGAAGCCGTGTCCGGCTTCGCTGCTGCTGAGCGTCGTCAAAACGGCGACGGCCGCCTGATTCGCGAACTGCGTTATCATGCGCGGCATGCGAAGCCGCTGGATCCTGCTGTCCGCGATTCTCTGCTGCGCGTCCGCATCCGCGTTCGCCCAGGAAGGGAAGCCGCAGAATCTGCCGTACGCCGCGGTGCACAATCCGGAATTCATTTCCGTCGCGGCCGCGACGTTCATGAACGCCGACGATCGCGTGATCGGCGTCGCGGGCGGCAAGGCGCCGAAAGCGTATCCCGCCGGCATTCTCGCGCAGCACGGTCTCGTCGAAGACGAATCGCCCGACGGTCCGATCGCCGTCACCTGGTGAAGCTACTGCAACACGGCCCTCGTGTTCAGGGCCGAAGCACGCGGACGCAACCTCGTGATGGAGAACGCCGGCGTCGTCGGCGGCAATGAAGTCTTCAAGGACGAGGAGACCGGCAGCCGCTGGCAGCAGTCGAGCCTCGAAGCGATCTCGGGCCCGCTGAAGGGCGAGAAGCTGAAGCTGTATCCGTTCCTGCTCACCAGCTGGGACGAGTGGAAGCGCCTGCATCCGGATACGCTCGTCCTGAAGCCGCTGCCCGGCTACGCCGAGCGGATTCCGGCCAAGAACGCGCAGCTGCGCGCGGGATACCCGACGGCCAAAGCGGCGCCCGACGACGTGCTGCGCCGCGACGACCGGCTGAAGGCGTACACGAAAATCATCGGACTCACGGTCGGCGACGCGAGCCGCGCCTTCCCGCTCGACGCGCTGGACCGCGCGCGCGTCATCAACGAAGAGGTGGGCGGCCAGCCGATTCTCGTCGTGCACCAGCCGAAGTCCGACACGACGACGGCGTTCGTCGCGCGCGCAAACGGGAGGCGCCTGACGTTCGACGAGGCGAACGCGAACGCAACCGAGATCATCGACCGCGAAACGCGATCGCGCTGGGACGCGTACGGGACGTGCACGTCCGGATCGTTGAAAGGCGCGCGGCTCGAAGCGCTGATCATGGAGCCCGAATACTGGTTCGCGTGGTCGGAATTCCATCCGCGGACGACGATCTTCGACGCGCCCGACCGACGGCAGCATTGATAAGGACGTCGACAGGATCGACGAGAAGCTCTGCCGTTCGTCCGCGTCATTCGTGATCCGCCCCGGCGCGCACTACAATTCCATCTCATGCGTCGCCGCGTCGGGATTCGGTGGGTCGTCGCGGCGCTCGTCCTCGCGGTCGTCACTCCGCTGACGATTCTCGGCTCGTTCGGCATCCAGCGATCCTGGCGGCGCCTGCGCGCGAACCTCGACCGACAGAACATCGCCACGGTGCGGGCGATCTCCGTCGCGGTCGATCAGGAGGTGCAGGGCACCACGGCCGCACTGAACGTGCTGGGCGAGCTGCACGCCCTCGACTCGCCGGATCTCCCCGCGTTCGAAAGCCTCGCGGCGCGGCTGCTGCCGTTTCAGCCGACGTGGTCGGCGATCGTGCTGAGCGACGTGAACGGCACGATCCTCGACGGCGTGCCGGATCGCGCCGACGGCGGCGCCCGCGTCGGCAGCGAGCCGTGGGCGAAGGCGACCGCGGCGCGCAACGCGTTCACGGTCTCGAATCTGTTCCAGCTGCCGGGCTCCGCCGCGCATCAGCTGATGATCGCCGTGCCGATCGCGCGCGACGGACGGGTGGTCCGCGTGCTCGGGGCGCGCATCGACAGCGACGGGTTCAGCGCGATCCTGCGCCGCCAGCAGACGAGCGGCGCGGTCGCGCTGGTCGACGCGACCGGCGTCATCGTCGCGCGCACGAGGGACGAGGCGACCGCCGTCGGCACGCGCGTGCAGCCCGTGTTCGCCGACCTGACGTCGCGTTCGAACGAAGCCGCGGCGCGGCTCGAAGTCCGGGACGGGAGCGAGAGCTACGTCTCGTTCAGCCGCTCGCCGCGTACGGGACTCGTCGTCGGCATGGGGATTTCCACCGCGGAAGTCGACGGGCCCATCACGAGGCTGATGTGGGTCCTGTCGGCGGTGTGGCTGGTGATCATCGGAACCGGCGCCGGTCTCGGGTTTCTCTTCGGCGGCGCGATCGTGCGCGCGCTCTCCGGCGCGTCGCGCGCCGCGCTCGCGCTGGCGAGCGACGACGATGTCGTCGTGCGCGGATCGCGGATCGCGGAGATCGACGATCTCGCGACAGGCCTGCGCGGCGCCGCGGAAACGCTGCGCGCGCGCAACCGCGAGCGCGACGAGGCCGCCCGTCTGAAGGACGAATTCCTGATGACGATCTCGCACGAGCTCCGCACCCCGCTCACCGCGATTGTCGGCTGGGCGCGCATGCTCTCGACCGGACAGATCCGCGACAATCAGCGCCCGGACGCGATAACGGCGATCGAGCGCAACGCGAACGCGCTGCACCAGCTCGTGAACGATCTGCTCGACGTCTCGCGCATCGTGTCCGGCAAGCTGCGGCTGGACATGCAGGCGGTGGCCCTGCCGGCGATCGTGTCCGCAGCGCTCGACACGATTCGCCCGGCGGCGGAGGCGAAGCGCATCACGCTCGCGACGCATGTCGACGACGAAGCGCCTGTCCGGGGGGATGGCGGGCGCCTCCAGCAGGTGATCTGGAATCTCCTGTCGAACGCGATCCGGTTCACGCCTGCCGGCGGACGGATCGACGTCACGGTCGCCCGCGCCGGCGACTCGGCGGAGATCGTGGTCCGCGACAGCGGCAGCGGCATCTCGCCCGGCTTCCTGCCGTACGTCTTCGATCGCTTCCGCCAGGAGAGCACCGGCACCAAGCGCCCGCACGGCGGCCTCGGCCTCGGGCTCGCCATCGTCCGTCATCTCGTGGAGCTGCACGGCGGCACCGCGACCGCCGAGAACAACGCGCCTCCGCCGGGCGCGACGTTCCGCATCCGGCTGCCGATTGACGCCGATGCGGCGCGGAAGATCGACGCGCGCGCCGAAGCGGCGCCGGCCCCGGTTGCCCGCCTGGACCACGTCCGCCTGCTCGTCGTCGACGACGACGCCCACGCGCGGGAGTTGTGCGCGACGATTCTCGAAAACGCCGGCGCCCGCGTGCGCAGCGCCGCGTCAGTCGAC
>Ga0075425_100003561_pt1 | contig 15839 bp, 12 predicted proteins | sample SoiMethybrSBSTD4_FD_75300 | JGI IMG/M metagenome (GOLD analysis project Ga0075425, IMG submission 75300) | Bulk soil microbial communities from a Populus tree surrounding site in Tennessee, USA - Soil MetaG P. TD hybrid SBSTD4 | ecosystem: Environmental > Terrestrial > Soil > Tree plantation... | reverse complement strand
TCAAGACCTGATGCTGGCCCTGCAGGACGTCCACACGTACTACGGCAAGTCGCACATCCTGCACGGGGTGTCGATCGACGTCCGCCCGGGAGAGGTCGTGGGGCTGCTCGGCCGCAACGGCGTGGGCAAGTCGACAACGCTCAAGACGATCATGGGGCTCGTCCGCCCGGCGCAAGGCCGCGTGGTGTTCGACAACCACGACGTCGGCGGGATGCCGCCGTATCGCGTGGCGCGGATCGGCATCGGCTACGTGCCGGAGGACCGGCGAATCTTCCGGTTGCTCACCGTGCTCGAGAACCTGCGCACCGGCCTCGACCGCCACGGACTGAACGAGGCGCGCCGCGAGCAGCTGCTGGAGAAGGTCTACACGAACTTCCCCGTCCTGCGCGAGCGCCGCAACCAAGCGGGCGGCACACTGTCTGGCGGTGAGCAGCAGATGCTCGCCATCGCGCGCGCGATGATGCTCGAGCCCAAGGTCATCCTGCTCGACGAGCCCACGGAGGGACTCATGCCGCGGATGGTCGGGCAGATCCACCAGATCATCAAGGTGCTGCACGCCGAGGGCGTGGCGATCCTCCTCGTCGAGCAGAACGTCCCGCTGACGCTGGAGGTCAGCGACCGCGTGTACATCATGGAGAAGGGCGTGGTGCGACACCACGCACCGGCGGCCGAGCTCCGCGCCAACCACGCGGTCATCCACCAGTACCTGGGGATCTGAGGCATGGACGCGTTCCTCATCCAGACGCTCAACGGGATCGTCAACGGGATGATCCTGGCCCTGGTGGCGTCAGGCCTGACGCTCATCTTCGGGATCATGGACGTGGTCAACTTCGCGCACGGGGAGCTGTTCATGCTCGGCGCCTACGCCGGCGTCGTCTGGCTGGCGATCACGGGGAACTTCTGGGCGGCGCTCCTCGCGGCGGCGGTGACGATCGCGGTGCTGTCCGCCGTGCTCCAGGTCGTCGCGCTGCGGCCCTTGCTCGGCCGCGATCCGCTCTACACCATTCTCGGGACCTTCGGCATCTCCCTCGTGCTGCAGAACTACGCGCTCTGGCAGTTCGGCCCCGTCCCCCGCAAGCTCACGGAGCCGCTGACCGGGCACTTCCGCTTGTTCTACCTGGAGTATCCCTACTACCGCCTCGCCATGGCGTTGCTGTCGGCGGCCATCATCGGCGCGCTGTGGGCGTTCCTCAAGTACGGCAAGTACGGGATCTGGATCCGCGCGACGACGCAGGACCGCGTGATGGCCGCGGCGATGGGGATCCCCGTCCCCGTGGTGCACACCGTCGTGTTCGCCATCGGCGCGGCGATGGCGGCGGCGAGCGGCGTGCTCTTCGGTCCGCTGGTGGGCGTCAACCACGTGATGGGCGCCGACTGGACGCTCAAGGCGTTCGTGGTCGTGGTGGTGGGCGGCATGGGCAACCTGGGCGGCTCGATCCTGGCCTCGATCTTCATCAGCCTGCTCGAGGCCTACGCCTCGCTGGTGGTGAGCCCGGCCCAGGCGGTCATCGTCGCGTTCGTCGCCCTCATCCTCACGCTGCTCTTCCGGCCCACCGGCCTGTTCGTCCCCACGCCGAAATAGGGCATGCGCGCCGGGAATCGCTCGTACTGGATCGGATTCGCCGTCGTGCTGGCGTTGCTCGTCGCCGCACCGCTCGTGCTGCCGGAGTTCTGGCGACGCTTCACGACCGAGATCCTGATCTGGGGTCTGCTCGCCATGTCGTCCGACATTCTGATCGGCTACACGGGCATGGTCTCGTTCGGGCACTCGGCGTTCTTCGGTCTCGGCATGTACGGGGCGGCGGCGGCGCTGCTCACCGTGCGGCCGCCGAACCTGTGGCTGGCGCTGCTCTACGGGCTCGTGGCGGCGGCGGTGATCGCCGCCTTCGTGGCGTTCTTCTCCACCCGGCTGCGCGAGATCTATTTCGCCATCACCACGCTCGTCTTCTCGCAGATCTTCTACGTCATCATCTTCACCTGGACGGAGGTCACCGGCGGCGAGAACGGCCTCACCTTTCGCCAGCCCGCGCTCGGGGTGCCCGGCCTGTTCGCGATTCCGTTCACGCCGGTGACCCTGCACTGGTTCGTGCTGGCCGTCGTCACGATCTCGTACCTGCTCCTGCGCCGCATCACGCAGTCACCGTTCGGCATGGTGCTGCAGTCGATCCGCGAGAACGAGCCCCGCACGCGGGCCATCGGCTACGCGGTGGAGCGCTACAAGATCGTGGCGGTGATGCTCTCGGGTCTCTTCGCCGGGCTGGCCGGCGTGCTCTACGCCGTCCAGAACAAGTTCGCGGCGCCCGACTTCGTCTTCTTCCTGATCTCGGGCGAGGTCGTCATCTTCAACGTGCTCGGCGGCATGGGAACGCTGGTGGGACCGGTGGCGGGCGCGGCGTTCTTCCTGCTGTTGCGCGAGGGCTTCTCGCGCTTCTTCACCGAGTACTACCTGATCCCCGTCGGCATCATCTTCGTGCTCATGGTCATCTTCATGCCTCAGGGTTTGCTCGGCGTCTGGCGCCGCCAGCTCAATCGCTGATCCGCACCCCCGCCCGCCCCCGCCTACGCCTCCTCGACGGGAGGCGTCTCGGGGACGAGCGGCAAGACGACCCGGAAGGTCGTGCCAACGCCCGGGGTGCTGGCCACGTCGATGGTGCCACGGTGCTCCTCGATGATCTTGTGGGTCAGCGCGAGACCCAGGCCCGTCCCGCCTTCCTTGGTCGTGTAGAACGGGTTGAAGATCCGATCCCGCTCGGCCGACGGGATGCCCGCCCCGGTGTCCTCGATCTCGATCCGGACGCGGCGGTGATAGGCCCGCCGCGTGGGGCCCTCGGCCCAGCCGACGCGCAGCGTCAGCTGCCCGCGCGTCCTCATGGCGTCCAGGGCGTTGGCGACGAGGTTCACGAGGGCGCGGTAGATGGCGTGCTCGTCGGCGTAGATGGTGGGGACGTCGCGCGCGTACTCCCGGGCCACCGCGATCTGCTTCGTCTCGATCTCGTTGGCGTACAGCTCGATCACGGTGTCGAGCAGCGCCGGCAGCTCGACGGTCGTGAAGTGCAGCCGCGCCGGCCGGGCCAGCTCGAGCAGCCGATCGACGATCTCGTTGATGCGCTCGAGCTCCCGCGGCACGACCTTCTCGAACTTCTCGCGGAACGCCGGGTCGCCGAAGCGCCGGGGCAGGTGTCGACTGAAGGTCAGGATGGAGGTCAGCGGGTTCTTGATCTCGTGGGCGAGCCCGGCGGCCAGCGTTCCCAGCGCGGCCAGACGACCGGAGCGCCGCAGCCGATGCTCCAGCGCGCGCATCGCCGTGAGGTCGCGGATGACGCCGACGACGCCGAGGTCCTTGCCGTCGCTGCCTTGCAGTGGGGCCGTGCTCAGCTCCACCGGTAACGCCGTGCCGTTGCGTCGGGTCAGCGTGACCGCGACTCCGGCCAGGGGTCGCCGGCTGGCGAGCGTCTCCATGAGGATGTCGCCGACCTCCTCCGATCGCGCGAAGAGGTCCGTGCAGTACCGCCCGGTCGCCTCGCCGGCGAAGAATCCCGTGAGCAGCTCTCCCGCGGGGTTCAGCGTGACCACGCGCCCCTCGAGGTCGATCGTGACCACGCCGGTCGTGAGCGAGCTGAAGATGCTGTCGGTGTAGCTCTTGAGATCGGCCAGCTCGAGAAACCGGCGCGAGAGCTGGCTGTTGGCGTCCTCGAGCGCGGTCCGCTGCTGCAGGAGCTGCTCGGTCATGTGGTTGAAGGTCAGCGCGAGCCGGCCGATCTCGTCGGCCGTCGCCGGCTCGATCCGCTGATTGAACTCGCCGCGCGAGACGGCGGCCGCGCCCTCGGCGAGCTGACGCACGGGGCCGGCGATCCGGCTCGCGACGAGCGCCGCCGCGGCCCCGCCCAGCGCGAGCATGACCCCGGTGAGCGCGAGGAGCTCGAGCCGCGTCTGGCGGATCTCCGCGTCCATGCGACGCTTGGAGAGGCCGATGCGGACCGTCCCCCATTTGTGGCCGTCGACCTCGACGGGGACGGCGAAGTCGTAGACGGACTCACCGGTCTCCCGGAACACCGTGGTCTGCTTCAATGGCGCGGCGGCGCCGGCCGCGCGCTGGTCGACCTTGGAGTCCGGCGAGCGGCCGACCCATTCGGGATGGCGACTGTGCGCGGCCACGCGGCCGTCGGCGTCGAGAACGATGGCGTAGACGACGTCCGCCTCGGCGCCGAACCGGGCGACGTTCTGCTCCAGGCCGGTGAAGTTGTAGAGCAGCAAGGGGCCGTACGACATCCCGGACAGGCTCTTGGCCAGGCTCTCCCCGCGGCGCTCGACTTCACCGATGATGGCCACGCGCTGATGGCGCTCGACCACGGCCATGACGGTGCCCATGACGAACACGATCACGAGCAACGTGCCGCAGAGCAGCCGGGCCCGCAGCGAGCGAAAGCTCAGGGTCACCAACGGCGTGCCGTCCTCATCGCCGGTTCTCGAGCCACATCTTCCTCAGGTCCAGATAGGGATCGCCGAGGCCGTTGACCTCGATGCCCCGTACGTAGCGCTGGAACAGCCGCTCGTACGTGTGGTGGAGAATCGGGATGAACGGCGCGTCGTCGAGGATCTTCTCTTCCGCTCGGCGATACGCGGCGACCCGGCGCTGGACGTCCGTCTCCGTCCGCGCGAGCGTCAGCAGCGCGTCGACGGCGGGGTTGTCGTACGAGAACAGATTGCGAGGGCTCTTGGAGTGAAACAGCTTCGCGAGGAAATTGTCGGGATCGGGGACGTCGGCATACCAGGCGTACATGAACGCTTGCAGACGATGCTCGGCGAGCGCCTTCGAGAACTTCGGCCAGTCGGTGACGTATTCGAAGTCTGCCTTGACGCCGACGGCGGCGAGCGCACGCCGGACGTAATCGTGCTCGCGGACGACGGCATCGGCATTGACGCTCGCGGTGATGCGAATCGGCGGCAGACCACGTCCCCCGGGATAGCCCGCCTCGGCCAGCAGCTCGCGGGCACGGCCCGGCTGGTAGTCCGGCGACGTCAGCTTCGGGTTGAAGCCGAGGCTGCCGGGGGGAAGGATGCCCCGGGCCAGGGTGTAGCGCCCGAGATGAACGTCGTTGATCAGGCCCTGACGGTCGATCGCGTGCACGAGGGCCAGACGGACCCGGCGATCATCGAGCGGCTTCATGCGCGTGTTGAATCCGTAGAACCGGATGCTCATCATCGGCCGCTTGACATACGCCCACCGCGGATCCTGGATCACCTCGGTGTAGCCGCGGGAGGGAGGAATCGTGTCCTCGAGCTGACCCTTCTGGAACGCGTCGAAGGACGCGTCCCAGCGGTCGCCGGTGAAGATACGGAAGACGATCTGCGACAGCCGCGGCCGGCCTCCGAAGTAGGTGTCGTTGGCGGCCAGCGCGATCTCGTGGTTGGGCTCCCAGCGTACGAACTTGAACGGTCCCGTGCCGACCGGATGCCGGCCGAACGCCTCGCCTTCCTTGCTCACGATGTCCTTCGGGACGATCTTGGCGTGACCGATGGCGAGCAGCGACACGAGTGGGACCGTGGCCTCGGTGAGGACGATCTGAACGGTGGATCGGTCGAGCGCCGTCAGGCCGCTCACCGTCGCGGCTCGTCGCTCCCGGAACTCTCGCGCGCCGCGGATGTGGAGGAAGAGATCCGCGGCGCCCGAGCGCGTGGCGGGATCCAGGATCCGCGTCAACGAGTACACGACGTCCTCAGCGGTCAGCTCTCGCCCGTGGTGAAACCGCACGCCCTTCTTGAGCGTGAAGGTCCACATCAGGCCGTCCCGCGACGCCTTCCAGAAATCCGCGAGCCCCGGCGACACCATCAACGTCGGATCGAATTGCACCAGCCCGTCGAAGATCTGCTGCGTCACCGAGAGGCCGTAGACGTCACCGATCCGGGCCGGGTCCAGCGCCTGAGGATCGTGTCCGATCGGCCGGCGATAGGTCCCACCGCTCGGCGGCTGGGCCTCGGCGGGCGCGAGGCAGACGGCGAGCAGGCAGACGGCGAGCAGGGGGCCGACAGGGGAGCGTTCGCCCCCCTGTCGGCCGTATGAACGATAGTTGTCGTGCGCGCGAGAAAGGGCTAGCTGCCACCGCCTTCGGCGTTGCCGATGGCCTGGAAGAACTGCGTCGACTCCGACGTTCCCGACTCCATGACCGGCGCCAGCATCAGGAACGAGGCGATGACGAGAAGGGCTGCCCAGATCTTTGCCATTAGTCGTCTCCTTGTTGGGGTTCGGATCCCTCGCCACGAGAGATCCGTGGTGCGATAGGAGACGACGATTAGCAAGTGAATGGCCAGATTGTCCAGCGAGAAAATCGGGCGGTTTCCGGCGCAATCGGCGCCATGCCGTGACCGCCCCGCGAGGGCCAAGAACAGGTTCTGTGCGTCCTGCACCGATCGAGGGCACGTGAAGCTATCCTCTCGTGAGCCGACGCCCGACCGACACCAGCATTCGTTGCCACATCTCGAGCACGGGTCGGCGTGTGTCATCGTGGGCGCCGGGGGTCGCGGCCGGGGTGAACCACATCTGCCGGATCCGACGGGCGAGCGCCAGCCGTGTCGCGGCGTCGGCGATCTGCACGGCGTACCGCCGTCCGCCGGGCGACTGCAAGAGGCGGCCCCAGGTTCGGGCGCCGTGGTTGTGCGCGATCTGCTTTCGTGCTCGCCGCAGATCCTGGGCCGCGGGTTCGAGGCCCGCATCGCGAGCGGCCATCACCGCGCGCTCGACGGCCTGCAGCCGCATCAGCTCTGCATCGATTTGATGCGCCTGCTCCAGCGCCTCCCACGTCGTGCGCGCGAACGCCTCGAAGTCGGCGTCGTTGAGCGGCCACGATGACGGTGGCCGGTATCGCGCGAGGCGTCCACTGCCGATCAGCCATGCGAGGAGTGACGACCGCAGCCGCTTCGGATCGACGCCGGCCGTCGCGTCGTACCCGCGCTCGCGCGTGATCTCGGAGCGCGAGAACGCGCCGCCGCATCGCCGCGCATGACGGGCGACCAGGGCCGGCCTGTCGCGAAGCAGCCCGGCGACGTAGGACAGGGCCCGGCGCGCGTCGTCACGCTTCAGGTCGAGTTGCTCGCAGTAGTCCACTACCGCGGGCGGCAACGTGCCCGCGCGCTGTTGCACCAGCCGCCAGGTGCGCTCGGCGTAATAGATCCCCGCCGCGGCGTCGACGATCTGCCGCGCGCGTGCGCGATCGAGCATCCGCCGACGCACGGCGCGGGACACGGCGTAGCGAACGTTGACGAGCGGCAGCGATACCGCCGTGTCCGAGCCATCGGCGGTTACCGCCACGGCAACCTCCTCGTCGCTGCCGAGGATACCCATGCGATACAGCCGATAGATGAGCCCGACGCCCTGGGCGCCGGCCGGCCAGCAATCGGCGGCCCGCAGCGCGCCCATGCTGGACGCGCCGACGACGAGCGCCCCGTCCGCCAGCACGTCGACGACCTCGCGCGGCGAGACGGCGTCCTCCTGCATGAACACGCCGTCGATCACGAGGAAGCCCCACGCGCCCTTCTCACGCTCGCGATAGAGATCGTCTCGACGGACGGGTGGGCGCACATCGACGCCCGAGCAGAGGCGCTCGACATCTGCCCGCGAGATCGACGGGCCGACGAACGCGATGAGCGGCGGAGCCGCGTCGGTCACAGCAGATGCCGGAAGCAACGGGGACCAAGCCGACGCATGTTGACGCTGTACGGCGACAGCCCTGGGATGCGCACGCGCACGACGGGGATCGCCCAGTCGGCGTTGGTCAGATCGACGGCGATACACTGCGGCACGCCGGCCGCTCGCAGCCGCTGCAGCAGGAAGCACAGGTCCGCATGGAGATCGGACGACCTGAAGCCCGAGACGTCCGTGAAGAGCGCCTTGCGCAGGCGCACCCGCGGCCCGCCCTTGGGCGCGCGCGTCGGCGTGCGGGCCGGCGTGCGGACGCGGTTGTACGAGTCGCGCGCGGCCTGGATCACGATGAGACGCGACTGGATCGCCTCCGACAGCGCGCGGAACACGGCCACGTCGGGATCCGGATGCGTGCCCGATCCGAAGAAGCGGCGCGGCCGCCGCTCGCCACCCGGGGCTGGGTAGTGCGGATCGAGCAGGAGCGCGTGGAAGGTGGGCACGCCGATGTCGCTCGTGATGTCCACCACGTCGAGCTGCAGGCCGGCGCGGGCCATCCGTTCCGCCCACTCGCGGGCCTGGACGGGCAGCGTGGCCAGATCGATCTGGACGACGGTGCGCGACTGATCCTCGGCGTCGCCGAAGGCGGCCACGAACAACACCTGGCTGAATGCGTCGCGCTCGATGACCTCGCAGATCGCGTGGGCGACGGCCTCGAGGTGGATGTTGCCGGAGGCGACCCCGTTGGTGTCGACGTCGCGCAGGATCCCCTCGGCAGGCGGCGTGATCACGAGGTCGAGCGGAACGAGGACGTCGCCTCCGCCCAGGAGGTCCCGGCCCTGGACCCACGTGAACCTCGCGTCCGGGCGATACGCCGTGTCGGCGGGCAGATCGAACGCGCGCGGGTCGACCGGCGGCAGTGGCCCGCCGCGGACGAGATCGTCATGGGACGCGACAACGGCGGGCGCCTCGGTGCGCTCGGCGGACACCCGCTCGATCGCCTCCATCATGGCGCTGACCCGCGCCGCCTCGGGCGTCGGTCCCTTGCCGTTGTGTACCTTCAGATCCCTGGCGAGCGGCGTGACCGCGGAGTAGGCAGGCAGCCCGAGATCGTCGAGTGGGGTGAGGTCGGCGACCCGCGAGATCGGCACACGGCGGGCGACGCGCCGGACGCGGGCGTAGGTGTCGACGACGGGGACGCTGCGCTCGCCGGCGTCGACCTTTGGCGTGGGTGCGAACGCCCACGGGCCGGACGCTACCATCTAGTGAGATGGGGGGCCTAGCCGCGGGCCCCCCAAGCCCCCCTGATCGCTCGGGGCGCCCCGGCAAAGCCGGGGCGCCCCTCGATCCGTGCGAGGTTGTCCATCAGTCGTCCGCGCGGCTGCCGAATCCCCAGCGGGTGAGCATCGTCTTCAGCGAGTTGCGGTGGACGCCGAGGATGCGGGCCGCCTCGCTCCGGTTCCAGCGGACGCGCTCCAGCACCCGCAGCACGATCTGACGCTCAAACTCCTCCGTCGCCTCGCGCAGCGGCAGCGTCTCGGCATGGCGCAGCCGCACGGTGTGGTCGGGCAGGAGCAGATCCAGCGGGAGATCGTTGGTGCCGATGATCGGTGTGTCCACCAGCCCGACCAGACGTTCGATGATGTTCTGTAGCTCGCGAACGTTGCCCGGCCACGGGTAATCGTGGAGCACGGCCATCGCCTCCGGCGACAGCCCCTCGATGCGCTTGCTCATCTCGGCGTTGTAGCGCCGGATGAAGTGCGCGACGAGCAACGGGATGTCGTCGCGGCGGTCGCGCAGCGGCGGCACCGAGATCGGGACCACGTTGAGGCGATAGTACAGATCTTCGCGGAAGGTCTGGTTGGCGACGGCCTGCTTGAGGTCGACGTTGGTGGCGGCGATCACGCGGACATCGATGCGGATGGTCCGGGTCCCGCCCACGCGCTCGATCTCGCGCTCCTGCAGCACGCGCAGCAGCTTGCCCTGCAGCTCGGGCTTGAGGGTGCCGATCTCGTCGAGGAACAGGCTGCCACCCTGGGCCATCTCGAGCTTGCCGACCTTGCGCTGGTACGCGCCGGTGAACGAACCCTTCTCGTGACCGAACAGCTCGGACTCGAGCAGCGTCTCGGACAGCGCGGCCGGGTTCACGGCCACGAACGGCTTGTCGCGCCGCGGCCCCTGGCGGTGAATCGCCCGCGCGATCAGCTCCTTGCCGGTGCCGCTCTCGCCGGTGATCAGCACGGTCGTCGCGGTCCGCGCGACCTGCGCGATGAGCCGGAACAGCTTCTGCATCTCGGCGTGGGTGCCGACGATCTCGGCGAACTCCTGACGGCGCGCCAGCTCCGAGCGCAGGAAGACGACCTCACGCTCGAGCGAGCGCTTCTCGAGCGCGCGGCGGACGACGGACAGCAGGTCGTCCTCCTCGAAGGGCTTGGTCAGGTAGTCGAACGCGCCGAGCTTCATGGCCGCCACCGCGGTCCGGACGGTCTTGACCGCGGTGACCAGGACGACCTCCACCTGCTCGTCCATGGCCTTGATGCGCTCCAGGACCTCGATCCCGTCCATCTCGGGCAGGCGGATGTCGAGCAGGACCAGGTCGATCTCGCGGTTGCGGACGATGTCGAGCGCCTGCCGACCGTCGCTCGCCTCGACGAGCTCGTAGCTCTCCTCGAGGATCAGGCGGAACGATTCGCGGAGCCCGGCGTCGTCGTCGACGATCAAGACGGCCGGCCGCATCGTCCCCGACGGCTCGCCCCCTTCAGCGGCGCGAAGATCCCGCGACATGGTCCAGGACTTTACCATGCGTATCGGATCTGCGACATTGACGACCCCAGCCGGCGCCCCGAAGATCGACGCGTGCTCGCCCGCGTGCTCTCGGCCGCGCTGCTCGGCGTCGAAGGGGTGCTCGTGCGCGTCGAGGTCGACGTCGCCAGTGGGTTGCCCGCGTTCACCACGGTCGGGCTCCCAGACTCGGCCGTCCGCGAGAGCCGGGAGCGCGTCCGGACGGCGATCCGCAACGCGGGATTTCCCTTTCCATCCGATCGCATCACGGTCAACCTCGCGCCCGCCGATCTGCGCAAGGAGGGCGCGTCCTTCGATCTGCCCATCGCGCTGGGCATCCTCGCCGCCACCGGATTGCTCAAGCGACGCGACGACCCGTTCGTGGTCGTGGGCGAGCTCGCGCTCGACGGCCAGATCCAGCCCGTGCGCGGCACGCTAGCCGTCGTGCTGGCCTGCCGCCGGCGCGGCGTCGCGACCGTGCTCGTGCCGGCCGGCAACCGCGCCGAAGCGGGCGCCGTCGAGGGCGTGCGTCCGCTCGGCGCGGCCACACTGCGCGAGGCGGTCGCGCTCCTGAACGGCGAGATCGACGAGACACCGGCGCCCGCCGCACCGGCCGCCGACGCGGCGGCGGACGACGTCGACTTCTCGGACGTGCGCGGTCAAGCGCACGCCAAGCGCGCCCTCGAGATCGCCGCCGCGGGAGCTCACAACGTGCTGCTCGTGGGCCCACCCGGCGGGGGCAAGACGATGCTGGCCCGGCGGCTGCCCTCGATCCTGCCGCCGCTCGGCGGCGACGAGGCAATCGATGTCTCGACGATCTGGAGCGTCGCCGGGCTCTTGCCGAATCACGCGGTGCTGGTGCGGAGCCGTCCATTCCGCGCGCCCCATCACACCATTTCGGTCGCCGGCCTGGTCGGCGGCGGCAGCCCTCCACACCCCGGCGAGGTCACGCTCGCCCATCTCGGCGTCCTGTTCCTCGACGAGCTGCCGGAGTTCGCCCAGCACGTCCTCGAATCGCTGCGTCAGCCGCTGGAGGACGGCCGCGTGACGATCGCCCGCGCCAGCGGCGTCGGCGATTTTCCCGCGCGCTTTCAGCTCGTCGGCGCCGCCAATCCGTGCCGGCGCGGCTGCTCGTCTCTCGACCTCTGCGTGTGCACGCCTGCCGAGCGGGCGCGGTATCTGGGCCGCCTCTCCCGGCCCTTGCTCGATCGCATCGACCTCCACGTCGAGCTGCCTGCGCTCGCCCACGGCGACCTCGGCGCCGCGGCTGGCGAATGCTCCGCCGTGGTCCGGCGGCGCGTGCAGGCGGCGCGGGAGCGCCAGCGCTCGCGGTTTCGCCGGCTGGCTCTCCGGGTGAACGCGGAGCTGAGTGCCCGGCACATCCGGCACTTCTGCGCGGTACCCCAAGATGCCGAACGCATGCTGGGTGCGGCCATGAGCCGGCTCGGGCTGTCGGCGCGCGGCCACGATCGCGTCCTCAAGGTCGCGCGCACGATCGCCGATCTCGAGGGAGCGGACGGGATCACGGCCGAGCACTGCGCCGAGGCCCTGCAGTATCGCGGGCTCGATCGGCGATGGCGCCCGTAGGGGCGCGCCGGCCCGCCGCCCTACGCGGCCGTGAGAGAATGAACGTGGCTCGAGTCTGTCCGCGGAGGTGGGCCGGATGGCAGGTCCCGGAGCCTCGAGGCTTCCGCGTCGATGACGCGCTACTTCGACCTCCGCTCCACCGTCCTGATCGTGGTCGGCCACGGGATCCTTCCCGAGGAAGAGGACCGGCCGATCGCCTACGATCTCAAGCGCGCCATCAACGCGCGCGCCGGCGGCTCGGAAGGTCGCGCGGGCGTCGTGGTGACGGACATCTGGGTCATGAACAACGAGCTCGGCGAGTTCTTCCCGGCCATCGCGCTCGGCGGCCCCACCGTGAACGCGTTCACCGCGCAGGTCTACGAGGAGCTACCGGTGGTCTTCGCGCGCGAGGAGCGCACTTTCATCCAGCTCGCCGACAAGGGCAAGCAGGCCGCGGTCTGGGGGATGGATCAGAGCGCGACGCGGGAGGCGGCCGACGTCTTCGTCAACGAGGGGATGCTCGAGCGCTTCCTCGATCTCGTCTGGCGACGCGCGTGAACGGGGAGCGGCGGACGAGGCCCCGCCCTACAAACGGCGGGCGGGCGGCTGCGGCGGGACGTTCGTGTAGGTGACCGTGCCGTCCGGTGCTTCGCTGCGGTAAAAGGTCCGCGGCACCCCCGCCGACGCGGCCTCCGCGCCCGGCGGACCGAAGAAGCTCATCACCTTCGCCACGTAGTCGCGTGTCTCGGCATAGGGCGGGATCCCGCGGTGATTCAGCACCGCCTGCTCGCCCGCGTTGTAGGCGGCGAGCGCGAGCTTGAGGTCATTGCCGAAGCGGTCGATCAACCCACGCAGATGCCGCACGCCGCCATCGATGTTCTGACGCGGGTCGAAGGAATCCCGGACACCGAGCAGGGAGGCGGTTCCCGGCATCAGCTGCATGAGACCGCGCGCGCCCTTGCGGGACACCGCCTGAGCGTTGAACCCCGACTCGACCCGGATGACCGCCTTGATCAGCGCCTCGGGGACGCCATGCCGCTCGGCCGCGTCCCGCACCTCCTGCGCATATGGCCCGAGATCCGACGCGGGCAGCCTCAGCCAGCCGCGATCCGTCCCGGACGGCCCACCCATCCGCTGATAACGCGGATCGGTCGGCGCGTTGGTGACGTGGACCGTCCCGTCGGTATCCACGAACCGGAAGGTCTCTGCCGCTGCGGGCGAGGCGACGAGGAGAGCGACTGCCAAAGTGGCAGAAAGATTGTCGAAGCGGGCCACGAGGCATTCTAACGGAAGTCGACCCGGGCGTGTCAAGCGCATCACCGCAGGAAGAACGTAGCGGCGGCCGTCGCGCAATAGAGCACGAGGGCGACGATGAGAGTTCCGGCCACCGTGCCGACCGCGGGCCCGGGCGCGAGCCGCCGTGCCGCCTGCACCCACAGGGGCGCCGTCATCGGGAACAGGTAGCCGGCGTGTATGTTCACGTAGTCCGGATAGCGGTGGATATAGGCCACGAACTGAGCGAGATAGACGATCGACGCGACACAGACGATGAAGTCCGCGAATCCGTCTGGCCGCCGGTCTCTCAAGTGGCGCCACGCGTTGCGCACGGAGATCGCGAAGGCGGCCAGCATCGCCGCGGCGAGCGGCAACCCGAGGTAGTTGAGCACGGTGAAGGCATCGTTTCGGCGAGCGTCCGTCGTGTGCGGGCCCACCTTGATCGGCGTCGCTTCCGTCCCGGCCAGGGCGTACCGAGGCCCGACGATGTAGTTGAAATAGTCGCTGAAATACGTCTGGTACAGCACCGGCCACATCCCGTCTTTCCAGAAGTACGGCACGTGAGGGTGGTGAAACGGTCTCAACGACACCCAGAAATAGTAGTGCGCCGGATAGCTCTCGTAGAACGGACGCTTGCTGACGGGTCGGTTCGCCGTGCATAGGAAGCAGCCCTGTTCGAGGTTCCTGACCGCGGCGAACGGAGCGATGGCGACCAGGCTCACCGCCAGGAAAACGATGGTCGTGAGGAGACGCGTGCGTCGGGGAGCCGACGGACGCAAGAAGAGAAACGCGGCGCCGATAGGCAGCAGCGCGAGATTCGTCAGCGCCGTCCAGACGCCGGCCGCGGCCCACAGTCCGAGACCCGGGGCGAGGAGTCTCGGCGGAGGTCGATCGCCGCGCACGGCCAGGACCAGGAGCACGCACACGAACGCGACGGCCAGTGCCTGTGCTAGCGCATAGTTGAACACCATGTAACCGTAGGCGAGGTGGAGCGGATTCAGCGCGAAGAAGACGAAGATCGGCCATCGCAGCGGTGATTCCGGACACACGGTGCGGAGCGTCATCCAAATGACGGTGAGGGTTGTCGCGAAGGCGACGAGCGAAAAGGCCTGCACCGCCTTGAGACTCCTGGTCGCCTCGAGGATCTTGCCGGCAACGACATAGTAGAGGGGCGGATTGGTCCCGCCGTAGATCGCCAGTGGATCGAACTCAACGGACTGAGAGTAGAGCTGGACGAGGAGCGTATGGGCGCGGCCGTCGTATCCCCACGTCGGGTCGTAGAGAAGGAAGTTGTGCACGTGAAACAGGACGAGCCCGAGCAGCAGCAGAGCCTTCCCAATCGTGGATGCCGTGACGCGCATGGGGCGCTCAGCCCTCGGCATTCAGCCGGTCGGCCAGCACCATCGCGCGACGAAGGCACTCGTCGCTGTTGATGTAGTCGAACTCGGCGAATCTCCCGCAGAGTGGAACTCCGATGGAGCGGAACCAGTCGTGCACGATCTTCCGGTTGTCGGCGTAGCCCAGGTCCTGAACCGGATAGCCATAGGGGATCCGCGTCACGTCCGTGACGATCACCTTGCGCCGGTCGAGGAGCCGCACGCGATCGAGGTCGTCGACGACGCGCCGGGTCAGCGCAGTGTCGGACAGCTCGTACACTCCGTCGCCGGGATTCGTCGTGATCTCCGCGATGATGGACGAGCTGCCCGGGTTCACGAGCTCGCGGCTGAAAAACCCCATCGAGCAAATGCGATGAGTCACCACGGTCGGGTCGGGGATGTACACCGCGCTGTGCTGCATGAGCGACTCGTCGTTGACCGCGACGAGCACGATCCGCATGGAGTTGTACCGAAGCCGTCCCACGGCCTCGAGAACCTCGAGCGGGACGGCCTCGAAGCAGCGGATCGCCTCGTTGATCGGGAACGCCACGACGAGCCGATCGAATCTCCGCGGGGTCGCTCCGTCGGTGACGTCCCAGCCGTCCCGTGTTCTGCGCACCCGTGATACCCGATAGTTCGTGGTGATGCGGGCCCCTGGCTTGACCAGCGCGTGGACCAGAGCCTCGAACCCGCCCTTCCGCGGATACTTGAAATGGAGTTGATGCAGGTAGCCTTCGGTCTCGACACCGATCGCCGACTTGACGACGTCCTCCAGAGGCGGCTTGGGGATGCGCTCGACGAACGCGAGGCCGAGCTGATCGGCGGGGATGTTCCAGATCTTCTCGTTGTACGGAACGAAGTATTTCTCGGCGATCCCCTTCCCGAATGTGTGATACGCCCACTCCTTGAGATTCGCCTTGGGCGGTGGATAGTCGTGGCGGAGATAGTCGATGAGACACTCGGCGGCCTCCTCGGGACCGAGCGCGGCGAGGTCGTTCTCGAACGGGTACTTCACGTAGCGGCCGTTGTACCAGATCTTGTTGGCGCGCTTGCAGTCGTTGAGGTTGTCGCGGAGGACGTCGCTCACGAGGCGGTTGACCGCCTCGTGCTTCGAGAAGAGGATGTGCCCGCCGACATCGTAGCCGAAGCCGTCTTTCCAGACGGTTCGACACAGGCCGCCGATCCCGTCCGCCGCCTCGAGCACTTCG
>Ga0075425_100003560_pt1 | contig 15839 bp, 13 predicted proteins | sample SoiMethybrSBSTD4_FD_75300 | JGI IMG/M metagenome (GOLD analysis project Ga0075425, IMG submission 75300) | Bulk soil microbial communities from a Populus tree surrounding site in Tennessee, USA - Soil MetaG P. TD hybrid SBSTD4 | ecosystem: Environmental > Terrestrial > Soil > Tree plantation... | reverse complement strand
TCGGCGTGCCCTGGAAGATGACGTGGCCGCCGAGATCGCCGGCGCCGGGGCCGAGATCGATGACATAGTCGGCGACGCGGATCGTTTCCTCGTCGTGCTCGACGACGACCACTGTGTTGCCGAGATCGCGAAGCCGTGACAGGGTCGCCAGGAGTTTGCGGTTGTCGCGCTGGTGCAACCCGATTGACGGTTCGTCGAGGACATACAGCACGCCAGTGAGGTTCGCGCCGATTTGGGTCGCGAGCCGGATGCGCTGCCCTTCTCCGCCGGACAGCGTCGCGGCGCTGCGGCCGAGCGTAAGGTAGCCGACCCCGACGTCGTTCAAGAAGTGCAGTCGCTCCTGGATCTCGCGCAGGATGCGTTCGGCGATGATCGCTTCGCGATCGGTCAGCACGAGCCCCTCGAACGCATCGAGCGCTTCGGAGATCGGGAGGGTGACGTAGTCGGAGATGGTCCGGCCTTTCACCTTCACCGACAGACTCTCCTGCTTGAGCCGCTGGCCCTGGCACGCCGCGCACGGCCTGAGCGTGCGGTACGGCTCGAGCTCCGACTGCTCCGCCCAGCTGCCCTCGTCGTAGCGGCGGCGCAGGTTCGGAATCAGCCCCTCGAACCCCTTGCCGGCGCCAAACAGCAGCACCTCGCGCGATTTGCGCGGCAGCTTGCCGAACGGCACGGCGAGATCGATGCCGAAGTCGCGTGACAGCGCGTGCAGCGTGTCGCGCACCAGCTTGCGATCGCCTTTCGACCACGGCGCGATCGCGCCGTCGCCCAGCGATTTCGATTCGTCGGGGATCACCCGCTGCGGATCGAAGTCGATCATCGATCCGAGGCCCTGGCATTCCGGACACGCGCCGTGCGGCGAGTTGAAGGAGAAGGCGCGCGGCGTCATCTCCGGGACGCTGATGCCGCAGTCGACGCACGCCAGCCGGCGCGAGAACAGCCGATCGCCGCCTTCGTAGGTGTTGATGACGACGATGTCGTCGGCGAGGGCCAGCGCCACGTCGATCGACTCCATCAGGCGCCGCTCGATGCCGCCGCGCACGATCAGCCGATCGACCACGACTTCGATGGTGTGGTTGCGGCGGCGGTCGAGCTTGATGTCTTCCTCGAGCGACCGGAACTGGCCGTCGATACGCGCCTTGGTGTAGCCGCGCTGCCGCAGCGCCGCGAGTTCCTTTTTGAACTCGCCTTTGCGGCCGCGGACGACCGGTGCCAGCACGTTGATGCGCTCGTCCTGCGGATACAGCATCACCATGTCGGCGATCCGCTCGAGCGATTGGCTCGAGATCTCCTTGCCGCAGTTCGGGCAATGCGGAACGCCGATGTTGGCGAAGAGCAGCCGGAGGTAGTCGTAGATCTCCGTGACGGTGCCAACAGTCGAGCGCGGGTTGGACCCGGTCGTCTTCTGCTCGATCGAGATCGCCGGCGACAGCCCTTCGATCAGATCGACGTCGGGCTTTTCCATCTGCTCGAGGAACTGCCGGGCGTAGGCCGACAACGACTCGACGTATCGGCGCTGCCCTTCGGCGTAGATCGTGTCGAAGGCGAGCGACGACTTGCCCGAGCCGGACAGCCCGGTGATGACCACCAGCCGGTGCCGCGGGATGTCGACGTCGATGTTCTTCAGGTTGTGGACGCGCGCGCCGCGTACCGCAATCCAGTCGTGGGCCATGTCTGAAACAGCTGGGGCTAGGTGCCGGGGAATGCGCTTAGCCGATCTGACATCGTAACACACGGAGATCCGGCCCGACGGCTGCGAACGCAGCCTAAATCACGGACGCGCGCTTGAGCTCCGCACGGAAACCGGCGTCGATACCGACGTCCTCGAGGACCGCGTCCGTATCGGCGCCGAGCGCAGGCGCCGTGCCCTCGCGACTGAGCAACCCGCGTGCGACGACATGCGGATCGCGCGCGACGTCTGGCGGCGTCAGGAGCGGCGTCAGGCAGACGTCGGCGTCGCTGAAGTGTGCGAGCCATTCGGCGCGTGTGCGGGAATGCAGAATCGCGCGCACTTCCGACACCACGCGCGCAGCTTCGTCGCCGCTCGCATGCTGCAGCGGGATCAAATCCGGCCGGCCGATCCGCTCACAGAAGCCATGCCAGAACTTCGGCTCGAGCGCGCCGAGCGCGAGCCATTCGCCGTCGGCTGTTTCGTAGATCGTGTAGCAGGCGCTCTCCAAATCGGCGGTGGACGGGACGATCGACCAGGCGAGCGCGGCGTCGTGAATCGGCACGTCGATGACCGTGCCGGCCCCGGTCTGATGGCGCTGCACCAGCGCCGCCAGGATCGCGATCGCGGTCTGCATTGCCGCCCCGATGTCGCCAATCAGCGGGCCCGGCATTGCCGGCGGCGTCAGCAATCCGGCCAGCGCCTCGTAGTTGATGTCATGCGCGGCTTTCTCGGCGTACGGGCCGGTGCGACCGAAGCCGCTGATTGACGCGCAAATCAGGCGAGGGTGGCGCGCGCGCAACATGTCTGCATCGACGCCGAGACGCCGCGCAGTCGATGGGCGAAAGCTGTCGACGACGACATCCGAACGCGCGAGGAGCGCGTCGAGCACGCGCGCCGCCTGCGCTGCGCGGAGGTCGAGCGTGATGCTGCGCTTCCCGCGGTTCAACAGCTCGAAATACGATGCGGCGCCGCCGGCGTCGCGCGTTGGCGCGAGCCGTGCCGCAAGTTGGCGCATCCCGTCGCCGCCGTGCGGATCCTCCACCTTGACGACGTCGGCGCCGAGATCGGCCAATAGCAACGTCGCGTATGCGCCCGGCAGCAGTCGCGTGAGATCGAGCACCCGCACGCCGGCAAGAGGTGCCTTCATCAGCGGTCAGCGTGTCATACGTGCGCCGCGCGAGATCGAAGCTTGCTGTGGGTATAGCCGTAGGTGAAATACAGAAGCAACCCGATCGCCAGCCAGATGAGGAACCGTTCCCACGCCGACCACGGTAGTCCGGCCATGATGAAGACGCACCCGGCGGCCGAGAGCACGCACACGGGCCAGACAAACGGCACCCGGAACGGCCGCGGCCGGTCAGGATCCTTGTAGCGCAGCACCAGCACGCCGATGCTGACCAGCATGAACGCGAAGAGCGTGCCGATGTTGGTGAGGTCGTAGGTTTCGGCGGCATCGCCAATCAACGCCCACAGCGCAACGAATACCCCGGTGATGATCGTTGTCGTCGATGGAATTCTCTGCGCGTTGAGATGCGCCGCCCATTGCGGCAGCAGACCGTCGCGCGCCATCGAGAAAAAGATCCGCGGCTGTCCGTACTGGAAGACGAGCAGCACCGCCGACATCGACACCGCGGCGCCGAGCGCGACGAACCATCCGACGGTCTTGAAGCCCGCGAGCTCCAGCGCGTGAGCCAGCGGATCGGCGACGGCGAGTTCTTTGTACGGCACCATCCCGGTCAGCACCGCGCCGATGATCACGTAGATCAACGTGCAGATCGCCAGGCCGCCGAGGATGCCGAGCGGCAGATTCCGCTGCGGATTGGTCGTTTCTTCAGCCGCCGTCGAGATCGCGTCGAAGCCGATATAGGCGAAGAAGACGATCGCCGCGCCTTGATGAATGCCGGTAAACCCGTTCGGCGCGAACGGATGGTAGTTCTCGGTGTGCAGGTGCGTGGCGCCGACGCCGACGAAGATGGTCAGCGCGATCAGCTTGATCACCACCATGATGTTGTTGGCGGTGGCGCTCTCGCGCGCGCCGCGAAGCAGCAGCCACGTGATCACCATCACGATCGCGAACGCCGGGACGTGAATCAGGATGGGGATGCCGGCGAGATGCGGCGCCGTGTTGAGCAGTCCATGCAGCTGCGGATCGGAGCTGAGGAGTGCGGTCCGATACCCGGTACGTAGCCACACCGGCAGGTTGATACCGAATCCCTGCAGCAACGTGTTGAAGTAGTCGCCCCACGAGATCGCGACCGCAACGTTGCCAACCGCGTACTCGAGGATCAGATCCCACCCGATGATCCAGGCAACGAGTTCGCCGAGCGTCGCATACGAGTAGGCGTAGGCGCTGCCGGCCTGCGGGATCATCGCCGCAAGCTCCGCGTAGCAGAGGCCGGCGAGCGCACACGCCGCGCCGAGCAGCAGAAACGAGAAGACCAGCGCCGGGCCGGCGCCGTTCCTGATCACTTCGCCGTTCGGTGCCAGCTGCCCCGCCGCCGCGGTGCCGATCGCGCCGAAGATTCCGGCGCCGATCACCGCGCCGATCGCCAGCATGATCAGGTCGCCGGCGCCGAGCGTCCGCTTCAAGCTGTGCGCACCGGTCGCATCGTCGACGAGCGCGGCAATCGGTTTCCGCTGAAACAGTTGCGACATGGTTGGCGCGATTGTACTTGGTGGCCGTCAGGCCGGCCGCGGCAACCTGTACGCGGTTTCGTTCGACGAGACGACCATCACGCCGTCGGGCGAGAACGCGACACCGACGAGACTCGGGCCGGCGAGCACGAGTTCGGGCGTCGCGCCGGGACGATACCGATACAGGCCGCTCGCCCCGGCAAGCGCTTCGACCACGAACAGCCGACCGTCGTCGTCGAAGGCGAGCCCCTGCGGCCGGCCGAACGCCTCGTAGGTCGCGGCGACGGTGCCGTCGCGCTCGATGCGATACAGCACGTCGTAGGACGACAGCGTCGGGCCGGTGACGTAGAGCGCGTGATCGGGGCCGATGGCGAGATGGAAGGCGGCGACGCTTGCGGGCAAGGACGCGAATGTCGAGGCGCGCCCTTTGTCGTCGACGCGGAAAATCGTCCCCGAGCGATCGCCGACAAAGAGCGTTCCGTCGTCGGCGAACGCGAGGCCGCAGGCGACGCCAAGATCGCTCGCGAACGGCTCCGCCGATCCGTCCTCCATGACGCGGTAGACCGTTCCCTCGAATCGACTGGAGACGTGGAGCCGGCCCTGCGGATCGATGGCCAGCGAGGTCGGGTTGACGATGCCCGAGGAGAAGGTTTCGCGCGTACCGTTCGGCCGCACGCGGAAGATCGAGACCGGTACCTGCTGGCCGCGGGTACCGCTATAGGTCACATACAGGTTGCCGTCGCGATCGAATACCGGGTTGTCCACCTGGTGCAGTCCGGTCGCGAACGGCGACGCGATATCGAGGTGCGTCGTGTCGGTGGCGCCGGCGACGCGCACCGTCGCCCGTCCGCCTTCGAGCCCTGCCGGCACCATCGCGCCCAGCCCGGTGCTCGACGCGTAGACGATGCGCGCGCGCGCGTCTCCGATCCGCACCTCCGGCAGGAACGGACCATCAACCGCAAACCCCTCCCCGTGAATGGTGATGCGGCCGCCTTCAATCGCTGCCTGCGGATGAATGGCGGTGACGCGCGCCGGCATTACGTGTCGTCGAGCTCGACGTTCCAGTACAGATAGTCGCGCCAGCTCTCCGGCGCGTTGCGGAGACCGACGGTGATGCGGATGGCCGGGGCCGACTCAGGGCGTTTCGGCATCCGCAACAGATGCATGCCGGCTTCAGCCGGCGTGCGCCCACCTTTCTTGCGATTGCACGTGACGCAACAGGTGACGATGTTTTCCCAGTCCTTACGGCCGCCCTGGGCGACCGGCACGACATGATCGAACGTCAAATCACTCGTGGGGAAACCGTCGCCGCAGTACTGACAGCGGTGGTCGTCGCGCGCGTAGATGTTGGCGCGCGAGAACGGGACATAATCGAACCGCCGTTTGATCTTGATGTACCTGAGCAGGCGGATGACCGAAGGCAGCTTGAAACTGAAGGAAACCGCCCGGATTTCGCGATCGTAGACGGATATTACCTCGACCTTGCCCTGGCACCAGAGCGTAACCGCCTTCTGCCAGTGGACGATTTTGAGCGGCTCATACGACGCGTTCAGGAGAAGCGTCTGTTCCAAGCTGCTTGGAATTTTGCCCGACCCCTGTCGAGGTGTCAAGCCGATGACGCGTGCAACTCGCTTGTAACATGGCGCTTAGCGGCGCTGTGGTACTGTGGCGGAGGATCCGATAGCAGTGAAGATGTGCAGTCGGCGGCGCGGGATTTCGTGGTTTGGCGTTGGGGCTGTTGCCCTCTCGGCGGCCGCCTGCGCATCCAGCGGCGCCACGCCCAGGCCGTTTCCGATCCCGGGCGGCAGCACCACTGCACGGCGCGGCGCGACACCTCCGACGGCACCCGATCCGGCGTCCGGACAACCGCAACCAGCTGCACCGCTGCCGGCGCGCGCCACCGCCGAGCCCTCTCACTCGCCCATGGACGGCTACGCGCTCGCCGGCACCGCGCTCGGCTTACGCGGCATTCCATATCGCAACGGCGGCAGCGATCCGACCGGGTTCGACTGCAGCGGCTTTACGCAATACGTGTTCGCGCAGTTTGGGATCGCGCTGCCGCGTGAGGTCCGCGAGCAATTCCGCGTTGGCAAAGCGGTCAAGCCGGACGATCTTGCCGCCGGTGACATCATTTTCTTTTCGACGACCGATCCCGGTCCCTCGCACGTCGCCATCGCGATCGGCGGCGACGAGTTCGTGCACGCGCCGAGTTCGACCGGCGTGGTGCGCGTCGAGCATCTCAGCTCGAGCTACTGGTCCCCACGCTATCTCGGCGCACGGAGAGTCAATTAAGAATTAGAAATTAAAGAATTAAAGAATTCGTGTCACGGTGCCCAAGCAGAGGCAACTGTGATCACGAATTCTTAATTCCTAATTTCTAATTCTCAATTACGCCGCGCGGTACTGACCCTTGCGGATCAGACGGCGCGACGTGTCTTTCATGAACTGGCGGATGTGCAGATCGTCCTGCGTATAGCGCGTCGGTTGATGCGCGACGCGGAGCGGTTCCACGCGCACGCCTACGCCGTCCGACTCGCACGGCATCTGCTCGGCGAGCCGCTCGACGTAGCGCTGCGGGAACGAAGGGAACGTCCGGAATGTCGTACCGACGATCCCGCCGTAGCGCGATTCGAGGCCGCCGAAATCGTCGCGCAGGAAATCGTAGACGGCCGGATCGGGCTTGGTGGCGAGATAGATGTGAACCATCTCCGACACCTGCTCGAAGAATCGATGACCGTGGCAGTTCGCCGAGTAGGTCCCGTCTTCCCTCTCGATGCGGCGAATGCCGGCGAGATCCGGATCGATGTGATAGAGCTCGTGAATCACGGTGTCGAGCTTTGCGGTCCACGGCTCGGCGCCAGGATAGAAGCGTTCCTTGCGCGAACGATCGAGCGACTGATCGCAGAATCGCGGCAGCGTGAACGAGAGCATGTACTTGATGTCACGCCCGCCGACTGTCACCAGCGGTGATTTGGTAACGAACCATTCCGAGCGGCGCGTCAGTTCGTGCGTGGTGCGATCGCGCCAGAAGTAGTAGCCCGGCTCGCTCGGCGGCAGGCTTAGACAGTGACAGGTTGCGAATGCGCCTTCCGCGGTCGAGCGCCCCGAACGCGCGAACACGAGCACATCGGCCATGTTGATGAACGCAAGTGTAGGGACGCGTCGGACCACGTCCTCCATCAACATTGTGAGGCGGTCGGTGTAATTCAGCATGCGACACACGTCGCCGGGGAGCGAAGCGCGGTCCTCAATTGTTCGACTTGTGAGCCGAGCGCACAGATATTATCGGACGGTTTCTGGGTTTTCAAGCTGATGGAGGAGATAATGCACTGAAATAATTCAAGTTGAGCTTGTGCACCGATCCTTCTTACAACGCCTCAGCGCTTCCCTGGCGAACTCGGCGGTGAAGAATCGAGCACTGGCGGAATCTCGGCACCCATCCGGCGAAGAATCAGCTGCTGCCGTCTGAGTAGACGGGCGCCGGGACGTGCAGGGTTGAGCAGACGCGGGTTGATGATTGCCGCCGCGAGCAGCGCCGACTCCGACGGTCCGAGCGCCGCCGCGCTCGTCTGGAAGTAAGCGCGCGACGCCGCTTCGGCGCCGTAGATCCCGTCCCCCCATTCGATCACGTTCAGGTAGAGCTCGAGGATGCGCGCCTTCTTCAGCTCCGCCTCCATCCGTCGCGCGATGACGAGCTCGCGCAGCTTTCGGACCGGATTCTTCGACGGCGACAGATAGAGGTTCTTCGCCAGCTGCTGGGTGATCGTACTGCCGCCGCGCAGGAACCGGCCCCGCGTCCAGTCGGCTTCGAACGATTCCTGGAGCTGTTCCAGGTCGATTCCTTCGTGCTGCCAGAAGAGATCGTCCTCGGCGACGAGTACCGCGCGCGTGAGACTGGACGAAATCCGGTTGTAGGCGATCCACCGTTGCACGCGGTGAGGCGCGCGGCCTTTCGCGCGTGCCTCGCGATCGCGAAGATCCATGAACGCCGTCGTCGGAGGGTTCGACGTCCTCAGCGGCCGGACGTCCGGCAGCGTGAGATACACGTATGCGAGCAGCGCAAAGGCAATCGCGGGGATCGCGATCAACCCGCGAAGCACAGTGGTCATGTCGTCGTAGTACTCCGGCTTGAGCCGGATCGTGATCGGTCGTCGTGTCGGGCGTCAGCCCGACCGTTATTTACACGTGGACCCGATGTCCCTGCTTTGCGAGCGCACTTTCCATCGCACCACGCAACAGGATGATCAGCCGAGGCGACGAGCTGGCGCCCATCAGACCGACGCGCCAGATCTTGCCGGCCAGCGGACCGAGCCCGGCACCGATCTCGATGTTGTACTCGTCGAGCAGATGCTTGCGGACCGACGGCTCGTCGACGCCCTCGGGCACGCGCACGGCGTTCAATGTCCATAGCCGATCGGGTTCCGGCGGCAGCAGCGTAAGGCCGAGCTCCGCGATTGACGCCACCAGCGTCCGATGGTTGCGCTCGTGCCGCGCCCAGCGCGCCTCGAGCCCTTCTTCCTCGACGATCGCCAGCGACTCGTACAACGCGTAGATCAGCGTCGACGACATCGTGTGGTGATACTTGCGCCGCAGCCAGTAGTCTTCGAGCAGCGTCAGGTCGAAGTAGAAGCTGCGCCCCTTGTTGCGCTGTTCGAGCGCGCGCGGACTGAAGACGATCGGCGCCAGCCCCGACGGCCCGCCCAGGCATTTCTGCGTGCAGCTGTAGCACGCGTCGATCCCCCAACCGCCGACGTCGAGCGGGACACCGCCGAGCGACGTCACCGCGTCGACGATTGTCAGCGCGCCGTGGTCGCGGGCAATCGCCGCCAGCTCGCGGACTGGATTGCAGACGCCGGTGGAGGTCTCCGCGTGCACCATCGCCACCACGTCGGCACCGGTCGATTTCAGGTGCGACCGCAGCGCCGCTGGATCGACCGCCACGCCCCATTCGGAATTGAGCCGCGACACCGTCGCGCCGTAGCGTTCGCACATCTGCGCAAGCCGGTCGCCGAAGTAGCCGTTGATGACGACGGTTGCCCGCGACCCATCGCGCACCAGATTGGCAACGGCGGTTTCCATCCCGGATGTGCCGGTGCCCGACACGGCGAACGCGAACGAGCCGTCGACCGCCTTGAACACGCGGCCCAGCCGCGCGCGGACGTCGTCGAGCAGCCGCACCATCAGCGGATCGAGATGACTCAAAGTCGGCGCCGCCATCGCGCGCATCACCCGCGGCGAGGTGAGGCTCGGCCCCGGCCCGAGCAGGATGCGATCGGTCTCTGGCAGCAGCGTCATGCGGGGATTTCCTCGAATTGCGCGAGTTCGTCGCGCAGCGTTGGGAGTACGGCGTCGGCGAGCGGCGACAGCGGCGGTCGCGGGACGCCGACGTCGTAGCCGAGCAGGTTCAGCGCCGCCTTGAGCCCGGGCACTCCGTGAACGCCGCCAAGCAACCGCGCCAGAGGCACGAGCCGCCGCTGCAGCGCGATGGCTTCGTCATGCCGCCCGGCACGCGTCAACTCGAAGAGCTGCACGCACGCGTCGGGCGCCGCGCAGCCGAGCGCGAGGATGCCGCCGACCGCGCCGACGCACAATGCCGCATAGAAAGTCGGCGCCGATCCGGCGAGCACCATGAAGTCCTTCGGCGAGACCGACACCAGGTCGGCGACCTGCGCGATGTCGCCGCCGGATTCTTTCATGCCGATGATGTTCGGGTGCGTCGCCAGCCGCGCGACCGCCGCCGGCAGCAGGTTCACGCCGGTGAGCGCGGTGAAGTTGTAGAGAAGCACCGGCACCGGCGAGGCGTCGGCCACCGTCGTGTAGTGCCGCACGAACGCGTCGTTGGTCATCTGCGCCTTGAAGAACCCCGGCGTGCGGACCAGCACCGCGTCGGCGCCATGTTCGGCGGCGCGCCTCGTCGCCTTGACTGTCGCCTGCGTCGACTCGCGTCCGGTGCCGACGATGAAGCGCTTCTCGCGCGGCACCGCCTCGCGCGCGGCGACGATCGCCTGATCGGATTCGAAGTCGTCCATCAGCACCGCTTCGCCGTTCGAACCAAGCACGACGAAGCCGTGGAGCGGCCGCAGAACCCACTTGGCCAGCGCCTTTTTCAGGCGCGCCGTGTCGACGCGGTCGCGGTCGTCGAACGGCGTTGGGATTGGTGCGAATACACCGGCAAGCTGCATCTGGTGATTCTACCTCCGCGGCGGCCGGCTAGCTGCGCGCGCTGAGGCTCTCCCCGTCTTGCAGCACGAGATTCAGTCCGAGCACGACGAGGAACATCGCCGCCGCCGGACTCAGCAGCCAGGGGAAATCGGCGAACACCCGGATGTTCGTCGCCGCGTCGTGCAGCATCGTGCCCCAGCTGGCGATCGGATCGGGGAAGCCGAGGCCGACGTACGACAGTGTGGCCTCGGAGACGATGAACGCCGGCACCAGCACCGTGATCTGGACGGCCACGAAGCCGCGCGTCGCCGGCAGCAGATGCCGGGCAAGGAGACGTGAGCCCGATGCGCCCAGCGCCTCCGCCGCCGCTGCATATTCGCGGCGACGCTCGGAACGGACGATCGCCCGCACCCCGCGCGCGATGAACGGCGCGCCCAGCGCGGCAAAGATTGCCGCGAGCAGCACGAAGACCTGCCGCGGCGTGAGCACGAGCGGCAGTACCGCGCGCAGCGCGAGCGCGACGTACATCGCCGGCAGCACCATCAGGAAGTCGCTCGCGCGCATCAACAGATCGTCGGTTGCGCCGCCCAGGTAGCCGGCTACACCGCCGACCGCGCCGCCAATCACCATCGCGCCGAGCGCCGCGATTGCCGCCAGGCCGAGCGAGATCCGTGCGCCGTAGAGCAACCGGCTGAACACATCGCGGCCGAAGCTGTCGGCGCCGAGTGGCAGCAACGGCGCGTCGGCGTCGCTGCTCGATTGCACGAGATGTCCAGCGGAAAACCACGACAGCGGGACCCGCACCGATCGGTCTTCTTCGTAGCGCTGCTCGAGGCGGCTGACCAGGCGCCACCGATAAATGAACGGCGCATGCCACGCGCCATCGTCCGACCCGATGTGCGGCCAGGTCGGCGGCGCATTGAGCATCGACCGATTGCGCGCGTCAGCGGCGTGCGGCGCCAGGAACGGTGCGGCGAGCGCCGCGACGAGCGCCGCGGCAATCAACACCACGCCGGCACGGCGCGTCATGCGGCGGCCTCGATCGGGGCCTGGCGCTCGCTCGCGCGCGGATCGACCAGCGCCAATCCCACATCGGAGACCATCGTGCCGAACGCGAGGAACAGAGCGCCGGCGCCGGCGCAGCCGGCGACGAGATAGATGTCGCGCGCGCGCAGCGCTTGCAGCATCAGCGTCCCAAGGCCGGGCCACGCCGTGATCACTTCGACGGCGAACGATCCGCTGAGCAGCGTGCCGATCATGAGTCCGTACATCGCCGCAATCGGCCGCAGCGCCGCCTTCAGCGCACCGCGCCACACGACGCGCGCCGGTGGCAGGCCGCGCGCGGCGGCCGCCAGGACGAACGGCTGTGTGATCGTCTCGCTCATCGACTGGGCCTGCAGCCGTTCGAGCGTCGCGGCAAGCGGCAGCGCAATCGCGAGCGCCGGCACGACGAGGTGTCGCAGCAGATCGAGCAGGGCGCCATCATCGACGGCAGTCGACGACCGCATGCCGGCGATTGGGAACCAGCCGGTGCGCGCGGCGATGAAGACCAGCGCGAGCGATGTCAGCAGCGGCGGCATCGAGACGAGGACGATCGAGCCGGTGCGAATCATTGCCGCAACGACGCCGCCGCGGCGCGCACCGGTCACAATACCGAGCGGAATGCCGATCATCGTCGCGAGCCCGAGCGCCGCGAAGGCGAGGATCGCGGTATTCGCGGCCCGCTCCGGGACCAGATCGGCGACGGGACGGTCATAGAGCATCGACCGGCCGAAATCGAGCCGCACCGCGGCTGCGGCCCAGTCGCGATACTGCTGCGCCGGCGATTTGTCGAGGCCAAGGCGGGCGCGTTCGCGCGCGATCACCTCGCTGCTGACATGTGCGCCGAGCGTACCGGTGACGTAGTCGCCCGGCGCGAGGCGCGCGAGCACGAACGACGCCGACGATACCGTCGCGACGAGCACGATCGCGAATGCAAGTCGGCGCGCGAGATACCGCGTCAATGGGCGACGGCGACCACTTCGGGTCGCCACAACAGCTGCGGCCTGGCGTCGGATGGTGTGACATTGAGGACGCGTGCCGAGGCCGCGGCGTAGACGCGCGGCGCGACGAAGAAGACGATCGGCACGTGGTCGCAGAAAATCTTCTGTACCTCGTCGTACAGCCGCTTCCGCTCGGTCTCATCGCGCGATGCGATCTGGCGGACCATCAGCTCGTCGATCCGCCGTTCCCACTCGGTCGCCGGCGTTTTCTGCTCGACGTTCCATGGATGGGCGCTGCCCGAGCTGAGCCAGAAGTCCTGGTTGGTGCCCGGGTCGAGATCGGTCTTCGTGGCGTTGTAGTAGACGGCGTCGTACTGACCGGCGAGAAAACGCTGCACAACCTGGGACGAATCGAGCGTGACGACGTCGACGACGACGCCGACCTTCTTCATCTCTTCGCGAATCACTGTCGCGGCGCGCTCGAGGCTGGCGCGTCCCTTCTGGGTGATCAACGTGAACTGCGCCGGGCGCCCGGCGGCGTCCTCGAGCGTACCATCGCCGTCTCGATCGGTCAGGCCGATGGTTGCCAGCAGTTGTTTCGCCGCGGCGGGATCGTGCGGCGTCTGCGGCGTCCCCGTCCAGTACCACAGCTTGTTCGCCGGCGTTTCGGCGCCGTAGACCGGCACGCCGGCGCCGAGGAACACCGTGTCGGCGAACGCCTGTCGATCGACCGCCATCGAGATCGCGCGGCGCAGTTCGTCACGCTGCAGCCAGGCGGCACGCGGATCGCCGGCGAACGCACCGGGCTTGAGGTTCATCCACAGGCCGTCGGCGTTGCGCGAGACACCAAGGTCGAGAAGCTTCACGCGCCCCGCGTCGGCGGCGCGCTTGAGCGGCGCGTATGCGTCCGGCGAGATGTCGCTCGTCATCATGTCGAGTTGACCCGACTCGAGGCGGAGGAGCTCCGCGCTTTGGTCGGGGATGACGTCGACGACGAGGCGATCGACATACGGCAATTGCGTGCCATCTGGCGCCTTCTCGAAGTACCGCGGATTGCGTGCAAAAATCAACCGCTGTCCTGGCTGATAGTCGCTGATGACGAAAGGCCCCAGGCCGACGATGTCGCTGATCGGCGTCTGCAGTCCCCACGCCTTCCGCAGCGTTCCCGCCTTCAGCGCGGCCTCGAGCTTGTGGCGCGGCATGATCGGCAGCGAGTCGAGGATCCGGATGCCGGGCGCGAATGGCGCCGGGAACGTGATGGCCACGGCGTGCTCGCCGGTCGCCTCCACCTTCAGCGGCTTGCCGCCCGCCGAGATCGTGTCGCCGAGCACGCTCCCGTTTTTCGGATCGTAGGCGGCGTCGAACGAGAACAGGACATCCTGCGCCGTGAACGGCGTGCCGTCGGAGAAGGTGACGCCGTCGCGGAGTTTGACGTCGACGCGCCGGCCATCGGTGGAAGTCGTCCACGATTCGGCGAGCATCGGCTCGACGGCCTGGGTCGCCTGGTTGACGCGAACCAGTCGCGCCTGCGTGAGCAGCATCACGAGGTAGGTGGTGCTGTCGCGCGACGCGTGGCGGTTGAAGCTCGCCGGTTCACTGCGCACCGAGACGAGGAGGTCGCCGCCGCGTGCGACGGTTGGTCGACCGCCCGTGCCACGTTCGGATGAAGACGGCGCAGCGCGGCAACCGGCCAGCGCGGTCGCGAGCAGCAGCGCGAAACACGCGCGAGACACGACGAATCGTCGAGAGAGTCCGGTGGAAAGCTGGCTCATCGGCCAGAAATTTAGCCGATCAGAATTGTGTGCAAGCGCTGCGGCTGAGTTGGATTTTGCGTGCAAAATCGCCTGTTTCCTTGTCAGGAGCTTCTAGCTGGCTAGCTTCTTGGCCGCTGGGCAGCTAGCTCAGCGTATTCCGCCAGCCCCCGTTTACCCAGCCCAACCGTAGCTCTTCCAACAACTTACCCGCACCCTTCGCCGTCATACGGCCGGACGGCACCGTGCGTGCCTTTATATCCGGCATTCGGAGGAACAAATGGCGTTGAACGAACCCATGGCCGAAGCCGGCTTTGAGCCTCGTATCGGCCGCAGCGTCTCGCTCGACCATGCCGCGCAGTTGCTCGGCGTCTCGCGCCGGACCATCTACAACCGCATTCGCGATGGACGTTTGCAAACGATCCGCACGCTCGGGGGATCGCAGCGCGTCCTGCTCGAATCGGTCGACGGCCGCGCCGTGGCCAACGACGAGAGCCGGTAGCGCACGGTGGTAGTGACCCACTCGCTGGAGCGACTCATGGTGACCCGAATCCCCCCCGCACGTTCGCGGTTCCGCGCCTTGGTCGCGGCGTGCTGTCTGATTGGTTGTGCCGGGTCGGCGATGGCCGCCGGCCCGAAGGCGCGCTTGAGCGCCGACCTTGCCGACCACCTCGCGCACGGATCGCAGGCAATCCGCGTCATCGTCCACGGCACCAAGGCCGACGTCGACGCGATCGCGACGCGCTACAACCTGCGCGTCGCGCGCTACATGACGAGCGGCGGCGTGCTGCTCGTCAACGCCGGTCAGCTGGCCGCGTTGCGCGACGATGGCGCCATCGATCACCTCTCCGGCGATATCCGCATCAAGTCGTCGGTGGATCAGACGACCGCCGAGGCGGTTGGGGCGGACCAGGTCTGGGCGGGCGGCGACGGCCTGCCGGCGCTGACCGGCGCGGGCGTCGCCGTCGCGGTCATCGATTCGGGCATTGACCTCCGTCACAAGGCGTTCGGCAAGCGGGTCCTCGTCTCCAAGGATTTCACCGGTCACGACGACCCGTCCGACCACTACGGCCACGGCACGCATGTCGCCGGGATCATCGCCGGCGAGGGCGCCATGGCGAGCGGCTACCGCGGCATCGCGCCCGGCGCCTACCTCTTGAACCTGCGCGTCCTTGGCGACGATGGCAGCGGCGACGCGAGCGACGTCATCGAAGCGATCGACTGGGTGATCGAGCACCGCCGCGACTATAACGTCCGCGTCATCAACCTGTCGCTTGGCGCCCCCGTGCTGCAGCCGTATCGCGACGATCCGCTGTGCGAAGCGGTCGAGCGCGCCGTGCGGGCCGGCATCACCGTGGTCACCGCCGCCGGCAACTACGGGCGCACCGCCGATGGCCGCACCGTGTTTGGCGGCATCACGTCGCCAGCCAACAGCCCTTTTGCGATTGCCGTGGGTGCAACCGACACCCACGGCACCGTCGACCGGTCTGACGACACCCGCGCCCCGTACAGCTCGCAGGGTCCGACCCGGTACGATCTGATTATCAAGCCCGACCTGGCCGCGCCGGGTCACCACATCCAGTCCGCCGAAGCGGCCGGTTCCTACCTGGCCACCCAGTTCCGCGACCATCACGTCGC
>Ga0075425_100003559_pt1 | contig 15843 bp, 16 predicted proteins | sample SoiMethybrSBSTD4_FD_75300 | JGI IMG/M metagenome (GOLD analysis project Ga0075425, IMG submission 75300) | Bulk soil microbial communities from a Populus tree surrounding site in Tennessee, USA - Soil MetaG P. TD hybrid SBSTD4 | ecosystem: Environmental > Terrestrial > Soil > Tree plantation... | reverse complement strand
GTGACCTCCCAGGCCCAGATCGCATCGGGCAAACAGAGCAACGAACCCCGATGCGACATGCCGGCGAAGATGAAACCGCCTTTACCGTAGGCATCGATCGGCGCCGACCTCGGAAGATGTGGAGCGTCCGAGATCGGCATCGCTATTTCTTGGAGGCTTTGTCGGGCATCTCCGCTCGGGTTGTCCCGACACCAAGATAGATCAGGATGGGAGCCGCGATGAAGATCGATGTGTAGGTGCCGACGAGCACCACGCCGAACATCATCACCGCGGTGAAACTGTGGATCGCCTGGCCGCCGAACAGGAGCAGCGCAAGCAACGCCAGCGAAACAGTCAAGTGCGTGACAATCGAACGCGATAGCGTCGAGTTGATCGATTCGTTCAGCAATTGCGGCATGGGCATTTTCTTGTAGCGCCGCAGCATTTCGCGAATGCGGTCGTAGATGACAACCGTGTCGTTCAGCGAATAGCCGAGAATGGTAAGCAGCGCCGCGATGCTCGTCAGGTCGAAATCGACCTGAGAGATCGACATGAATCCAATTGTGAGCACGATATCGTGCACGTTGGCGATCATGGCGCCGAGCGCGAACTGCCATTCGAAGCGGAACCAGAGATAGATCAGGATCGCGAGAATCGCGAGCATCAAGCCGACCATGCCATAGGCGAGAAGCTCGCCTGAAACGCGGGGTCCGACGACCTCGACACGTCGGTATTCGACGCTGTCGCCGAGCGCACCGCGGACCTTGTTCACCGCCTGTTGTTGTGCGGCATCGCCGCCGGGCTGTTCGGCGACGCGAATGAGGACCTCATCCGGCCCGCCGAATTGTTGCAACTGGATATCTCCAAGCCCAAGCGTGCTGAGGCTTGCGCGCATCGACCCGATATCGGCGACCCCCGACTTGGACCGAACCTCCATGAGGGTGCCCCCCTTGAAGTCGATGCCGAAGTTGAGACCGTGGGTGAAGAACAATGTGATCGCGACAATGGACAGCGTCGCCGAGATCGGGAAGGAGATGCGGCGGAACTGCGTGAAATCGAAACGCGTATCGTCGGGAACGATGCGCAGCGAGGGGAGAATGCCGAGCGCGCTGACCACCGTGAGCACGGCAATCAGGACAGCCAGGGAGATCAGAACGATGTGAGTCACAGCTCGCCAAAACTCCCTAGATCGGCACCGTTTGCGGCCGCTTCCATCGCACCCACCATGCCACGATGAGCCGTGTCAGGGTAAAGGCGGTGAACACCGTGGTGATAATGCCGATGCCGAGGGTCACCGCGAATCCGCGCACGGGTCCGGTGCCGATATAGAACAGCACGGCGGCAGCGATGAAGGTGGTGATATTGGAATCGAGGATTGTCGCCAGCGCCCGCTTGAAGCCGGCATCGATCGCGGAAATCGCGGTGCGTCCACCGCGCAGTTCCTCGCGGATGCGCTCGTAGATCAGAACGTTAGAGTCGACGGCGATGCCGACTGTGAGCACAATGCCGGCGATGCCCGGCAGGGTAAGCGTCGCATTCAATAGCGACAACAGCCCAAAGATCATCGCCACGTTGATAATGACGGCGATGTTGGCGAAGACGCCGAACAGCCGGTAGGTCACGAGCATGAACAGGACGACCATGATCGCGCCGACATAGGCCGCGAGTTCGCCCTTCTCGATCGAATCCTGGCCAAGGCCTGGGCCGACGGTGCGTTCCTCGATCACCGTCAATGGTGCCGGCAAAGCGCCGGCACGTAAGAGGATCGCGAGGTCGTTGGCCGATTGAACGGTAAAATTGCCGGAGATCTGACCTTGGCCGCCGGTGATCGGCTCGCGGATCACCGGCGCTGAGATCACCTCATTGTCGAGCACGATGGCAAACGGTTGCCCGACGTTCTCGGTGGTCGCCTGCGCGAATTTGCGTGAACCGCTGGTGTTGAAGCGGAAGTTGACGACCGGTTCGCCGGAGCGTTGGTCGAAACCGGGCTGGGCATCCGTCAGATCGCCACCCGAGACCAAGACCTGTTTCTTGACGACATAGGGCACTTTCGGCGCGCTCGAGCTCATCAGAAGATCGGAGTCCGGCGGCAAACGTCCCTGTTGCGCCTGGTCGGGCGGAACGGTGGTGTCCACCATCCGGAATTCCATCTTGGCAGTCCTGCCAAGCAGTTCCTTGAGGCGGGTCGGATCCTGCAAACCAGGGACCTGCACCAGGATTCGGTCGGTGCCTTGCCGCTGGATGACCGGCTCAACGGTGCCGAGCTGATTGACGCGCCGTTCGACGATCTGAATCGACTGCTCGATGGTCTGGCGAATGCGCTCGGTAATCGCGGCCTGCGGCACTGTCAGCCGGATCACTCCTCCCCCGGCATTGGTAACTTCGAGCGAGCGCTGGCCGCTCGAACCAATAAGGCCGCCGAGGGGCTGCGACAGCTCCTTCAGCTTGTCAAACGCCGCCTGTACCTCGGTATCCTTGCTGATACGGACTTCGACCGCATCGTTGCGCACCGCAAGACCGGTGTAGCCAATCTTGGCTTCCCGCAAGTTGCGGCGCACATCATCGCGCACCTGATCGAGCTTCTCCTTCTTCACATAGTTGGAATCGACCTCAAGCAGCAGGTAGGAGCCGCCCTGCAAGTCAAGACCAAGCACCAGGCGGCGCTGCGCCCATGCCGGCCAGTTCCTGACCGTCGCTTCGGGGAAGAAGTTCGGCACTGCGCAAAGGCACACAATCAGCGCCGTCAGGATGATGCCGAGCGCCTTCCACCGCGTGAAATACAACATCGAGTTGACTCGTCAGTCCGTGAGAAAAATGCGGCGCGCCTGCTCCACCCAGCCGAGCGTCAGCTTGCGGACGTCTCGTCCTTCGCACTTTCCAATTTATCCTTTGCAGGTTCACCCTTGGCGCGCACGCCAGAGATCATCTGCCGCATTTGCCGGACACGGACCCCATCGGAGATTTCAAATTCGATCTGGTCGTCGTCGACCACCTTCGTCACCTTGCCGACCAGGCCACCTGAGGTTACGACCGTATCGCCACGGCGTATGTTTTTGACGAGGTCGGCATGATCCCGCACCTTTTTCTGCTGCGGCCGCAGAATCAGGAAATACATGATCACGAAGATCAGTGCGAACGGCAGAAGCGACATCAACATGCTGTTGGTATCGCCCCCGGCCGCGGCCTGGGCAAACGCTGGGGTGATTAGCATCAGGTAATCCTCGTGGGGCGGACAAGAGCCGGCTAGGCCCCTCTCGCAGCGGGCCGGATCGGGCAAATTCGCGCGGAATATAGCGGTCAGCGTCCCAATTGCAATGTGGCGGGAGCCCTCATTTATCCTGGCTTGCGGGCCCGCGCGATGCCCGATAAGGCTGCACGGTCAGGAACTTGAGAGATGTCGAGAAAACCCCGCAAGATCGCGTCCCAACCCGTTCCCAGCGGTACCGGCGGGAGGTCTGGGAAAGTCGAGGCAAAACGTACCAAGCCCGTCCTCCATGACGACACGCCGGCAAGGATCGCGCGCGCGCTCGAGGCGATTGCGGCCCATCTGTCGGCGACCGCTGCCATGCCCGCAAAGCCGGAGTCACTCGCCAATGCCGATGCTTTCGTGTGGCATCCGGACGGACGGCTGACGGAGGTTGCCCGGGTCAGCCGGGTCGATATCAGTCTGCTCAAGGGCATCGACCGCATGCGCGATATCCTGATGGAGAATACCGAGCGCTTCGCCAATGGGCTGCCCGCCAACAATGCGTTGCTTTGGGGTGCGCGGGGCATGGGCAAGTCGTCTCTGGTGAAGGCGGTACATGCCAGCATCAATTTTGACCGCAAGCCGACGGAGCGTTTGAGGCTGATCGAGATTCATCGCGAAGACATCGAAAGTCTGCCCGAGTTGATGGACCTGCTGCGGACGTCCGAATTCAGCATTATCGTGTTCTGCGATGACCTCTCATTCGACGGCAATGACGCCTCCTACAAATCGCTCAAGGCGGCGCTGGAAGGTGGCATCGAAGGCCGGCCCGACAATGTCATCCTCTACGCCACCTCAAACCGGCGGCATCTTTTAGCGCGCGAGATGATCGAGAACGAGCGTTCGACCGCGATCAATCCTGGGGAAGCGGTCGAAGAAAAGGTTTCTCTGTCCGATCGCTTCGGGCTGTGGCTCGGTTTCCACCGCTGCAGTCAGGACGAATATCTGGCCATGGTGAAGGGATATTGCGCGCACTACGGCATTCGGCTTGACGAAACCGAATTGGAGCGCGACGCCCTGGAATGGTCAACCACGCGCGGGTCACGCTCGGGCCGCGTCGCCTGGCAATTCACGCAGGAACTCGCCGGAAGGCTTGGGGTAAGGCTGGCCACAAAATGACTGCCGCTCTGCCCCGCCAGCGCGGTTGCATGCCATCAGGGTAAGCAATCCTGGACGCGGAAAAGGTCAGGCGTTCCCGTAGCGGGTCCCGGCTCTGCGATGCGGCGAGCGGCCGCACCGCGACGCTACGTGCTACGCCCCGTTCAGGAATTGAAGCGGGTCAACCGGCGTCGATCCCCTGCGGATCTCGAAATGGAGCTGCGGAGACCCGGCCTCACCCGACTGACCGGATTTGGCGATCACCTGGCCCCGCTTGATAACGTCCCCGCGCTTTACCAGCAACTCACTCGCATGCGCATATGCAGTGACGTAGCCGTTGCTGTGCCGCACCAGGACCAGGTTGCCATAGCCCTTCAGTTCGTTTCCGGAATAAGCCACAACCCCGTCCTCGGCCGCCTTGATCGGCGTGCCTTCGGGCACGGCGAGGTTGATCCCGTCATTGGACTTTCCATTGGTTTTGGCGCCGTAGCCCGTGATGACCTTGCCGCGTACCGGCCAGCGGAAGGTTGGCAACGCCCCCGTGGCTTCGTTGGACTTGACCTGAGGCCCGCCTTCGGAGGCATCAGGCGCAGGATTGGCTTGGGCAAGGCGCGCACTCTGCGGAGCCGCGGCAGCAACCTTGTTGGTTGCGGCGGCCTGCGTGGCCGGCTGCACCGCTGAAAGCATTTGCGGCGGTGAGGACGAAGCTTCCGCGCTCCTCGCGCCCGGCACGGTCAGTCTGGTGCCAAGCTTCAACCTGGCCTTCGGCTCGAGATTATTTGCCTTGGCAAGCTCGGCAACTGAGACGTGATTGCGATGGGCAATCCCTGCCAGAGTCTCGCCGGGGTTGACAACATGGACGCTGGGGGCCGCCGCCGCGACCGGCCTGCTCGCAGGTACAGCCGCCACCGGCGCAGAGGCAGCAACACTCGGATGCGGAATGACCAGCTGCTGACCCGGCGACAGTGTGCGCGGGCCCTTGTAGCCGTTCGCTGCCAGGATTGCGGTCGGTGTGACGTGGTAGCGCTGCGCAAGCAGCTCCAGCGTATCGCTGGTGCCGACAATGATCGTTGTGGCACCCTGCGGATGTGTCGCTGCAATGGAGCGCGGCGGCACCGTCCCGGTGGCCTCAAGCCTGGGCTTGGCCGGCGGCGTATAGGACGCCAGTCCGCGTCCGCCTCCCGAAACACCTGCATTTTGCGCCGGATGCGACTGAGGCGCGGTTACTGATGGCGGCAAGGTGGAGGCGTGCTGCGGTGATTGCGGACGCGCATATTGCGGCAGTTCGCGCCGTTCGACCGGCTGCGGCACTGTGCCGGTTGCTTCAGGCTGGTAGTTGAAAGGATTAGAAAATGAGCTTTGCGACAACCGCGTCGACATGTCGCCGCTACACCCGGCAACCCCGAACGCGATCAGCGCCAGCGCCGCAAGAGGCGGAGCGCGGCGCGAGCTAAACAACTCGGCAGCACGGGACATGGTTACTCACTTGTACGCAACAAACGACGCTTTTGAGTAAACACGTCCCCAGTAAACAAGCGCTTAAGCCGGCGCATAAGGCTTTGGCGGGACAGACTGATCCGGAGCGTTGAGGCTGCTTTAAAGCTCTCTCGCAATCCCCGGTAAAGCCGGGACAAAACGAACGTCGACCAGTTCCCTTTGGTCAAAACCGGTCCCCGCCCTTACCAACCGGACGAGCGTCTGGATGCCGTGCTGCGGACCGACCGGTGCGATCAGGATACCCTCAGACGCCAGGTGTTCTGTGAGGCTGTCCGGGATCTTTTCCATAGCTGCCGTGACGATGATGCGGTCGAATTTTCCAAGCTCATCCGGGAGATTCAAACCATCCCCGACGATGATCTCGACATTGCCGTAACCGAGTTCTTCCAGGCGCTTTCGAGCGGCGTCGGCAAGCGTTCGGAAGCGCTCGATCGTCACGACCTGGCCGGCCAGCCGGGACAGGACGGCGGCCTGATAGCCCGAACCTGTGCCGATCTCGAGGACGCGGTGGCTCTTGTGCAATTGCAACTGCTCGGTCATGTACGCCACCACAAAGGGCTGGCTGATGGTCTGTCCACAGGCGATGCCGAGCGCGCTGTCACGGTAGGCATCCGCACGGTCGGCCCGTTCGACGAACGCCTCGCGCGGCACCTCCTCCATGGCCCGCAAGACCGCCTGGTCGCTGATCCCGCGCCTCCGCAAGGTGAGTTGAAACATCATCTTTTCGGGAGGACCTTGTGGTAGGGACATCTTTGTCTCGCTCAACGCCTGCCGGAAACCCTATTCTGCCGCATCGTTTGCGCAATACGCTTGCCATCAATCCTGTTCCGGCGCGGAACCCAATGCATATGCATCGCTATGGCTGCAAGCAGGACTCCGTATCGGGCTGACTGCCCATGGCCGGCGGCACGAGCCGCTATCGTTGGCGTTGCGCCGGTTGGTGTTATCTGCAAACTTTGGATGGCAAAGGGCAACGACTGACATAGAGAGCAAGGACTTACATCATGACTGCGACGCGCCCGCCGCGCGGTTCTGTATTCCTCGTCGAAGACGAGGTCATGATCAGAATGATGGTCGCCGACATGCTGCAGGAGCTTGGCTTCACTGTTGCGGCCGAGGCCGGCGAGATCGGCGAGGCGATTCGCCTTGCGCAAAGTGCGTTCTTCGATTTTGCCATTCTGGACGTCAACGTCAACGGCAAGGTGATTTCGCCCGTGGCCGATTTGCTCAAGGCACGCAACCGCCCGTTCATTTTTGCGACCGGCTACGGCTCTTCCGGCCTGCCAGAGGAGTATCGCGACCGGCCATCGCTACAGAAGCCGTTCCAGATCGAGACCCTCGGCAAGGTGATAGACACGACATTGCGCGGCGGTGCCGCGGAGTGACGCATCGGGTCACCTCAGCAAGTGTCTCAGAGCCTCTGAAAATGCTTCGTCGGTGCGATCGAGACGGAGCGGAGTGACCGAGACATAATGTCCCGCGAGCGCGTCGAGGTCGGTGCCTTCAGCCGGCGTATCAAGCATCGCAGCGCGCTCAAAGCCGATCCAGAAATACGGATTGCCGCGACCATCGCGTCGCTGATCGACCTTCAGGAAACCGAGATTGCGTTTGCCCTGCCTGGTCACACGGATGCCGGCGACCTCTTCCGGCGCGCAAGCCGGAAAGTTGACGTTGATGACAGTATTCTTGGGGATCCCGGCCTCGATCACTTTGCGGAGTATGTCCGGTGCAAATTTCAGCGCCGTTTCCCACAATGGCCTGTCGCGTGTCTCCACCGAAAATTCCTGGGACAGTGCGAACGAGGGCAGGCCGAGAATCGTTCCTTCGAGCGCTCCGGCAATCGTGCCGGAGTAGACGACGTCTTCAGCTACATTACGGCCCTTGTTGACGCCTGACAAAACGACGTCCGGCATCGTCGGCACCAAAATGTGCCGTGCGCCCATGATTACGCAATCGGTCGGCGTGCCGCGCACCGCGAAGTGGCGCGGGCCGATCTCGCGCAACCGCAGCGGATCATTGAGCGAGAGCGAATGTGATACCCCCGATTGATCGAGTTCCGGGGCCACGATCCAGACGTCATCAGAGAGCGCGCGCGCAATCTCCTCGACAACCTTCAGTCCGGGGGCATGAATGCCGTCGTCGTTCGTGCAGAGAATTCGCATCCCGCCAAAAGAGCCTTGTCCAGCCGAATCCTTGAACTTTCAAGCCGCCGTCTTATCCGCTGAACGCAATTGAGGCAAACACGACCCATACGTCTGAAATCCAGGCCGTCGCCCACTCAGTTCACTATCGCCATTTGGCACGAGATTATCGGAAAACCGATCACCGCTCTTCGGACCACGCCCTAACGGCGAATGCGCCATAGCGGCAAAAATCTCGCGGATGCGCGCGCGACCTTCAACGCTAGCGATTGTGCGATTGGTTGCGGGAGTGGTTCGGTTGCCGCGCTTTCGACTTGCGGTACGGGCGGCTCCCGCAGCGCCGCAGCTGTCTGGGTTTCTCCAGAGTTCGGTTGCATCAACTCCAAGACGCTGTCCACCAGCGGCAGGACTTTTCGCGGCGGTTCCAAATAGCGCGCGCGGGCCAGGTCCAACGCCTTGTTGAAATCGTCCGCGTTGAGCCAGGAGACCGCGCGAGTGCGCGCAACAAGGTCCTCTTCCCAAAGCCGGGACGCCTCTATGTCGAAAACGCCTTTCAGGCGCTGGTCAATCGCCTGGACGCCAAGACCGGTGACGGCCCATTGTCTGCCGATCCAGAAAATGTCGCGATGCAGAGCCATCGTTGCCCGCTCTGGCGCATGGTCCGACGACCATACCCGGAGGCTCCGTCTCCGCAAGATGGGCCGCGGCAGGACGCCACAAGAGATTATCTTGCGTGCTCGATGACCTTCAAGCCGCCCATATAGGGCTGTAGTACATCGGGCACGGCGATCGAGCCGCCCTGCTGCTGATAGGTCTCCATGACCGCGATCAGGGCGCGTCCGACGGCAGTCCCGGAACCATTTAGCGTGTGCACGTAGCGCGGCTTGCCGTCGCCGCCCCGGTAACGCGCATCCATTCGGCGGGCCTGGAAATCACCGCAGACCGAACAGCTCGAAATTTCTCGATAGGCCCCACCCTCGCCCTGACCCGGCATCCAGACTTCGATGTCGTAGGTCTTTTGCGCTGAGAACCCCATATCGCCGGCGCACAGTGTCATGACACGGTAGTGCAGATCCAGTTGTCTCAGCACCTCCTCCGCACACGCGAGCATCCGCTCGTGCTCGTCCCTGCTCGTCTCGGGCGTCGCGATCGAGACTAGTTCCGCCTTGGTGAATTGATGCTGGCGGATCATGCCACGAGTATCCTTGCCGGCGGCGCCGGCCTCCGCGCGAAAGCACGGCGTCAGCGCGGTGAGCCGCATGGGCAGCGCCCTCTCATCGACAATCGATTCGCGAACGAGATTAGTGAGCGACACTTCGGCCGTCGGGATCAGCCCAAGCCGCTCGGACTTCAATCGCTCGCCAGGCGCCGCCAACAGTTCACCTTTGATAGCCCAAAACTGATCGTCCTCGAATTTTGGAAGTTGTCCGGTGCCGAACATCACGTCATTGCGCACCAATAGTGGCGGATTGATCTCGGTGTATCCGTGCTCGTTGGTATGGAGGTCGAGCATGAACTGGCCGAGAGCACGCTCAAGCCGGGCCAGCTGCCTTCGCAGGACGACGAAGCGCGCACCCGAAAGCTTTGCGGCAGTTTCGAAATCCATCAGGCCAAGCGCCCCGCCGAGATCGTCATGCGGCCTTGGCGTGAAGCCGTATTCACGCGGCTTGCCGAACACATGATGCTGCACATTCCCATGCTCGTCCGTTCCGTCCGGCACCTCGGGCGCGGGCAGCGGTAGATTCGGGATCGCGGCCAGCACGTTCGCAAGCTCCTCGTCAGCCGACTTGGCCGCTTGTTCGAGCTCCGGCATACTGGTCTTCAATTCGGCTACCTCGGCCATAAGCCGGGCGGCGCGCGCTTCGTCCTTCGCCTTCTTGGCGTCCCCGATTTCTTTTGAGGCCGCGTTGCGGCGCGCCTGTGCCTGCTCAGACGCCGAGATGGCGGCCCGGCGCCTCTCATCGATCGCAAGCACGAGCTCGGACATCGGCGCAAGCCCCCGTCGCCTCAAACCCAAATCAAACGCGCGGGGATTGTCTCGAATCCACTTGATGTCGTGCATGGCTGATCGTCCTGAATCGGGCCGGCATCCCAGTAGCCTGATCTGGTCGGATTTGGAACAGTCGCCGCCTTGTTGAAAGCCGGCTTTTGCCGGTGTGGCGGCAGATGACGCCCTATTCAGCCGGATTGGCGGCCGGCGGGGCGCCGGTGGTAGAGGTTTTCGCGGCCGCCACCCTCTTCTCCACCATTCTCACCGCGATGATCGACCCTTCGTAGAGCGCGAGCAGCGGCAACGCCAGCGACGCTTGGCTCAGGACGTCCGGCGGCGTCAGGACAGCGGCGATGATGAAAGCGAGTACGATGAAATACCGGCGCTTCTTGCGCAACATCTCGGAGCTGATGATCCCGACGCGACCGAGCAATGTCAGAATCACCGGAAGCTGGAACGCGACTCCGAAGGCAAAGATCAGCGACATCATCAGTGAAAGATATTCGCCGACCTTGGGCAGCAGAGCGATTTGAGCGGTTTCTGGGCCTCCGAGTTGCTGCATGCCCAGCGAGAAGCGGATTAGCATCGGCATCACGACAAAATAGACCAGCATCGCGCCGAGCAGGAAGAAGACCGGCGTTGCGATCAGATATGGCCTGAAAGCCTGGCGCTCGTGCCGGTAGAGTCCCGGCGCAACGAATTTGTAGATCTGGGTCGCTACGATGGGAAAGGAAATGAAGGCTGCCCCAAACAGCGCGAGCTTCAATTGCGTAACGAAATATTCCAGCAGCGCGGTATAGATGAATTTCGAGTTCTCGGCCCCCGCGACCCAGACGAATGGCCAGACCAGCACGTTGTAGATCTGCTTGGCGAAGAAGAAGCAAAAGATGAACGCCACGCCGAAACCAATCAGCGCCTTGATCAGGCGCGCGCGCAATTCGATCAGGTGATCGAGAAGCGGCGCTTTGCTGGCCTCGATATCTGCATCAGTCATGATGCTCTGGCATCCTTGAGGCTGTCCGGCGTGGTCGGTGCGTTGTCGTGCGGAAGTTCGGCAGACGGAACCTCGGCGGGCGTGATCGGAAGCGGTTCGGTGGCTGTCGTCTCGGACGCTGAAGTGTCAGGACTGGTCGCGATCGAAGATTCGGTTGCCGACGCAGGTGCAGACGCAGGCTTCTCGATCTCGTCGATCCGGAGTGCGTCAGAAACGTCCTTCTGCAGTGACGTCATGAGATTGCCGCTGGTCAAGCCGCTTGCTGCGTCCTTGACCTCGTCAAAGCTCTTCTTGAGGTCGGCCATCTCGGCCTCGCGCATCGCCTCCTGGAATTGGCTCTGGAATTCGGCGGCCATCTTGCGCGCCTTGGTCATCCACTGACCGACCATGCGCAGCACGCCTGGAAGTTCCTTCGGGCCGATAGCGATCAGCGCGACCACCGCGATGAGGACAAATTCACTCCATCCGATGTCGAACATGAGAGATTCCGCTTACGCAAGACATACCGCCCCATCCCTGCTGGGGCCGCTCGCGTCTTCCTCGGCGTCTGGTCAGACCGCCTTGCTGCCCACATCCGACCGCGCCGGCGTGGACGGCGCGCTGTTGTGATCGATCGACTTCACGGGCTCCGATTTGTCGAGCGCCGTTTCATCGTCGCGCATGCCCTTCTTGAAGGCCTTGATGCCCTGGGCGACGTCACCCATGAGATCTGAAATCTTGCCGCGACCGAACAGCAGGAGGACGACTGCGATCACGACGATCCAGTGCCAAATGCTAAGCGAACCCATGCTGCTACTCTCCAATTGACCGGCGATCCGCCCCAATTCTTAGCGGAAGGTAGGCCTGCGAAGTGTTAAAAACAAGGACCCACGGCGAAGCAAATCGCTGTCCGAACTAGGTATTATCGCTACTGTTAACCGCCAGCCGGGCTTACGCGGAACTAGCCTCTACCTTTATCTTCCGGCTCGACTTTCGGCCCAAACGCCAGTTCCAGGTCGCCTGCTTCCAACGGATCCTCGTCTTCGCGCAGCGCGGGGTCATCGGACGGAGTTGGAACGGTGAAACCGGTCGGCAGGCGAGAGTCCAACAATCCCGTGCCTTTCAGCTCTTCCAGTCCCGGAAGGTCGCTTAACGCCTCCAGGCTGAACTGCGACAAAAAGGCCTCTGTGGTGCCGAAGGTCAGGGGCCGGCCCGGCGTCTTCTTCCGGCCGCGCGGCCGTATCCATCCCGTCTCCAAAAGCACATCCAGCGTACCTTTGGACGTAATGACACCGCGGATTTCCTCGATTTCGGCGCGCGTGACCGGCTGATGATAGGCGATGATCGCCAACACTTCGATCGCAGCGCGCGAAAGCCTTCGCGTTTCCGTGCTCTCGCGCGTCATTAGCCACGACAAATCGCTTGCGGTCCGGAACGTCCACTTGTTGGCGATGCGAACCAGGTTGACGCCGCGCGAGGCATATTCCGTCTGCAGCCGCGCGAGCGCAGCTTTGATATCCACGCCATCCGGCATGCGCTTCGCAAGCGTCGCCTGATCAAGAGGTTCCGCGGAAGCAAACAACAGGGCTTCCAGCAGCCTCAACTCCTCGGGCCGCGCCTGCGGATCGATGGGCGCGTCCTCAGCGTCGTCCATTCGTTTCTCCGCCAAGCTTGCCATGAACGGTCTCCTTCCTAAACTTACAAATCCGATTTCGTTGCCAAGCCGGTGGGCTCCGGCGAACGCTTTCGGAAATACAGCGGCGCGAATGCTTCTTTCTGGTTCAATTCCATTTCGCCTTCTCTCACCAATTCCAAAGCTGCCGCAAAACTAGAGGCAAAAACGGTCGCGCGCTGTGAAGGTTCGACGACATAGCTCATCAGATATTCGTCGAGACAGCTCCAGTCGTCGGCGAGCCCGATCAGACGCTCAAGCGATGCTCGCGCCTCGGACAACGACCAAACTGTGCGTTTGGCCAAGTGCACGCTCGCGAGCACGCGCTGCTGGCGCTGCGCCGCGTATGCCGTGAGGAGATCAAACAGCGTCGCGATGTATCGAGGATGGCGAATTTCGGCGATCCGTTCGGGATTGCCGCGCGGGAAGATGTCGCGCTGCAATTGCGGCCTGTTCATCAGCCTGTTTGACGCCTCGCGGATCGCTTCGAGCCGCCGCAGGCGGTTGGCGAGCGCCGTCGCCATCTCCTCCGCGCTTGGACCTTCCGCCGTCGGCGGCTCGGGCAATAGCAGGCGCGATTTGAGGAAAGCCAGCCACGCCGCCATCACCAAATAATCTGCGGCAAGCTCAAGGCGGATCTTTCGCGCTTCCTCGATGAACTGCAGATACTGATCGGCGAGCGCCAGAATCGAAATCTTGGCGAGGTCAACTTTTTGCTGCCGCGCGAGCGCCAACAACAGGTCGAGGGGACCTTCGTAACCTTCGACATCGACAACCAGCGAGGGCTCGCCCTCAGCGAGCTCAGCCGGCCTACCGGTTACAAACGACAAGATCTCCGCGGTCATGCGCCCGCCGCTCCCAACCGGCCGATCAAGCCATCCAGTTCGCTACGCGCCGCCACCCGGTTGAAGGGCAAAGGCTGCTTGCGTGAATTCAGCGCTCTCCTTGCCCGCTGCAACGCCTCGCCTGACAATTCAGGCGACTCTCGAGCCACCTGCTGCATCTCGTCGAACTTGCCGTTGCAGTGCAAAACCAGATCGCACCCGGCGCTGAAAATGGCCCGTGTGCGCTCGGCGATCGACCCGGCCAGCGCATTCATGGATACATCATCACTCATCAGCAAGCCCCGGAACCCGATCAAGCCGCGAATCACGCGTTCGATCATTGTCGCAGAAGTCGTCGCAGGTTGGACAGCATCGTAGGCGCTAAAAACAACGTGTGCGGTCATGGCCATGGGCAAATCCGACAGCGGACGGAACGCGGCAAAATCTGTTCTTCGAAGCTCCTCCTCCGACGCATCGACCACTGGCAGGCGGAAGTGAGTATCGGCTGTTGCCCTCCCATGTCCTGGAATATGTTTCAGGACAGGTAAGACACCGCCTTCTTCCAAACCATTCGTTACAGCGCGGGCAATGGCTGCGACCTTTGTTGGTTCGTTACCGTAGGCGCGAGAGCCGATCACAATGTCGGCACCCGCCACCGGAACATCCGCCAAAGGCAGACAATCGACGGTGACGCCTGTCCGCAGAAGGTCGTCAGCGATCAACCGCGCGCTCAATCGGGCGGCATTTAGGCCGAGCGCGCGATCGATGTCCCAGAGGCCGCCGAAAGCGGCGCCCGGCGGATAGCTAGGCCAGTGTGGCGGACCAAAGCGCTGCACCCGGCCACCCTCTTGATCGATAAACACGGGCGCGCCGGGGTCGCCGACGGCGTCGCGCAGCTGGCCCGTCAACGCAGTGACTTGCGCGGGATCCTCGACATTCCGCTTGAACAGAATGAACCCCCAAGGCCGCTCCGCGCCGATGAACTCGCGTTCGTCCCGGCTGATCTCGGTGCCCGCCACGCCGGTGATGAAAGCCTTCCCGCTCATTCGGGCCGATTAGCCCGCAGCCAAGTGCAGGGTCAAGGAAACGGCCCTTAATTCTTCTGGACGACGCACTGGCCGCCCGCGCTCTTGAGATTGCCGCAGAACTGCGCGGCCTCCTCCGACGTACCGAACGGGCCCACCATCGCCCGGTAATAGACGCCCTTATCGCCGAGTTCGGCGCGTTTAATCAGGGGTGTCTGCGAACCCAAAACCGATGGGAACTTGCTCTGCAGTGCCTTGAACGACGCCTGAGCGTCGGACTCACTGCGTTGGGAGGAGATCTGCACCAGATACCCCCCAGCGGCTGCCGCCGTGCCTGATGCAGCGGGGGCCGGGTTCGTCGTTGTCGCCACCCTCGTCCGTGCCTCTGCTGAGGCAGATGATTGGGAAGTATCAGGCGTCAGTGGCATCGGCCCATTGCTTGATGGCGGGGCCGCGGCCGACGGCACCGATGCTCCGGCACGCGTTGCCTTGGCAGACCCGGGAGGTTTTGCCGGCACGGGAGGCGGCGCGCCCACCGGAGCCGCGCTATCCCCCTGGTCGCCGCGGACCGAGAAGGTCTTGATCTTTCGCGGCTCATTGTTCGGCAGCGTGCCGTTACTCGGCGCGGCCGCGCTTGGCGGGCCCGCCGCGGGCATCGTCGTGGGCGCCACGCTCGCTGGTGTTGGAGAATTGATGCTCTGGTTGACTGGTGGAAACACGACGCGCGGGCCACCGGTTTTACCGTTGATGTCGAGCGGAACCTCCTCGCGCGAAACGATCTTCTCGGCACCTTCACCGAGGGGCAATCGATCGGGAGCCTTTGTCAGATTGTCGGCCTGTGAAGGTACGACTTTGGTTGGAGTATTGTCGGCTTTGATGATCGGAGGCTCGCTGCTGCGCGTCGATCCGACGTAGGTGCGGTAGGCAAACGCGGCGCCGGTGCCGACGACCGCGAGCGCAATCACTGCGGCAACAGTGACGAGGCCGCCGCGGCGCTTCACGCGCCCCTCGTCGTCTTCCTCCTCGTAGTCGTCGTCCTGATAAGCATAAGGATCGTCGGGATAAGCCGGCTCGCGCCGATAATCCTGTGCGCCGTTCTCTATCTGCCCGTACAGCGCATCGTCATAGCGCGACGGTTCGAGCTGTTGCTCTTGCTCTAGCTCGTCGTAGCCCCGCTCGTCTTCCACATACTGCTCTTGTGACGCCATCGGCTGCGGATAGCGGTGCAGCGGGTGCACCGAAGCCTTGTAGTCGTCCTCAGGCGAGGGAGAATCCGACGGACGGTCCTGTTGCTCGATCCGGGCGTTGGCGCGCTGCATCCAGGGCGGTGGTCCGGGTGGCTGAGCCGGTGGTTCGTCCTCAATCGGCGGCGGTTCGTATGGGGGCTGGTGGCGCTC
>Ga0075425_100003557_pt1 | contig 15847 bp, 12 predicted proteins | sample SoiMethybrSBSTD4_FD_75300 | JGI IMG/M metagenome (GOLD analysis project Ga0075425, IMG submission 75300) | Bulk soil microbial communities from a Populus tree surrounding site in Tennessee, USA - Soil MetaG P. TD hybrid SBSTD4 | ecosystem: Environmental > Terrestrial > Soil > Tree plantation... | reverse complement strand
AACCGTGAACCGCAAACCGTGAACCGCAAACCGTGAACGGCCTCGCGCTCGACGTCCGCCTCGCCGCTCGCGCGCTGCTGAAGGCCCGATCCGTCACACTCCCCGCCGTTCTCACCCTCGCGCTGGCGATTGGCGCCAACGCTGCGGTCTTCTCGCTGGTCAACAGCCTGCTGTTACGGCCGCTGCCCGTCGCCGATCCGGATCGGCTCGCGTCGGTAACCTCGGAGTTCTCAATCGATCATGGCTTCACCTCGGGCGCGGGCTGGAGCTATCGAATGTGGGAGTCGCTGCAACAGCGTGCCGCGGCATTCGACGGCGTCCTCGCGTGGACGCCGCAGCGCTTCACGCTCGGCGCCGCCGGCGACACTGAACCGGTCACCGCCCTGCTGGCGAGCGGCGAGTTCTTCTCCACGCTCGGCGTGCACCCGCGAATCGGACGGTTGTTCGGCGTCGACGACGATCGCGCCGGCGCGCCCGTCGCGGTGATCAGCCATCGCCTCTGGATGCGCCGCTTCGGCGGCGCCGCGTCGGTTGTCGGTTCGCCCCTCGTCGTCGACGGCGCACAGGTCACGATCGTCGGTGTCGCGCCGGAAGCGTTCCTCGGCCTCGAAGTGGGCAAGCCGTTCGACGTGGCGCTGCCGATCGGCGCGGAAGCCGTGCTTCGAGGACGAACCGCCATGATCCGCTCCGGTCGATTCTTCGGCCTGCTGGTGCTGGTGCGCCTGAAGCCGCAGCAGACGCTCGCGTCCGCGACGGACGCGCTGCGCGCCCTCCAGTCCGAGATCGTGCCGCCCAATGCTCCGGCGTTCGTGAAGGAGCCCTTCGTGTTGATCGCCGCGGACGGCACCGCGTCGGGCCCGGCGAGCCCCCGGCATGCGTTCCGCCGGCCGATCCTCGTCATGCTCGGCGGCGTCGCACTGGTGCTCGCGATCGCCTGCGGCAACATCGCCAACCTGCTGCTCGCGCGAGCGATTGCCCGGCGGCGCGAGCTCGGCATGCGGCTCGCCCTCGGCGCCACGCGCTGGCGTCTCGTCAGGCCAATGGTGATCGAGAGCGTGTTCCTGGCGGCGGCCGGCGGCGCGGTCGGACTCCTGGTGGCAGCGTGGGGCGCACGCGCGCTCGTGTCGCTGTCGCCGATCGTCCTCGATCTGCCGCTCGACTGGAGGGTGATGTCGTTCACGGCGGCAGCCGCGCTGGTCGCCGGTCTGGCGTCTGGATTCCTGGCCGCCCATCGCGCCGCGGGCGCGAGTGCGTCCGAAGTGCTGAAGGGCACGAGCGGTCCTGGCACGGCACGCACGCCGCTGGCCAACGCGCTCGTCATCGCCCAGATCGCGCTCGCGCTTCTCGTCATCGTTTCGGCGGCGCTGTTCGTCCGCACCCTTACGTCGCTGGTGCGGCGCCCGCTGGGATTCGATGCCGGCCGGGTGCTCATCGTCAGGGCGGGGCTGGCGCGCGTCGCCGGCGATCCGGCCTCGCGCTGGCGCCTCTATCAGCAGCTGGCTGACGCGGCGCGTGCCGTGCCCGGCGCGGCGGCCGCGGCGGCCTCGATCTGGACGCCGCTGAGCGGGGACGGACGGGTCATCGGCTTCCCGCGTCCCGGCGCCGCCGCGGCCGACCAGCGCGTCGACATCCTTGCGAACTTCGTGAGTCCCGGATGGTTTGCGACGTACGGAACGCCGCTCGAAGCCGGCCGCGACTTCGGCGACCAGGATGGGCCGGCCTCGCAGAAGGTCGTTCTCGTCAACCGGGCATTCGTGCGACGGTTTCTTGCCGAGGTGCAGGCGGTCGGCGCGACGTACAGCGGCAGCCTGATCGTCGGCGTCGTCGGCGACGCCGTGTATCGGACGTCGCAGCTCGTTCCGGGCGTGACGTCGCTGGCGATGCGGGAGCCGGTGTCGCCAACGATCTACGCACCGCTGGCGCAGGCGGCGCTGTGGGACAACCCTCCGGTCACCTCCATCCGGATCAGCGTCCGGTCGTCCGCCGGCAGTCCGCGAACGCTCGTGCGAAGCGTCGGCGCGGCCCTCGCCGGCGTCGAGCCCAACCTGGTCCTCGAGTTCCGGCCGCTGTCGGACGAAGTGGATGCCTCGCTTGCGCAGGAGCGGATGTCGGCGACCGCCTCGTCGTTCTTCGGTGTGCTCTCGCTGCTGCTCGCCACGTTGGGGATCTACGGGGTCACGTCCTACACCGTCAGCCGTTCGACGTCGGAGATCGGCGTGCGCCTCGCGCTCGGCGCCACCCGCGAAGGCATCATCCGGCTGTTCCTGACGCGTGCCCTGAAGACAGCCGTCGCCGGACTGCTGATCGGCCTCGCAGCGGCGATCGTCGCCACGCGCTCGCTTTCGAGCCTGTTGTTCGGCATCGCGCCGCTCGATCCCGTGACGCTGATCGCCGTCTCGCTGCTGCTCGTGCTCGTCGTCCTCGCCGCGGCGCTCATCCCCGCTCGCCGCGCCTCGCGCATCAATCCGTGGGTCTCGCTGCGCGCCGAGTAGTTCACGGTTCACGGTTCACGGTCCTCGGTCCTCGGTCCTCGGTCCTCGGTTCTCGGTTCTCGGTCGTCGGTCATCGGTCATCGGTCATCGGTCATCGGGTGTAGACTACGGGGTCTTCCAAATAGGCCTTTTCCAAAGGAGGCTTCCCGTGAACGCAGAATCGGCCCGCGCCATCCGCGATCTCTTCGTCGAGACGATCCAGCAGGAGTCGCAGGCGACCCGCAAGGTGATCGCGGCGGTGCCCAACGGCAACCGCGACTACAAGCCCGACCCGAAATCCCGCAGCGCGTGGGAGATCGCGGTGCACATGGCGCTCAGCGACATCTGGTTCGCCGACTCGATCCTCAACGGCGAGTTTGGCTGGACCGGCGAGCCGCCGACGCCCCCCGAGATGACCGATCCCGCCGCCGTCGCCAAATGGCACGAGAAGCAGCTCGGCGATCGCCTCGCGAAGCTGCGCGCGATGACTCCGGAACAGTTGCTGAAGACGGTGGACTTCTTCGGAACGAAGGGTCCGGTCGTGACCTTCCTCGCGGCGATGAACAACCACATGATTCACCACCGCGGCCAGCTCGCCGCCTACCTGCGCGCCTCCGGATCGAAGGTGCCGGCGATCTACGGCATGAGCGCGGACGAAAACCTCTTCGCCGAGCCCCAGCAGGCGTAAGCCCAGCCGTCTGATGACACGGGGACGCCATCGGCGTCCCCGACGTCTAGGTACCCATGCAACAACGAACGCTCGGCTCACAGGGACTCACCGTGTCGGCCATCGGCCTCGGCTGCATGGGCATGTCCGATTTCTACGGCGGCGCGGACGAGGCGGGATCGATCGCGACGATTCATCGCGCGCTCGACCTCGGCGTCACCTTTCTCGATACCGCCGACATGTACGGCCCGTTCACGAACGAACGGCTCGTCGGGCGCGCCATCAAGGGCCGCCGCGACGAGGTCGTGCTGGCGACCAAGTTCGGCAACGTCCGCTCGGAAGACGGCGCCTTTCTCGGGATCAGCGGGCGGCCCGAGTACGTGCGCAGCGCCTGCGACGCCTCGCTGCAGCGGCTCGGCGTCGACACCATCGATCTCTATTACCAGCACCGCGTCGACGACAAGACGCCGATCGAGGACACCGTCGGCGCCATGGCGGAGCTGGTGAAGGCCGGCAAGGTCCGCTACCTCGGCCTGTCCGAAGCGGCGCCCGACACGATCCGCCGCGCCAGCGCGGTGCACCCGATTACCGCACTGCAGACGGAATACTCGCTGTGGACGCGCGATCCGGAGGAGGGCATCCTCGACACCTGCCGCGCCCTGGGCGTCGGCTTCGTCGCCTACAGCCCGCTCGGCCGCGGCTTCCTCACCGGCCGCTTCCGATCGATCGACGATCTCGCGCCCGACGACTGGCGGCGCAACAATCCGCGCTTCCAGGGAGAGAACTTCCAGAAGAACCTCGAGATCGTCGAGCGCGTCGAGGCGCTCGCGCGCAGGAAGCAGTGCACGACCGCGCAACTGGCGATTGCCTGGCTGCTGGCCCGCGGGCGCGACATCGTCCCGATTCCCGGTTCCACGCGCCAGGAGCGGGTCGAAGAGAACGCGCGCGCGGTCGACATCACGCTGATGCCCGACGAGATCGCGGCGCTCGAGCCGGTCGGCGCCGCGGTGGCGGGGCAGCGCTATCCCGAAGGCGGGATGCGAACCGTTAACCGTTAACCGTAAACCGTAAACCGCAAACCGCTAACGCCACGTCTCGGCGAACTCGCGGTAGGGCATCAGCGCGGCACGCTCGAACGCTTCCTCGAAGCGCATGCCGCTGCCGAGATTGGTGAGCAGGTTGTAGACGACCATCGGACCGCCGCGATCCAGCAGCGCCTGGGTCGCGGCGGCGCTGGCGCCGTAGGCGGTGCGCGCCTCTTCGGGCGACAGCTTCTCAAAGGATCCTTCGAGGCGCGCGAGCGGCGGCACCTTGTCGTCCGCGGCGAGGGCGGGCCCCGGCGCGCCGCCGGCTCGTTCCATCAGCACCGCGAGCCCTTCGTTGAGCCACTGCGGCACGCCGCGCGGCGCCAGGCTGTGGATGACCGCGTGCGTGAACTCGTGCGTGAGCACGCGCCGCAGATCGCGCTCGTCGACCTTGCCCGCCACGGGGACGCGGATGCGGCCGTCGTACAGTCCTCCCGCCCACGAAGGGGACTGCGTGACGTCGCGGAACTGTTCCTTCGAGTAGAGGACGACGGTGATTACGCCCGGGGGATAGGCGCCGATCGCGCCGCCGACCTGCCAGTAGATCGACTCCAGCATCTCGGAGACCTTGCCGGCCATCGGCTGATCGGCGGGCCCCTCGAAGAGGATCGTGAAGTGGTTGGCCAGCCGCGTCGAGAACGTGTCGTGCACGGCCGCTTCGCGCCGCCACGTCTCGAGACGCGCGGTCAGTTTCGCGTCCCCCGGCGCGCGCGCGAGCGCCTGCTCGTAGACGTCGATGGCGCCCTGCAGATCCGCCTGGCGATAGAGGATCTCGCCGAGCAGCAATGCCGCAGCGGTCAAGCCCGGCTGCACCTTGAGAGCCGCGGCGAGATGCTGGCGCGCCTCGTCGGCGCGCCCGCGGAGGTTCGCCGCCGCGCCGGCGCCTACGAGCGCGAGCGCGTTGCCGGCATCGATCCGCAGCGCCTGGTTGAAATCATTGGCCGCCTCTTCCGTCGCGCCCGCGCGCAACGCCTGCCATCCCGCGGCCGTCCAGCCGTCAGCCGTCGTCGGGGCGGGGACCGCTTGAGCGATCACGAGTGCCAGCAGCAGCGGGATCATCGCGATCGAGTGTATCCCGCCAATCGAGCGGTGCCCGCCTATTGACGCCGCCTCTATCTTCTCGATGGCCCGCAGCGACGCCTAACATATTGAAGGACATAAAGATGGATTGAATGCATCGTTTCGCCGGGACTTCGGTACGGCTGTTGCTGTCAGGTCGTCCGCTGCGGACGGGGTTCGCAGTCCTTCCAGGGAGCAACATGGAGATCTTCGGCGACCGTCGATCCATTCGGAGCGTCCGGACGATCCTTGCCATCATCCTGATCGCATGCAGTCCCGTTCCCACGACGCCGGTCGCGGCGCAAACGGGCTGGCTGGCCAAACTCGATCCGTTGCTGCAGGCGCAGGTGTCGGTCGGCGGCCGATCGCGCGTCGTGCTGCAAGGCGTCGGCAGCGATGCCGTCTCGTCCGTGCTGTCGCTGTTGCCGCTGGCCGGCGGCCGACTCGTGCGGACACTGCCCATCGTCAACGGCGCCGCCATCGACATCCCGAACACGCTGCTGCCGACGCTCGCGGCCAACTCGCTCGTGAGTCATCTGTCGCTGGATCGTGTCGTCGCCGGCGCGAACGAGCGCACCGGCGCCACGGTCGGCGCGACCGCGGTGCGCCAGCACCTCGGCTACGACGGATCGGGCGTGGGCATCGCCGTGATCGATTCCGGCATCACGCCGTGGCACGACGATCTCTCGGGCCCGGCCGGCGGGCAGCGCGTCGCGCGATTCGTCGACTTCGTGAACGGGCGGTCCGCCCCGTACGATGACGACGGCCACGGCACGCATGTCGCGGGCATTGCGACGGGCAACGGCGCCGATTCCGGCGGCGCGCGCGCCGGGATCGCGCCAGCCGCGGAGCTCGTCGTTTTGAAGGTGCTCGACGGCAGCGGGCAGGGACGGATCAGCGACGTCATCGCGGCGCTGGACTACGTGCGCTCGACGAAGACGACGTTCAACATCCGAGTCGCGAATCTGTCGGTGGCGACAGGCGTGTACGAGTCGTACACCATCGATCCGCTGACGGTTGCCGCCCGCAAGGTCGTCGAGGCCGGCGTCGTCGTCGTTGCGGCGGCTGGCAACAACGGGCGCGGGCCGGGCGGCGCGACGCGCTACGGCGGCATTACTGCGCCGGGCAACGCGCCGTGGGTGCTGACGGTCGGGGCGTCCAGCCACATGGGCACGATCGATCGCGCCGACGACACCGTCGCCGCGTTCAGTTCGCGCGGACCCGCAGCGATCGATCTCACGCCGAAGCCCGATCTCGTCGCGCCGGGCGTCGGCATCGAATCGCTGAGCGATCCGGGCAGCCGCCTCTATCTGTCGGGAGCGCCCTACCTGCTCAACGGCACGCAGCCGACCGCCTATCCCCCTTACATGAGCCTCAGCGGCACCAGCATGTCCGCGCCGGTCGTCACCGGCACGGTGGCGATGATGCTCCAGGCGAATCCGTCGCTGAACCCCGACGCGGTGAAGGCGATTCTGCAGTTCACGGCGCAGCCGTACCCGGGCTACGACACGATGACGCAGGGCGCCGGATTCCTGAACGCCAAGGGCGCGGTCGAACTCGCAGCCTCGCTGGCGTCGCCGGCCGGCCTCGCACCGCCGGACTCGACGGGATGGAGCCGGCAGATCCTGATCGGTGGACGCCGAGTCAACGTAGCCGTGTCCGATCTGGCGTCGATCGCCACCTCGTGGTCGCTCCTCTGCACGGTCGGCTGCAGTGTCGTGTGGGGACAGCCAGTCGTCTTCGCGACGAGCACGACCGAGGGGGACACCGTGGTGTGGGGCACGTGGACGGGTGAAAGCGACACCGTCGTGTGGGGCACCTCGACGCAGGAAGGGGACACCGTCGTCTGGGGCACCTCGACGCGGGAGGGGGACACGGTCGTCTGGGGCACCAGTTGCACCGATCCGAGTTGCCAGCCGGTGATGTGGGGCAGTCAGTGACGATCGCGACCGCGGTACCGGCGTCCGACGGACTCGGCTGGCGCGCGCTGCCGCGCGCCGCGCGCACCTACGTGGCGGGGGTGACGGGCGCCGGTGCGCTGTTGATTGTGGCGCTGGCGCCGCGAAGCATTCCGGATCCGTGGCTCTTCCTCTTCCTGCTCGTCACGGTCTGTCTCACGTCGGCGTGGAAAGTGAACCTGCCGATGTCGCTGCTGAGCGGCGCGACGCTCTCGGTGTCGTACGCCGCGGATCTGATGGCGCTGCTGCTGCTCGGCCCGCGCGCCGCGATTCTCATCGCAGCGATCGGCGTCTGGGCCCAGTGCACGGTCAACGTGAAGCAGCGCTACCCGGTCTATCGCACGGCGTTCAGCGTGGCGGCGGAGATCCTCACCATGTCGGCGACCGGCGCCGCCTGGATGGTGCTCGGCGGCCGGCAGGGGCCGTTCGACGCAGCGGCGCTGCTCAGACCGCTGATTGCCGCGATTGCCACGTATTTCGTCTGCAACACCGCGCTCGTGGCCACCGCCATCGCGCTGTCGACGCAGCGGTCCGCGTGGACCGTCTGGCGGGGAGAATTCCTGTGGAGCGGCACCAGCTTCATCGTCGCCGGTACGGCCGGGGCAATTGCGGCGGTCGTGGTCGATCGCGGCGAGCACTGGAAAGCGGTGCTGCTGCTGGCGCCCATCTACCTGACCTACCAGACCTATCGCGTGTTCATCGGCAGGCTCGACGATCAACGGCGGCACCTCGACGAGATGACGCGCGCGGAAGCCGAGCGCCGCGCGCTGCTCGAGCGCGAGCAGGCGGCGCGCGCCAGCGCCGAGGCCGCCAACCGCCTGAAGGATCAGTTCCTGGCGACGGTGTCGCACGAGCTGCGCACGCCGATGAACGCGATCCTCGGCTGGGCCGATCTCCTGCGTAACGGCGTCTTGCCGGAAGCGCGCCGCGATCGCGCCTGCGAGGCGATCTTCACCAACGCGACGCGACAGGCGCGGCTGATCGACGAGCTGCTCGACATGGCGCGGATCATGGCCGGCAAGCTGCAGTTGCACAGAAGCGACGTCGATCCGCGCGAAATCGCGGCGGGCGCCGTCGAGATCGTGCAGATGGCCGCCGACGCCAAGCGGATCCGGATCGGTGTCGACGTCGCACCCGGCACCGGCGCGTTCCGCGCAGACGGCGCGCGGCTGCAGCAGGTGCTGTGGAACCTGCTGTCGAACGCGGTGAAGTTCACGCCCGAGGACGGCACCATCGCCGTGGCGATCAGGCGGCGCGGACGATGGGATGAGATCGTCGTGGCGGATTCAGGGATGGGCATCGAGCGCGATTTCCTGCCGTCCGTCTTCGAACCCTTCCGCCAGGCCGACGGTTCGCCCACGCGCACCCACGACGGACTCGGGCTCGGTCTCGCGATCGTGAAGCAGCTGGTCCAGGCGCACGGCGGCGACATCGCGGTCGAGAGTCCGGGCGCAGGGCTGGGCACCACGTTCCGCGTGCGGATCCCGGCGGCCCGTGCGGCGTCGCCGACGCAGGACCCGGCTGGCGGATCCGACGACACCGCGGCCGACCGCGCGTCGCTCGAAGGCCTGTCGGTCCTCGTCGTGGACGACGATCGCGACAGCCGTGACGTGGTGGCGGCGCACCTCGAGAACTCTCGAGCGAGCGTGCTGACGGCGGCGTCAGTAGCCGAAGCGATGGACGTGCTGCAGCGCGAAAGGGTCGACGTCCTGCTGGCGGACGTCGCCATGCCGGGCGAGGACGGCTACAGCCTGGTGCGAAAACTGCGCGCCACCTCGAGCGGCGCCGCGACGATCCCGGCCGCGGCGCTCACCGCGCACGCGAGGGAAGAGGACCGCCAGGTGGCGCTGCGCGCCGGCTTCCAGATGCACCTGGCCAAGCCGATCGACGCGCGTTCGCTCGTCGCCGCCGTCGCGGCGCTGCGCCAACCCGATCCCGTGTGAGACGTCGCCGCTCCCGTCCTCATCCTCCGCCGTCGGTTCCCTGCCGGGCCGCGGCACGGAGCTCGTCGATGAACGCCGCCGGGTCGGACCAGAGGCCGTCGTAGCGGCGGCCGTTCACGAAGAAGGTCGGCGTGCCGTCGACGCCGCTGTGCAGGCCGCTGCGGACATCGCGGCGGACGCGATCGGCGAAGGCGCGCGTCGCCAGGTCGTCGGCGACGGTCTGCGGATCGGCGGCGACCGCTTCGGCATAGGCGATGAGATCGTCGATCTCGAGCGCGTCCTGGTTCGTGAAGAGGATGTCGTGCATCGCCCAGAAGGCGTCTTCGCCGCCGTGCGCGGCCACCGACTCGGCGGCCTCCGCGGCCGGCTGCGCGCGCGGGTGCGGATCGGTGAGGGGGAAGTTGCGGAAGACGAAGCGCGCATCGTCGCCCAGCTCGTGCAGGACGATCTGCAGCACGGCATGCGCGCGGCCGCTGCGGGGACATTCGTAGTCACCGTATTCCACGATCGTCAGCGGCGCGCGCGGCGGCCCCTGCATGTGATCGCCCGGGCCGACCGGCGGCGTCAGCGACACCTTGCTCATCGCACGCCCCTCTCCTGCAGCATCCGCTGAAAGCGCGCGTCCTCGCGCAGGTTGTCGAACTCCGGCTCGATGGCGGCGCGCGCGGCGGTGAAGGCCGGCTGCTGCGCCAGCGCGCGCTGCAGCAGCGCCAGCGCCGGCTCGGCGTCGCCGCGCAGCGCGTGGATCGCCGCGGCGTAATAGCGGGTGAACGGCTCGTCGGCGCCGAGGCGGATGCGGCGCTCGAAGCTTTCGAGCGCGACGTCGAAGACCGCCGCCGCCTTCTTCTCGTGGCCGAGCCGCTGGTAGGCCGCACCCAGGCGCGTGTTCAGCTCGACGAGAATCCGGTGCCGCAGCGGATGCTCCGTGCGGACCAGGAAATCCAGCTCGCGCTGGTAGGCGTCGATCGCCCGCGCGTGCTGCCCCTGCAGCGCCGCCAGGTGTCCGGAGCGGATCCCGCCGCCGGCGATGAAGAGCCCCTCGCGCCCGGAGAGGAACGCTTCCTGGAGCTCGGCGGCCCGCGCCGCGGCCCGTTCGCCTCGCGCGAAGTCGCGCATCAGCGCCGCGCAGTGCGCGAGCTGCAGCCAGTACCAGCCGGCGTCCGGGTTGCGCGCGACGGCGCGCTCGTACCACGACGCCGCTTCGGCGAAGCGCGCGTGGTTGATGAAATAGGCGCGCCCGATCGCTCCGAGGATGCTCGCCTCTTCCGGGTCCATCGCCAGCGCGCGCCGCAGCGCCGCCATGCCTTCTTCGTCCTGGTTGAGGATGACCAGCGTGGCGCCGAGCTCCCGCCACGCGCGCGCGAGGCCCGGCTGCAGTTCGACGGCGCGGCGCAGCGCCGCCAGGCCGCGCTGGTGCAGCTCGGGCATCGACAGGTAATCCGCCTTCGAGGAATAGGCGACGCCCAGCTCGATGTAGGCGCGCGCGTAGGACGGATCGAGCGCCACCGCGCGCTCGAAGAGCGCGACGGCGCGGTCGAGCATGTCGTAGGTCTCGCCGCGCCGATTCAGCAGTCCGCGCGAGAACGCCTCGTAGGCCCCGACGACTTCGGTTTCGGGAGGCACGGCCGAAGGAGAGACGGCCGCACGCAGCGCCGCCGCCAGCTCGCGGACCAGGCCGTCCTGCAGGTCGAAGATCGCGCCAAGGCGGCCGTCGATCTTCACCGAGCGCACGAGGTGGCCGGCCGCGGCGTCGGTCAGGGAGGCGGTGACCCGGATCGCGTCGCCGGCGCGCTGAAAGGCGCCGCTCACCATCCAGCGCGCCTTCAGGTTGCGCGCCGCGCGTACGAACAGCCGGTCGTCGGGCTCGCCCGTCTGCTGTCGCAGCGTCCGCAGCGTGTCGGCGACGCGATCGCGCGGCAGCACCGACAGCCCTTCCAGCTGCGCGGCGTCCGCGGTCAGCGTTTCGGCGAGACCCGTGCCGATCCAGTCGTCTTCGGATCCGCCCGAGATGTTCGTGAAGCCGGCGACGATCAGCATGCCCGCCGTCAGCGGCGTGTCGAGGGCCGGCCCGGCGACGCGGATCGCGGCAAAACGCTGGCGCAGCCCCACGGCGCTCGCCAGGCGCCGATCGCGATCGCCCGCCAGCATCTCGCCGAGCAGGCGTTCGAGCTCCGCCAGCCGCGGATCCGCAACGGCGCCCGGCAACGAGGGGGCGGGCCCGGCGAGGATCGCTTCGAGCTTCTGCGCCGGGGTGTCGCCGGCAAACGGCCGCCGTCCCGTCACCATTTCGTAGACGATGACGCCGAGTGAAAAAAGATCGGCGCGCGCGTCGGCGTCGCGCCCGGTCAATTGCTCCGGCGCGGCGTAGGCCAGCGTGCCGGTGAACCCGGCGGCCCGCTCCGCGCCGTCCGCGGTCTGCGTGGGATCGTCGGGGCCGGCGACCGCCGCCACGGCGCTGCGCCGCGCGATCCCGAAGTCGAGGATCTTCACGCGGCCGCCCGGAGTGACCATCACGTTGGCCGGCTTCAGATCGCGATGGACGATGCGGTGCCGCTCCGCTTCGGCGAGCGCGTCGGCGATCTGCTCCGCGATGTCGAGCGCGGTGTCGAGGTCGATCGCCCCGCGCTCCGCCAGCGTCGTCCCCTCGACGTACTCCATCGCGATGTAGTCGACGGCCTGCCCGGCGTCGGTGCCCTGGCCGATCTCGTAGACGACGGCGATGTGGGGATGATTGAGCGCGGACGCGGCGCGCGCCTCCGCCAGCAGGCGCCCGGCCTCGTCACCCCCCGCGCCGCGCAGCATCTTCAGCGCGACGCTGCGGCGCAGCCGCAGATCCTCGGCGCGGTAGACATCGCCCATCCCGCCGGATCCGAGCGCCTCGACGATCCGGTAGTGACCGAGCGTGCCGCCACTCAGGGTGCGCACGATCTCCGATCATACGCCGCCGCGCCGCCCGCCATCCTTTATCAGTGTTTATCTGTGGCCTTCAGTGCCTTATCAGTGTTCATCCGTGTTTATCTGTGGCCTTCATCTGTGGCCTTTATCTGCGGCCTTATCCGTGGCCTTCCGTGTCCCGGACCGCAGTGCGCCAGAAGCGCACAGTGGCCGCGCTGACGCGGTCGGCGGCCGGCCCGCCGGCGATGTCGTCCACCAGGCACCGCTGCAGGGCCTTGGCGTCCTCGGCCAGCCCGAGCGTGGCGAGGCTCTGAATGATGCGTGTCAGCCGCAGGTGGTTGTGATTGTTCGGCCGCAGCCAGTGCTCCGCGCGATCGGCGAAACGCGCCGCGTCGATCTCCACCCGCACGGCGCCGTCTTCGCGCACCGCGCGGCGAAGGCCGTAGAAGCGGAGCATTCGCGTGCACGCGTCGAGCAGGGCGCCGCGCAGGCCGGCGTCCGCGGCGAAGGCGCGGACCGTCTCCGCGGTGACCAGCGGCGCGAACGGATTCACGCCGCTCGGCTGGCGTGTCGGGAACACCCACTGGATGTAGTCGTGGACCCCTTCCAGCGTCGCGTCGCTCCACCCGAGAATCTCGCGCAGCGTGCGTCCGTTGCCGTCCGTGCCGCCGGAGTAGAAGACGACGATCGGGTCCGGCTGCATGGCCGCAGGGTAGCACCGCGATGCCCGTATAATTCGCGGAAGCGCCCATGCCGGCCACGATCTCCAACGCGACCACACGCACGACGCGGTCGATCCACGTTCCGATTGCGCGCGGCCAACAGCTGCTGATCTCGGGGCAGGTCGTCGAGAGCCCCGAGACGGGGCTGCGCTATCGCGTCGATCGCCTGATCGGCGAAGGAGGATTCGGCCAGGCCTACCTGGCCAGGCGCGTCGGCCGCTCGGCGGACGTGCCGGAGTGGATCTGCATCAAGGTCAGCGCCCGCATCGACGGCTGGATCCGCGAAGCGTATTTCGGCCAGCTGCTCGACGGGCACCCGCGCGCCATCCGCGTCTTCGATCTCTTCCCGCTGATGCGCGCGGACGGGCAGGTGCTGTACTACCTGGTGCTCGAGTACGCGCCGCACGGCGACCTCGCCGCCTTCCTGCGCCGCGCCGAGAAGGGCTGGACGGAGCCCGTCGTCCGCCGCGAGATCGCCGGCATTCTCGAGGTGCTGCGCAAGCTGCACCGCGGGCAGACGCTGCATCGCGATCTCACGCCGATGAACCTGTTCGTCTGCGACGGCGCGCCGGGATCGAAGCCGTCCTACCGGCTGAAGCTCGGCGACTTCGGCATCGCGCGGCAGCAGAGCGACACGCGCGGCATCACCGCGACGACGATGAACCGGATGACCGCGCCGAGCGATCTGCTCGATCGCGCCGCGCCGAAGTGGCAGGCGCGCGACGACGTCTACCAGGTTGGGCAGCTGCTCGGCATGCTGATCAGGGGAGACGCGCGCGAGCGGATCCGCACGCTCGACGTCCGCCGCCTGCGCTGCAGCGACCACCTGAAGGAGATCGTGCACCGCTGCATCGGCGAGCGGCGCAAGCGCTACGAGAGCGCCGAGGAGATGATCGACGCGCTGCGCAATCCGCCGGCGCCGCTCAAGGCGGGCGTGCTGCGCACCCTGAAGGGGGTCCACCTCGCCTTCACCGGGATCCTGACGCGCCGTCGCAGCGACGCGATCCGCGCCGCGAAGCGCGCCGGCGCGATCGTGCACACCGGTCCGTCGGTGAAGACGAGCGTGCTCGTGCGCGGGCGGCCGAATGCGCAGCAGGCCGCGGGGCGCGACGCCGGGTTGAAGCTGATGGAGATCCGCCGGCTGCGTGAAAAGGGGCACCGCATCATGCTGCTGAACGAGACGCAGTTCTGGCGCCTCGCGATCCGTCGGTGATCCGCCCCGCCACCTGGCACGCTTTTCTCGGGTGCCTGGCACCGGCGGTGCCGGGCACCCTGGGAGCTCACGCATGAAGATCGGCATTCTCGGCGCCGGGATGATCGGCGGGACCGCCGCGCGGTTGTTGGTCAACGCCGGCTACGAGGTCGCGGTCAGCAACTCGCGCGATCCCGAGACGCTCGCGCCGCTCGTCGCGGATCTCGGACCGCGCGGGCGCGCCGGCCGCGGCCGCGACGTCGCGCACTGGGCCGACGTCGTGCTGCTCGCCGTGCCGTGGCGCACGCCCGAAGCGCTGCCCCCGCCCGCCACCGTCGACGGCAAGATCGTGATCGACGCGATGAACCCCTACACGGAGGATGGCGGCCTCACGAACCTCGGTACCTCCACGTCGTCGGAAGAGACGCAGAAGCGGCTGCCGGGCGCGCGGATCGTGAAGGCGTTCAACACGATTTGGTACCGCCACCTTGCCGAACGCGGCCGCCCGGATCTGCCGGTGGAGGAACGTCACGCGATCTTCGTCGCGGGTGACGATGCGCCGGCGAAGCAGGTGGTCATCGCGATCATCGAGCGCATCGGCTTCGGCGCCGTCGACACCGGCTCGCTCGCCGACGGCGGCCGGCGCCAGCAGCCGAACACGCCGCTCTACAACAAGGTGATGACCGTCAGCGAAGGGCGCGCCGCTGCGAACGAGCGCAGCGAGTGAGCCAGACGAACGGAGCGAGCCGGCAGCCTGCCCGCCGTAGCTCGAAGAGCGAAGGCGGGAAGCGGCGAGCGAGTGAGACTGGAGGGGTGTCCGAGGGGCGAAGCCCCTCGGATGATTAAAGACGCCGGCGGCGTGCGGCGGCGGCGAGTCCGACGATGCCCGCGACGACGAGGGCGGCGCCGGCGGCCTGGCGCGGCAGCGGATCCGGCACCGGCGGAGGCACCCACTCGACGCCGCCCGCGCCGGCCACCGCGGGCGCGCCCACGTAGCGGCCGTGCGGCGGCGGCGCGAAGTCGCGCGCGAACTGGTTCAAGGCTTCGGAGACGTTGGGCCCGGCGATCGGCAGGCCGTGCCCTGCGGCGATCGCCCGCGGCTCGAGCGCGGCCAGCGCTTCCACGCTGCGGCGGGCCGCCGGCCAGTCGGTGGTGAACGGCGCCGGCGGGTTGCACACTTCGGGCGTCCGCCGCACCTGCTCGATCCACGAGTCGACGTTCATCGTCGCCAGCGCGTCTCCGGCGATCAGCAGGCCGTCGCGCCGCCGGAAGAGCGACACGTGGCCGGCGGTGTGCCCCGGCGTGTGCAGCCACTGCCACTCGGGCATGCCGGGAATCGTGTCGCCCGACAGGGCGAAGATCTCCGCCGCCAGGGCGCGGCCGTTCGAGGGAAACACCCGCGACATCGCGGCCATCGCGCCGCCGACGGTGGGATCTCTCGGCGGGTAATCGGACTGTCCGGTGACATACGGCAGTTCCAGCGGATGCGCGAGGATCGGCGTGCCCCACTGCAGCGCGAGCGTGTCGGCGTTGCCGGCGTGATCGAAGTGGGCGTGCGTCAGCACGATCGCCGCGGGGCGCGTGTCGGGCCCGAACCGGGCCTCCGCCGCGCGCCGGATCAGCCCGGCGAACCCCGCGATCCCCGAGTCCACCAGGACCCACTGCGTCGCCGTTCCGAGCAGGTAGGCGTTGACGAACCCGGTCGGCACGCGCGCGACATCGTCGGCGTACTGGAACACTCGGCGGCGCAGGGGCGCGCCAGGACGCGAAGGCCGCCACTCGGCGGGGCCCCGGACGCGGTAAGCCTGCATGAGTCGCTCCTCGCGCAGATCCGGATGCAATGCCGGTTCCCCGC
>Ga0075425_100003556_pt1 | contig 15850 bp, 19 predicted proteins | sample SoiMethybrSBSTD4_FD_75300 | JGI IMG/M metagenome (GOLD analysis project Ga0075425, IMG submission 75300) | Bulk soil microbial communities from a Populus tree surrounding site in Tennessee, USA - Soil MetaG P. TD hybrid SBSTD4 | ecosystem: Environmental > Terrestrial > Soil > Tree plantation... | reverse complement strand
CGACGAGGGGACTACTCGCGCTGGTTTCGCCATGCCGTGAAGGACCCCTACCTGGCCGATCAGGCGGAGCGGATCGAGCAAAGAGACGACTTGCAGCCGGCTGACACCCGGAATCTCATCCGGAGCTTCATTGAAGGCCGATACACCTTACCCGAGTAAGAGCTGCGCGAGCAGAAAGGCGTCAGCGGCGGACGCGCTCAATAACAAAGGCTGGTGGAACTTGGCATATGAATTGTGTTGATGGTCACGAAAACGGGTTTTACAGGAGGTAAAATGCTGGTTCAAAACCGAATGATAAAGAATCCGGAAACGATTTCACCGGACGAATTTCTTGCCAGCGGACTGGTTAAAATGCATAAGGGTGGATTTCGCCGTTTGCCGGTAATCAAGGACGCTAAGCTCATCGGCATTATTACCGATCGAGATCTCCGCGAACACGCGGGTCTCCTGGAGCGAACGAAGATTAGTTCGGCAATGACTAAAGATTTAATGACTGTCACTCCCCGCGCGACTTTAGAACAGGCTGCCAAACTGATGCTCAGTCACAAGATAAGCGTCTTCCTGTAACCGATGCAGGCCGGTTGGTCGGGATCACCACCACAAGCGACATCCTCCAGGCATTTCTGGATATGATGGGCGCATCGGAAGAAGGACCCTTTCGTATCGATTTCGTGCTTGATGAAAAGCATGATCTTGCGCTCGCGACTCAGACGATTGCGGAATGTGGAGGAGAGGTGCTCGGGGTTGGAACGCATAAGGACAAATGGGAAGAGAGCCGGGTGTGTTACTTACACCTGCGCGCCGCGGAGCCCGGAAAATTCGCCGACGCACTAGAAACCAAAGGCTATACGGTGTTAGGCGTTTATGGGTGAACGAACGCTCAGTCGGATGAAGCAACTCCCTTATGGGCAGAAGAGGCACAGGTTGCGTGCCCAATTACGCCTCTAGCCCGTAGTGGCTCTTTGCATTGGCGTGCGCGCCGGAGAACTTGATCGCCATCGCCGCGCTAAAATAATTCAGAGCATGCCCGTTTTGCGAAGGCTGCAGGCAAAAGCGAAGAGAAAGTGCCCCATCCGACGTGGCGAATACATAACATGAACGCAACAAAATGACGCAGGACTCGAGCGCAGCGAACAGGAAAAGTCATGGAACAGATCAAAAAAATCCTTGCTCCAACCGACCTTTCAGAACTTTCGAAGAGCGGAGTCCGGTATGCGCTCGAATTGGCCAAAGCTCTCGAAGCGGAGATACTCGTCTACCACGCGGTGGATTACGATACTCTGATTCGATACGGTCAAAGATCTGCCGCCCCCGCCGCGTTTCAACCTTCCGATCAGCAATTTTTGGATCGTTATCAAAAGGCTTTATCCGAGTTCCTGATCGATTGCGTTTCTGATTTGGTTCCTTCGGTCAAAGTTCGCGAGAAGGTCGAATTAGGCAATCCTGATACGAGCATTGTGAAGCTGGCCAAATCGGAAGCATACGATCTAATCGTCATTTCTACGCACGGCAAAACCGGGCTTCGCATGTCGTTAGGAAGCGTCACTGAAAAGGTCGTGCAAACCGCCCCGTGCCCTGTCCTTTCTATTCGCCCGCGGGAGGCTCAGAAGATGCCAATGGCGGAGTCAAATTGATAAGTATTTCGGCGAGCTAGCGATGAATTGAATGAAATCTGATATTGATTGTTGTTCCGCATTCCGGCTGGAATGCAGTTTGACGTGAAAGGAGCAAAACCATGGGAACGACCAGCGGGCGAGACGAACCCGTTTCTGAAGAGATAATAGACGCAACACTCGCAGACAGTTTCCCGGCAAGCGATCCGCCTTTTTGGACATTAGGTCGCGATCGTTATGGGAGACAAGAGCCCGCAAAATCAAATGACACCGAGGGCTTCACGATGAAGAATGCAAACATTGGCCTTTCCGACGAGCAGCGCACCCCGGTTGTGAAGATCCTCAATATGCTCCTCTCGGACGAGTATGTTCTTTATACCAAAACCAGGAACTATCACTGGAACGTACTGGGACCGCAGTTCAACGATCTACACAAGTTTTTTGAGGAGCAATACACCGAGCTGAATGTCGTGGTCGATGATGTCGCCGAACGCGCGCGGGCTCTCGGCGGGTGGGCATTTGGCACGCTGCAGGAATTCGTACAGCACGCCAGGCTCAAGGAAGTTCCGGGCCAGTATCCCAATGCCCGAGATATGATTGCTAACCTTTTGGCCGACCACGAGACACTCGTGCGCCAGCTGCGCGCCGATCTGGAAACCGCTGAGAAGCATCACGATATGGGCACCAACGATTTTCTGACCGGATTGATGGAAAAGCATGAAAAGATGGCTTGGATGCTGAGGTCCTTTCTGCAAGCCGAGTCGGTTTAGGCGAGAAAGGCTCGATCGTGATCGCGGCAAAGCGCGGGAAGAGCCACGCCGAATAGAGCCGGCGCAGAGAGTTTTAAGCTCATTCACGAGCTTCCTGGGCACGGATGGAAAAGAGGTAGATTCCCGCCGCTCGTAGAGACTCCATTCCTCGGCATCAACGCGAGTGAAGATTATTCATTCGATCTGTGGATGTAATATCCGCGAGTGTGAATACAGCTGCTTGTGTGCTTGTTACGTTCACCGTTGTACGCGGCCCCATAGCAGGCGCAAGTAAAACCCTGAGATACAATCGCCATTAACGTTCTCACTTTTTTGCATCTGACGCGGTTGGCGTGTGTTGGGCGATGAAAGCAGCGGCGCTAACCACATGCCGTTCGGCCAGAAGCTCCGCTAAATCCGCATCGCCCGCGATCACGGCTTGCAGGATCGCCGCATGTTCATCCCAGGTTTTGCGCGCTTGCTCCCGGTTGAGGCGCGGAAACAGCATGTCGGTGCGGTCGCGCAGCGAGCGCATCAGATCGCCCAAAATGCTGTTTCTGCCCGCCCTGGCGAGAAGGTCATGAAACTCGGCATTCAGGGAATTTAGCTGATCCAATTTGCCTGCAGTCGCGGCGTTGCCCTTCGTCAGCACATCCTGGATCGCTTCCAGCAGGTCCGGTTCGCGCCGGCGTGCCGCGAGCCGCGCGTTCAGGCCTTCGAGCGCCGCGCGAACTTCGACCATTTCGCGCGCGACGTCACTAGATAGACTCGCCACCGCCGCCCCCCGACGCGGCAGAACTTCGACCAGTCCTTCAGTTGCGAGCGCGCGCAACGCCTCGCGCACAGGGATGCGCGAAACCTGAAAATCCCGTGCTAACCGGTCTTCTACCAGCCGCGCCCCCGGCTCATAGCGACCATCCAGGATTGCGCGGCGAATTTCATCGGCAACGAGATGCGCGAGCGGTGAATGCATTACTCCGGGCGGCGCTCCGTTTTGCGGTTGCGCTGTGGAATTGGGTTGTTTGGGACCTTTTACGACACGTTTGGACATGCGGACATTGTATACAGAAATATCGCGCGGGTCACCAATCCCGCAGAGTTCCCGTGAGGTAAAAGCCGCAAGAGCAGCATGAACGAAGCCGGCAGCCGCGGAACCGGTGCGCGCGCTAAACTCCGGCTTTGTCCGAAAATCGGACGCAGGCTTATGCTTTTCCCAGCGATCTCATGAAGGCCGTGATGCCGGCTTCGCCCACGGCGATATCCTGTTCGCCGTTGCCGCCGGAGACGCCGATTGCGCCCACCACTTGACCGTCAACAACGATGGGCAGACCGCCGACAAAAACCGTGAAACGACCGTCATGCTGAGTGAATATGCCAAACGCTTCTTCACCAGGGAGCGCATTTTTATACATGTGTGTCGGTTTACGGTGGCAGGCTGCGGTGAAGGCTTTGTTGATCGCGATCTGAACGCTGCTCACCTTGCCATCCTTGAGCCGGCGCAACGCGATGGGATAGCCCGCGTTATCCGACACACACAACACTTCCGGCACGCCGAGCTCCTCTGACTTCTTCTGCGCGGCATCGAGAATCAAGTGCGCTTCTGCGAGCGTCAGGGTCTGGTACGAAATCATTGTGGCTTCGCTCCGGCTTAAGGTTCCGCGTTCAAAGTTCCGGGTTGAAGGTTTGCCTTTTTGTCGCGTTACGTCAGGAACTTTCGATACAGTCCGTCGAGGTAGAGCCGGCGCATCACGGTCGCCTCTCTGACGATTTGTAGACAGCTCGCCTGAAGTTCTGGCGTGGTAGCGAATTTCTCCACGATTTCAAAACCGCGGTCACCGTGCTCCTGGTCCGCCACGATGTGCAGCCGGAAAAACACGACCTCGTCTTCGGTGAAACCATACTTCTCGAGCAGCGGAGGCGTGGTCTTGGCGTAGATGGCCGGCACCTGCGATTCAAGCCCCGCAAGCAAACCAGCTAGCGCTTCGACAAACGGGCGGCGCGACTGCCGGAAGCACCAGCTCTGTAGGCCCAGAGTTTCGGGAAGCAGATCGCCATTCACCTGCGCGTTTATCACTTCCTCGCGCTTCATCCCGCAATGCTCGGCAAAGTCCAGCAGCAATTCGCTGTGGCGGACAGCGGCAAATTCGCCGCTTCCAACGAAACCTTCCTCTTCGGTCATGTTTTCCAGCAGGAAGTGTTGCACCTCCCAATCGGGACAGTTGCCGTAGACGGTCGCAAGCCAATGCGAAAAGGGCATCACATAATGATAATGCTGCTTGACCCATTCGCCTAAGAGCCGCCGATTCAGCTTTCCCGAGACCCAGGCTTCGCTCCACGGATGGACCGCCGAGTGACGCTGGTTGATTGCTTCTTCCAATCCTGCACGAAAGACACTCTTAGACATAGCGCCTCCTTTGTTGGCAGTTTAGAGAGACTGCGTTAGCCAAACTGTATACTATATACATAAAATGACTGTCAATACGCTACGAAGGCGGCCATAAAATCGTCTTGACAAGGGCCATACTGTATATAGTATACGTCACTCAGTGAAAACTCTGGTCAGGCGAAACGCAGGAGGTCCACATGATCACTCGATTCCGGCTGTTGATTTCTTTTCTCGTAGTGGTGTGTCTGTCGGCGACCGTGACGCGTTCCGCGCAGGCGCAGGAAATCACGATTGCGCTCGGCTCCGAACCTACGACGCTCGATCCCCAGGTACGGCAGGATGGCGGAGAGCGGGCCGTGAACGACAATATCTACGAGACCCTGATCGCGCGCACCGTTAAGGGCGAGCTTGTGCCGGGTCTGGCGGCGGCGATGCCCACGCAAGTCAATGCGACGACGTGGCGTTTCAAGTTGCGGCCGAACGTCAAGTTCCATAATGGCGAGCCGTTCAATGCAGAGAGCGTTGTCGCAACCATCAGCCGCATGCTCGATCCGGCGTTGAAATCGGAGAACCTCTCCTATTTCAACACGCTCGTGAAAGCGGAGAAGGTGGATGATCTGACGGTTGATGTCTACCTGAAGAGCCCCGATTCAGTGTTTCTATCGCGCATGTACTGGATGAAAATCATTCCCGCCAAATATTCGGCCGACGGGAGCTTTGCATCGAAGCCTGTCGGAACCGGCCCTTATAAACTGGTCGAGTGGTCGCGCGGCGAGCGTGTGGTCCTCTCCGTGAATCCCGATTACTGGGGAGGCAGGCCGCAGATTCAAAAGGTCACTTTTAAATTTGTCCAGGAGCCCGGCACCCGGCTTTCGGGTCTTATGGCGAAGGAATTCGACCTGATCACGAATCTCTCGCCGGAGTTCGTGAAGCGAGTCCCAAAAGTCGCCAAGGTCGAAGGGCTCGAGCATCCGGTAATCGTGCTGAACGCAATGAGCGGCCTCACCGGAGACGTGCGCGTGCGGCAGGCGCTCAATTATGCGGTGGATAAAAAAGCGCTGGCGGAAAAACTCTTCGGAGGACACGCCCGCGTGGATGACGGCCAGGTGTTGAGCCCCACCTGGTTCGGCTACGATCCGAACCTTAAGGCCTATCCGCACGATCTGGTCAAGGCGAAGCAGCTTCTGAAAGAAGCTGGGGTCGCGCCCGGAACTTCGATCGAGCTGATCGGCACGTCGGGTCGCTGGCTCAAGGACAAGGAAACAACCGAGGCGGTGGCCGCCTACTGGACCGAAGCCGGACTCAATGTCGACGTAAAAATTTTCGAGTTCGACAATTATCTGAAGCGCCTCTTCGACCGCCAGACCCGCCCTATGGCGATTTACGTGAGCCACGCCAATCCTCTGCTGCACGCCGATCGGACTCTCTCCGACTACTACTTGAAGACCGGCCGCGGTTCGTCAAATGCCGATGATATGTTGGCGGAGCTGGTGAATAAGGCGCGCGGCGAAACGGATTCCGGCAAGCAGCTCGGGTTATATCATCAGGCGGTGAAGCGCGGTTATGACAACGCGCTGTTTTCTTACCTGGTGGGAATCGAGTTGCTTTACGGCGTCAACAACCGTTTGGACTGGGTTCCAGGTGTAGACACGCGGCTCCTCATCAAGGATATGAAGCTCAAGTAGCCGGGATTCGGGAGCTCATCCATGGGTGCTTTCATTATACGTCGTTTGCTGCACGGGATCGTGATTGTCATGGGTGTAACCATTGTGGTTTTCGTTGCGACGCGGATGGTCGGCGATCCGGTGCGAATGATGCTTCCCATCGACGCCAGCGAAGAACAAGCCAGTACGCTCCGCCGCCAGCTGGGTCTCGACAAACCGATCCCGGCGCAATTCGTTGACTTCGTCGGCAGTTTGACTAAGGGAAATTTCGGCGAATCGCTATGGCAGCGGCGGCCGGCGGGAGAAATTGTGCGCGAACGGACGCCCAATACATTAAAGCTCGTGTTTCTCTCGATGGTTGTCGCGGTATTTCTTGCGATTCCGCTTGGCGCGCTGGCGGCGCTCAAGCCGGGGCGAGGCTCCGATCATGTGACGGTGGTTCTGAGCCTGATAGGCTTATCGGTCCCGCAGTTCTGGTTGGGGTTGGTCCTGATTGTGGTCTTCTCCGTAGAACTGGGTTGGCTCCCCACCTCAGGAAGCGACACGCCTTGGCATCTGATCCTCCCCGCGCTGACGCTCGCGCTGCCGACAGTAGGACGGCTCGCCATGATCGTGCGCTCGTCCATGGTGGACGAGCTAAACCAACCTTACACAAAAACTGCCGTCGCCAAAGGCATGCCGCTTCGCCGCGTTGTCGGCGTGCATGCATTGCGCAATGCAGCCATTCCCGCGACCACGATGGTCGGTTGGGAATTGATTCGCGCCCTCGCGGGTTATTCGGTCGTGGTCGAGGTGGTGTTCGCATGGCCTGGTTTAGGCCAGCTTGCAATGCAGGCGATCCAACGCCATGACGTGGTGTTGCTGCAAGCGGTGGTATTCACAATCGCTATCATGGTGGTGCTGGTCAATTTGACCATGGATCTACTGTATAAATGGATCGATCCGAGGATTAGCTTTGCGTAACGCCGCGAAACGGCCGTTCAAGGTTCAAAGTTCCAGGTTCAAGGTTTTGCTCGGTTGCAGGTTAACAGCCAGCGAGTGTGCGTAAAACCCGAAACTGACTTCTAATCTTGAACTTTGAACGGCGCGGAGCGCCGACATGAGCCGAGTCGAATCACTGATCAGATTTTTTAGAAACCACAGCGTCACGGCCGGTGAACTGCCGGCTGTCATCGCGAGCGAACGGCGGCTTACGGGGCGTCCTTATGAGCTGTTCAGCGCGATGCGCAGCGCGGCGCGTGAGCTGTGGTTTGACAAAATGGGATTGTGCGGAGTGCTGTTTATTTTGGCGCTCGGCGGCATGGCAATCCTGGCCCCGTGGATTTCGCCCTACGATCCGGCAGCACAATCGCTCAACGACAGATTGTCTCCGCCGTTCTGGCTCGAAGGCGGCAGCCCGGCTTATTGGTTGGGTACCGACCACCTCGGACGCGATGTGCTCTCGCGCACGATCTTCGGTTCGCGTGTATCGCTGCTGGTGGGCTTGGCCGTATTGGCCGTGGCCGGCAGCATCGGCACTTTGTTGGGTTTGATCGCGGGATATTTGGGCGGGCGCACCGAATCGCTGATCATGCGCTGGGTCGACATTCAGGTTGCATTCCCGGCGCTGCTTCTCGCGCTTATCATCCTCGCGGTGGTACGGCCGAGTCCGCTCACTCTGATTATCGTCCTCTCGTTGAATGGCTGGATGGTGTATACGCGCCTGGTCCGCGGCATTGTGTTGTCGGTGAAGGAATCGCCGTACGTCGAGGCGGCGCGGATCATCGGCTGTCGTACCCGGCGCATTATCTCGCGCCATATCCTGCCCAACCTGACTGCCCCGCTCCTCACGCTCGCCGTGCTCGAGTTTGCGCGCATCGTATTGGCTGAGGCGGCACTTTCGTTTCTTGGGCTCGGCATTCAGCCTCCCGCGACCTCGTGGGGCCTCGATGTGGCGAACGGCAAAAACTACATCTTCAATGCCTGGTGGCTTGTGACCGTGCCCGGTGCGGCGATTGCGCTCACTGTGCTTGGGATGAATTTACTTGCAAGCTGGCTTCGCGTGGCGGCGGATCCGCGCGAGCGCGAAAAGCGCTTCGCCCAGGCCGCGCAGCAAACCGGGGGCACGGTGTGAAACCGCAGACCGATCTCACGGCTTCGGAAACACTCCTGCAGGTGGAGGGCTTGCGGGTGCATTTCTTCACCCCCCGCGGCGTAGTCGAGGCGGTTCGCGGCGTATCGCTTCACATCAATCGCGGCGAGACTCTGGGTCTCGTGGGCGAATCGGGATCGGGGAAGAGCGTCACATCGCAAGTGCTGATGGGGCTCATTCAATTGCCCGGCAAAATCGTCGCAGGTGAAGTGAAGTGGAAAGGGCGTTCTCTCTTAGGCATTGACAGCGCCGATTACGTAAGCCGGGTGCGCGGCAAAGAAATAGCCATGGTGTTTCAAGATCCCATGACCTCGCTCAATCCGGTATTCAGCGTCGGCATGCAAATCGGCGAGGTGCTGCGCTATCACTCTGGACTTAACAGGGCGCAGGCCGCAGACCGGGCGGCCGAGCTCCTGGATCTCGTCGGCATCGCGTCGCCGCGCGCGCGTCTGCGTCAATACCCTCACGAGTTGTCCGGCGGCATGCGCCAGCGGGTCATGATTGCGATGGCTCTCGCCTGCGGGCCAGAACTGCTGATCGCCGATGAGCCGACCACCGCGCTCGATGTTACCATTCAGGCGCAAGTGCTGGAGCTCATCGCGAAGCTGCAGCAAGATTTCAATCTGGCGGTCCTGCTGATTACGCACGATCTCGGCGTCGTGGCGGAACTGTGTCACCGGGTCGCCGTGATGTATGCGGGGCGAATTCTGGAAACCGGCAGCGCGGCAGCTCTCTTCCACGATCCCGCGCATCCTTACACGATGGGGCTACTTCGCTCTACGCCGCGGCTCGATCAGTTGCGCCCGCGCCTGGTCGCCATCGATGGCGCCCCGCCCGACATGGCGCAAGCGCCGACTGGTTGCGCCTTCCACCCTCGTTGTCCGCTCGCAACTGATGCCTGTCTTACCGACGCTCCGCCGCTGGCGCCGCGCGAACGCGGACGCGAAGTCGCTTGCTGGCGGCCCTTCGCTCCCGCGTGGGAACAGCGGCGGGAAACCGAGAAAGCGCATGCGAGCTGACTCGCTTCCGGTTGAACCCGTGATTCGTGTTAGCGGGCTGTCAGTGCGCTACCCGATTGGCGGCGGCGGCTTTTGGGGCGGCAAGCAACGCTTCGTAAGCGCCGTGGACAACCTGTCGTTCAGCATCAATTCCGGCGAGACGCTGGGGGTGGTCGGCGAATCGGGCTCGGGGAAAACAACCACCGGACGCGCGGTGCTGCGCCGCGTCGAGCCGGCTGCGGGCTCGATTTACTTCAAGGGCCAAGACATCACACATGCGAGCGGCGAACCGCTCCGGCGGCTCAGGCGCCATATGCAAATGGTTTTTCAGGACCCGTACGCAAGCCTCAATCCGCGCATGCGAATTTTGGATATTGTGGCTGAGCCGCTGTTGGTACACGGCGTGGTCCGGAAGCTGAGCGACGCTGAGGAGCGCGTCGCGAGGCTACTCTCGCTGGTCGGCCTGCCCGCAGATGCACGAAAGCGTTATGCCGATGCGTTCAGCGGAGGACAGCGCCAGCGCATCGGCATCGCGCGCGCCCTCGCGCTGGAGCCGGATTTGATTGTCGCCGATGAGCCGATTTCGGCGCTCGATGTCTCGATTCGAGCGCAAGTTGTCAACTTGATGCAGGACCTGCAAAAGGAGCTTCGCGTTGCGTATCTGTTCATCGCGCACGATCTCTCGGTTGTTCGGCATATCGCGCATCGCGTCGCAATTATGTATCTGGGCAAGGTTGTCGAGCTGGGCGAGCGCAATTCCATCTACGAGCGGCCGAAGCATCCCTATACCGAGGCTCTTCTTTCCGCAGTGCCGATTCCGGATCCCGAGTTGCAGCGCGCGCGGCGACGCATTGTTCTCAAGGGCGAGATTCCCGACCCATCAAATCCACCCAAGGGATGCCGTTTTCAAACCCGCTGCCCGCACGCCGTCGAGCAATGCCGGGTCGCCGAGCCGCCGCTTGAGGAGAAGGAGCCAAACCACTGGGCCGCATGCTGGGCACGATAATCCGCCGAAGACAATACAGATATCATCACGAAGCGCGCGAAGGACATGAACAAAGAGATCTCGCGCAAAGAACGCAAAGGCCGCAAAGGGAAAAACAGTGATCGGAAACTTTGGCGTCCTTGGCGATTCCTCGCGCGAGATAAAATCTTTTTTCGGCCTGTGCAATCTCCGCGGCTCCTCGGTTAATTGGGGAATTCTCTTGAACACAGAACCAATTCCCGCCCAATGGTATTTTGAAGGTGAGTTCTTTCAGCACGAAAAACGCACGGTGTTTGCGACTGAATGGCAGATGCTCGCGCGAACGGGCACGTTCGCTCAACCCGGCGATTTCGTCGTCGAGAGCATTGGCGGCTGGCCGGTGTTCGCCATCGCCGGAGAGGACGGCTGCATCCGGGCGTTTCGCAATGTCTGCCGTCATCGGGGAATGCAAGTCCTGGAAAAGCCCCGGGGACGCTGCGATACGCTGCGTTGCCGATATCACGGATGGACTTACGATTTTTCCGGGCGGATGATTTCCACACCCCCAATCGTGGCTCCCGCCGATCCGCGCTCTCCCGACAATCACCTGTTCCAGATCGCATCCGCCGATTGGCGCGGTCTGCTGTTCATCAACATCGACCGCGAGGCGCCACCCCTTCAGCCGATCGCGAACCTGCCTGATGATTTTCCGCTTGACGGCGAGCGATTTCACAGCGAGTTCACCACCGAGATCAACTGCAACTGGAAGACTTACATCGAACATTGCCTGGCCAGCCGTCAGTTCATGGGAGCCGGCGGAGGAGAATGGGTCTGGCAGCCGCCGACGTTGATGCTCCGGCTCGGTCCGTCGATGGTGAACGTGCAACAGATTGTGCCCCGCACCTTTGTGCGTACTCGCGTCGTCGAGCATCTGTTCTTTTCGGCTTTGCTTGATCCCGCACAAACCGCAGCCGCCGTCGAACAAGTGAAGCAGCGTTCCGCCGCCGATAAACCGGCGGTGGAACTAATCCAGACGCAACGCGACTCAGGCGACCTTGCGCTGATCGACGAATCACGCCTAGCGGCATTCCACGAATTCGTGCGCAAAGCGCATACGCGTTCTCCTGTTACCGATTTACTGGCGCTGGAAAAAGCGACCGAGTGATCAGAATAAATTCAACCTTTCCACTCCACAGTCGCGCACTCGCACTTGCATTGCGCTCGATCCAAATCTGCTCTAACGCTTCATTGCACGCGGCTCGTTGATACATTTCGCTCGTCATTGGGCAACAATATACAGGAGGCGGCAATATGTGCTTGATCCGCCGGTTTATAGTTATAGGCTGAAGAAGAAGCAAGCGGACGTATGAAACCATCCTGAAGGTTCAATGGCGGTCTATCTGAAGGATCATTAACGCAGCCGGAAACCGGCGCGGGGGAGCGTGATCCAATGAATACGAAACCTTCCGAACAACGCGAGCGCGAGTCGTTTTTTACTCAGGTCAAGGGCGAGATCGAGGGACTGTATAGTTTCGTGCGCGACCGAGTCGCGTATCTTGAATCGACAGGTGATTTACGTCCCGGCGATGTGACTCCCGAGGATCTCGCCGATAGCGTGCTGCTCCGCGCCTACGGTGAGTTTGCCGGCGGGAATGCTAGTCAAGGCGCCCAAGAGCCGCGCGAACGGCCGATGGCTGCGTCGCTGAAGCAGCTTGCGACAAAAGAGCTAGAGTCAATTGTCCAACGATTACGAGCCGCGCGCGGCCGGGCCATTTATCTGCAGGAAGATATCCCCGAGACGCCTCCGGCCGAAGAGGTCTCGACGTTGGGGGAAGAGGTCCTCGACTTTTATCAACCCGACGAAGATCTAAAAGTCGAGGACATTTTTCCGGACCTCGATATGGCCACGCCGGAGGAACTCGTTGCCGCCAAGCAGGAATTGCTACGCTGCGTGAACACGGCGCTGGCCGGAATGCCGAAACAATGGCGCCGCGCGTTACGCTTGCGCCATGGCGGAGGGCTCACGAGCGCGGAGCTTGGGGAGCTACTTAACACGGCGGAGCCGGAAATCGAGCGTATTTTGGAATATGCCCGAGCGCATCTGCGCCAGAAGCTGGTGGAAGCAGGGTGCAGATTTATCAGCAAAGAAGCCTAGACGCAGCCGGACTCCTGATCCGGCGGTAATCCCGGTAGACCGATCGATTTGGAAAGGAGAACCTTATGTCCATTGGATGGAAGAATGATGTCGATGGTGCGCTTGCGGAAGCGCAACGCAACAAGCGCGCGGTATTGATAGATTTCAATGCAGCTCCGATGTGAGGGGCTTGCGCTCGGCTGGATGCCGAGGTGTACCCCGACACGCGCGTCGAGAAATTCATCAACGACAACTACGTCCCGGTCAAAATTCACATCAAAGAACAGCCAAAAACCTTCGAGCGCTTCGGCGCTCAGTGGACGCCAACGATCCAGGTACTGGATGCCGACGGCACCAAGCGGCATCAGTTCGAAGGTTTTCTGCCGCCGGATGATTTTCTTTCACAGCTCAAGCTCGGGCTCGCTCACTCGGCCTTTGCGCGGCAGCAGTGGAAAGAGGCGGAAAGCTGCTACGACGATATCGTGAAAACGTTGCCGGCCTCGGACGCGGCTCCTGAAGCGCTGTACTGGCTCGGTGTCTCGCGTTACAAGAGCAGCGGCGATCCAACCGCGCTGCAGCAGACGGCAGAAGCTTTTAAGACCCAGTACCGCGACAGCACCTGGGCCAAGAAAGCTTCCGTCTGGGCAAAGTGAGATTTATCAGAAGCGGACGTAACGAACTATGCCATTCAAACGAATTCTAATTGCAGTCGACTTCTCTTCCGATTCCGTGGAAGCATTCCGTATTGCGTTGGACATGAGCCCGGCTCCTTCGGCATCGCTCCATCTGCTTCACGTCATCGAAGCGCGTCCGGCGGTCACGGTAGAAGTCGCCAGCGAAATCGTCCAAGAGGCAAATGCGGCCATGGATCGGCTCATCGGATCATGCGGATCTGTGCCCGACTCAGCGGATTTGACCACGGAAATCGCCAGCGGCGAAGCGTCCGCTGAAATCCTGAACCGCGCCCGAGACTGGGGCGCTGACCTGATTGTCTTGGGAGCTAAAGGAGCGGCGTCGCTCGAATCGATCATTCTCGGCGGCACGGCCGAGCACGTGATGCAGGGGGCTCCCTGTTCGGTCTTGGTGGTGCGGCGCCGGAGCTCTTAGGGACGCGTTCCTGCTCGAAGATTTCCGCGGTGAGCGCCATGCAACTCGACCCAAGTAGGGTTCATTCGGAAACCTCCCGTTCCGATAGATTGCTGCGCCGCATCTTGGGAGGGATGTCCATTTTCACGATGCTCATGACCATCCCGCAGGTCCTGAGTATATGGGTCAGCCATCAAGCGGCCGGGGTTTCTATCTTCACGTGGAGCGCGTATCTGGTTTCCGCGATCCTCTGGCTATGGTTCGGCATACACAAAAAGGAGAAGAACATCTATTTGCCATGCATCGGCTGGATCGCGCTGGATAGCGCTGTGATTGTGGGAGTACTCATCTATGGATGACTTCCTTGCCAATCGACTTTTCCGATGTACACCCACATCGCGCTGGGCTACAAAAAGTGATCCGACGCATATATGGTTGCCGGCCCATCATTCTAAGAGGTTTGGAAGCGGCGTCAGGAATCAGGCGTGAACTGCGGCCCAGGAGACTGTGTCGCAATATCATCCTGAGGCCCTTCGATGTTACTCAGGATAAACTCCTCCGAAGGATCTGCTGATTTGCAACTATATAAAAGCAGATTCTTCGCGTTCCGCTTAGAATGACAATCATGCAAGTTCTCTCATTGCGACACAGTCTGCGGGGCGGGAGAAACGAGCGGATGGAACGGCCATGAAACACGATCTGGATTCAGCTGATAGCCTATCAGTAGTCGACGGCGCAATCGCATAGGAGCGAGGTCAATCATGAGAGCAGTAAGGTTTGTTGGCGCCGGCCGTCCTGCTCAGATCGCTGATGTTGCCAAGCCGGCGCCTGGACCGGGCGAGGTCCTGATAAAAATCGGCGGCGCGGGCGTGTGCCATTCGGACTTGCACGTGATGGAGGAGGGGCTGGGTTTCACTGGCACGTTCACCCTTGGCCATGAAAATGCCGGCTGGGTAGCGCAAGTCGGAGCAGGCCTCACAGGTTTCAAGGAAGGTGACGCCGTGGCCGTATACGGCCCGTGGGGTTGCGGTCACTGCCATGCCTGCCAGCTCTCGATGGAAAATTATTGCGAGAACTGGGCGGCGCTTGGGGCTTTCGGAGGCGGTCTCGGTCTCGACGGCGGGATGGCCGAATATATGCTCGTTCCATTCGCCCGGCTGTTGGTTCCTCTCGGCGATTTGAGCCCGGCGAAAGCTGCTCCGCTCAGCGACGCGGCGCTCACTCCGTATCATGCTATCAAGCGCGCTCTACCACAGCTCAACGCCGAAAGCATCGTCGTCGTGATGGGCGTCGGGGGACTCGGACATATGGCGATTCAGCTCTTGCGCGCGCTCGCGCCCGTGCGCATCGTTGCGGCGGACGTGGACGAGAAGAAACTGGAACAGGCGAAGGCGCTCGGCGCGGACGAAACGGTCAACAATCGCAATTCCGACGAAGCCGAAGAGCGAATACGGACAATCACAGGGCCGCGCGGCGCAGGGTTAGTGCTCGACTGCGTGGGCGTGCAGCCGACCATCGACCTTGGCGCCAGGCTTCTGGGGCGCAACTGCGTCTGGATGATCGTCGGCTTGGGCGGCGGCCACCACGACTTCCACCATGGCAGCACGCCTTACGGTTGCTCGGTGAGCATTCCGTACTGGGGCTCGCGTGTCGAATTGATGGAGGTAATTGCGATGGCGCGCGGTGGGCGGATCCACGCGGAGATCACAGAATTCCCGCTGGAGCAGGCCGTTGAAGTCTATGACAAACTCAAGGCCGGGCAAATCAAAGGACGCGCTGTGCTGGTGCCGAACGGCTGTTAGCCTGGCTCATACCGTGGCAATTAACCCGCGCTTGCACTCCTCCGCGAGGAAAGAGGGAATTTTTCCTCGTTTCATCCGAGATCAAGCTTGTAAGGCTCGGCCCGAAACAGACGCCTCATAGCGACTTATGGTCTTCAGAGTGCGAAATGCCGACAACCTTGTCGAGGCCGATGACAAAAGCCAAGCCTCTGCCTGGCTCATTCAATTCAACATCGCGGTCGATCCCCTCGAGAATCGCGTCAACTCGCTCCGAATCAGTGACGGTGAGCACGATTTCTTTTTCCGGCTCGATCGGAATTCCGAGAATCTTTTCCTGTTCATGA
>Ga0075425_100003555_pt1 | contig 15852 bp, 13 predicted proteins | sample SoiMethybrSBSTD4_FD_75300 | JGI IMG/M metagenome (GOLD analysis project Ga0075425, IMG submission 75300) | Bulk soil microbial communities from a Populus tree surrounding site in Tennessee, USA - Soil MetaG P. TD hybrid SBSTD4 | ecosystem: Environmental > Terrestrial > Soil > Tree plantation... | reverse complement strand
GTCGCTCCACGTTCGCGGCTTACTTGTTTCGTTGCTGATCGCGGTTACTCTGGCCACTGGAGTTTCCGCGCGACAGCCGATTCAAACGGCCGCCAGTCAGACCTCCGACACAATATCCGCGACTGAATTCTCGAGACTCGTTCGCGACTTATCGGAGCCCGGAGGCTACTTCCGATCGGACAATTTCACATCGAACGAAACTTCTTATCTGCACATCGTGGAAAAGCTCAAAGAGCGGGGCACCTCCGGCGGAGCTTACATTGGGGTCGGGCCGGAACAGAACTTTACTTACATCGCAAAAGTCCGGCCGCGAATCGCTTTCATCATCGACATCCGGCGACAGGCCGTGATTCAACATCTGATGTTCAAGGCAATCTTTCAACTCGCGCCGACTCGGATGCAGTACCTCTCATTGCTGCTCAGCCGGCCGTTGCCAAAGGACAAGGCACCGTCCGCCGACACACCGGTAAACGAGATGGTGAATTATTTCAGTCAGACTCCCGTCGACGAAAAATCCTATGCGTCGAACCTCGCGGCGATCCGCAAGACTATAAAAGACGACTTTCAGGTACAGTTGACCGAAACTGATCAGAGTAGCCTCGAATACGTTTACAAGAACTTTCATGACGACGGCCTGGAAATCGCTTATCGGATGGAAGGGACACGAGGCGGTTGGTTTCCGAGTTTGAAAGAATTGATCGTACAACCGGATCAGAACGGCAGGCTCGGAAATTTCCTGGCGGTCAAAGAAGACTACGAGTTTGTACGCGACTTGCAGCGCAAAAACCTGATTATCCCGGTAGTCGGAGACTTCGCTGGTAAGAAAGCCCTCGCCGCAATCGGGGATTACTTGCGAAAGGGAGGGTTCACGGTCACGGCTTTCTACACTTCGAACGTCGAGCAATATCTGTTTCAAAACGGGGTGTTCAGCGGCTTCGCGGAGAACGTGCGCAAACTGCCGATGAACGAAAAAAGTGTCTTCATCAGAGCCGTGCCCAATACTAGATTCACTCATCCCGCACAGTTGCCGGGTCACCGAACGACGACCCTGCTGCAGCAGCTCACCGTTTTTGTAAAAGATTTTGACGAGGGAAAGTATCAGACGTATACGGATCTGGTAATGACGCATTACATTGCCGCGGACCCGGCGAAAGATACTCCAAATCGTTGATGATTTGTTTGAACGCGATGTTGCGGGTTGGAATGAACAAACCCCGGCCCCTTCTCGGGCCGGGGTTTTTGCTAGCTTCCTTACTCAGGCTTAATGACCAAATTGTTGATCACGGTCTGAATGCCTTTCACTCGTTTCGCGATCGAGTCCGCGCGACTCTTCAACTCTTCAGTGGGAACGTGTCCTGTTAGCACAGCCGTACCACTAGCCACCTTCACGTCAATTGGATAAAGACGCAGATCCTGATCGTCGAGGATCCTGGTAGTCACATCCAGCTCTAGCTCAGAATTGGTTGGAGTGGCCGGAGTCGGTGGAGGCTGCCCGGCGACCGGCGGCACTGCACCGCTTTGTGGTTGCGGCAACACAACAATTGGCGGCTGCTGAGGCTGTTGGTTCTGTTGGTTTTCTTGTTGCGCCGCCGCGATTTGTGCACGTTCTTGCGCCAGTTGTTCATCGCTCTTCTGCTGTTGATTATTCATTATCAGGATCGTGAATAGCACCGCAGTCGCTACTGCAGCGAGCACAAGCGCAGCGATAGCACCTCCTGACATACCTTGCGAGTCGTGTACTACTGATTGGTATCGAGTCTCTTCAATTGGCCGAGCGCGTTTGATTGGCTGATCCTCGATTCTTATTTGGCGTTCAGTATGTTCGGTCATCTCTGTCCTCCAAGTTGAGACCGAATCGACGCGCGGGTTGATTGCACGGGACTCAGTCACCAGTTCTCGACCACCGTATCGAAACCGTCCGATCCAGGCGGCCCGCTTGAAAAGTCATTGGTAGGTGGGGCAACCGATGTGCCGCTCAATCAGCATCTTCTAAATGATGAGCAAAATAAAGGATCTCGATACTTATGCCGTCCGTTAATCAGTGCGACTCGGTTAAGTGATTGGCGAGACTGGAGATTCGATTCGAATTGGTACAGCGAATGCACCATGAGATCTGTGCGGTTTCTTACAGTGGCTCGGATTTCAGGGAGTTGATCGGATGCGACCTGGCGTTAAAAAGAGAATCAAGATACTTACGTTGTTTTGGATCTGTGTCGTGATCGCCGCAGCGATCGCCCTGAGGATCACCTCACAGTCTCGCGCAAATCCGACCTCGGTTAATGTTGAATCTCGTGCGGAGAAACCAACACCGCCGAGCGCCGCTCGACCGACCACGACACCGGTTACACCTTCGCCGCCGCCTGATCCCGTTGCGCCCGAACCAACTTCCAGCGTAACCGATGCGGATATCGACTTCATCGCAAGCCGGAAGCTGCTCATACCAGTCGTCGGAGTCACCGCGAGCCAGCTGCAGGATACATTTTCACAGTCGCGATCAGAAGGCCGTCGTCACGATGCAATCGATATCATTGCGCCTCAAGGGACTCAAGTACTTGCAACAACCGATGGTTCGATCCTCAAACTCTTTCGAAGCGATCGAGGAGGGATCACCCTCTACGAATTGGATCCGTCTGGAAAGTACGTCTACTACTATGCTCACCTACTGGGATATGCCGACGGAGTCACCGAAGGAAAACAGTTGCGACGAGGCGAGGTAATTGGATACGTCGGGGACACTGGCAATGCCGCGCCCGGGCAGTTCCATTTGCATTTCGCGATTCTTAAAACTCAATCACCTCGCAAGTGGAGCGGAGGCGATCCGATAAATCCATTCCCGCTGCTGACCCGAAATTGATTCAAGACCTATCACAAACGTTCTTGATCACGACAGCGGCCGACCGTGCTTAGATAGGTTCGCTATCAGACTCTGTTGCGGACAAATAAAAAGTGATACAGCGCGAGGAGTATCAACGCGCCGACTATCGACATAATCCAACCCGCAGGCTGTCCCGGTCTATACAGCTCTTTTATTTGGCCAAGACGCCCACCGAGAAACATTCCGGCGATTCCCAGAAGGATTGTGATGATGCACCCTCCAGGGTCGCGACCGGGCATAAGGAGTTTTGCAATAACACCAATGATCAAACCGGAAACGATCATTGCAATGATGTTCATAGTGTTTTCCTTTCGAGCCTTCGGCTTGTAGAGACAGCGCCTGCGTAGCTTATCGTCGTCTTCCAGGCGCCTTTCTTACGGCTTTCTTCGCGGCGACTCCCGTGTCCAGGTCCACAGGGGCAGGATAGCCTTTGCCGGCGAGGACAGGCATTTGAATGACTGCCATCTTTTCACCTCGAATTGTACGCGTCACCTTGCCGTTTGACCGATCGGTTTTCTGCTCGCCGCGCCTGGACTTCTGCTGCGATGTTTGACCGTTGCTGTTGGATGACCCGATTGCGGGCTTCCCGGTGGCGTCGCGAGCCATTTGATCGAGCGCGTTCATCAAGTCTTCGTGCTCGCTTTCGCTCAGCTGCGATAGCGATACTCCATACGATTGCAGTACGTTGCGCAGATTGTCCTCGTTATTGGTTCCTCGATCGTAGACATCACGATAGATGTGCAGCTGACCATCCTCGACGACGATCGTATCGTAGCGCAACTCTACCGGTATCGGGTTGCTCAGCTTCACTGATTTTGTTTCGGTCTTGTCCTTTAGATATTCGGCGATCTTAGTATCTGTAAGATCGGTTCCACTCAATCGCGCGAGGTATCTTGCGAAGTCCTCGACCTGTGGCGTAGTCAACCCGACGCATCCGTGAGAAGCGAACCCTCCGAGTTTCGCGGGCGCCTTTCCACCGTGAATCAACGAAGGCAAGCCGATTGGAATCTTGATGGGTCCGAGCGGGTTCAGTTTGTCGCCGGCCTCAACTTTTTTGCCTATTTTTACCTTGCTGCCTGGTGTTTCAACCCAGGGCTCGTCGGGCGGCGTCCAGCTCGGATTGAAGATGATGGTTTCCGCTTTTCGAACACCGGTCGGCAACGGGAATTCAGGATAGCCGATTCCGACTTTGTAGGACTTGATCAGTTTCCCGTCTTCAAACAAATCCATTCTAAACGCAGGAATGTTTACGACTACGCGATTGTCAACAGGAATGCTCGAAGAAGCCAAAGAAGGAGAGGTCGCTGTCCCGGTCGACGACCCGCTCCAACGTTCAATTACAAACGCCATCAACTCCTGAGTTTTCTGGTCGCCTACGACCTGCCTTACACGCTGGTACGACTCATCGCGTGCTGTAGCGGTCCGATTATGATTCGAGTCGTCGAACTGGTTCTCTCTGAGCTTGGAGGTCTCCTGACGCGCAACGGTTTTGAGCTTGTTGATCTGGTCGTCGCTCAACTGAAGCTTCGCCTTGAGATCGCGTTCAAAATCGGGTTGCGCGAAAAACGCATCCAGAACTGGGAGAGTAACCGATTCTGGTCGAGGTTTTGGCGAGGCGGGCTCAGGCTGCGGCGGTGGGTTGTTGCTCGAGTTTGCAGTGGCCGTCGCAGGCTTGTTGCCGGGCGACGGCACGGTTTCACATCCAAAGGTTGCGAGGAGAAGTAATGCGATGAATAAGAATGTTGTTTTGGGGATTCTGCACATGTCACCTATCCTGTTTCATCACGGACGATGTTTCCCGTGTGATGTTGATTCTATGCTTCACGCGCTTTGGGGTGACGTTGATTCGCAACGGGCGTATTGAAACCGTTCACCTTATGAGTAAAAGCGCTGCCCAATTGTCATTTGGCAAAAGTTGTTCCGCTGATTAAGCAGCCTCACCACAATTCCCAACTTCACAACATGTGAAAAAATCCTCTCCACCCCCAGCGGGGTGACATATTTGTAGAAGCGCGTGTCGCGGCAGCCGCACCCCAGCGGGGTGCAATATTGTTCTGCATTAAGAGAAAGCTGCAGCCTTGAAACAAATTGACCGATTGGAAAGGAGGGATATAGCACCCCCGCTGGGGTACGTATTCGCGCGAGTCCCTTTCTACAAATATGCCACCCCGCTGGGGTACGTATTCGCGCGAGTCCCTTTCTACAAATATGCCATCCCCCGCTGGGGTGGAGAGGATTTTTTCACACCCTCTGAAGTTGTGGGTATTGTTAAAATCGGAAGGGAGCCATCATCGATCGTAGGTCGAAATTAAGATACCCACAATTGAAGTTGTTGTGGGTATCTTGAAGTAGCTTGTCTAAGATTGCCCCTATCTGTTGGCTGGTTGTTCCACTTGCGGTGCGGAGCTTCTGAACCACTGCTTCGACACGTCGTTGAAGATCACAAATCCCATCAACAACATCAGCATCACCAACCCGACCTGCATCATCCTTTCCTTGACGCGCAGGCTAAGCGGCAATCCAAACAGGCCCAGAATCGATTCGAGGAAAAGCATGAAGATCAACCCGCCATCGAGCACCGGGATCGGAAGCAAGTTGAAAATGCCGAGGTTCAACGAGAGAAGTGCTGTAAGCCTGATTACCTGGAGCGAGCTCTCTTGAGCGGCCTGCCCGACTATCTGCGCTATTCCTACCGGGCCCGTCAAAGTGTCGCGCGCTGAACGCTTGCCGACAAATACCTGGGCCAGCGCCGTCTTTGTAAGCTGGATGATTCGGATGTTCTCATCGACCGAGTATCGAATCGCCGCAGGCAATGACAGTCGTTGGTTGACCACCTCCCTGCCGGTTATTCTCTGAGTAAATCCCAACCGCAACTCGCCGTTGTTCATCCTTGGAGTCGCTTTGATGTCGATGACCGAGTCATCGCGCTTAACCGTCAGCGTCAGAGGCTTATCTTCGCTCTTTCTAATGACGGTGATGATATCCAACTGCCCATATTCGCTTTGTTCAACTCGATTCCCGTTGACTGCTATGATGTTGTCACCGGATCGCAAGCCGGCCACATCCGCAGGTTCACCAGGCGATACGTCCAACACCGAGATTCGCTCGTCGTCGGCCTTCAACCCAGAGTACCCAATTTTTTCTTGTTCGATCGATCGAGCGGCGACGTGCAGTTTGAGTTGCTTCGTCTCGCCGTCGCGTTTGATGGTCAACGGAAGTTCCTGGTCAGGATTTACCGCAACCATGTCCTCGAGGTCGCGCCAGCTTGGATCAGTCCTTCCATCGATTTTTGATATCAGATCACCGGGCTGGACGCCTGCAAGTTCGGCGGGCGAGTTCGGTTCGACCGCTCGTACAACGGTTGGCTTATCGAGATAGGCTGGCACTTCGTGATGCATCATCGCCATCACTGCAGGGATGGCCAGCGCCGTCAAAATATTCATCGCTGGGCCGGCAATGGCTACGCAGAACCGTTGCCATTTGGGCTTGGACATGAACTCGTAAGGTTCGCCGGTGCGCTGCTCGTCGAGATTCTCCCCGGCCATCTTTACGTAGCCGCCCAGAGGCACCAGGCTGATACGATAATCGGTATCGCCTTTCTTAAAACCCCATAACCGTTTTCCAAATCCCACACTGAATACGTCGACTCGAATTCCAAAAGACTTAGCGACAATAAAATGGCCGAACTCGTGTATGACGACCATCGCACCGAGCACAATTATGAAAGGCAAAATAGTATAAAGAAGTGTTGCCAAGACGATTCCTCCCACCGGCTAACTACGCCGGCACTTCATCAACTTTGAAGCAGTAATCCAAAAACACATACTTTGGCCAGTTTAACTTAGCGAGGTCCGAGTGTCTACAGATCGAGGGATGAGGGCGGAGGGAGGAGGATGAGGATGAGATTTGAGATTTGGGATTTGGGATTTGTGATTCGGGATGTGGGATCGTTTGCGATCTGCGATTCGGGATCAATTGATCAATCCCAATTCTCAAATCTCAAATCTCACATTTCATCCCTCATCCCTTCCTACCCGGCGGCTCGATTTCCTGAACTGCTGGTCAGTTGACCGGCGTAGGCGCGAGCCCAGCGATCCGCCTCGAGCACTGCCTCAATGCTCGAGCACGACTGGATCTCATGCGCTTCCATTGTGGCTTCAATGACCCGCGGGATATCCATAAATCTGATCTCGCGTCCAAGAAAGGATGCGACAGCAATTTCGTTGGCGGCACTCAGCGCGGCGGGCATCGTCCCACCGGCTCGCATCGCTTCGTATGCCAACCTCAAACAGGGGAATCGCTCGAAATCGGGTTCAAAAAACTCCAACCGCGAAAGCTTGTCCAAACCCAAAGCCGGAAGATCAGTGGGTAGCCGGTCAGGATAAGTTAGCGCGTACTGAATCATCAGCCGCATATCGGTCACCCCCATCTGAGCGATGATCGAGCCATCGATCATTTCGATCATCGAGTGGACGATCGACTGAGGGTGGACTGCTACCGAGATCCGATCCGCCGTAAAACCGAAGAGCCATCCGGCCTCGATAACCTCGAGCCCTTTGTTCATCAGCGTCGCCGAATCGATTGTGATCTTCGAACCCATTTGCCAGGTCGGATGAGCGAGCGCCTGTTCTACCGTAGCCTCGCGCATTTGCTCGATTGGCGTCTGACGAAATGGCCCGCCTGAAGCGGTGAGGATCAGTCTCTTAACCTCATCGATTTTTTCACCGCGCATGCATTGATGCAGGGCGTTGTGTTCGCTGTCCACCGGAAGCAGCTCGGCGTTTGCTTCGCGAGCTGCCCGAATCATGAGCTCTCCGGCCATCACCAGCGTTTCTTTGTTTGCCAGACAGACTCGCCTTCCCATCGACAACGCTTTGTACGTGGGCATAAACCCGACCGCGCCGACTGTAGCGGAGATCACAGTCTCGACATCTTCCATAGAGGCGACTGCGATCAGTCCTTGTTCACCAAATGTGATCTCGGGCAAAGGGTCGACCCCAAGAGAGCGGAGGCTTTCCTTTAGCGAGGGGATGCTCTTTTCTTCGGCAACAGAGATCAAACGCGGGCGATATTTGGCGACTTGTTGAGCGAGTTTCTGAAGCTCTCGGCCCGCCGCCAGGCCGGCAACTCGGAAGTCTTGTGGGAACGAATCGATTACTGAAAGAGTGCTGAGTCCGATTGAGCCTGTTGAGCCAAGTATGGAGATGCTGGTGGTCATAAGCGCCGGTCGCATTCTAGCACGCGCCATCGCGAGCTATCAAAGAACCAGTTCAAACGGCTTTGAATCTGCCGAAATGTAGCGAGAATGCGCGCTTGGCACGAATTGGATGAAATCGAGTAGAATCTTGCGGCCCAACACGCGAATTAGCCCCGTTTCATACACCAATGCGATCTTCGAAAGCAACAGCGACTGGAAACTCTAATCACCCGAACCCTTTTGTCGACGCCACGCATTGGCTGACCATCGCCAGTCTTGTCCTGGTGCCGTTGGTTTTCAGCACTGCCGTATTCAACATATTTTCTGCACCGAAGTTCGCAGTCCTGCTGACCGTGGCATCCGCACTTGTCCCTCTTCTTGCCTGGATCCTCTTCAACAGTTCCGAGCGATGCGAGGAGTTTCGTCGTGCGTTGATGGCAAAACCGGTCCTGCTTGTCTCGCTCTACGTCTTTGTAATTCTGGTTGCGACGATCGCCGGGATTTCGCCTCGAGCTATGTTTGTTGGAAGCATCAGCAATCGGATGGGTCTCCTGACTTACATCTGCTTTTTTGTAATCTTTGTTAGTCTGGTGGCGCTTACCTCGACCAGCGAAAAACGTTTTCGACAAGTCCTTTGGGCGATGAGCCTGACCGGGCTCGCAGTTTCCACCTATGCGTTTCTGCAATTCTTTGGGCGTGACCCGTTTCTTACGTCTGACATTTATACGTTCGAGTCATCCAGCGGCCTCTTGTTACGGGTGCAAAGCACACTCGGTCATTCAAATTATCTCGGAAATTTTTTGTTGTACGTCACTCCATTGGCGGTTGGGCTGGCACTGGCTTCGGGCGGTCACGCTCGCCGCGCGGGTCTCGCGACCGCGGCTCTATCATCAGTAGCGATATTGTTCTCGGGCACGCGAGGCGCGTGGCTCGGTTTGGCGACAGCGTTGGTTGTTTTTTTGTGGATGTCGAAGGCGGGAAAGATTCTCGGTCCGGAGATTCGAAACTGGCGATGGGTAGCTGTAACAGCGATGGCGCTGGTGGTTTTGTTCGCGATTGTGATGTTGAATCCCGGCTCGCGGACGATTGTGCAAAGAGCGAAATCTTTTGTTCAGGATACCACCGGATCTGGCCGCACGATTTTGTGGCGCGATTCGATGAAGATGATTCCGGCAGTTGCGCTTGCAGGATGTGGCCCGGAGGGATTTCGTTCGGCATTTCTTCCCTACAAGTCAATTCAATTGTCGAGAGAAGCTCCCGGCATAAACAACGAAAGCCCTCACAACTCGATCATCGATGCAACGGTCTCCTTTGGTCTGGGTGGCGGAATCCTTTATGTCGCGATCATAGCGTCATCGATTCTAATGCTGATCAGAGCCGGACGTACGGCGGCCGACCGCGAGAGCCGCGTAATCATCATTGCGGTTCTTTCTTCGTTGGTTGGAGTCGTTGTTCACAGTATTTTTATTTTCGATCAGATTTCAACTGGTCTTTATTTCTTCGCGATCGTTGGGTTGGCTTACACAGCGTCGAAGCGCGTTGAATTGTCATCGACTGAAAACGAGTCAGCTGCCTCGGTACAATCCGAAAAAAGTAGATACTCTCCAAAAGACAAAACGGGAGACGAAGAGCTGGAAGAAAAACGCCGGTCGACTTACCGCATTGCCCTGATGGCGGTTGTTGTCACAGGGGTCGCGCTTTTCCTGATTGGAGCCTGGTTCTCTATCAACACTCTTCAAGCTGAACATGAAATCGGCAATGCGATCAGATCAGCCGACGCCGGCAGATTCAGCGATGTTTTAGACTTTGGCAACCGCGCGATAAGTCATCCCGATCCGACTGGGGACTATCATTTTTCTTATGCTCGGGCGCTGGCGCTTTATGGCGACTCGGTGGCTTCTTCCGATGTCGCTTCAAAGGTGAATCCGACTCTCAGTCAGAATCCAGCGCGTCGGGACGCGTACAATATGGCGCTGGCTCAGGCAGAAAGCTCTCTCGCGCATACGGTTACTCCGAATTCAAGTTATGTGCTGATGGCATACGTGGCCCTGAGGCTCAAACTGGATGACCACTTATTTGACTATTCGAAGCAGAGCGTACTGCTGGATCCAAACTTGGCCAACGCTCATTGGTTAATGGCTGAAGCTTATCTGGCGCGGAACGATTCAGCCTCGGCAAGAGAAGAAGCGAGACTGGCGATGTTGCTCAATCCCTATTCATACGAGGCGCGATCGGTACTGAAGAGAACTCATGAAGGTTTCGATCCGAGCGGTACCCTGGAAGCCCTGATAAGCAATACAAAAGCCTTGGTGGCAAAAGGAAGGCTGCCGGTCGCCGAGCGGCGACTGCAGCAAGCATTGCGAAAGTCAGGTGGAAAGTGTGCGGAGTGTCACAAAGCTCTTGCCACGGTATTTGAGGCTCAAGGGAAGAACCAGGAAGCGATTGCCGAACTTGAGGTGTATCTCTCGGAGTCGCCGGAGCGCGCGCGTCAGGACGGAACGCCGGCCTGGATCGACCGACTTCGAGTGGCTAAATCAAAATAAGAGCAGACAACCGCGTTGTGTTGGGGTTCATTGATCGAAACAGTCGGCGAACATCCGATTCGGGCGAAGGCTTATTACGTTCAAAGGTAGCTCTTGCTGTTCCCAACCGACTAAAAAAGGGGCTGACTCGTTTGAGTCAGCCCCTTTCAACAAAAGGAATGACCTCCAGGTCATGGGCAACTACAAGTGTTATTCAGGGTATTCGAATCGTTGATGTTGTAGGCAACTATCTTTAGACCCATCGCGACGCGAATCTTGGCGCTACCAGTGTGGGTTGCAGTATTCACCGTGATGGTGTTGAAACGCCCACCTATGCTTTCGGACAATGTTACGGTATTGCCGACCGTGGTAACTTTACCCGTGCCTCCCGCTGTGAATCCGGTACTGCACTGTTGAGTCGTGTACTCTCCGGTAATCGAATTGAACTTTACGAAATCTCCGGTCACATCGTCCTGCACACAGAAGTTCGTATTGGCGCCACAGACCGATATGTCGTCAACATGCCAACCTGTAGTACTGTTTGCGATATTGTCGATCGAATCGAACCGGTATCGCACCTGTACCGCTGTCGCAGCTCCTACCTGACTGGTGATATCGGCGATGATATTGTGCCACTGATTGTCGTTGATAAAGTTGCCTTTGCTGAGAACCTGTGTCCACGTTGCGCCACCGTTCGTCGATATATCAACAAACGGGGTATCAAATCCACCGCCCTCAACAAACAACAGATAGTTGAATGAAAGAGTGAACGGCGGGAAAACCCCTGTTAGGCTAACTGTCGGTGAAGTCGCGGTAGAAGCATTTCGCGCACCCGTGTTGTAATTACAGGTCGCATCCTGACCGTAATACAAGTCATACGGATTCGAATGCCCGGGAAGGAACGCCCGGCATAAGCTGTTTGTCACGTGCCAAAGAGCGAGCGGTGTTCCGAACTGAGTGGTAACCGTGAATCCCTGAGTCGCACCGCCCGCGAAGTCGAATGTCGTACAGGTCTGGGTACCGCTCAGCGCGGCGATTTTCACTGATCGCGGTTCAGGCTTACCCTCTTCCGGAATCCAGCGCTCCCCCTTCTGGTGTTTCTTGCCTTCATCTTGATTAGCTTGAACCGAGTTGTTCGGGCTGAACAGAATTCCAGACAGCGCAACCCAGGCAAGCGCTCCGACGAAGGCAATTTCGATAAGGGTAAGTACCTTGCTTCGGCTTACACACTTGTTGACCATGATTCCTCCCAATAAGAGATGCTCTCGGGAATAACGTTTCCGAATCGACGCGTGTGCTTCTTGATTGGTGCTGGGGTATCTAACTTCCAACCGATCGGGCCTGTTAGAAGTTGAAGCGAGCGTTAGATTAGCTGCAAAACGAAGGGCGTGTGATCAACCCAGGCTAACGCGGCTACTCTACGATATTTGACGTTTAAAGGTCAAATGAAATTGTTGCAAATTGCCACGTCGCTGAACATCGCCCACAAGCAGGTAAGATTCCCGTTTTCTTTGCAAAGTCGGTCTCCGACAACGTACTCAATAAGTCACTAATTGGACGCCAAATTCCGCTAAGATGAATGCTATAATGGATTTGGCTCGACGCTCAATGCGAATCCTAATCATCAAGCTAACCTCGATTGGGGACGTGATTCATACTCTTCCCGCGGTCGCTTTCCTGCGGCGCGCTCTGCCCCAGGCACATCTCACCTGGGTGGTCGATCGCCGAGCAAGCGCCATAATTAAGGATTCGACGGCAATCGACGAGATCATCGAGCTGGACACCCGACGCTGGCAACGCGACTTTTTTACCGCCTCGACAATGTTGGACATCCGAACCCAGCTAAAGAATCTGCGATCCTCATCGGCGCTCAATGGCGTTGGGGCTTCGGAGATCGCAATAGATTTTCAAGGACTAATGAAATCCGGGTTGGTCGCTTTCGCGTCGCGCGCCAAAATTCGGATCGGATTTGAAACTCCGGAGTTGCGTGAGCCGCCGAGCAAGGTGTTGTTAACACACCAGGTAAAAACATCCGAGTTTGGTCACGTGATAGAAAAGAACCTTGCTCTTGCGCACGCGGCAACCAGATATGCGGAAGGCGAATCATTAAACGGAGAAGGAATTTCTGGCGGCCAGTATGACTTCCCAATAGCAGTTTCGCTTGAGCACGAGCGCATTGTTGATTCGATGCTCGACAAACAACGCTTGCCGTTTGCGATCATAAATCCGGGAGGTGGTTGGCCAACCAAACTCTGGAGCACCGAGCGGTTTGCGCAACTTGCCGATTGGCTGTGGCAGGAGCACGGTATCAGTTCGCTGATAACCTTTGGACCCGGTGAAGAAAATCTCGCGCGAGCGGTTGCCACCAACACTCAATCGGGTTCGGCGCGGCCGATCGCTTCAACGCTCAAACAGTTTGTAGCGCTGGCGAGACGCGCCGCACTGTTTGTAGGATGCGACACTGGACCTCTGCACATCGCCGCGGCTTGCGGTACTCCGATCGTCGGGCTCTATGGACCTACCTCACCTGAACGGAACGGACCGTTCGACTCTCGTGATATCGCAGTTGGTCGAGATCTCTGGTGTCGAGCGAACTGTCATCGACGGAGTTGCTGGCATTGGGAGTGTATGGACATATCGGTTGATGAAATAAAAGAAGCGGTAACGAATCGTTTGACGGTTGCGAAGAATGGAGTGGCGGTTTGACATTCAAGCAGCTAGCGCAACGAATCAGGGTTTCCGCAGGTTTCATACTTGCGCCCCTGTTGTTGATATCGGCGCGGCCGACCGTCTCGTCGCTGGCTGCGGGCGCTTTTGTGGCGCTTATCGGTCTCTGGATCCGAGCGTGGGCGTCTGGGCACGTGAGAAAAAATCAGGAGCTGACAATCTCGGGGCCATATGGACACACACGAAATCCGTTGTATCTAGGGACGTTTCTTCTGGGAACCGGAGTTGCGGTAGGCGGTGGCACGCCGTGGTTTGTAGCTGTCTTTGCTGCCTTTTATCTTTTGATTTATGTTCCGGTGATGATGGCAGAGGCGGATACATTACGAGAGCTGTTCGCAGAGGAGTACTCGGCTTACGAGCGCGACGTACCTCTGTTTGTCCCACGCTTTACGCCGTATCGTCCTTCAAACGTAGCCGGCAACAAAGATTACAGATCGCGCTCTATTGGAATTCGTCGTTTTGATCTCTCGCAGTACCTGCGACATCGCGAGTACCGCGCGGCAGTAGGCTTCGTTCTGGCGTACGCGCTTCTGGCAGCAAAGCTTGTACTCGCGATCAGCTAGATCTTGTGACAACTCAATTCGCGTCGTTCGTATAATGAGCCGATGATCAGGAAAGCGCTTGTGGGCGCCGTTACATTCCTGCTGATTGTTGCAGTCGCCAGCGGTCAGATCGCAAGCGACAAAGTCGCTGTCACTCCGGCAAAAATTTCCGATCCCCTCCCTTTCAAAGTCGGGGAGACTCTGGTTTACGATATCAAGTTTTCGCGGCTCGTTTTTTCCGGAATTATCGGTGAGCTGAAACTCACTGTAGCAGAGCCGGTGGATCCTCCGTCGTCGGAAATGATCGAACTGCGAGCAGAAGCCATCTCAAAAGGATTTTTCCCGGCACTCTTTGGCGTTAAAGTCAAAGATCGGTTTACGTCGCTGGTCAATCAAACTGATCTCGCAATGCACACATCGATCAAGATTTTGGAAGAAGGGAAAACGCGGCGTGAACAGAAATCGGTGATCAATCGTGAGACTGGCTTGGTCACATACACCGATCGTGATCTTGTAAACACGAAGAGTGCTCCGAAGAGAAAAGAAAAGTCATCACCCACCTGGACGCAGGACATTCTGTCCATCATTTACTTTGTTCGTAGTCAGCCTTTAAAGGAAGGCGATGTGATTTCCGTACCGGTATGCGATGGCGGGGAGATTTACAACATCGATGTCGTCTCGGGGACTCGCCAGGAGATAAAGACCGCCGTCGGAAAATTCAAAGCTATTCAACTAAACGCAAAGGTTTTTGATGGGCGTTATTTGAAACGAAGCGGCGAGATGTTGGTATGGGTCACCGACGATACTTCGAGGGTTCCGATTCGAGCGAGGATCAAGACTTCCGGATCGACGATTACAGTAGATCTAAAACGCCTGCCCTGATTTGGCACAAATCTAAGAACTCCTAAATTAGCAGCTCTTCAATCTCAGTTGCAGCGTTAGGATTTACCTCGACACCGACGACATAAAATAGAGTTCCGCTCTGCATTTTGTAGAATCGTAACTGTACTCAAAACCATCAGGATCAAGCGGAATCAAGTTTTCATCGAGCGACAGATTCATCGCCCGAAATCTCGATGCAAATGGCCGAAGATCTGTAGGACAAGCCCCAGTGTGCTGCTTGTAAGATGCAATCAAAGCATTTATGGCATCGAGCTCGTCAAGCGATTGCAACTGCTTCAATCGGTCGATGGCCTGCGCCCTGACATTTTGATCGTCGGATGAGAGGTATGCAGAATAGACCGCCCTCGCCGCCTCACGGCTTCCGCCTTTGATCTGCATCAGCCCCGCAAGATCGTGCATCCAAAACGGCGCGCCCTCGACGTTCCCGCCCTTCTCGTACCATTCCGCAGATTTGGCATAGTTATCGACTTGCTCCTGACCCGTCGATGTGTTTCCAGCTTGCCAGTAGATGTATCCAAGATCCTGGTATAGCCGCCACTGGTTTGGGTTCGAGCGAATCCCTTTTTCAACCAGCGCTATCGCCGCCGGCATATCGCGTTCGGGAAGAAACATTGCGCCAAAGCGATAAGCGGGAAGATGTTGAGGATCGAGAGTCACAACGATGTTGAGAAACGGCGCAAGCGAATCCATTTGAATATCTTTGGTCGCCGCCGATGAAAGCGGCTTGCCACTGTCAATCAGTTTTTTGCCAAAGTACTGAGTGGCGCGTATCCAATAAATGTCTGCCGCTAATGCTTCAAGACCAGCACTCATTCGCCTGATTGTTGTGCCGGAAGTTATGAACAAAGCTTCGTCGCCAACTTCAGCGGGCATTGAACTATCAATGCTCCGCTGCAAAGGATAGAGGGCGCCTAAGCCAACAACGATGATCGCAATTAATTTGATTCTTCTCATTGCGAGTCAGACGGCCGGTGGGCCGCTCCTGCATCATTATTGTGAATGTCCCAAGGTGCTAGCTTCCATCAGGGTCTTGACCTGATCTATTTGGTCGTACGCCGAGGCGTAGTCCGGGTTGTAGCGGAGTTC
>Ga0075425_100003554_pt1 | contig 15853 bp, 12 predicted proteins | sample SoiMethybrSBSTD4_FD_75300 | JGI IMG/M metagenome (GOLD analysis project Ga0075425, IMG submission 75300) | Bulk soil microbial communities from a Populus tree surrounding site in Tennessee, USA - Soil MetaG P. TD hybrid SBSTD4 | ecosystem: Environmental > Terrestrial > Soil > Tree plantation... | reverse complement strand
AGATGGCTGCCGATGATCGGCGCGACGATCGGCGCGATGCCGAGCACGACACCCATCAGCGACAACATTCTCGCCGCGCGCTCGCCGCTGTACAGGTCGCGCACGATCGCCCGCGGCACGACGGCAACGGCTGCCATCCCGACGGCCTGCGCGACCCGCGCTGCGATCAGGGTCTCGATGGTGCGTGATGCCGCGCATACCGCGGATGCGGCGACGAAGAGCGCGAGGCCGGCGATCAGCGCGGGCCGGCGGCCGAAGCGGTCGGCGAGCGGCCCGACGAAAATCTGCGACGCGCCCCAGGCGTACATGTAGAGCGAAAGCGTGAGCTGCACCTGTTCCGGCGTGGCCGAGAGCGCGCGCGTCATGGACGGCATCGACGCGAGATAGATGTCCATGGCCAGCGGCGCGACGGCGATCAGCGCGCCGAGCAGCAGCGTCATCGCCGGCTGGTCGCGTTTCAGCATCGGAGGACCGACGCGAGGCAGTCAACCGCCGCTCGTCGCGCGGCGCCGCGTGTTCATCGCGGCGGCTTGAACTTGTGCGCGAGCGTATTCTCGTCGGTGCGCGGCACGTAGCTGATGCCGTTTCTCGTTCCCCAGACGCTCACCTGGTGATAGAGCGGGACGATCGCGGTGTCGTTGATCGCGAGCTCGGTCGCGCGCTGCAGTAGCGCCTCGCGGCGGGTATCGTCGACGGTGACAAGCGCATCCTCCAGCATCAGGTCCACCTTGGCGTTGGAATAGTGCCCCCGGTTCGCCGTGCCGAACCCCTTGTCCCTGCTGACCGTCGCGATCAGGGCTTTGAGCGGGCTCGACGCCTCGCCCGTGCCCGAGCTCCAGCCGACGAGGATGAAGCTGAACTTAAACTCGGTGGCCTGGGGAAAGAACGTCGCCGAAGGCATCGTCTCGACGCGGGTTGCGATGCCCACGCGCGCAAGCATCTGCGCGACCGCCTGCGCCACCTTGGCGTCGTTGACGTAGCGATTGTTCGGCGAGTGGATCGTGAGCCCGAAGCCGTTCGGGTAACCTGCTTCGGCCAGGAGTTTCTTGGCGCCCTCCGGATCGTAGGCCTCGACCTTGAGGTTACGCGTGTAGCCGAAGAAGCCTTCCGGCAGCAACTGGCCCGTCGGCACGGCCTGGCCTTCCATGACGCGCTCGGCGAGTGCCTGCCGGTTTATTGCCTTCGAGATCGCCTTGCGCACGCGCGGGTCCTTGAGCGGGTTCTTCGCGAGCGGCCGCCCGTCGCGGTCGGTCACGAACGGCGAGAGATCGCGCTCGGAGTCCATGTGCAAGTAGATCAGCCGGTCGGCGACCGTCCGGTATAGCGCCAATCGCTTGTCGTTCTTGAGCGTGGCGACGTCCGAGGTCGGAACGTTTTCGATGGCCTGCACGTCGCCGGCCAGGAGAGCCGCGACGCGGGGCGCATCGGAAGCGAGCAGCCGCAGCGTCACCTTTTCCCACGGCGTCTTGCCGCCCCAGTAGCCGTCATAGCGCGCGAGCTCGATCCGATCACCCTTGGCGTAACGGACCAACTTGTACGGCCCGGTCCCGATGGCCGCCCTGCCGCTGTTGAAGTCTTCGGTCGTCGCCTTGGCGGCAGCCTTGGAGACGATTGCGACCTGCGTCATGTCCGAGGGCATCAGCGGATACGGGGTCGCGGTCCGGAAGCGGATCGTGTACGGATCGACGACGATCACCTCCTTGATCTGCTTGGTGTACGCGGTGAACGGTGAAGGGCTGTTGGGCACGGTGGGCACGCGCTCGATCGAAGCGAGCACGTCGGCGGCGGTGAATTCGCTGCCGTCGTGAAATCGGACGCCGCGGCGCAGCTTGAATTCCCAAGTCACGGGATCGACGGTCTTCCACGATTCGGCGAGACCCGGGATCGCCTTCTGGCGCTCGTCGCGCAGCACCAAGAAATCGAAAATGTGCGCGGCAACGTTAGTGTTGGGCGTGAGGTTGTGGTAGTGGGGGTCGATGGCCGTGACGTCGGCGCCAATGCCGATGGCAAGGTCAGCGGCAACCGCGCGAGGATGGGCGACAGAGGTCGCGAGCAATACGGGCAAGGCACAGGCGAAGACGCGCCGCAGTGACATGATTTCCTCCGGCGGATTCAAAGCAACGGAAGGTCGGACGGCGCAGCATAGCCGAACCGTAACCAATTGTAACTATCTGTTCTGGCGTGGAAACTCCCGGTCAACTGCTGCTGTCTCTCATACGTTCTCTTCAGTGTCGCGTCGGTCGCGACTTTCTTGCAACAGGAGGTACAGGATGAAGCATCGCATAGTCACGCTTGCCGCAGCCGTTCTGCTTGTCGGCGGCGCCACGATCGCCTCGACCGCAGCGGCGCGGGACAACTTTTCCATAGCGATCGGTGCCCCGGGCTTCGGCTTCGGCTATTCCAACTACGGCTATGGGTTTGCCTACGTTGCGCCACCGGTGGTCTACTCCCCGCCGGCGTATTACGGCGCACCGGCATACTATCCGGCGCCTGCTTACTACGGCCCGCCGATCGTGTACGGACCGTCGATCGCTTATTACCGGCCGTACTACCACCACCGTTACTACCCATACCGCCGTTGGTAAGCGGTTCAGTTTAGGTTAGCTTCCCGCGTAGCGGACGCGATAGATCGCTCCGGCAAGATCGTCCGAAACGAGGAGCGAGCCGTCCGGCATGACGAGGACGTCGGCCGGGCGGCCCCATACTGTCTCGCCCTGCAACCAGCCGGTGGCGAACGGCTCGTAATCGACCGCACGGTTATTTTCGACGCGCACCAGCGTCACCCGGTAGCCGATCTTCTTGCTGCGGTTCCATGAACCGTGTTCCGCTATGAAGATCTGGTTGCGGTACGCGGGAGGAAATTGCGTGCCGGTATAAAAGCGCATCCCGAGCGGGGCGACATGCGCACCGAGCTTCTGCGCCGGTGCCGCGAATTCGTTGCACGGGTGCTTCTTGCCGAATTCGGGGTCCGGAACGGTCCCGGCGTGACAATACGGGTAGCCGAAATTCAGTCCCGGCTTTGCGGCATGATTCAACGTGTCGGGAGGGAGATCGTCACCCAGCCAGTCGCGGCCGTTGGCGGTGAACCACAGTTCCTTGGTGCGCGGATCCCAGTCGAACCCGACCGAGAAGCGCAGACCGCGCGCATAGACCTCGAAGTCCGACCCATCCGGATTCATGCGCGTGATGATCGCGTAGCGCTCAGGATCGGGCTCGCAGATATTGCAGGGCGCTCCGACCGGGACGTAGAGCTTGCCGTCGGGACCGAAGGCGATGAACTTCCAGCCATGATGACCGTCGTTCGGGAATTTGTCGCTCACCACCACGGGCTGCGGCGGATTGTCGAGTCGGCTTTCGATGCTATCGAAGCGCAGAATGCGGCTCACCGCGGATACGTAAAGGGCGCCGTCGCGGAACGCGACGCCGACAGGGCGGTTGAGCCCGGTCGCGATCGTGGTGACGACGGCCGGGCCGGTCGGCTTGAGCGTCAGCGCATAGACCTTGCCCGCTTCCGTCGAGCCTACGAACAGCGTGCCTTGCGTTCCCAGCGCCATTTCGCGCGCGTTCGGCACGCGCGCGACGAGCTCGATCGTGAATCCCGGCGGCAATTTGATCTTCTCGAGCGGAAGATTGTCGCTCCGTGCCGGCGGAGAGCCGAGAATCAGGGAAGCTGCGATCGTCAAGAATAAGCCACGCATCGTCGAATCTCCTTGGACAGTCATTGCCGGGCACACCCCACTATCGCGCCTTCCTTTCACAAGCAATTGACAGCGGTCGGGGTGGTTTCTATCCTTCTTTCGTGGCACGACGTACCATTGTTGAGTGAACGCCCCCACCGCAGTTGCCCCCCAGCTCGTCGGTTTCGATCTGATCCGCACGCTGGTTTCGTGCGACACGACGAGCCGTGAATCGAATCTCGCCCTCATCCACTGGGTGCGCGATTATCTCGCCCGCCACGGCGTCGCCTCGCAGCTTACTTACGACGATGAGCGGCGGAAGGCAAACCTGTTCGCGACGCTGCCCGCGCAGGATGGCAACGCGACCGAAGGCGGCGTCGTGCTCTCCGGACACACCGATGTCGTACCGGTCGACGGGCAACCCTGGGACACGCCGCCGTTCGAGGCGACGATCAGCGGCAATCGCCTGTACGGCCGGGGCGTGACCGACATGAAGAGCTTTTCCGCCATCGGCCTCGCGTTCGTGCCCGAGTTCCTGCGGCGCGGTCTGGCGCGCCCGGTGCACTTCGCGCTTTCGTACGACGAGGAAGTCGGCTGCATCGGCGTGCGGCGTCTCATCGCCGACGTCGTCGCGCGCGGCATCAAGCCCTTGGGTTGCATCATCGGCGAGCCTTCCGGCATGCACCCCGTCGTCGCGCACAAGGGAAAGCGAAGCTATCGCTGCCGCGTGCGCGGCCACGAGGCGCATTCTTCGCTGACGCCGCTCGGCGTCAACGCCGTACAGGTCGCCGGCGAGCTCGTGACTTTCCTCACTCAGATGGCGCGCCGGTTTCGCGACCGCGGCGGATTCGACGCCGCGTACGACGTGCCCCACACCACCGTGCACACGGGAGTGATCCGCGGCGGCACCGCGCTCAATATCGTGCCGCGCGACTGTCATTTCGACTTCGAGTTTCGTCACCTGCCGTTCGACGATCCCGAGATGCTCCTGGCGGAGGTCAAGCGCTTTGCGGCGACGCTGCTGCCCGAGATGCACGCGGTCGATCCGGCAACGCACATCGAGTTTGATCAGATCTCGACGCTGCCCGGCTTCGACACGCACGGCGGCAGCGAGATCGCCGAGCTCGGTAAGGCGTGCACCGGCGCGCACGAATTCGGCAAAGTTTCCTTCGGCAGCGAGGCTTCGCTTTTCCATAACGCCGGCATCCCGGCGATCATTTGCGGGCCGGGTCACATCGCGCAGGCACACCAGCCGAATGAGTGGGTGGCGCTCGAGCAGCTTGCGCTGTGCGAGGTCTTCATGCGTCGCCTCGCCGATCGCGTCTGCGTGAGCCCGGGCGCGCCCTAAGCGCGCCGACGATCGAACGCATGGCAGCTCCCGCACCGGCACTCGTTCCGCCGATCGAGGTCGCGTTTCCGAACCTCGCGGCGTATGCCGCCGGAAACTGCGACATTCCTTACGCGTGGACTTTCGCGGCCGGTCGCGCCGGGCCGCACGTCCTGGTCCAGGCCCTGACCCACGGCAACGAAGTCTGCGGCGCCATCGCGCTCGATTGGCTCCTGCGCGAAGGCCTGCGGCCCGCGCGCGGGACGTTGTCCATCGTCTTCGCCAACGTCGCCGCGTACGAGCGTTTCGATCCGGGAGATCCGTTCGCGTCGCGCTGCGTCGACGAGGATTTCAACCGCCTCTGGTCTGCCGACGTGCTCGCTGGGTCGCGCGACAGCACCGAGCTCAGACGCGCGCGTGAGCTGCGGCCGCTCTACGACCGCGTCGATCATCTCCTCGACCTGCATTCGATGTCGGATCCGTGCCCGCCGCTGGCGATGGCCGGGCGCCAGCGCAAAGGGCTCGCCTTGGCGCAGGCGCTCGGGTTTCCGCATTACGTCGTGATCGACGGTGGCCATAGCGCCGGCCGGCGGTTGCGCGATTACGCTTTCTTCGACGATGCCGCTGATCCGCGGAGCGCGCTCCTCGTCGAATGCGGACAGCATTGGGAGGCGGCCGCGCACGAGGTCGCCAAGCAGTCGGTTCTGCGTTGGCTGCGCCATTTCGAGATGGTTGATCCGCGGCTTCTCGAGGCTCATCTCCCGCGCGTGCCGGTGCGGCCGCAAAGGTTGATCGAAGTGACGACGACGATCACGATCGCCAGCGACAAATTTGCCTTTACGCTGCCTGTTCACGGGCTGCAGACGATCCCTCGCGCGGGAACGGTCTACGCGGTCGACGGCAGCAGCGAGCTCCGCACGCCGCACGACGACTGCGTCCTTATCATGCCGACACGGCGGCCCAAGCGAGGCGAGACCGCGGTGCGCCTCGGATGCTATGTCGGCTAGGGATTGGGAACCTCAGCGGCGCGCGCCTGGCGCTGCGCATTCGTGCGTTATTTGCCCTCATCTGCCCTCATTTTCCTTGGGGCGGTGCGGCGACTGCCGCCTCGGCGGCGCGCACGAGGTCTGAGCCGACAATCGCGGCCCAGCGGTCGTATACCGTGCGAGCCGCGTCGCGGAACCGCTGCTTGCCCGATGGTGTGAGTCGGGTCACAGTCGCGCCCTGACGCGAAAATTCCGCCAGCGCAGCCGTATCGGAAAGTTTCCGCGCCATTGCCGTTGCCTGCTGCGCCGCGTCGCGCGCCGCCTGAAGGACGAGCTCACGGTCGGCGCCGCTCAGGCGGTTCCAGACAGCGCGATTGATGGCGAAGAGCAGCGCATCGGCATGCGCTTGCCAAACCAGCAATCGCGCAAAGCCCGCGGTATAAAGACGGGATGTACCGTATGCCGCGACGCTTATTTCCTCGCCATCGAGCGTGCCGCGCCGCTGTGCCGTCAGTGCGTCGGCGGCATTCATCGACACCGGCGTCGCACCGAGAGCCTGCAAGGTTTCCAGGAGGAGCGGCGAGGAGGGAACGCGTAGCGCGAGCCCGGTCAGATCCGCAGGCAACTGCACCTCGCGCCGGGTCGCCAGCTCGCGAAACCCGTCGCCCGTCCAGGCCAACGGCACGACACCGGCGGCGAGCACAGCGGCCGACAGGCGCATTGCCACTTCGCCGTGCAACAGGAGGTCGAGCGCGTCAAAATCGCGAACGAGCCATGGCAGCGCGATGAGATTGAGCTCGACGACCTGCGCTGCCCAGCTCGTTGCCGAGCCCACTGCGAGGTCGATTGCGCCGTCGCGCAACGCGCCAAACTCGCGCGCCGGGTCGCGTTGCACCAGCGTCGCGCCGGGAAAGACAATCACGTTGAGGCGCCCGCCGGAACGCTCGCGAATGAGCCGTCCCCAGATCACGCCGGCCCTGCCCTGCGGATAGGCCGGCCCGAGGGCGGTCGACAACTTCCACTCCGCCACGGTTGCCTGCGGCGGGGCTTGGGCGGCTGCCGGAAGAATCAACGCGACGCCGACGCACGCCGCGAACAGGATCTCAATCGAGTGTCGGACGGCGAGAGCGTGATGAAGCTCGCCGTGGCGCGTCATTCGAGCGGGGTCTGCTCGCCGCGAAGCGGCGTGTCATGCCAGTAGCGGCGATCGACGTCGCGCTCGCTGCGCGGCGCGAGCGTCGCCCCGGGCGCGAACGCAAACGTCAATGCGCCTTCGTAGTCGGTGCGATACGTGCGCACGGCCGCGTCTGCATAGCGCGCGACGATCTCGGGCCGGGGATGGCCGAAGCGATTGCGGTAGCCGGGGGTGAACACCGCGACTTGGGGCGTCACCGCGGCGATGAACGCTGGCGTGGACGAGGTACGGCTGCCGTGGTGCGGCACGATCAGCAGGTCAGCTCGCAGCGACGCCGCGTCGCGGCGGATCAGATCGGCTTCGGTACGCGCCTCGATGTCGCCGGTCAACAGCGCACTGCCTGCGGCATTGCTGACGCGCACGACACAGGACAGGTCGTTCGCCTTGAGCTTGGGATTGGCGTAGTTCGCTTCGACCGGATGCAGCAGCGCGAAATCGACGCCGTCCCAGCGCCAGCGCTGCCCTGCGCTGCAGCGTAGCGCCGCTTCGCCGCGCTCGGCGCGCGCACGCACGATGGCGTTGTCCGGAGGCAGCGACGAGGCGAACCAAGCCACCGGCACCGTCTGCAGCAGCGACAGCGCGCCACCGCTGTGATCGCTATCCTGATGGCTCACGATCAAACCGTCGAGGTGCGTGACTCCGGTCGCGCGCAGCATGGGCGCGATGATTCGATCGCCCGCGTCGGCGACTTCGTTGAAACGCGGCCCGGTGTCGTAGAGCAGCGCGTGCGCATGCGTCTGCACCAGCACCGCCAAGCCCTGACCGACATCGAGCACGGTAACCCGGAAGGCGCCGGGCGGTGGGAGCAGAGGGACGATGAGAAACAACGGCAGCAACCACACGAATCCGAGCGCGCGACCAGGTACGCCGCGTGGAGCGAGCAGCCACAGCACACCCACTGCTCCCGCGACCACGGCCCAGAGCGGCGGCGCATGTTGCTGCCAGACAGCGGCAGTCATGGCGCTCAAATACTCGAGCAGCAGCGCAAGCCAGGCGAATACCTGATGTGCCGCGATAAGCAGCAGGTCCCAGGGGAAGACCAGCGACGCGAGCGTCAAGGGCACGACGATGAAGGTGACGACTGGGATCGCCACGGCGTTGGCGACCGGTGAAACGAGCGAGACCTGCTGGAAGAGCATCAGCATCAGAGGCACGAGGCCGAGCGTGATCGCCCATTGCGCGCGCGCCGCGGCGCCCAGCGTTGATCCGGCGCCGATGCGCCCGACGCCGGTGTAGAGCAGCAGCCCGACCGCGCCGAACGAAAGCCAGAAGCCGGGGGCCAGCATCGCCCAGGGATCCAAGACGAGCACCACGGCGAGCGCCCACAGCCACACGGCCGATGCGCTGCCGGTGCGCCCGAGCCACAAACCGATCGCGGCGACGGTCAGCATGTAGAGCGTGCGCTGCGCGGGAACCTGGAAGCCGGCAAGGAGCACGTAGACGAATGCTGCGACGACGCCGGCGACCGCAGCTGCCTTGCGCGCGGGGAGCAAAAGGGTAAGCCCGTGGCTTCTTCGCCACAACCAGAAGACGATTGCGCCGATGAGCGTGGCGAAGAACGTGACGTGCAGGCCGGAAATGCTGATAAGGTGGCCGATACCCGTGCGATTGAACAGGCGCCACTGCTCGGCGGGGATCGCACGCTCGTCACCAATCGCCAGCGCCGCGATCACGCCGGCGTACGGACGGCCGTCGAGCACGCTCAGGATGCGCTCGCGGATCGATTCGCGCAGGCGGATGACGTAATCGCCCGGCCTTCCCGCAAACGCCGCCAGCCGCCGGTTCGTGTCGCTCTCGCGTACGTAACCGGTGGCGCGAAACTCGTTTTCGAGCAGCCACGCCTCGACATCGAAGCCGTGGGGATTGACCGTTCCGTGCGGGCGCTTGAGGCGCACGGTGAGATCCCAACGCTCGCCGCCGCGCAACTCCGGGACATCCTCGCCCGCGCGCTCGCCTCGCCACGACGCGTACCAGCCAAGCGATAACCGCGACGGCACGATGGCACTCGGAGTCAGCACCTTTTCTACCGCCAGCGCGAAGCGTGTGCCGCGCTCCCCGGGCTGGGGCAGCTCGTCGATCACACCGACGATCTCGACGTCGCGTCCTTCCCAAGCGCCGGGCAGCTCGTCGGCGAGCCTCGCTTCCGCACGCCACGCGGCATAGAAAAACCCGCCGAGCCCGATGGCGACGGCGGCGAACAGAAGCGCGCCGTAGCGCGCGGCGCGACGACGCCATGCCGTCGCGTCGCGTACGGCGACGGCGTAGAACAGCAGCGAGATAGCGAGGGGCAGCGCGATCCAGACCGCTCGCGCTGCGGAGGGCAGCTCCGCCTGCTGCTGCAGCGCCAGGACACCGAGCGCGAACGCAAGCAGCAGGCAGCGCATTGTCAGCGTTATTTCTTCCCGGCCTGCTCCAGCATCTCCTGAATCTTGGCGTCGAACTGGGCGTAGGGCTGCGCCCCGACCAAGCGGATGCCCTGAAGCTTGTCGTTTTCCAGATAGCCGATCACGAACGATGGCGTTCCCTGCACTCCGGCGACGCCGCCCTCGGCGATGTCCTGGTCGATCTGCGCCTTGAACTTGTCGGATTCCAGGCAACCCTTGAATTTAGGCACGTCCATCTTGACGTTGGCTGCATAGGTCGCAAGGTTTTCCGCCTTGAGCGCTTCGGCATTCACGATCATCACGTGGCGCATTTCCCAGAACTTGCCTTGCTCGGCGGCGCAGCGGCCGGCCGTCGCGGCGCGGCGGGCGTTTTCATGAAAATCGAGCGGAAAGTCGCGGCTCACGAAGCGGACCTTGCCGGTATCGATGTAATTGGCCTTGATCTGGGCGAACGCGGTGTTGTGAAATTGCTGGCAGAACGGACACTGGAGGTCGGTGTATTCGACTATCAACAGCGGGGCTTTGGCGTCCCCCATCGAAAACCCGCCGGGTGAGAACTTGTAGCTAACCTTGTCGTCGGGAGCCGGCGCAGCTTGCGGAGACTGCATCTTCTCCAGCGTCTGCCGAATCTGCTTCAATTCGTTGATGATGTCCTGCGCCTGCTCGGACGTAATACCGTCCGCGCGGGCGAGCGAGGCGCCGGTCAAAAGCGCTGCCGTCGCGGCCAGCGCGACCAACGACGCGAGATATCTTGTTGCACTCATCGACTGCCTTCCTTTCCATCCGTCGCCCTTGCGGGCGAATTGTTAGGGGCGCAAAACAGCATGGAGACCGCTTTGCCGCCGATCCGTTCCACGGCATACCCGTGGACAAGGCGCCGATGATAGGGGGCAACGACTGCGCCGCCAACGCGGCCCGATTGGAGGCTACTGCGACGGAACAGACGGTTAGCTTGATTCATCGCAGGGCTTAAGCAGCGGGAGTTTGTAGATTTCAGTCGTCTTAGCCGACTTGGCCCTTTCGTGGCCAAAGGATCAGCTGCGTGCAGCGGAACAGCGCAATCGTGCGGCCGCGCGCCCCATCGGTCACGACCGCGTCCCAGACCTGCGTCGTATTGCCGAGGTGCGCCGGTGTCGCGACACAGGCAATCATGCCTTCCCGCGCAGTGCCGAGAAAATTGGTCTTGAGCTCGATGGTCGTGAAGTTCTCGGCGCCCGCGGGCAGATGCGCGAGGCACCCGTAGCCGCAGGCGGTGTCCGCGAGCGCAATGACCGTCGCGGCATGCAGATAACCATTCGGCGCCAGGAGCTCGGAACGGAGATCGAGCTCGGCGTCGATGCGGTTCTCAGCAACGGCGGTAAAGCGCACGCCGATGAGGCCCGGCAGCCGGCCATCGCCGCGAGTCGCGAACTTGTCCAGCGTCGCTTCGGATCGCAACGTCATTGCAACCGCGCTGCGACCCACGAGCGCACGGATTGCAGCGCCGCGGGCAGGCCTGCCGGATTGGTCCCGCCGGCCTGAGCCATGTCGGGCCGTCCGCCGCCCTTGCCTCCGACCTGCGTGGCTACGTGATTGACGAGATCGCCGGCCTTGATGCGGTTCGTCAGATCAGACGTCACACCGGCGATCAGCGTCACCTTGCCGCCTTCGGTCGAGCCAAGCACGATCGCCGCCGACTTCAGCTTGCCCTTGAGCTGATCGAGTGTCTCTCGCAACACCTTGGCGTCGGCACCCTCGATCGTGGTCGCGAGCACTTGCGCGCCGTTCACCTCAACCGCCTGCGCCGCCAGATCGCCGCCCTGGCTCGAGGCGAGCCTGCCCTTCAGCCGCGCGAGCTCCCTTTCCAGCGCCTTCACGTTATCGAGCACCTGCGCGATCTTCGCCGGGACTTCGGTCACCGGCGCCTTCAGCGCGCGCGCGGCTTCGGCGAGCCGCGCTTCCGTCTCGTGTGCATACGCAAGAGCCCCTTCGGCGGTGACCGCTTCGACGCGGCGGATGCCCGCGGCTACGCCCGATTCGGATACGATCTTGAAAAACCCGATGTCGCCGGTGCGCTTGACGTGCGTGCCGCCGCAAAGCTCGGTCGAGAAATCGCCCATCGTCAGCACGCGTACTTCGTCGCCGTATTTCTCCCCGAACAGCGCCATTGCGCCCGACTTGAGCGCATCGTCGTAAGGCATGATCCTCGCTTCGACCGGATAATTCGCCCGGATCGCGCGATTGACCAGCGCCTCGACCGTGCGGATTTCTTGGTCGGTCATCGGCTGCGGATGAGAGAAGTCGAAACGCGTGCGGTCTGGATCGACGAGCGAGCCTTTCTGCGTCACGTGGTCCCCTAGGACCTTGCGCAATGCCGAATGCATCAGATGCGTGGCCGAATGGTTCCATGCCGCGCGGGCGCGCGCCTGGCCGTCGACCTTGGCCGCGATGGTGTCGCCGACTTTGAGCTCACCGGTCTTCACCTCGCCGTGATGGCCGAAGACGTCGGGCTGGATCTTCTGGGTATCGTGCACCGCGAACAAGGTGAGGCAGACGCCATTTTTCGAAAGCTCGCCGCGATCGCCGACCTGGCCGCCCGACTCCGCATAAAAAGGCGTGCGGTCGAGGACGACGACGCCGCTCTGCCCGGTCGAGAGCGCGTCGACGGGGCTCCCGTCGCGATACAGCGCGACGACGCGTGCTTCCTCCGCCAGTGTGTCGTACCCGTCGAAAATCGTCTTCGCGCCGCGGTACTCCAGGCCATCGGCCATCTTGAAGGTCGAGGCGGCGCGTGCGCGCTCGCGTTGCTTTTCCATCGCCGCGTCGAATCCCGCCTGGTCGACGGTGATTCCACGCTCCCGGCAGACGTCCGCGGTGAGGTCGAGCGGGAAGCCGAAGGTATCGTAGAGCGTGAACGCCGTGAGTCCCGGCAATGTCTTGCTGCCTCTTTCCGTTGCCTGCGCGAGCGCTGCGTCGAGGATTCTCATTCCGTGCTCGAGCGTTTCCGCGAATCGCTCCTCTTCGGTCTGCAGCACGCGAATTACATGATCCTGCTTCAGCGGCAGCTCGGGATACGCGTCGCCCATCAGATGCGCGAGCTCGGGAACGAGCTTGGCGAAGAACGGCTTGGTCTGGCCGAGCTTGTACCCATGACGGATCGCGCGGCGGGCGATACGCCGCAACACGTAGCCGCGGCCTTCGTTGCTCGGGATCACGCCGTCAACGATCAGGAACGCGCACGCGCGGATGTGATCGGCGATGACCTTGAGCGAGGGCGAGGTGAGGTCCGCCGCGCCGGTCAGCTTTGCCGCCGTCGCGATCAGATCCCGGAACAGATCGATGTCGTAGTTGCTGTGGACGCCCTGGAGCACCGCGGCAAGCCGCTCGAGCCCCATGCCGGTGTCGACGCAGGGCTTCGGCAACGGCGTCAAAACACCCTTCTCGTCGCGGTTGAATTGCATGAAGACCAGGTTCCAGATCTCGACGTAGCGATCGCCTTCGGCGGCGTCCGATCCGGGCGGGCCACCCGCGATTTCCGGCCCATGGTCGTAGAAGATCTCGCTGCATGGTCCGCAGGGACCGGTGTCGGCCATCTGCCAGAAGTTGTCCGAGGCATACGGCGCGCCCTTGTTGTCCCCGATGCGCACGACGCGCTCGCGCGGCACACCGACGTCGCTGGCCCATGCGTCATAGGCTTCGTCGTCGGTCTGATACACCGTGACCCAAAGCTTTTCTGCCGGCAGCCTGTAGACCTCGGTCAGGAGCTCCCATGCATACCTGATCGCTTCGCGCTTGAAGTAATCGCCGAACGACCAGTTTCCCAGCATCTCGAAGAACGTGTGATGGCGCGCCGTGTAGCCGACGTTCTCGAGATCGTTATGCTTGCCCCCGGCGCGCAGGCACCGCTGCACGTCCGCGGCGCGCACGTAGCTGCGCTGGTCCGTACCGAGGAAGACCTCCTTGAACTGGACCATGCCGCTGTTGGTGAAAAGCAGCGTCGGATCATTGGCCGGCACCAGCGGCGCGGAGGGCACGATCGTATGGCCCCGCTCGGCGAAATAGTCGAGAAACTGGCGGCGGATGGCTGCAACTTGCATGATGGATCGATGCCGGGCGCCGGCGCGAAGCCGGCCGCCAAAGCGCAGTGCTGGTTCAAAATCAATATCTTAGCATAACGCCCGCAGCACGGCCGGTGCTAAGCGCCGGTGGTGTCGGGGGCCTCCCGGAGGAGCTTGAATATCGCCGAAAGAGCAAACCCGCGCGCTTGCAGGAAGCGCACCTGCCGCGCCTTCTCCCGCTCGTCGGTGGGCGGTTTACCGAAGCGGCGCTGCCACACCGCGCGCAACGCCTTTCCGTCATCGGCTTCCGCTTCGACCAAGGCCCGCTCGATGTCGGTACGGGCGATGCCTTTGGCTTTCAATGCTTCCGCGATGCTCCTGCGACTGTAGCCGCCGGCTTTCTGCGTCGCCATCGCCCGCGCGTAGCGTGCGTCCGACAGATAACCCTGCGCAATCAACTCATCGAGCACGAAGCCAACTTCGTTTCGTGGCGCTCCCTTGGCGATCAGGCGATGCTCGAGCTCCGAGCGCGCATACTCGCGGCGCGCCAGCAGCCGGATCGCCTGTGCCCGAAGCGAAACGGGCGCCGATGTCATCTAGGAGCCTGTCGGGCTTACTGTCGCGTATGCGACGGCGGCGCTTTGGGAGGCAGTCCGAGGCGCCGGCCGCGCCGCAGTGCCAGCCCACTGCCAGCGGCCGGCAACAACGGAATGCCCCCAAAGCGCCCCCGTCCCTTCGGGTTGCGGCCAAACGGCGCGCCTGCGGCGTTGCTCGGCTTGCGAATAGGCCAAGCTATTCGCTGCGCCGAGCGCCTTGCATTCATCGCCGTTTGGCCAGCAACGCATACGTGAGAGCAAGCCCGACAGGCTCCTTGGGAGCCTATTCGTCGGCTGCCGCGCCAGCGCGCGCCGCGCCCGGCACCGGAACGCCGACTGCGGCGCGGATTTTCGCCTCGATCTCGGCAGCGAGTTCCGGATGCTCCTTCAAATAATCGCGCGTGTTGTCCTTGCCCTGCCCGATCTTCTCGCCGCGGTACGCGTACCAGGCGCCGGATTTCTCGATGATGTTCTGCGCGACGCCGAGCTCGATCATCTCGCCCTCGCGCGAGATGCCCTCGCCGTAGAGAATGTCGAACAGCGCCTCGCGAAACGGCGGCGCAATCTTGTTCTTCACCACCTTGACCCGCGTCTCGTTGCCGACGACTTCATCGCCGCGCTTGATCGATCCGATGCGCCGGATATCCAGTCGCACCGACGCGTAGAACTTGAGCGCATTACCGCCGGTCGTCGTCTCCGGATTGCCGAACATGACCCCGATCTTCATGCGTATCTGGTTGATGAAGATGACGAGCACGTTGGCACGCTTGATGTTCGAGGTGAGCTTGCGCAGCGCCTGGCTCATCAAGCGCGCCTGAAGGCCTGGAAGCTGATCGCCCATCTCACCTTCGATCTCGGCCTTCGGGACGAGCGCCGCAACGGAGTCGATGACGATGATGTCGATGCCTCCCGAGCGCACCAGCATGTCGGCGATCTCGAGTCCCTGCTCGCCCGTATCGGGCTGCGAAATGAGCATCTCGCCGACGTTGACGCCGAGCTTGCCGGCGTAGACGGGGTCCAGCGCGTTCTCGGCGTCGATGTAGGCTGCGGTGCCGCCGGCTTTCTGCACCTGTGCCACGACCTGCAGGCAGAGTGTCGTCTTGCCGGACGCTTCCGGCCCGTAGACTTCGACCACGCGGCCGCGCGGCAGGCCGCCGACACCCAGCGCGATGTCGAGTCCCAGCGAGCCCGTCGAGACGACGGAGAGGTCGCTCTGCACCCGGGCCTCGCCCATTTTCATGATCGAGCCCTTGCCGAACTGTTTCTCGATCTGCGCCAGAGCGGCGGCGAGGGCCTTGCTCTTGTTATCGTCCATTGCGCTCATTCCATTGGATTTGCCGATGTTGCCACTGCTGGTGGTCGCCGTGCTCATGGCTTAAGCCCGATCGTCAAGGTGAGATGGGCTGATTATGGCATAGAACGATCGTTCGATACAGTGCTCCGACGGCCTAGGCCAAGCGGTCGAGAATCCCTTCCAAGGCGATGCGAACCGACTCCCGGCGGATACCGGCACGGTCACCGCTGAGGCGGATCCGGGAAGCCTTGGCGACCCCTGGTCCGAGCCAGGCAAAACATACCGTCCCCACCGGTTTGTCCGGAGTGCCGCCCGCCGGGCCCGCGATACCGGTCACTGCGACTGCCCATTGGGCAC
>Ga0075425_100003553_pt1 | contig 15855 bp, 15 predicted proteins | sample SoiMethybrSBSTD4_FD_75300 | JGI IMG/M metagenome (GOLD analysis project Ga0075425, IMG submission 75300) | Bulk soil microbial communities from a Populus tree surrounding site in Tennessee, USA - Soil MetaG P. TD hybrid SBSTD4 | ecosystem: Environmental > Terrestrial > Soil > Tree plantation... | reverse complement strand
CATTGCCCGGCTTTACATCGATCAGCATGTATCCAAAGTTGTGGGAAGCGAGCGGAATCTCGTACTCGGAATTGATCGATCGTTTGATTCAGCTGGCAATCGAGCGTCATCGCGACAAGTCGCGCAATCTGACCAGCTACCAACCGCGAAAGTAGTTCTTCAGGCGATCAAACGCGGACATCCACAACTTCGGGGCGAAAGAACACGATGAGGCGACCGAGTCGTGGACTAATTCCCCGGCGCACCCCTCGGGATTTCGACTATCAACACTTAGCTTGTGGTCCGTGCGTTGCAGTGGTCATAGTCGCGCCCGGGAAGCAGTTGCCGCGATGGACTCAAAGGGTGAGATGTTTTCGAGCGAGCAAGGGTGGGTGATTGAGTTCGTCAGGCAGAAGGCGAGTGGTTCAGAAGTTTGTAGCGCTTGTCACGGGTTTATCTTTCTCCTTAACTAAGTTTTCTCCTTACGGTATGCCGCGCGGCTAACGAGTCGCGCGGCTCTTTTTATGCTCGACCGTTGATGGCGTCAATCATTTCCTTGACTGCTCGCTCCATTCCAACGAGCGCGGCACGTGCAACGATATTGTGCCCGATGTTCAGCTCTTCGATCGGGTAGATTTCGGCAATGGCACCGACATTTCTATATGTGAGTCCGTGACCTGCGGCGACCTGAAGACCAAGCTCACCAGCACGGCTTGCGCATTCGGAGATTCTGGCCAGCTCAGCTTCAATCTGACCTTGTCCAACGGCACGAGCCGGATCGGTGAGTTCCGCATATCTTGCCGTGCAGATCTCAATCTGATGCGCACCGATTCGCTTTGAGGCGTCGATCTGAGCCTTGTCGGGGTCGATAAAGATGCTGATCAGAACGCCGCCTTCGGATAACTCGCGGACCGCGTTCTCGATTTCTGCTTCGTGAGCGAGCACATCCAGCCCGCCCTCGGTGGTTATTTCGTCGGCGCGCTCGGGCACTAACGTCGACGTGTTCGGACGAACTTCGCAGGCGATCCTAACCATCTCTTCGGTTGCGGCCATCTCGAGATTCAGGTGAGTTCTGACAACCGAACGGAGGATCCTGACGTCTTCATCCTGAATGTGACGCCGATCACCTCTGAGATGAACGGTGATGCCGCTCGCGCCAGCGAGGTCGGCGAGAACCGCTGCCGCGGAGACGCTCGGCTCCCACGTGCGGCGCGCCTGTCGTATCGTTGCTATGTGATCGATATTTACGTTTAGTCTTATAGTCATTGTCGTTCGGCTTTCGGCATTTCACACCGATAAATTTACAATAACAAGGACGACAGGCTGTGCCAAATTTTCTTGTCTCGTTATTCCCACAGATCGACTCGGTGGTCACACAAAAGCCAATCACACAATTATCACTACCGAATTATTCTAGTTCCAGTTTTGATGATCGGCGTGAGAGTGGGCGTGAAGGATTGTTTTAGTCGAGACGACCTGCGATTCGCTTCGCGGCTTTCTCGGCGGGAGTCGCTCCGAGCTGAAAGTTCTGAGAAGGATTCGGATAGCGGCCAATCAAATCGTTGATGCGAATGCGAATCAGATCGGTGAACATGCTCAACGAGTCGAGTATGTAATTAAGCTTATTCTGCAACTCTCCACCCTCGCAGTGATTCCAGACTACCGGCACCTCTACCAATCTGTTTCCCTGCTTCTTAGCGATGTACAAAACCTCCGGGTCGAAACCAAATCGATCAATCCGCTGAAGCGCAAAAACGGGCAGCGCTGCTTCTCGCCTGAATGCCTTAAACCCGCATTGGGTGTCCATGAATTTCAAGCCAGTGATGATCCTCATACACAGGTTGAACACTGTGCCTCCGAGTTCGCGCAACCAGGGCTGATGCACACCAATCAACTTCTTATTAAGAGCGCGCGAGCCGAAAGCTACATTCGCGGTTCCGGACGCGATCGGATCAAGCAGCTTCGGAGTTTCGGTAATCGGCGACGAAAGATCAGCATCGGTGAACATCACAATTTCGCCCGTCGCATCCTCGAGTCCCCGCTTCACGCTGTAGCCCTTTCCTCGATTGGGCTTGTTGGTCAACACTCGAAGGTCGTGTCCCTCGGCTTGAAACATGGCGACTCGCTCGGAGACTGTAGCGGCGGTGTTATCGGACGATCCGTCGTCGACAACGATGACTTCTGCGCGATACGTTTGGCGTTTCAGAAACTCGAGGATGTCGTCGATACTTCGTCCAATCCGAGTCTCTTCGTTGTAGGCAGGAATTACGATTGAAAGAAACCAGGCCATAGTCATCCGCGACCGCTAAAAAGAGCGTAAGAATATAGCACAATGGCGTTTGGATAGGCATCAGATTGTTTAGGGCAACCGGGACTTAGTGTTGGAAGAGACTTACAGGCGGGATTAAGGAATTTTTCCGATTGAGCTAACCCGGAGATCCGACCTGGCTTGCGCTTGCCGGAGACGTTACTCGAAACTGATTGCCGTTCCCTCCGCCACCTCCCGGACCGAGTGAGAACAATTCAAAACTGCGGCCGCCGTCTGCGGTGTGATACACGTAATCATTGCCCCAGGGATCGACTTCGGGGACGTTTTCCAGGTACGGACCAAACCAATAGTTCATACGATCGCCGGTCACTGCGGCAAACGCAGCCGGCTTTCTTGAAAGACATCTGAGCCCTTCTTCGTTGGTCGGGTAGCGTTCGACGTCCGCTTTGAATCTCTCCAGTGCCTCGGCAAGCGTATTGAGTTCTTTTTTGGCAGCTTGTTCGCGCGCAACCCTTCGTTGCAATTCTTTGCGGCTGCGGCTCAGCGAACTCAGCACCACCAGGCTCGCTATCGACAGGATCAAAGTAGCCGCGCCGATGATCGCGATGCGCTTGCGGCTGCGGTTGCGACGTGCAATGGCTTCGTGTTTTTCGGGTGAGAATACGAATGTCGGATCGGGTCGGTGCGTCGTTGCGGTCTCTCGAACGAGGTCGACGTGGGCTCGAGACGCCGTAACCCCGACCGGGGCGTAACAATGAATACAATACCGTCGATCCCGGGCAAGACGAGCTCCGCACTGCTGACACAGGTTGTCGTCTGGTTCCTGAGAAGCCATCAGCGAGATCTCTTTCGCGAGTAGTTTAGACCGCAATGGGGAATTCAGACAATGAACAGGGGTCGGGGTCAGGGTTTCGGTTTGAGCGGACTCCACCACAACATGCTGGGAATCTCCAACCTGCCGAAGGTGTGAAAAGAGCGACTACCCGCCAAGGATCTGAGAGTTGAGATTTGAGATTTGGGAGTTGAGATTTGTGATTAATGGTCATTTGCCATTTGACAGTTAATTTGGTCGGTTGAGCGGATGAACAATGACAAATATCAAGTCTCAAATCTCGTGCGCGGGTGGGCAGGCTATTCTTTCAAGCCTTCCCAAGGTTGGAGGATTTGGGACCTTGCCGTAAAAGTAATGCGAATTACAAAATGCGTCGGAAGAACGAGATCATTTCGCTCCAAGCCTCATCCGTCGCTTCGGAATCGTATCGCGGACCCTCGTCGCGCATGAATGCATGCTCTGCCGGATACATGCTCAACGAAAATCTCGTGCCTGCGCGCTCAAGCTCCACGCTTATCTTCTCACGACCTTCTTCAGGCACGTGCGGATCCGCGGAGCCAAACACCAGCAAAAGCTCGCCTCGAATATCGGAAGCTCTCTGCAGCGAACCCGCATCAGCGTCACTTCCAAGCTGCCCGTTGTGAATGCCAGTCCCGTAAAAACAGGTTGTCGCAAGTACATCAGGCTGGAGCGCTGCCCTGAATGCCAGATGCCCGCCGATGCAGAATCCGCCGGCACCAAGCTTTCCTTTTTCAACTCGAGCATGCCCACTCAAATAGTCGAGCGCCGCTCGGCAGTCCGCATCAAACTCAACGACAGATGTTTGAGCCGCGCCTGCCAATCCACGATTCCTGCCTTCATCATCAAAAGGAATCACTGTGCCCTTTGGCTCGATTCGGTGATAGATCTCAGGAGCTGCAACCACAAATCCGTATCCCGCCAGTCTCTTCGTCGCGCGAATCATCGGCCCGGTCAGCTGAAATATGTCCGAGTAAAAGATGATCCCCGGATACCGACCATCGGGCTTCGGCGCAGCGAGAAAAGTTCGCATCTCGCTTCCATCAACGCTTATGTCGACATACTCAGTAGTAATGACCATATCTTTATTTGTTGACCAACTCCGGCTTAAATGGAGGAATTGCGCTGCAACACTTCCCGACCGTAACGAATCAAACATAAACACGAGACTGCTTTATTGTCTCATTCTTATTCGGAACGCTTCTTTCGAAACAGCCTGCTCGCCACCCCTGAGAACCACCTCAGGGCTGTTCGAAAAAAGCCGTGCTTCGGTGGAGGTTCGTTACTTTCGGTTCGCGCTTCGGCTTCAATCGCAGTAAAAAACTGGGAGGTCATCATCTTGACCGCTCCCTGAATCATTCTCTGACCAACGCCGGCGATTGTCCCACCTACCTGAACATCACCGTCGAAGCTGACTACCGTCACGCCTTCTCGATCTTCGAGATTCAGATTGCCCGAGCCTTTAAGAAAACCCGGTTGACCTTTGCCTTCGACGATCATCCTGAAATGTTTCGGAGGCTGCATATCCTCGAGCCGCACATTCCCGGTGAACACTCCCTTGATCGAACCGACCCCTGCTCGAAGCGTCGCTGAGTAAGCATTCTCACCTGTTTTTTCCAGCCGTTCGCAGCCAGGAATGCAGCGCTGCAGAGCCGCAGGATCGATCAGCGTTTCGTATACCCTCTCGGGACGCGCCCGCAGCTCGTGGCTTCCTTCGATTTTCATATGGGATTCCGATTGTGGTTCCGCGTTCATGGTCGCTCAGCTGCAGACCATGAACGCGGATCTTGATCTACTTCGCGCGAGATGCTGCGGTTTCGATGCCGCGGCGGGTATAAACCTGCGCCAGATGACGACGGTAGGTCTCGGAGGCGTAAAGATCGCCGTTGACAGAAATGCCGTCAGTGGCGTGCGTAGCGGCGTCAGCCGCCGATTGCGCATCGAGCGCCTTTCCAGTTATCGCCTGTTCCACGCCGGCAGCGCGATAGACTTTCGATGCGACCCCGGTTATGGCGATACCGGCTGACTGGCAGACTCCGCTGGGGTCGCGCGTGAGGTTCACCGCAACGCCCACTACTGCAAATCCTGAGGCCGGTTGTGGCACCTTTAAGTATGCCTGTCCGGAGCTGCCGCTCGGCGGAGTTATTCTGATCTCACGAAGGATCTCACCAGGCTCCAGCGCCGTGGTGAGCATATCGACAAAGAAGTCATCTGCTTTGATGACTCGCTCACCGTTCGCGCTTACGGCGACCAAATCGGCACGAAGCGCAAGGATTGCCGCGGGCCAATCTGCGGCGGGATCCGAGTGCGCAAGACTGCCTCCGATGGTTCCCTTGTTGCGAACCTGAACATCTCCGATCTGCGCCGCGCATTCAGGCAGAATCGGACATATCTCGCGGAGCCGGTCCGAAGACTCCAGCTGATAGTGAGTCGTCATCGCGCCGATGCGAATTTGTCCGCCTTCTTCCTTAATGTAAGCGAGGTCTTTGATTCGACCGATGTCCACGAGGATCTGCGGCATCGCCAGCCGAAGCTTCATTGCCGGAATCAAGCTGTGCCCTCCGGCCAGAATTTTTGCTTCGTCTGGATGTTGTGCTAGCAGACCTATTGCTTCGTCGATCGTCTTTGGCGCGTGGTAATCAAATTGTGCTGGGATCATTTCGTGTCTCCTGCTTTCAATTGATCTTGTTGATGATTCGCCAGACGTTCTCGGGTTTGATTGGCATGTCGATGTGACGAACGCCAAACGGCGAGAGCGCGTCAACGATCGCGCCGACGATGGCGGGAGTTGCTCCTATCGTCCCTGCTTCACCGACTCCCTTCACACCCATCGGATTCACCGGCGATGGCGTCTCGGTGCGATCGAGCTCGAGCCGCGGAATCATAGCCGCCTTCGGAATCGCGTAATCCATCAGCGTTCCGGTGACCAGTTGTCCCTGGTCATCATAGACAGCTTCTTCATACAAAGCCTGGCCGATCGACTGCACGATGCCGCCGTGAACCTGACCCTCAACAAGCATCGGGTTGAGAACGCGTCCGCAATCATCAACGGCAACGTAACGCTGAAACTCGATGCTGCCCGTCTCTTTGTCGATCTCAACCTGAACGATGTGTGTGCCAAACGGGAATGTGAAGTTCGAAGGCTCGAAGAAGTTTGTCGCCGAAAGCCCAGGTTCGAAGCCCGGAGGAATCTGATGCGCGACGTGCGCCGCAAGCGCGACCTCCTGAATCGTCACGCTCTTTGGATGTGCAGCTTCAGTAGCCGAATCGCCGTTTCCACCGGCCGCGGCCATCGCAGCTTCAACGCTGAAACGTCCCTCCTTGAAACTAACCACAGAAGCATCAGCGCCTAGCAAATGCGCAGCTAACTCCTTGGCTTTTTCTTTTAGTTTCTGGATCGCGTTGTAGACCGCGGTTCCTCCAACCGCGGTGCCGCGGCTGCCGAAAGTCCCGATGCCGTATTGAACAACCGAAGTGTCACCGTGAATCACCGTGACGTCATTCAAATCGACTCCCAACTCATCGCCGGCGAGCTGAGCGAACGAGGTCTCCTGACCCTGTCCGTGCGGGGACGCTCCAGTAAGTATCGTTACCTTTCCCGTCGGTTCGATTCTCACGGTTGCGCTTTCCCACCCACCGGCAGGCGTCGCCTGAGAGGGGCCAATCGCGCAGATCTCAACGTACGTTGAAACACCGATCCCAACTATTCGCCCTGCGTTGCGTGCGGATTGTTGATCCGCTCGCATTTTTCTGTAGTCGGCAATTGCGAGCGCCTTCTCCAGAGCGCCCTGATAATTACCGCTGTCGTAAAACAAACCTGTCGCGGTCTTAAACGGAAACTCGGTCGGCTCCGGGAAATTCTTACGGCGCACTTCGACCGGATCCATTCCAAGCTCTGTGGCCACAAGATCGGCGACCCGTTCGATCACTTGAGTTGCCTCGGGTCTTCCGGCGCCGCGATAGGCATCTGTCGACATCTTGTTTGTAAAAACCGCGGTGATGTTCATCTGAATCGCCGGAATTTTGTAGCACCCGGAAAGCATGAGACCGGTCAGGGTAGGAATCGCCGGCGTCAGGAGTTGAAGATAGGCTCCCATGTCGGCAAACACGCTGTATCTCAAACCGGTGATGGTCCCGTCGTTCTTGCAGCCAGCTTCGATGTATCCGACTTGCCCACGCCCGTGAATCGTCGCCTGGATGTTTTCGCGGCGACCTTCGATCCATTTCACCGGCTTGCCGGTCTGCATCGAGATCCACGATACGAGGGCTTCTTCGGCATAGACGTTCAGCTTTGATCCGAAACCGCCGCCAACCTCTGGCGCGATGACTCGCACTTTGTTCTCCGGCACCCCGAGCATTATCGCCAGCTGGGTTCGCGCGAGGTGAGGTATCTGCGTTGAGGTCCAGATTGTCAGTTCTTTTTCGCCGGGATAGTAACGAGCAAGCACGCCTCGCGTCTCCATCGCGATGGGTATCAATCGCTGATGGACGATACGCTGTTTGATGATGTGATCCGCACTCGCCAGCGCCGCGTCGATATCGCCCTCGCCGCTTGTCATCTTGTAAGCGATGTTGTCTCCGTATTCCTCGTAAACCAGCGGCGCCCCCTTGGCGGCTTCTTCGACGTCGACAACGACCGGCAGCTCTTCGTAATCGACCATGATCAAGTCGATGGCGTCGCGCGCCGCGTAACGATCGGTCGCAACAACCGCTGCAATCGGGTGGCCGACAAAGGTAACGTGATCGGTTGCCAGCACCCGGTAGTCCGGAATCTTCAAACCCGGCAGCGCTCCGGCGCAGGGCACAGGTCCGATCTTGCCTGCGACATCCTTACCGGTGTAGACGGCGACCACTCCAGGTGCGTGTGAAGCTTCGCTGGTGTCGATGCTTTTGATTTTTGCGTGAGCGTACATCGATCGCAAAAAAGCGACGTGCAGCGTATCAGGGAGTTTTATGTCATCGACGTAATGAGCGAGGCCCTGTATCAACCTCGGGTCCTCAGTCCGCTTTATTCTTTCTCCGACGTACTTGGCCATAATGCCTCCAGTGCTCAGCTTGATTCGATCGCGAGCGCTCAGAGTTGAATTGTCTCGTAGTTTAGCGATGAGTTACGAACGAGTGCCTCACGCTAGTCCCCGGTCGCGGCTTCGCTCTTCATCTTTCGCGCGGCGTACTGTACCGCATCGACGATATGCTGGTAGCCGGTACAGCGACAGAGATTGCCTTCGAGACCGTGTCGTATCTCCATCTCGCTGGGATCAGGATTTCGATCCAGAATCTGTGCCGCAGCCATGATCATACCGGGCGTGCAATAGCCGCATTGCAGACCGTGCTGCTCCCAAAAGCCTTCCTGTACCGGATGGAGATCGCCGTTCGCCGCCATGCCTTCGATGGTTGTAATGTTCGCCCCATCCGCCTGGACAGCGAACATTGTGCACGACTTAGCCGACTGGCCATCCAGAATTACCGTGCAGGCGCCGCAGATAGAGGTCTCGCAACCGATGTGGGTGCCGGTGAGTCCCACCACATCTCTGATGTAGTGGACCAGCAGCAGACGAGGCTCAACGTCATCCTGACGAGAGACTCCATTTACTGTAATGTTGATGGATTTTTTCATTGAAACACCCTCGCTCTGAGTGATCACAATTTGAGGAATGGAGCGATCTATGCCGATCAAGATCAAAAACCGGCTCGCTTTTTATACAACCGATTCCGCGCGGTTACAAGTCGATCAGTCGGACGCATTCTGCTGATTACTCAGCGAATTCAATGTTCCGACGCACGCCTTGCATGCGGAAATAACGCACCGCTCTCGCATAATCGCGATCGATTTGCGCTCGCAGGTCGTCGATCGATTCGAACTTCTTTTCGCCTCTTAGACGGTGAAGAAATCGCACGCGAATTTTCTCGCCGTACAGCTCGCGATCGAAATCCATTACGTGAGTCTCGACGGTCATCTCCAGATCGCCGCCAAACGTAGGCTTGTTTCCAATGTTGGTGATCGACTTGAGCCACTCGCCCTCGACCAGCGTGAGAGTGACGTACACACCATTTGCAGGGATCACCGTGTTGTGAGGTTTCAGATTCGCGGTTGCGTATTTGAGCTGCGCTTTTCCGATCTTGCGCCCTTCGATTACCCGGCTCTCGATTCCGTAAGGTCTGCCGAGCATCCGACGGGCCAAATTTATTCGTCCGCTGCTCAAAAGTCGACGTATTATCGTGGAGCTTACGCGGTGGTTTCGAATCAGTACTTCGGGTACTTCCGCGGCCACTCGTCCCAGCCTTGTCGCTACTCGATTCAGCAGTTCGAAACGACCTTCTCGGTTGTGACCAAAAGCGAAGCCTTGTCCCAGGTACACCTCCAACGCGTCAAGCCGCCCGAAGATAAACCGATTGAGAAACTCCTCCGCGCTGAGCGTCGAAAGTTCTTCGGTGAAGTTCAACACAACCGTTTGGTCGATCCCCACTCTCTCGATGCCGTCCATTTTTTGTTCGAACGTTTGTAGAAGAGGCGGCGCGGTTTGTGGATGAAGCACCGCTCGAGGATGCGGATCGAAGGTGACGACCGTTGCCTGGACACCGAGGGCTCGGGCGCGCTCAGTAACCCGTCGCATAATCATCTGGTGAGCTAGATGGAGGCCGTCGAAAACACCGAGGGTCAGCACCGTCGGCGTCTTGATCGAGCCGTCATCGATATCGCGATAGATTCTCATTCCAGGGCCAGATCGGGAATCACTTTCCTGCATCGTCATGACTCGCCTTAGTTCAGCGCGTCGAGTCAATTCCCTTTTACACTTCTACCGACAGTCCGTCATAAGCAATCTCGACGTTCTCGGGCAGATGATCGCTCGTCTCCGCGTGCTTGATATCGTGAGAGATGTGTGTGAGCAAGGCGCGCCGAGGCGTCAACCGTTCAATATAACCAAGCGACTGATCCAGAGTCATATGAGTCGGATGTTTTTTGAACCTCAGCGCATCGATGACCAGCAAATCCAATCCCATCAACCGCGCGCACGTTTCTTCCGGGATGAGATTGCAATCGGTGACATACGCGAAGCCGCCGATTCGAAATGCGGTCACCGGCAACTGGCCGTGAGTCACTGTAAGCGGGATTACATTCAATCCGAACAACTCGAAGTCCCCTTCGATACGTTTTGGTTCGATCTGCGGAACCCCAGGATACGGTGCAGGCTCGAAGACGTACGCGTAGATTCGTCGAAGTCCTTGCCATGTAACATCGGTAGCGAATACCGGGATCGCGCCGTCACGAAACATTATCGGTCTGGCGTCATCGAGACCGAAACAGTGATCGGCGTGTGAGTGAGTGAACAGAATCGCAGCAATGTGCTTCAGACCAATTCTAAGGGCTTGTTGGCGAAAATCGGTTGATGCGTCGATCAGAATGTTGCGGTCCTGGTGTTCGATGAGCACCGAGGTCCGAAGGCGCTTGTCACGCGGGTCATCGGATAAACAGGTTGTGCATTCGCAACCTACCGATGGAACGCCAACCGATGTGCCGGTTCCGAGAAAGGTAATCCTCATCGCCTCTTACTAATCGCGACAAACTGCATTCGCAAATCGGCCAGGATGTTTTCGAGCAGATTGTCTTCCTCGGACGTAAGATTGCCACTCGTTTTTGTCTGGAGCATGCCGAGCATATCGATCAAATGTCGTGCAGCTTCGAGATCGAGCGGCGGCGGCTCTTCGCCTTGACTTTGAATCAAGCCGAGATGCATAGCGGCTTCCACTGCAAGCATATTCGCGAGGCTCAGGAAGGAAGCTTCGGGTAGCCTCGCGGATCGCGGACCGCTGGCCTGATTGTAAGCCTGTTCGGCCCGGCCGGCTGGCGTGGATTCTCTTGGAGGTGGACTCGGTTTGGTCTCCGCCGCGGACGCGCCTGCGTCTCGCATCGGTACTGCCTGCTTTTTCGTTTCTCCTGGAAACGACACGACGTTGTCCGCACCCGACGATTCAGCAGGCTTAGGCGGTGATTGAGGTTGTTGCGTTGGAATTGCTTGAGCTTCGGTTTCCGACTCGACGCCCTCTCGGGGGCTTCCGTCGGGGTTGTACTTCCTGCGATCGGTGACCTTGAAGCCGGTCTCTTGTTGTTCAGCCATTTCGACTCATCCAGGGAAGGAATTTAGCATTCGTTTGAACGAATAATGCTAACACTTGAAGAGGAGAAGAGCGAACGCCGAAAAAGATTTTCGAACTTGAAAGCTTGCAATTAAAGTGAGACTGCATCTTTTCTTTAATCCCACCAACGCGGTTGGTGGGATTAGGAAAAATGGTTTCTCACTTTTAATCGTACATTCTTGAAGCCTTCGAATTCTGCACGCCGCTTTGCCCTTTGACTGCTCATCTTGTAGATTCGCTGAGTGACTGAATCAGAAGAAAAACTTGCAGGTAAAGAATTCGCAGCACTGGTGGAATTGATCTCGCGGCTACGCGCGCCGGGCGGCTGCCCGTGGGATCGCGAGCAGACCCACCAAAGCCTGAAATCGATGTTGCTCGAAGAGGCTTATGAGGTCGTCGAAGCAATCGACGAAGGCGACGACGAGGAATTCAAAGGCGAACTCGGCGATCTCCTGCTGCAAGTCGTCTTTCATTCTCAAATCGCAACCGAGGAAAATCGATTCACGGTAGCCGAGGTCATCGAACGGATCGCATCCAAAATGATCCGGCGGCATCCTCACGTTTTTGGAGACGACACCGCCCAAACTTCAGGTGAGGTGCTTCGAAATTGGGAAGCTATCAAGGAAGCCGAGCTACAGGCGAAGGGAAAGCGCGTCGAAGAAAGCTCGATGTTGGACAGTGTGTCCACAAAGCTGCCGGCGGTGATGGAAGCCTTTCAAATGACAACCAAAGTTTCGCGAGTCGACTTCGATTGGCCGGATGTCGCTTCGGTGCTCGAAAAACTCGATGAAGAAGTCGACGAGTTGAAACAGGCGGTCGCGAGCCAAACTCCTGATCACAAAGAGATCGACGGCGAAGTCGGAGACCTCTTGTTTGTCGCAGTCAATGTGGCGAGACTGCTGGGAATCGATCCGGAGAGCGCGCTTAAAGCTTCGAATCGCAAGTTTCGACGACGATTTCGATACATCGAAGATCGTCTGCGAGAACAAGGTCGCAAACCCGCCGATTCGAATCACGTCGAAATGGATGCAATCTGGGACGAAGCTAAGTTGAAGGAAAAGTCCGCCAGCTAAAAACGATAACGACCTGCGAATATCGCTGACCATATCTGGAGACTCTGTGAAGACAATACAAGAATTGTTTGATTTGACTGGACAGGTGGCCCTGGTTACCGGCGGATCGCGTGGGTTGGGTAAAGAGATGGCGGAAGGGCTCGCAGAAGCCGGCGCTTCTCTGATGCTTCTCGCGCGGCGCGAGCAGTGGCTGACACCGACTCTGAACGAATTTCGCGAGCGCGGATTCAAATGCGAGGGGGAGATCTGTGATGTATCTAACCCGGAAGACGTTCAGCGAGTGGTGAACCGCACAATCGAGATCTACGGTCAGATCGACATTCTGGTCAACAACGCCGGCGTCACCTGGGGACAGCCTATCGAAGACCACACGCTCGAAAAGTGGAACATGGTGCTTCAGATCAATCTGACCGGCGCGTTTCTTTTCTCACAGCGCGTCGGACGAGAGATGCTCAAGCGAAAGAGTGGAAACATCATCAATGTAGCTTCGATCGCGGGATTGGTCGGGTCGATGGAAAACGGACAGCACATTGTAGGGTACGTCGCCGCGAAAGGTGGATTGATCGCGATGACTCACGAGTTCGCGGCTAAATGGGCGAAACGAGGGATCCGAGTCAACGCAATAGCCCCTGGGTATTTTCCATCACGAATGACTGAAAAGATTTTGGCGACCGATCAGCCGCTGATCGAAGCGGGTACGCCGATGGGACGCGTCGGCTCAGAAGGCGAGCTGAAGGGCGTAGCGGTGTTTCTTGCGTCCGCGGCATCCGGCTACATCACCGGGCACACTGTGGTGGTCGACGGCGGCGGCACGATCAGCGCATAGACTAGAAGAGCGGCCACCACCAACCTTGTGTCGGTGGGGCCATGACTGAAAGGGTAGCCGCGCAGCCAACGCGCCGCTCCGGCCACCACCGACCTTGTGTCGGTGGTGGCGATGACCGACAGGCTAACGGCAGCAACTCACAAACCTCACCTATATTTTGCCGCCGCACTAGGAACCGGGCTTGAAACTTCGGAGTAGGCTAGCGTTTATTCTAGCCCGTGAGTCATGGCCCCACCGACACAAGGTCGGTGGTGGCCGGACGTCGAAGGTCGGCGGCCTTAGCCTTTCAGTCATCGACCCACCGACACAAGGTCGGTGGTGGCTGCATGGCTACCAGGTTTGTTGAGGGGCGGTCACAGCCGAAGCAGGGTCGGCAGTGCACTGCACGCTAAATTCTTCGCTTTGCCTGTCGTCAAGCCCTCGACGACGCATAACCAGGGAGTATCAATGAAACGTTTTTTCGGACTCTGCACTGCTCAACTAATTTTTATTTTTTGTCTGTCGTTGACGGTTTGCGCGCAAAGCAAGCTGGTCGCGGGCGTCGGCAAATCCGATATCACTCCACCCGTCGGAACTCCGCTCGCAGGTTATGGAGCTCGACGAGCACAGCCCTCTACCGGCGTGCACGATCCCACCGAAGCCCGAGCGCTAATCATAGACAATGGATCAGAGAAGATTGCGTTGGTGAGCGTCGATCACCTCGGATTCGATCACGGCATGGTCGAACGAATACGGAGGATCGCTTCCGAAGCCACTCACATCGCACCTGAACAGATTTATGTTATGTCTTCGCACACGCATTCGGGCGGAGGGGCGTTTATGGAGATGCTGCCTCTTCTTGCGAATGTGCTTGCCGGGAAATTTGATCCGAACGTTCGAGCCTTATACGAGCAGCGAACCGCCGAAGCTATCATCAACGCGAACAAAACTCTCAAGCCTGCTCGCATCGCGATCGGCGCGGGCGAAGCGCGAGGGATCTCGCGATTCAGATCGACGTGGCCGCCAAACGGTCCGGTCGATCCCGAAGTCGGAGTGATTCGGATCGATTCGGTGGACTCGGGCAAACCTATGGCCGTGGTGATGAACTTCGCGGCACACCCGACGGTGCTCGGTGCGGACAACATGGCATTCTCGGCGGACTTTGTAGGCTATGCGCGAAACGCTCTGGAGAAAATGATCGGGGGCGACGAGATGGCCATTTTCGCCAACGGCGCGCAAGGCACGATCGCGCCGCGCGCGTTTCAAGGAGATGACGGCTGGCAAAAAGCTGAAAACGTCGGGACCATTCTCGCCGCCGAAGTCTTCAAAGTCCTGTTGATGATCAAGCCGCAGGACACCGTGGATATTAGAGTGGTTCGAGCGCCGCTAAATCTCAAGATCGTTCCGACGTCAGCCTTCCCGCCCGGCATGTCATATCCTCCGAGCTACTCGACGGAGATCAGCGCGATCTCGTTTGACGATCGAGTCGCATTTGTTGCGATTCCCGGGGAACTTGGGAGCATTCTGAATTTTCAGGTCAAGGAGCGAGGCAAGCTGCTCGGGTTCGAGAAGACTTTCGTACTGGGGCTCACAAACGATGCCCTGGGATACATCATCTCTGAAGACGAGTATCGGCATAAGACCTACGAGTCAACGATTTCATTATTCGGCCCGACGTTCGGGAGCTTTATCGCGAATGAGTCGTTCCAGCTGCTTGAGAAGCTTCGACCGATGGAGAAGAAAAAGCCTTAGGTCACCGTTGCGATTTTACGTGACACACAAGTTCACAGTGTGGGCCTTTAGTGTCAACCGCCGATCGGCTCAAAACTTCATTGTTTCGGGTGTCACTTGAAGGTTGAATCGACACGCAGAGAGGGCTAGGATCTCGATGTTCAATTCCCTGAATGTTGGTTTTTTCGGCGGTCGGTTAAACTCGAGTTCCGACATATTCTCGAACTTTCGATTTAGCCGGGTCGTAACCTAGGGAAACAAGCAGAAAAGGAGAACCGATAAAATGGGCATAAGCACACTATTTGGAATCGCAGCAATCATCCTCGACATCTTTGCCCTCACCGATGTAATGAATTCGAGCCGCGACACGACCACCAAGGTCGTCCTGATGGTTTTGATTCTATTGTTCCCGATCATCGGCGCCGGTCTCTACCTGCTTGTGTTTCGCCAGAAGGGTTACGCGATCTGATCCGCGGAAGGTCTTCGGGCTCTGAAACGGATAACTCGGTCGCGGCGCCAATCTTCAACCATCTGCCCGCGGCCGTAGCCCTTGGCACCATCCGAAATCCCACGCCTTCTGTTTCTCCAAACACCGTTGTCTCACATCGATCTCCTGCGGGCCGCGTTGCAGCGGCGGACTCGCGGGATTTAGCCAATTGCCGCGGTCTTAAGCTCTCCGACGCCTTTGCGAGCGCCTGAGGTCATCGATCACGATCGCGCAGGAAGGGTCGTAACTGGTACGAGCGATTGACATCGATCAACTGACCCAGATCTATCACTCCCGACTCTTGACTGTTATCAAACCCTTCTGCTATTTTATGCATCATATTCGCATAATATGCGCATAGATAAAGGAAATATGCATAGAGCGGTGAATGGAGGCAGGCAGCAGACGATACTCGCGATAATCAGCGAGCAACGGATTGCCACGCAGCAGGAGCTTGCTGAGCAGCTGTCGAAACAGGGATTCGCCGCAACTCAGTCGAGCGTCTCGCGCGATATCACCAGGCTC
>Ga0075425_100003552_pt1 | contig 15856 bp, 13 predicted proteins | sample SoiMethybrSBSTD4_FD_75300 | JGI IMG/M metagenome (GOLD analysis project Ga0075425, IMG submission 75300) | Bulk soil microbial communities from a Populus tree surrounding site in Tennessee, USA - Soil MetaG P. TD hybrid SBSTD4 | ecosystem: Environmental > Terrestrial > Soil > Tree plantation... | reverse complement strand
TGGCCGAGGCCACGGAGGAGTTCCGGCGTCTCTTCAGCCAGGCCATCCGCCGTCAGCTCGTCGCGGACGTCGAAGTCGGGGCGTTCCTCAGCGGCGGCCTGGATTCCAGCAGCGTCGTTTCGGTCGCGTCCGAGCTGGCGCCCGGCCTTCGAACCTTCTCCTTCGGGTTCGCGGAAGGGCCCAGCGAGACCGGCTACGCGCGTGAGGTGGCCGACCGCTGCCGGACGCAGCACGTCGAGCTCTCCGACAGCGAACGGAACCTTCCGGACGTCGTCACCCACATGGCCGCCGTGTACGACGAGCCCTTCGCGGACTCTTCGGCCGTCCCCACGTACATGATTTCTCGCTTGGCCGCCAAGCACCTGAAAGTGGTGCTGACGGGGGACGGCGGGGACGAGCTCCTGGGCGGATATCCATGGTACCGAGACGTCTGGCACCACGTTGCCCTGGAGCGAAACGAGGCCTGGGTCAACGAGAGCCTCTACCAGGTCCTGCGCCTCGCCCGACGACTGCTCCCCGGCGGCCACCGCCGCTATGCCCGCCGGCTGGAAGCCTTCAACCGTCATCGATCGGGTCAGCCGGCGGCGCGGACTCACCGTCGGCTTCGTGACTTCGTCGCTCCGGAGGATCTGCGCGAGGCCGGTTTCGAGCTCGAGCTGGAGGCGAGCCAGCCGGGGGCGGATGCCCTCGACGCGGCGATGCGGACCGACCTCGCCGATTACATGGCCGGCGACATCCTGGTCAAGACCGATCGCGCGTCCATGGCCAACAGCCTCGAGCTGCGCGCGCCGTTCCTCGACGTCGACCTGGCCAGCTTCTGCCTGACCCTGCCCTCGCGTTTGAAGTTCGACGGGCGCACGGACAAGGTCTTGCTCCGAAGCGCGATGAGCGATCGTTGGCCGCCCGGCATCCGGTCGCGGAGCAAGCAGGGATTCGCTGCCCCCGTCTCCTCCTGGCTGCAGAGGCCGGACTTCGTGGAGCTGAAGGCCGCGTATCTGGGTGGCCAGCCCGGGCAACACCTGCGCGCCCTCCTCGGAGATCGGCTCGTCGATCGGCTCGTCCCCGAAGACAGCGACCGGACGTGGGCCCTGCTCGTGCTCGCCATCTGGCTGGCCGAAGGACCCGGCGTAGAGTCCTGACCAGCATGCCGGCGATATCGGTGCTCATGGCCGTCTACGACGGCGAGCGGCACGTCGAGGAGACGGTCCGCAGCCTTCAGGGTCAGACCCTGAGCGACTGGGAGCTCGTGGTGGTCGACGACGGCTCACGAGACGCCACTCCCCGCCTCCTGGCCCGGCTGGCCGACCAGGATGCCCGTGTGCGCGTCGTCACCCAGGACAACGCGGGGTTGACCGCCTCCCTGAACCGGGCGCTCGGCCTGGCCGCGGGGAGCTACGTCGCGCGGATCGACGCCGGCGACACGGCCCGGGCCGACCGCTTCGCCCGCCAGCGGGATTTCCTGGAGAGCCACGGCGACCACGTCGCGGTCGGGTCTCACCTGCTGTGGATCACACCGGAAGGTTGGCCGGTCGCCGTGTACCGTTGCCCACCCGGGCACGAAGAGATCGATGGCGGGCACGTGGCGGGGCGCCCGGGGCAGCTGCCACACGCGGGGCTGATGGTGCGCCGGTCGGCGATGCTGTCCGTGCGAGGCTACGTCGAGGAGTTCGTGGTGGCGCAGGACTATGACCTGCTCCTGCGCCTGGGAGAGATCGGCCGCCTGGCCAACCTCGACGAGGTGCTCACCAAGTGTCGAGTCGACCTGGAAGGCGTCTCCTCGCGTCGGCGCGGCGAGCAGGTGCGATGGGCCGGAGAGGCGGTTCGGCGCGCGCGCATCCGGCGCGGCCTCCCGCCGCTGGCGGAGGCGCCACCGCTGTGGACATTCCATGACGCCAGCGACGTTCTCATGAAATGGACGAGGGAGGCGATCCAGTCAGGCTACTATTCCACCGCGCGCCGGTGCGGGTGGCGGCTCTTCCGCCGGCGACCGTCCGTGACAGCAGTCCGACTCCTGCTCCGCGCCGCGTGGGAGGAAACCCGAGCGGTCGCGATGGGAAACACGCACGTTGCAGAGTGGTAACGGCGCCTCGCTGAGGCAGGTGATCGGTTGCTGGGTCAACGAGCGCTGGCGCGCCGAGTGTGCGTTGTCGCCGGCGCTGGGCCGGCTCACCGGGCTCAGGTGGGTGGATCTCCGCAACCGGAGCGAGCACCTTGCGACGGGCTCGGGTCCGGAGGCGCGCACGTGTCTCTGGGCCGACTCGTCCATGCTGACCGTGGCCCGGGTGTTTCCCGCGGTGGGAGGCCGGCTGCTCGACCGGGTCGCGCGGGAGTGGCCCTTTCAGTTGGCGAATGGCGGGCCGGCCGCGGGACGGACGCCGCGCGCGAGCGTCGTCGTTCCCGTGGCCGGGCTGGACCGGCGGCCGCAGCTCGAGGCGGTCATCCGCAGCTTCTGGGCGCAATCCGTGCGCGAGCTGGAGATCATCGTCGTCGAGCAATCCGCGCACCGGGACTACGAGGCGATCTGCCCGCCCCCCATCCGGTATCTCCACGTCGAGCGCAAGGCCGGGGCCGCCTTCAACAAGAGCAAGGCCCTGAATGCGGGAGCGCGGGCGGCCTCCAGCCCGGTGCTGATCCTCCATGATGGGGACATCGTGGTGCCCGTCCAATACGTGGAGAGCATCCTCGATCGGACGACTCGCGGGTTCGAGGGAATGCAGCCGATCCGCCTCCTCTTCTATCTCGACGAGCGGTCGGCTCGGGACCTCGCGGCGGGCGATGGCCGGGTCTTGCCGCCGCGGGTCGGCGCCGTCGGGCACAACTTCCCTGGAGGGTCTACCGTGGCCACGACGGAGGCGTACTGGGCCATCGGTGGGTCGGATGAGCGGTTCGAGGAGCGCGGCAGCGACGACAACGACTTCCTCGGCCGGCTGAAGACCCGGCGCTTCTTTGCCGGAGGCTACCTGCCGGCGATCCACCTGTGGCACGCAATGGATCCGACCTTCCAGAACCGCGGTGAGATGAAAGCCTTCAAGCAGCGCCAGCTCCAGAAGCCGGCGGAGGAGCGGATCCGCGAGCTTCGTGAGTTCAGGGCGGGACCGCCCACGGATCCCGAACGCCCGTGATGTGGAGGATCTCTCCGTTGCGAACCTAGGCATGGCTCCGAAGATCTCGGTCGTACTCCCGGTCTACAACGGCGCCACCCATCTGGCGGAGACGATCCAGAGCATCCTCGGCCAGTCGGAGGGTGACTTCGAGCTCATCGCCGTTGACGACGGCTCGACCGACGCAACGGCCGACATCCTCCGCTCGTACGCGACCGGGGATAGTCGTGTCCGCGTGATCACCCAGGACAACGCCGGCCTCACCCGCGCTCTCATCCGGGGCTGCGAATCGCCGCGCGCTCCGTTGATCGCGCGCCAAGACTGCGGCGACCTCTCGCGGCCGGAGCGGTTCCGAAGGATGCTTGAGTTGTTCGCCGAGCGGCCCGCCTGCGTGCTGGCCGCCGGCGAGTGCGAATTCGTCGGGCCGGAGAGGGAGACCTTGTACACGACCACCCATGCGACGAAGGATCTCCGTGGGGCTCTCCTGCACGCCCGCATCGACGGGGTCGTCTCCCTTCCCGCGGGGGCCGGCGCCGTCATGCGCGCGGAGGCCTATCGGAGGGCGGGTGGTTACCGGCCGGAGTTCTACTTCGCCCAGGACCTCGATCTCTGGATACGCATGGCGCCCCAGGGCGACATCTGCATCGATGGCGCTGTGCTTTACGAGGCACGGGTCGGCGTGCGCACCATCAGCAGCGCGTACCGCGCGGAGCAGATCGCCTCGGCCACGATGGCCATTGCCGTCCGGGATGCGCAGTCCGACGCCGAACGCGCCGCCCTGCTGGCCGAGGCCTCGCGCATTCGCCCGACGCCGCGCGTCCAGAACCCGGATGCGGAAGCCAACGCCAACTACTTCATCGCCTCCTGCCTCCAACGGCGGAACGATCTTCGATGGCGTGCGTATGCACGGGAGGCCGTCGCCCGCTCTCCGCTTCATCTTCGTTCCTGGCTGCTCCTGCTGAGGGGTGCGCTCGGATGAGGCGCCCGGTCTACGACCCGACCTGGGCGCCGGCCGTGGTGGAGATCTATCGCAACGACCTGCGGGAGATCTGGGACGCGGACATCGAGCGACACTCCTTCCATTCCTACCAGAACCAGCTCGGCATCTACGTCCGGCTCGTGGAGAAGCACGCCGCCCAGCGCGTTCTGGATGTCGGGTGCGCGCAGGGGACGCTCGCCCTCGTCCTGGGCGAGCGCGGCCGGTCCGTGATGGCCGTCGACATCCGCCAGCCCTTCCTCGACTATGCGCGCACGCGCTACGAGCGCGGGGACGTGGAGTTTCGCGCCGCGAACATCTTCGACCGTCCGGATCTGGGCCGCTTCGACCTCGTCTTCGGCAACCAGATCATCGAGCACCTCGTCTACCCGGCGGCCTTCCTCCAGACCCTGGCCTCCTACGCGCGGCCGGGCGGCACCGTGGTGGTGACGACACCCAACCACGGCTATTTCCGATCGTCATTGCCGAGCTACGCCGAGCTCGGCGATCCCCGGGACCATGAACACCGCCAGTTCTCCGCCGGGGGCGGCGATCACTTCTTCGCCTATACGGAGGAAGAGCTGCGGGCGGCGGCCGTCGAAGCCGGGCTGGAGGTCCTCGAGGTCTTCTACTTCGAGACTCCCTGGATCTCCGGGCACTTCCTCTTCCGTTTCATCCATCGCATCGTCCCTTTGGCCGTCCTGCGCCTCGGAGAGCGGCTGTCTCTTCGCCTCGCCCCACGGACCTTGGCCCATCAGCTCTGTCTGGTGGCGAGAGCTCGAGGATGATCCGGGCGATCGGCGATCGTCTGCGCGCCGCCCTCCTGGCGCTGCGGGGCATGGACATCGGCGCGAAGACGAGGATCGGCCCGGCGGTGAGGGTGCGGCAGCCTCATCGCATGAAGCTGGGAACCCGCTGCGAGATCGAGCACGGCGTGTTCCTCAAGTGTGTAGGGAAGGATCCCTCCCTCGAGATCGGCGACTTCGTCTTCATCGGCACGGGCACCGAGATCGACGTCGCTCGGAGCGTGGTCATCGGGGCGCACACCTTGATCGCCCCCGGGGTCTTCATCACCGACCATGGGCACAACACGGCACGGAGTCGGCGCCTCGACGAGCAAGGCAGCCAGGCCTCGCCGGTGCGCATCGGAGCGGATGTCTGGCTGGGGGCGCGCGCGATCATCCTGCCGGGCGTGACCGTGGGCGAGGGTGCGATCGTGGGCGCCGGATCCGTGGTCACGAAGGACGTGCCGCCGTACGCGATCGTCGTGGGTGCACCGGCCCGGAAGATCGGCGACCGGGAATGACGCGGTGCCTACGCGGGCTTGCGGGAAATGAAGGCGATGCTTCCGGCCGTGACGAACGAGTCGGCCGGGCCGCCCTTCAGCAGATTCCGTGGCGTCAGGATGCGCATTCGCGAGAACCGCGATAGCCCTCTGAGGATCGGCTTCACCAGCCGGGGATAGCCCGGGTTCGTACCGCAGAACTCCAGCGCGTCTTTCGTCGTCCAGAGTCGCTCCAGGGACAGGCCGCTGGACTGCAGCACGGAAAGAAGGCCCCACGGCGTCATGTTGTAGAAGCTGGAGGCGAACACGGCGCAACAATCGACCGTCCCCAGCACGAGCCCGCCTGGCTTCGCGACTCGGGCCACCTCGCGGAAGGCGACGAAGGGGTTCTCGAGCGCCTGGGATACCGACTGCATCAGCACCGCGTCGGCACTGGCCGCCTTGAAGGGAAGCGCGTGCGCATCCGCCAGCAGGTCGGCGCCGGCGGACTCGTAGTCGGTGGTGAGGAACCGGAATCCGAGACCCAGAACGGGTTCACGGTAGCGCCCTCCTCCACCTCCGACTTCGACGATGAGGCCGCCGGAGGCCACGCCGTCCTTGATGACCGACATGAACTCGCCCGTGGCCCGCTCGGGCAATGGACCGACGTAGGTGATCGGAGGCGGCCCCTTGCGTACGTGATCCAGGAGCGGTCCGTAGGCCGCCGCTCCCGTCGTCACGCTGAGAGTGTGGGTCTTGGCGGCGCCGCAGCGAAGATCCATCACGTCGCCGGCAGAGGGGCGAAATCTGGCCTCGCACCCGCGACAGACGAGAAACGACGCCCCCGCCTCCGACTCCACCCGGAGACCCTGCTGGCAGACGGGGCAAGCGAGGATGGGAGACAGCCACTCCCAGCGCGGATCAGCGAAGATCGAACGTGTGGCCGGGGGTCGACTCAATGCCGCTCTCCTGACGCGAGGACGCGTCTGAGCCCATCCGCCGCCTGGCCACGCATCCGCGCATTGACGTCGTGAGGGGCGGGCTCGGAATCCAGTGTGGTGGCCAGGGCCTCGCCGGAGTCCGAGACTTCGACCGCGATGCACCGTGCGGCGACAGCGGGAGGGAGGTGCGTGGCGAGCTTCGGGTGGACCAGCACATGGCAGCCGGCAGCCAGGGCATCGAAGATCGTGGTCTTGGCCCCGAACCCGAGGGGAGTGAGGACGGCCACGGCCTTCACACGGCAGAGCAAGTCCCAGGGTTCGGCCAGGTCTCGAATGTGGTCGATCCCGGGAGGAGGCGCCTCGTCGTCTGGCGATCGGAACACCCCGGCGCTGATGGCGAAGCGCCAGCCGGCCAATCGCGAAGACAGGCCGCGCGCCAGGTCATAGAACCCCTTGGCGGCCGCCCGTCCGATCGCGTCGCGCGCCCCGGGAAGGCATAACATCACCGCCTCGCGCTTCGCCCATGGCCAGGGTGAGACCTCCGGACGGAGATCGGGCCATGGACTGAAGTAAGGCACGTCGACGATCCGCGCGCGGCCGGGCAACCAGGACCAGTAGTGCCGGCTGTCCCACTCGCTGATGCTGAGGATCGCGTGGCCGAGGCGGCGGCAGCGGGAGTCCCGCTCCAGGAGCCGGCACACGCCGTAGAACACGCGCGGCCGGGCCAGAACCCTCAACGTTCCTCCGCTCCGGTGCACATGGTGCCAGGCTTCGGCGTTGTGCGCGCGCACGTGGATCCGTGCCCGCGGGCAACTTCGGCGAATCGCGGCGACCAGCTCGGGCGTGCGGCTGTACTCGACGACGATGTCGCGGACCGTGTCATCGAGCGCGGGAAGCACATCGCGACCGTCCTCCGCCTCGAACACCCGGGAGGCGACCTCCAGGCCGAGATCGCGCAGGGAGAGGCGGACGGCCTGGCAGGCCTTCCAGTGGCCGGCACTGTAGAGGCGGTCGGCATAGGAGGGAACGAGGTGGAGGACATCCATCGGGGGGCCGGATGCCTCACACCTGGAGACTACTGTCCACTTCCCTGGTAGAGAAAAGTGGCTGCCCCCCCGTCCCGGAGCTCGTGCAAGAGGCGGAGCTGGTGGCCTTTCGAATCGGTGAACTGCTTGATCTGGTTGTACCAGCGGACCGGGACCTCACGATGCGTCTTCCAGTCCTCCAGCACGAGGATTGTCCTGCCGGGAAGGAACGATGGCGAGAGGGTCCGATACCAGGCCTCGTTGACCTCGAGGGTTCGGCCACAGTCCACGAAGAGGAGCTCGATGGGCTCGCCCCCCTCCCAGGTGAGCGGAGGAAGCGTTTCGTTGCCGTCATAGGGAGCGATGCGCCGCCTCTTCACGATCATGCGGTCCCGAGCCTGGCCGGTGTAGCGATCGAACAGCGGTGAGAAGTCGCCGTGGTTGGCCGGCCGCGGGAAGGCGAGACTCCTTCCCTCGAGCCACTTGTCCATCCACGACGAGCGCCACACGAAGTCATCGAAGACGTGCAGCTTCTTCCCCTGGAAAAGCGGGTTGCGGAGGAGCCCGGAAAGGATGGCCAGCGTCGAGAGCCCCAGCCACGAGCCGAGCTCGACCACTTCCCCGCGCCCGGCGTAGAAGCCGCCCAGGTAGCCGTAGTACCGCCGTTCCTCCAATGTGATCATCCCCGGCACGTCCACTTCGTCGAGAGGCTCCGCCGCCCACGCGGGCTGGCGCTCGCCAATGGACACGCGCAGGGCGGCCCGACCGTCGGAGCTGAGGATCTCGGGAACGCCATCCCGAGGCGTGGTCAGCCGACGCACCTTGTCATCGAGCAGGACGGCGAGGCCGAGAAGGCGGTCGCGGTTGAGCTCCAGGCGGATCGCGTCGTCACCGTGCAGGAGCGTTCTCTCGATCAGTCCCCGGAGCAGACGTCTCATGCGCTCGCTCCGTTCATTGCCAGAGGAGTTGCCGTCTGAGCACGGCCAGGGGGTATTCTGCCGCGAAACGCGGAATGTTCCCGGTGCGGGCGGCGCGCCCGACGCGCCGCGGACGCGACGTCAGGCAGAACGCGTATCCGGCCTCCGCGATCAACTGGTCCGTCTCCGGCGACTTCGCTCCATGAGGCAGCGCGAAGCCGGCCGGCGGTCGTCCCAGGCGCTCCGCGATGACCCGCCGTGATTCGACGATCTCCTCCACCAGGGCCTGGCGACGGATCGTCGCGTTCTGCGGACGGTGATGCCAGCCATGCGAGAGCAGTTCCACCCCCGCGTCCTGCAGGCGCTCCAGATCCGTCCACGTCGCCAGCGTGAATCGCCCGTCGTCTCGTAGCCGGTCCATGAACTCGGCTCGTCCCCGCCGGTCGATGAGTCCCTCCACGTAGGCCTGACGCTCCGCGTCGTCGACGCGGTCGAAGAGAGCGGCGTTGATCGCCCGGAACGCGGCACGTTTCTGCGGACTCGTGCGTGTGGGCAGTTCTTCGGCCGTGACCGGCGCGGGAATGCTCGGAAACGGCCAGCATTCGAGCACTAGAAGGCGGAGCTCGTGGCTCCAGATCGATCGGCCTGTGCCGATGAGGCCCGCGGGAACGGCCAGGGCCCACGGGAAGCCCATTTCGGCGAGGATCGCCGCGGCCGTCGTGACCTGGTTGGCGAGCGCGTCGTCGAGGGTAATGGCGATCCACTCGGCGGGAATCGGCTCCGCCTGCGCCACCCGGTCGACGATCCGCCTCAGCGGTACGACCTCGTGGCCGCCGCGAAGGAACTCCAGATGAGAACGAAAGGCCAGAGCTTCGATGGCGTACTCATCGAGAAGCGGATCCCGCTCCCGCGAGACGACACCGTGGTACATGAGCACCGCCCCCCCGGCGGCTCCCGATTCCCGCAGGCGCTGGACCCCGGTCCAGACTCCCAGATGACAGAGGAGGCGGCTGTGCAGGGCGACGGGGTGCAAGAACGAAATTGTAGCCGGGTTGCAGGGACGGCGATGAAGCCGCCGGGCGCTCGGGCCATTCAGGCCGTCACTTGCGCCATCATCTCGATCACCCTCTCGCGGAACCGCGCGAACGAGAAGTGCTCGAGCCCGGGAGGCACCCTCTTCTCGCCCCGGTCCAGGAGCTCGCGGACCGCGGCCCTGATCTCGGCCGGGTTCGCCGGGTCGACGAGGAGGCCGAGCTTGCCTTCCCGGACCGCCTCCCGCCCGCCATCGTGTTTGCTCGCCAGGACGGGCAATCCGCAGGCCATGGCCTCCAGCAAGACGAATCCGAAGCCCTCGCCGCGGCTCGGCATGACGTAGACGTCGGCCAGGTTGTAGAGATCGGTCTTGTCGGTCTCGGCGAACCCGCCGGTGAAGAGCACGCGTTCGCTGACGCCCAGCTCGACGGACCGGCGTTGCAGGCGCGTGGCGTCACTTCCGCCTCCGGCAATCAGGTAGACAACGTCGCGCGGCAAGTCCGGCAGGACCTCCATCACTTCGTCGAACCCCTTGTAGCGCTCCGCGCCGGCGAGACGGCCGACGGTCAGGAGGACCCTTTTGCCCGCAAGCCCGTACCGCTCGACGAGTTCCGCCCGCTTCGGCCGGATGGCGTAGCGGTCGAGGTGGATGGCGTTGGGGAGGAGGTGGGTCGGGCCCGCATAGCGCGACCAGGCCAGGAAGCGGTCTCGGGTCAGGCCGCTGATCGAGACCACCGCGCGGCAGCGATGGAGGAGCGCTCGGGAAAGGCGGCTTCCCATCGGCTTCCAGGCCTCGATGCCGAACACCATCAGGAGGGGGTGGCGCGAGATCGCGCAGGCCACGGGCAGCAGGTTGACGTGGCCGCAGATGACGAGGTCCGCCCGTTGCCGTGCCGCTCGAGCCACCGTCTGAACATACGCGAGCTCGTGGTGGGCGGCTTGGCGGTGGAAGGTGACGCCCGCCGGAATCACCTCCACTGGATGAGGGACGATCCGCGGTACGACGATGACCTCGTGCTCCGAGGCCAGCGCCTCGATCAGGTCGCGGTTGTAGAGAGCGATGCCTCCGTGTCCGCCATAGGCATCGGTGGCAAGGAGGACGATCCTCAAAACCGCGTGGCCCCGAACGAGTCGAACACACGGCGGGCCCAGCTCCGCATGCGGGTGGTCGTGCCGTCGTCCGGAAGGTCCAGCCATTCGTTCATCGGTACGAAGAACCCTGTCTTCGGGCGATTCCTCAGCCACGGCGGCAGCTCGGCCGCGAACGTCTCCTTGCCGGCGCTGCGATCCTGGACGAGGAGGGGTGCGATCTGGCGCAGGAGCGCCGCGTCGACCAGGGGCGTGCGGACCTCCACGGAGTGGGCCATGCTGGCCCAGTCGGTGTCGCGCAGGAGCTGATTCCGCATGTAGAGGGAGGCCTCCAGCGATGCGACGCGGCCGAACTCCGACATGGGATCGGGGGTCATGGCGCGGTCGACGACGTCGATGATGTCGAGCCGCCGCAGCCCCTCTTCCGCCATTTCGCTCCCGAGGATCGTGGGAAGCTCAGCGGGGAGGAAGAGGCCTCGCTGCAAGAGATAGGCGCCGGAATAGGTCAGGGCGAGACGGCCGATGAACGCCGCCTTCGGGTGCTTCCGGACCAGCCTCGCGACGCGGGCCACGATTGGAACGCCCGCGATCCGCACCAGGCGCGGCACGTTGCGGAACGAAGGGTAGCTGCCGAACAGCTCGTCCCCACCGAGGCCCGAGAGGGCCACCTTGAGGCCGGCCTCGCGAACGGCCTTGCTCACGAACCAGGTATTGACGCCGTCGATCGTCGGCTGATCCATCGCGTCCACGATGCGCGGGAGATCCGCCTGGAACTCTTCGCGAGACACGGTCCGGGTCGTGTGCAACGTCTCGAGCTGGCGCGCGAAACGCTCGGCGTCCGGGGCTTCGTCGCCCGCGCGGCCACGGAACTCCCGAAAAGCCAGGGTGAAGGTGTGGATGGGCCGGCGGGTCGCACGAGCCGCCATCGCGGTGAGGGCAGACGAGTCGATGCCCGATGAGAGGAACACGCCCACCGGAACGTCGGAGACGAGATGGTGGACGACCGACTCCTCCACGCGCTCGCGGAGGAAGGTCGCGGGCTCAGTCAGCCCGGCGAAGACGCGCTGCCGCTCCGCTTGCCGGAAGACACTGGCGACGGAATGGTGGGTGCGCGCCTCGCGGCGCCCGTGACCATCGTCGACGAGCAAGCTCGTACCTGCCTCCACGGCGCGGATGCTCTTGCGGATGCTGAAAGGCTCCGGGACCGACCCGGTGAGGAAGAATCCGGCGACGCCCGCGGGATCGACGTCCCGAGAGATGGCCCCGCCCGCCAGCAGCGCCTTGACGGCGGACGCGAAACGGATGGTGCCTCCGTCGTCGGCGTAGTAAATGGGCTTGATGCCATAGGGATCACGCGCGACGAACAGTCGCCGAGCGCGTGAGTCCCAGATGGCGAAGGCGTACATGCCGCGAAGGAGGGGCAACATGTCCTCACCGTCGCGCCGGTACAAGTGCAGGAGGACTTCGGTGTCCGTCTGCGAGTGGAAGCGGGCCCCTCCCCTCTCCAGCGCGGCGCGCAGCTCCTGATGGTTGTAGATCTCTCCGTTGAAGACGATGGCCAGCTCACCGCCCACATCGAACATGGGCTGCGCGCCCTGGTCCGAAAGGTCGATGATGGCGAGGCGGCGGCTGCCGAGACCGACCCGGCCGTCGTCCGAGATCCAGGTTCCGCCACCGTCGGGGCCGCGGGCGCGCATGTGCTCGGTGATCGCGGTCAACTCCTCGCGGCGCACCGGTTCGGCAGACGAACGGTACGCGAAGAAGGCGGCGATGCCACACATGTGCGTGGTCCGGGTACGGCCGCCCCCGTGCGGCGGGAGCACGGTCCCCCAGGCTCCGAGGCAGGAGTCTATCTCAGCGGGCTTCGCTTGATGTGTCGGTCACAACGATGCTACGAAGGCGATCACCGCATGCGCTTCCTGTTCCTGAACCAGTTCTACCCTCCGGATTCCGCCCCCACCGGACGGTACCTGCACGACGTCGCGAGGGAGCTGGTGGGACGCGGTCACGAGGTCCGCGTCATCTGTTCGCGCCGGGCGTACGCGACCGGGGAGGACCTCGGCCGGGGGCAGGTCCTCGAGGGGGTCGACGTTCGCCGAGTGCGCGGCATTCCGACGAGCGGCGGTTCGCTCGTGGGACGCGCCGCCGAACACGTCGTCTATTTCGCCCAGGCCGCCGCGCAGGCCGCCCTGGGGTCGCCGCGCCCCGACCTCACCCTTTCCGCGACCAGCCCGCCCTTCCTGGGGCTGGCGGCCGCACTGGCCAGCCGGACGAGAGGGCTGGCCCACGCGGAGTGGACGATGGACGTCTACCCCGACGTCTTGCGCGCCCACTGGCGCCGCGCGGACGGGGGCTGGCTCGGCGCCCTCCTCGACGGCTTGGCGCGCTTTCAGTTGCGCCGGGCCGGGCTCGTGATCACGCTCAGCGACTCCATGGCCGCTCGCGTGTCGCGCCGCGTCCGCGGACATACGCGGATCGAGACGGTTCCGCTCTGGAGCGACCTGCCCGCCGATGGGGGCGACCGGCCCGCGACATGGCGGGCCCGCCGCGGCTGGCGCGACTCCGAGCTCGTTCTCCTGTATTCCGGCAACATGGGCCGAGGTCACCGGTTCGGAGAGTTCCTGGAGGCGGCCAGACGGCTGGGGCCCGAGGGGCCGATCTGGGCCTTCGTCGGCGGCGGGCCCCGGCGGATCGAGTTGGAGCGCTTCCGCCAGGAACACCCGTCCGCTCGAGTCCAGATCTTCCCTTACGTCCCGGCCGAAGACGTGGCGGCCAGCCTGGCTTCCAGCGACGTCCATCTGGTGAGCGTGTCGAAGGAATGGAATGGCTTGATCATTCCCAGCAAGCTGCAGGCGGCCTTCGCGCTGGGCCGCCCGGTCCTCTTCGTCGGGCCCGGCGACAGCGAGACTTCGGCGTGGATTCGCGAGTCCGGCGGGGGGTGGACGGTGGAGGAGGGGGACACGGAAGGGGTGATGCGCGCGGTTCGCGAGGCGGGCGACGCGACCGAGCGCGCCCGCAGGGGGCGCGCGGCCGGCGACTACGCGCACGCGCATTTCGACGCCAAGCGGAACCGCGCCCGCGTCGCGGATCTCCTCGAGCAGTGTGCGTCGCGAACGCGCCGGCCCGGCTAGCCCTGTGCCAGCAACTCGTCCGTCTGGGCGGCGGGCTCGCCGCCGAGGCCCGACACGTGATAGCCCAGGTCCTCCAGGAGTGCGCAGCAGTCGGAACGCAGCCCCCTTCCATGGGTGGCCAGGAAGATCAGGGGTCGCGAGCCGGCCAGGATCCGCCGCGCGCCCTCCAGCGCCCGTAGCTCGCCGCCTTCGATATCCATCTTGATCACGTCGGGGGGTGGCAATTCCGAGTCGAGTACCATCTGGTCTAACGTGACGGTGGCAACCTGCAACTGGCCGGACGCGACCAGTCGGCCCATGGACGGGCTCTCGCTCACCTCGAACGTGGCCGTGCCGGCCGTATCCGAGACGGCCGCCTCGATCACGTCGACGTTGGAGAGCCGATTGTGTTGAAGGTGCCGTCGCAGGAAGGCGACGTTTCGCGGCAGGGGCTCGAAGGCGAACACGCGACCGGCCACCCCGCTCCGCCGCGCCGCAATGAGGGTGTAGAAGCCGACGTTCGCGCCGACGTCGAAGACGACGGCCCCCGGGCGCACCGAGTCCGCAAACATCCGTTGCTTGGCCCGCTCGTAGGTTCCGAGCCAGCACCCGTGGGTGGCCGCACCGACGATCCAGCGCGCGCCGCGCAGAGGTCCGCTCAGAACGGGTACGACGGCGGCCTTGGGGACGAGGGACAGCGGAGCGCGAAGTATTCGTCCGAGCGCTGTGTCCGGAGGGATGCGGGAGATGTCCACGGTCTGCCGTTTCGGGATCGTAGCGCAACTGCCACCGCCCCACGGTCGGGCGCCGCGCACGTACTCCACTCCGGAGCGGCTCCACGCTCTCGCTGAGAGAAGGCCTCTTCGTCGGCCTGGTCCTGGCCGCGACCGAGATGGCGGTCCTCGCCCTCAGCGGCCGGAACCTGTCCGCGGTCGATGTCCTGCTCGTGTTGCCGTTCGATCTCGCTCTCGGCCTGGTCGCGGCGGTGCTCGCCGCGGCCGCGCGGGCGCTGGCCGGCCACGAGGATCGGGACTACGCGCACCGCTTCGTGCCCCTGGCCGGCGCCGTCCTGATCCTCTTCGCCGGCGAGAAGGCCGTTGTCGCGGGACTCTTCGGCGGGCGCCGGGTCGCGATGGCGGCGGTCCTGGGCGTGATCGTCCTCGCCGCCCTGATCGTCCGGAGCGTACTGGTCGTGCGGCGCTGGGCCCGCACCCGGGCACCGGAAACGTCGTGCGTCCTGTCCCTTGCCTTGCTGGTGCCGGCTCTCGTCTGGGTGCGGTGGCTCGTTCGTAGCCTCGGGGACGCCGTCCATCGGCCACACACCCTTGCCCTGGCCGCCGGGTTGGTGGCCGCGCAGGTAATCGGGCTCTTCCTGCAGGACCGCTGGCTCACGCGGCCGCGCCCGCGCGCCGTGCTCGGGGCCCTCTGGATCATCCCCATCCTCGTCGCGGCCGCGGCCGTGGGACTGAGCCGGCGCCGCGTGATCGCGGAGCCCCCGCCCGCCGCCTACGCGCCCGCTCGCTCCGCGCCGTCCCCGCTTCCGAACGTCGTGCTCGTTTCCGTCGATACCTTGCGGGCCGACCATCTCTCACTCTACGGTTACGATCGGGATACGACTCCGAACCTGAGGCACCTGGCTTCGGAGAGCCTCGTCTTCACCCACGCCCTCTCGCCCGGGACCTGGACCCTGCCGGGTCACGCCGCCATGCTGACCGGCCGGTTCCCCGGTGCGCTGGGGACGCTGGGCTGGAACGGTTCGCTGCCGCGAGACGTCCCCCTGCTGGCGGAACGCCTCCGTCAAGGCGGCTATCGCACGTGTGGAGTCGTCGGAAACTCGCTCTTCCTCGACCGCCGGCTGGGATGGGATAGAGGCTTCGATTTCTATGCGGACCAGCCGCGCCGAGAGGTCGGTTACACGCCGATCCTGCACACGGCGCTGAGGTGGTTTCCTCGTCTTCTTGCCCACGCCACTGCGCCCTGGAAGTCGGCCGAAGAGATCAATCGCACCGCTTTTGCCTGGATGGCCCAGGGAGGGCCGGGCCCCTTCTTCCTCTTCGTCAACTACGTCGACACGCACGTTCCGTACATGGCGCCCGATCCCTGGCCGGATCGGTTCCCGGGGCGTCTCCCCCTGCTGCTCGATCCGGTGCCCGCTGTGCAAGCGGGCGAGCGCGACCTGACCGAGGCGGAGTCGGGCCACTACCGCGCGCTCTACGACGGTGCGGTGGCCTATGTGGACGCCCAGATCGGCGTGCTCCTCGCACACCTGGAGGCCCGGGGCGAGCTCGAGAGATCCGTGGTGATCGTCACGTCCGACCACGGCGAGTTCCTGGGGGAGCACCGCCTGTTCCATCATGCCGTCGGCCCCTACGAGCCCGTCCACCGCATCCCCCTGCTCATT
>Ga0075425_100003551_pt1 | contig 15858 bp, 11 predicted proteins | sample SoiMethybrSBSTD4_FD_75300 | JGI IMG/M metagenome (GOLD analysis project Ga0075425, IMG submission 75300) | Bulk soil microbial communities from a Populus tree surrounding site in Tennessee, USA - Soil MetaG P. TD hybrid SBSTD4 | ecosystem: Environmental > Terrestrial > Soil > Tree plantation... | reverse complement strand
CCTGATGGCACGTCGAACGTGCCCGTGCCTCGTCAACAGGCCCAGGCAGTTGATTTCCAGCACCTTTTTTCAATTTCGGTTGACCGCTTGGACGTGCGCCGCGGCGAGCTTCTGTATCAGGACCAGCGCCTCCCGCTCGAGTTCAGCACAAATGATGTTGCAGCCAGTGTCTACTACTCGTTCCTTCGCCGGCGATTCACCGGCAATCTCGCCATTGGACGCGCCGAGACTACGTTTAACGGGTACAAGCCGGTAGCTTGGGCCGGCAAGTTTGATTTTGCCGTTGACCGGAATGGAGTCGAAATCAAGTCGTTGGAGGCGAACTCCGGCGCGACAAAAGTCCATTTCGCCGGGATGATAAGCAATCTGCGCTCCCCCGCCGTCAGCGGCACCTATGACCTCTGGCTCGATCTGGCAGAGGCTGGAGCTGTGGCCAGGCAGCCGCACCTGAACGGTGGAATGATTTCTATCAGCGGCACTGGATCGTGGTCGGCGCAGGCGTTCTCTTCAAACGGACAGGTCGATGTGCGGAATTTTTCCTGGCAGGACCGCAACGTCACAGTGCGTGACGCCATGATAACGGGAAAATACTCCCTGGATCCGCGGAGACTGTCGTTCTACCAAGTCGACGGTGAGTTTGCCAGAGGCAGGTTCGCAGGCGACGCAGAAGTTAGTAACTGGCGAAACTGGACTAAACCGCGCAATAAGAACGACAAAGTAGAGGATGAGCAGGCGGGCATCGCGAAAATCAGGATCAAAGATTTTTCACTTCTCGAAATCCTTGCCAGACTCGGCCCGAATTTTCGCCCTGCGAATAAGCTGAAGTTCGCAGGAAACACTTCAGGCACCATGGAACTGCGGTGGCGGACATCCATTGAAAATGCCGATGCTGCCCTCGCGCTGGATGTCACGCGGCCGGGCCGCCTGCAACCGGGGCAAATCCCACTCTCCGCCAGCGTCCATGCGGATTACAACTTTCGTACCGGTAATTTGTCGATCAGCGATTTTTCTGCCAACACCCCGGCTACGCAGATTCGGGCGTCAGGCACGCTCTCTTCTTCACTTAGGCTTTCAATTGCTGCCAACGACCTTCGGGAATGGCAGCCGGTTACGAGTGCATTGTTTCCAGAGGGCATGCCGTTCGATCTTCGCGGTCATGCGGCGTTCAACGGCGCAGCTTCTGGCAAGCTGGCCAACTTGGCGATCATCGGAAATGCACAGGTTTCGGATTTCGATGTCGCTATTCCCGCCACCAGCAATTCGCCGCGGCAAACGTTGCACTGGGATTCGCTGGATTCCGATCTCCAACTCTCCTCGGGAAGTTTGACTTTACGAAATGCGTCGTTGCGGCATGGCGACGCGATTGTGCGGATCGACGGCAGTGCTCAGTTGAGGGAGTGGCAGCCGGATGCGTCGAGCACATTCCACGCTCGTCTGCAGATGCAGAACGTGGACAGCGGGGAAGTGGCGACTCTCCTCGGATACGACCATGTGATTTCCGGCAGGGCCGTCGGCGGCTTCGAAGTTTCGGGAACTATCTCCCAACCACATGGGCACGGAACGGTAAACCTGGCGCAGGGGTCTGTGCGCGGATATCCCGTCGATAGCGCGGCGGCTTCTGTGAGCATCAATGGCGATGAGATCGGTTTCCACAATGCCACGCTTTCGCGCGGCGAATTTCGATTGTCTGCAGACGGAACCTACAATCGTCGCGGTCACAGCACCCATCTGGATATGAGCGGATCGAACTTCGAGATTGGGGACCTTCCAGAGTTGCGCGGCCTGCGCATCAGCGTCAAAGGTACGCTGGATTTTTCTGCCAAAGTTTCGGGGCCGACGGCAAGTCCGGATATAAATGCCGCTCTTCATTTACGTCATTTGAACTTCAATGGGGAAGAAGCGGGAGATTATTTTGTAAATGCCGTTTCGCACGGGCCTGATCTCCGCCTGACCGGCCATTCCGAATTCAAGGATGCGGAACTGCTGCTCGACGGCAACATCCGAACTATAGAACAATGGCCGGCCCTGATAGATCTGCAATTTACCCGTCTGGACATTGATTCGGTGCTGCAGGCTTATTTGCACGGCCATGTGACCGGCCACTCCGCGGCGGCAGGAAATCTGAGGATCGAAGGTCCGCTGCTTGACCCGAAACGATTGCGATTGACAGGAGCTCTGAGTGAGCTGTTCGCAGATGTCGAGCAAGTAAAAATTCGCAATGACGGCCCGATCCGGTTCACCGTGTACAACCAGCTACTGAAGCTGGATGGCTTCCACATCGTTGGCGAAAGTACGGATATTGACGGCGGCGGAACTATGCAGCTAAACGGGGACCGAGCGCTTGATTTTCATGCAAACGGGAGAATTGGGCTGCAAGTATGGCGCGCGTACAATCCAGATTTTTCCACTTCCGGCACGGTGACCGCCGATGCGCACATCACCGGAACTCTCGATGCGCCGCTGGTGCAAGGCAAGTTGCAGGTCAAAGACGCAGCCATCTCCGACATCAATCTGCCAAGCGCGCTGAGCGAAATCAACGGGGTCCTGCTGTTCAATCAAAGCCGCCTAACCATCGAAAGCTTGAGCGCGAAAACGGGCGGGGGAACGGTAAATCTTACTGGTCACGCCGACGTCTCCGGCCGGCAGCTGAATTTCGACCTAACGGCCAATGCGACAGATGTTCGCTTACGTTATCCGCCGGGCGTCAGTTCGACTGCAACGGCCGAACTGCACTGGACGGGGAGTACGGCGGGTTCGGTGTTGTCGGGAGATGTGACTATCACAAAACTGGGATTTACACCTGGCTTCGATTTCGGCACATATCTCGAGCGCACGGCGCAGATCAATGCTCTTCCGCAAACGGACCCTGTACTGAACAAGATTCGACTCGACTTGCACCTGGTGACTGCTCCAGAACTGCAGATGGAGACGAGCGTTATTCGCCTGCAGGGCGAGGCCGATCTGCACCTTCGCGGCAACGCTGCAAAACCCGTGGTTCTGGGACGTGCTGATGTATTTGAGGGCGAAGCATATTTTAACGGCACGAAGTACCGGTTGGAGCGGGGCGGCGTAACCTTCAACAATCCAGCCCTGACTACGGCTATCCTCGATCTTCAGGCCACCACTCGCGTACGCGACTATGAAGTCACCTTGTCAATGACGGGACCGGCAAGCTCACCTAAGTTGAACTACCGTTCCGATCCGCCCTTGCCGCCGAGCGACATTATTGCGTTGCTCGCATTCGGGCAGACCAGTGAACAGTCGGCGCAGTTGCAGCAGAACAGTTCATCGGCGTTCAGTTCGCAGACCTCGAATGCTTTGCTCGCGGCTGCGTTGAATGCAACCCTGAACAATCGTGCACAGCGTCTATTCGGCAATACGCATATCAAGATTGATCCGCAGGGCCTGGTTACAGAAACCTCGCTGCCGCAGAACAGTCCTGCGGTCACGATCGAGCAGCAGGTCAAGGACAATCTCACTTTGACCTATACGACCGCGGTTGCTCAAACATCGCAACAGGTGATTCGCGCCGAGTACAACATCACGCGAAACATCTCAGTGGTCGCCATTCGAGATCAGAATGGTATCGTCAGCTTCGACGTGAAAGTTCGTCGCCGGAAGCGATAGCATCGCCTGCGACGCCCGTTTACGCGCATCCTATGCTCGCAATGTCATTCGAAGATGGAGCACCGCAGCCCTTCATAGAAGATCGGATGCGGATGATCGAGTCGCAGCTGCGAAATCGCGGTATCCGCGACGAGCGGGTGCTCAATGCAATGCTCCAAGTTCCGCGGCACGAGTTTGTTGCGGAGGAGCACCAGGCGGAGGCGTATGCGGATCATCCGATACCGATTGCCGAGAACCAGACCATTTCGCAGCCATTCATAATCGCCCTGTCGCTCGAAGCCTTGGCTCTCAACGGCAGCGAGCGTGTTCTGGAGGTGGGGACCGGCTCGGGATATCAAACAGCGTTACTGGCGGTTCTCGCGCGTGAAGTGTTCTCAATCGAGCGTCATCACGTTCTCGCTCGCGGCGCCGAAGCAATACTCACCAAATTGGGATTCGTGAACGTTGGGATCGTTGTGGGAGACGGCAGCAACGGCTTGCCGCAGTTCGCTCCGTTTGACGCGATTCTCGTTTCCGCTGCGGCACCAAGTATTCCGCGTAGCCTGCTCGGCCAACTCGCCGAACACGGACGAATGGTAATTCCTGTGGGACCGCCGTACACACAAGAACTGCAACTTGTGCGCAAGCGGAACGGGGAAGTCAGGGTCGAGGTCATTGAGGGCTGCAGATTCGTGCCGCTGATCGGAGCCGAAGGTTACTGAGGAGCTAGGCTTCGATACAATACTCTGTGCCACTCCTCAAGAATGCTCGCGCCACGCTGGAAATGATCAAGTGGGAGCACTCGATTTTTGCTCTCCCGTTTGCTCTTTGTGGTGCGATGCTGGCGGCGGGCGGCATTCCCAGTTCCCATCAACTCTTGTGGATTGTCGTTGCCATGGTTGCCGCCCGATCGGCGGCAATGGCGTTCAATCGCCTGGCGGATGCCTCGATTGACACATCGAATCCCCGGACACGAACTCGCGCTCTGCCAACCGGAACGGTGACTGCGGGCTTCGTTAGAAACTTTGTGGTGCTGGCCTCAGCGATCTTCATCCTGGCGGCATGGCAATTGAATCGCCTCGCATTCTTTTTGTCGCCTGCAGCTCTGGCCATCATTTTGCTCTACTCGTACACCAAGCGCTGGACGCGCTGGTCACATCTTGTGCTTGGTTTTGCGCTTGGCATCGCCCCCGCCGCAGCGTGGATCGCGGTGCGCGGATCGCTCGACGCGCGAATTCTTTTACTGACAGCTGCCGTCACGTTCTGGGTCGCAGGTTTCGATGTCCTCTACGCGTGCCAGGACTGTGCGTTTGATCGCGACACCGGGCTGCACTCGATCCCACGCTATTGGGGAATTGCTCACTCGTTGTGGATCTCGAGAGTGTTGCACGCATTCATGGTTCTTTTGTTGATGGCGCTCCTCTTCGCTTTTCGGCTTGGTCCCTTGTCCGTGGCTGGCGTCATCGCGGTGGTGGCTCTCCTTTCGTATGAGCACTCGCTGGTCTCGAAAGACGATTTGAGCAAGCTGAACGCTGCATTCTTCACCATGAATGGCGTTATCGCCGTCGTGTTCTTTGCATTTGTGGCGCTCGATCTTCTGCTGCAACGCTCGGGTACAATCTAACGCTTACATTTGAGGAGACGTATGCGGAAGATCGTTTTTGCCATCGCTTTGGTGACTTCGATGCCTGGATTTGCCCAACCACCGGCTCGTGTGCAGTCCCCTGAAGTTCAACCGGACGGGCACGTTACCTTTCGCTTTCGGGCGCCGAATGCGCAGAGAGTGGCGGTGTCTATCGAAGGTCAACGCAATCCTGTGCCGATGCAGAAGGATGACCAGGGTGTGTGGAGCGTGACCGTCGGTCCCTTGTCGCCGGACATTTATGGTTACTCGATCGTTTCCGATGGCGTAGACCTCATTGATCCTTCGAACCAGAGGATGAAGCCGAACCTGCTTTCGACCGACAGCGCTGTACACATTCCTGATCCGTCCTTGTTGTGGGAAATCAACGAGGTTCCGCATGGCGAAATTCACCATCACTTCTACCATTCCAAGATCAATGGACTCGACAGCGACTTCTATGTGTACACGCCGCCGGGGTACGATCCGAACGCCAACGTCCAGTATCCAGTCTTTTATCTACTTCATGGCTTCAGCGATGCCGCAAATGGTTGGTCTGAAGTTGGCCGCGCGAACTTTATTCTCGACAACCTGATCGCGCAAGCGAAAGCCAAGCCCATGATAGTTGTGATGCCGCTGGGTTATGGCGATTTCGAAGTTATCCGGCGCGGGTGGGGCTCGTGGGATGACAAACAGCTGGCGGTGCGGAATTTGTCAAAGTTCACCGACCTCCTTTTAACGGAAATTATGCCGCAGGTGGAGCAATCCTATCTCGTGAAGAAGGACCGCGAGTCGCGGGCGATCGCCGGGCTTTCGATGGGTGGTGCGGAGTCACTTCGTACCGGGTTGAATCACCTCGGCCAGTTTGCCTGGATTGGCGCTTTCAGCTCCGGAGGGTTTGATCTGCAGGATTTCAGCACACAGTTTCCGGGGGTCGATTCGACGATCAATCGCAAGTTGAAAGTGTTATGGATTGCCTGTGGTACGGACGACGGACTGATCAAGATTAACCGCGATTTCAAAAACTGGCTGAAGGGTAAGGGCGTCCAGTTCACGGATGTGGAGACGCCAGGCGCGCATACCTGGATGGTCTGGCGGAGGAATCTTACGGCGTTCGCACCGTTGCTGTTCAAATAGAGGTTAATCAGGAGATGACCCACTTCTCGGCGGCTGAGCGAGAAGTGGGCGTCCCGGCCGCGCCTAGATCGCTCGATGGACCACTAGCCACTGACATCCAGCCACTTGTATCATCAAAGTAATGGCTTTTGCCCATTCATTTCAAACCGACGATTCACGCCTACAACCGATTCACGCGAAGGTGATGGCACACCAGCGTCTTGATGCTGACGATGCACTCGCGCTCTACCGCTCGGGCGATATTCTGGCGGTCGGCTGGCTGGCAAATTGTGCACGCGAGCGGCTGCATGGAGACAAGACTTACTTCAACGTCAATCGCCATATTAATCCCACGAATGTGTGCATCGCGGCCTGCCGGTTGTGTGCATTTGGACGGAAGAAGGACTCTCCCGGCGCTTACACAATGGCCCTCGAAGAGGCGTTTGAAACAGCAGCGTCAGGCTATAGCGAAGCGGTAACCGAATTTCACATTGTTGGCGGATTACATCCGGATCTTCCGTTCCAGTATTTTCTAGATCTCGTTTGCGGTTTGAAGCAACGCTTTCCGCAGGTCCACTTAAAAGCCTTCACCATGGTGGAGGTCGCGTATTTGGCCAAGCGCGCAAAGCTTTCCATTGCTGAGACACTTGCTCAACTCAAAGCAGCTGGCGTGGATTCGCTTCCTGGTGGCGGCGCGGAAATTTTCGCTGATCGGGTGCGCCACATCATTTGCGATCACAAGATCGATGGCGATCAGTGGCTCGAAACCGCACGCATTGCGCACAATCTGGGGCTTAAGTCGAATGCGACCATGCTTTATGGGCACGTTGAAAATGACGAAGACCGGGTTGACCACTTGTTGAAGCTGCGGGCGTTACAGGACGAAACCGCCGGCTTCCAAACTTTTATCCCGCTCGCGTTTCATCCGGACAACACGCCGCTCGAGCACTTGCCAAAGACGACCGGCATGCTCGACATCAAGCAGATTGCCGTCAGCCGCCTCGTCCTCGACAACTTTCCTCATATCAAAGCCTATTGGCAGATGCTCACGCCCAAGATCGCGCAAATCGCTTTGCGTTTTGGCGCTGACGATCTCGATGGGACGGTAATTGAAGAGAAGATTTACCACGATGCCGGCGCGACCACGCCTCAGGGAATGCGGCGACAGGAGTTGATGCGCCTCATCACGGAAGCCGGACGAGAACCCGTGGAGCGCGACACCCTGTATCGCCCCGTCACGCGGACTGAAACGTCCGTGACGGTTGCGATCTAAAACTGTTTCCTGGTGAACTAAGAAAACCAGCCACACGGACTAGAAAAACTCTGTCATATCCGGTGCAGTTGCGGCTAATCCGGGATAATCGCCGACTCCGAGAAGCTGCATCGTCAGTTTCAACGTGCTCTGGTGCTGGTAGGTCGTGGTTGATTGATAACCTTTTCGCACGGCGCTCCCGATCAGAATCGTCGCAACATGTCCGCCGCCGTTTGTTCTGTCAGTCACCACGCTTTCATCCCAGGTATAAACCAGAACTGAGTTTGCGAAAGCAGTGCTTGAAATCAATGGGGCGATATTTGTTCGCACCCAGTCATCTATTTGCGCAACTTTGTGGATATCAGCACAGGCCGCCATTCCCGGCGGGCAGTCGTGGCCATCGTTGTTCAGGTTAGGGATTATGAAGCCATAGTCGGGCAGGGAATTATTCTGAATATCGGTCACGAGTTGGGCGAAAGGCACCATATTCGCGGCCTGAGTAGGATCCTTGAGCACGTCGTCGAAGTAGGCGAAGGGATTGTGGTCCTTTGCATAAGGATAGACGCTCGCTCCCGTGTGTCCTCGATTGGGCAGCGACTGCGCGTAAGCTTTCCAGGTCTTTCCGGCTGCCGTGAGAGCGCGTACGACATTATCGGCGCTCACCGTTCCAGTGTAGGTATCGTCGGCGGCAATTGTCTGGCCTACCGTCAACATGAAGTAATCGAGCAGGGAAGGGTGGGCATTGGCGTAGTAGGAAGTTGCTAGCGCATATTGCTGCGCCAGCGAATTCGTATAGGGCATTGCCGGGTTGCCGATGACGCTACTGTAGGAATGGTTTTCTTCCACTAACACGAAAGCATGGGTTGCGCGCGGAATTGTTCCGCTGCGGCTGCCGTTGTTGCCGTGACTGATCGACCCTCCACCGCAGGCGCTTTCGCCAACCAGCGCGATCCACAACAACAAAAATCCCAATGAATTACGGTAAGTCGGCCAACCCCTGCACATCAAAAGTTAGAATGTGCAGCGCGAACACGAGTTGCTCACCCTCAGTGACACTACCCAGATGTTCTAAGGTTGAAATTGGGAAATCTCCTGCTTCTCTTGATAGGATTTTGCTTTCCCAGCGGCGTGTCAGGTGTAGAATCGCCCTTACAAGGCTTCACGGGACCTTCTCCCGAATCGAGGCGCGCATGAATGTTCACGTCAGCTACAAGGTTCCTAAAACTCCCGACATCGAAAGAGAAATTCAGCACTGGACAGGGAAGCTGCAGAAACGGCTACAGGTGTTCAGGCCTGAGTTGGTTCATCTGAAAGGGTCTCTGGAAGAAAATTCGCCGCGAACAGGGACAGTTGTCTCGCTGAACCTGCGCTTGCCATCTGGTCAGATGGCGGTGCAGCAGTCTGCTCCTTCGCCGACCGCTGCGATCAAATCTGCTTTTGACGACCTGCTGAATCAGGTCCGCCGCCACAAGGATCTGTTGCGCAGTTCGCATCGCTGGAACCGGCGCCGCTCCGCAAATGGGCGCCGCGTGCACGAGGTGCCATTCGAACAGACGATCGCTTCTGTCGGGCCGTTGACGGCCTCTGGCGACGATATACGCTCGTTTGTGAATGCCAACTTTCGCCGCCTGCGCATGTATGTGGAGCGGGAGTTGGCGTTTCGCGAAGCCTCAGGTCAACTCGAGCCAGAACTGTTGGCTTGGGACGAGGTGCTTGACGAGGCTGTGGCTCGCGCCCTGGATGAGAGCAACGAAAAGCCTGACCGCATCGGAATCGAGCCGTGGCTGTATCGGCTTGCAATTCGCGCTTTGGACGAATTCGAGGCTTCTCTCGCGGAGGGAACATTGGATGTGCATCTGGAAACCATTCGCCAACGCAGGAATGAACTGGCGAGCGATGAACCGCGCTTGCAATTTCATCAACCAGATGAATCGATGACCGCCGAAAGCAGCATTGCCGACCGCCGCGTCGCGACTCCGGAGGAGATCGCTTATTCGGATGAAATGATCACCCTCGTTCAATATGGCTTGCATGCCGCAGCGCGCCAGGACCGGGAGGCGTTCATCCTGTACGCAATCGAAGGTTTCTCGTTGGATGAAATTGCTGCCATTACCGACAGAGCTCCGGCCGAAGTAGAGCAGTCAATCCAGGCGGCACGCGCGAAGCTGAAACAAGCGGTACCTCTTGAGAATCCGTTCAAAGAAAAATTACTGCAGCAGACCGGCACTGACTAGATCTTATGGGGTGAGCCAATGATTTCTCGTGAAGAACTGCGTCAGCTGGCTTCATTCGAATGCCGCGCTGATGGTGAACTGGCCATCAGCTTTTATTTTCACCCCGGCGTTCCACATGCCAAGTCACACCGGGAAGAAGCGATTCTGGCAAAAGACCTGATCAAGAATGCGATCCGCGAGTTGCAGCTGCAGGAGCGAAATCGCGAGGCAATTGAAGACCTGGGCAAAGCACTGCGGTTGGCTGAGAGCCTGCACGGGAACCAGGCAAGGGCAAAAGCAGTTTTCGCCTGCGGTCAGCAAGGCATGTGGAAGGAATTCGATCTTCCGGCGGTTGCTTTGGCCAACCGGTTATTCGTAAACCGCAGGTTTCATCTGAAGCCGCTCGCCGCAGTTTTTTCTGAACACCCGCGGCATTGGGTGGCGCTGATTGACCGCCAGTCAGCACGTTTTCTGGAAATTCAATTCGAAGAAATGCATGAACAATCAGAATTTACCGCCGCTCTCTCTCGTCGCGGACGAAGCGATGGCTACGGGGGATACGACGCCGGCCACGTCGAGCGGCATTCCGATGACGAAGTCCGGCGACACTATCAGAGAGTGGCAGATTTTCTGAAGCAGGGAACCGAGAGACGGCAGTTCGAGGCACTCGTGATTGGTTGCCATGACGTGAATTGGCCTGATCTTGAAGCTCAGTTGCATCCTTATGTGCGACAGCGATTGATCGGACGGTTTTCGGCAGACCTGCGATCGCTCTCCGATGACGAAGCCAAGAGCCAGGCCGAGGGCGTGATCCGTCAGTCGCTAGACCAGCACCAGCAGCGGCTCATTCGTGAAGCTTTGGACGGCGCTCGCAGCAACGGACGCGGCGCAACTGGATTGAGAAGGGTGCTCCGCGCGGTGGAACTGGGAGAAGTGGAAAGCATCATCATGACGCCGGAGTACTCGGCGCGCGCTGTGGAATGCAGCCACTGCGGCCACCTCGACTCGCATATGGTTTCCTACTGTCCAGCCTGCGGACGCAAGACCCGCGAGCTCACGGACGTGTGCGAGGCGCTTGTGCCGAACGCGATCCGCAACAATATCGGCCTGGTGCTGGTGCCGCCGCAGGAGGAGTTTGACCGTGTAGGAAATATCGCGGCTACACTCCGCTTCCGCTCGGACCAAAACACGAACGACCTGCTTGCAGCCTCGTAGTAGTCCATTTGCTAATGCATGATTGTCATCCCGAATCGTTCACGCAGTGAACGAAGAGGGATCTTACCTGACCGTGGAATCTCCTCTGGTATCGCTGAGCCATGGCTCGTCGCTAGTGATATAACTTTCCTTTTCGTTTCAGCAAACTGAGGATATGCATGCCCATCTCTCGCCGCGATTTTGTAGCGTCGTCCCTAGCAGGTGCAATCACCCTCTCTCCCAAGCCTGCGCGAAGTGCCGCCACAGAGCCGAAGCGGGCCGCCAAGCTTCCAATCCTGGTCTGTTCCGAGTACAGCTACAACTGGATTGATGACGGCTACAAGTTGCTCGCGGGCGGGGCCGACACGCTGGAGGCAGCCCTGCAGGTCATTAAAGGCCCTGAAGATGATCCTAACTATCAAAACGTGGGGCTCGGCGGACGGCCGAACGAGGAGGGCGTGGTCGAGCTTGATGCCTGCTGCATGCATGGACCTTCGCGCACTGCGGGCGCGGTCGGCGGTGTGCGCAACATAAAAAATGTTTCGCTGGTGTCGAATGCGGTTCGCATTCACAGCGGGCATGTGATGTTGGTTGGCGAAGGTGCCGAACGCTTTGCTGTTGCTCAAGGATTTCCGCGCGAAAATCTTCTCACGGACAAATCACGAAAAGACTGGCTGCTCTGGAAGGAAACGCATTCCGACTGGTGGGGGCCGGGGCTGGCGAGCCCAGATTGGCGCAAGCGGTTCCGCACTCCGGCTCATGCCGACGAATGGCGCGAGCGCATTCAGCGTATGGAGGAAATCGCCGAACAGATAGGGATTCCGCCGGGAGATCGGATGAAATCCATCCGCAGTGTGATTTATCCGCCGACAGGCACCACCCATTGCTCAGCGTTGAATGAAAAAGGAGAGATCTCAAGTTGCACGACGACGAGTGGGCTTGCGTGGAAGATTCCAGGACGGGTCGGCGATTCTCCGATCATTGGCGCTGGCTGTTACGCGGATCAGGACGTGGGCTCTGCGGGCGCGATCGGCAGCGGAGAAGAAAACATCAGGGTCGCTGGAGCTCACACGATTGTCGAAAACATGCGACGAGGGATGTCTCCGCTTGATGCTGGCATGGATGCAATCAAGCGTATAGTACGCAATTACAACAATGACAGAGAACGCCTTCAGTTTGTCGACATGGTTTACTACGTTCTGCGGAAAGACGGCGCTTACTCCGGGGTTTCACTCTGGGAGGGATACTCTGCTGATCACCACCACATGATAGCGGTCCACGACGGAACGAAGCGGTTGGAGAAGACGGTGAATCTGTTCGAGGGGCCGTCGCAGGATTGGCCGCCGACCAGGTTAGGAAGCTAAACCCGGAACCTGTGTTTGCACAGAAGAGCATCTGATACTATGTTCCGACTTATATGTTCCAAAATTAAGCTGATGAGAACATCCCGTAGCGTTGTGGCTCTTTTTCTGGTCGTCAGTTCCGCAGTGGTTCTTGCGGCTGATCTCCCTCCTGCCCCTGATGGTTTTACCTGGCAAGAGGTACCCGACATAAAAGCTGCCGTTCTGAAGCCTCAGGGATGGTTCTTTAAACGAGAGCAACAGAAGGATACGCGTGCTTATTTCATTACTAATGAGAACATTGACCAGGGCGGCGACTTCAAAACTGGCCTAAGTGTCAACGTTTTCAGAAAATTGAAAAAGAGCAAGGCGACCGACCAGGCAAAGTCCATGATCGCCAATCTTGTCGACAAATATCACGTAGAACCTTTTGAACGGAAGACTGGTAGTTTCTATGAGTTAGGTTGTGAGCTCAAAGACACTGATGAAAGCGGTACGATCGTCATGCGCGAACTGGCTGTGGCCAATGAAAAAACGAATACTCTCTACTTATTCATTTTTGAGAGTCCGGAAGCGGAATGGAACGCGGCCTCGAAAGTTGGCGAGCAGATTATGGATAAGCTGGCTCTCGATGACGAGACCTAACTCCTACGCAAACCTGACCTTCACATCATCCTTTTTTGTCAGGTGAATGCTTTCAATAAACCTTACCTTGCCGGTCATGAACGTCAGAATGATGGACGATGTCCGCGTGCCTTCGCCGAAGAAACGAACGCCTTTAAGCAAGGCGCCGTCAGTCACGCCCGTAGCCGCAAAGATCAGCTGATTTCCGGGCGCGAGATCTTCGGCGCGATAAACCCGGTTCTTGTCGCGAATGCCCATACGCGCGATGCGTTCTTCCAATTCCGGCTTGTTGATGACCAACCGCCCAACCATGTAACCGTTCAAACAGCGTATTGCCGCTGCGGTTATTACACCCTCCGGAGCGCCGCCCGATCCCATGACAGCGTGAACGCCGGTTCCAATTACTGCGGCGGCGATTCCAGCGGAGAGATCGCCATCGCTAATGAGCCGAATCCGCGCGCCGGCAGCGCGGATTTCCGAAATCAGCTTCTCGTGGCGTGGACGTTCGAGTACGACGATCGTCAAGTCCTGAACGCTGCGTTCCATCCCCTTCGCAATGTTCTTCAAGTTTTCAGCTACGGGCGCATCCAGATCCACAAGGCCTTTGCACGACGGCCCAACGACAATCTTTTCCATATAGCAATCAGGTGCATGCAGCAGGCCACCTCGCTCCGACGCTGCCAGTACCGTGATCGCCCCTGCCGCACCGGTTGCGCAGAGATTGGTACCCTCGAGCGGATCGACGGCAATGTCTACTTCGGGGACGTCCATTCCGTCGGGAAATTCGGCGCCAACTTGCTCGCCGATATAGAGCATGGGCGCCTGATCGCGCTCGCCTTCGCCGATCACTATGCGGGCGTGCATGGGGATCGTGTCCATGGTGCGCCGCATGGACTCGACTGCGACCTTGTCCGACAACTCACCTTCGCCGCGGCCCATGGTTCGGGCGCATGCCACTGCAGCGTTTTCTACGACCCGGATGAACTTGGGCGCTAAGTCACTCTCAATGTTCTTTCCGAAACTGCGAGCCTTGGTTTCAGCCCGGTCGAACTCTTCGCGAACGTCGGTTGGTGTCATAAGCGCCTCCTGCTCGGGACTGGGCCGGAGTTCCGCTCCGACTCTGCGACAGAGACTATAGCGCGAGTAGATGCCGAGAACGCAAGTGGGATGGCCGACTGATCGGTCGGGAAGGAGGCACTACTGGATGGTATCAGCCGATTTGATCAGATCGTCGACGGAACTTACGGAGAGCTTGTAGAAGGTCGCTTCGCCTCTACGTTGGGCAATGTATCCGTCTGACGATTTCACAAACGAGACATTCTCGATACGCTTGCCATCGTTTGAGGTAACAGTCACTTCAGTAGTCGGGCTGGAAAAACCTGAATCCGCGAAGCCACTCGCTGAGAGGTTGCGCAGCTTCGAAATAAGATCGTTTACTTTGCCGGCATCCATTTTCTTGCCGTTGGACCACCAATCGTCTTCGCCAGCGGTACCCCGGGTGAGGAAGTACAATTTGCCGCCGTTATGGATTGCAATTTTGTTCGGGGTGGTGAATCCAAAATCGAAGAGCGATTTGTTGCGGAACTCATCCAGATTCTTCTCGACTTCCTTGCCCAAAGATGAATCAATCTTGTATGCGCCTTCAACCGTGCTTGATTTGGCGTAATAATCGTCCTTCGCTTTGCGGACCTCGAGTTGCTGGGTGCCGGACTGATCGGTCACCTTCGCAGTCGCGACAGTAGTGGCCTTCGCAAAGTCGGAAGATGCCTTCGCGGTATCGGCGCTGGTGTCCATCTTGGCTTCGGTCAGCTGCCGAACCAGATCGCCAACCTCCGTGTTGTTGGCGCGCAGTGGCTTCGGTTTGAGAATCTGCCACTCGTCTTTATTGCGGCCGAACTCTAGGTCGGAACCTTTCTTAATCAGTTCCACGCGGCTGATGTTGTCGGAATTCTCGGTGATCAGGCGCTTGTCGCGTAAATCGTTTAGGCCCTTGTCGAGGCTTGTCTTCGTGTAGCTCGCGATTGTGAAAACTCGCGGATCACCCGGCAGCATGGCGTAAACAGCGCTACCCGTGGGCGTGTCGTCACCAATCAAGAGCTTTTGCGATTTATTGTCTCTTTCGGAAAGATCAACCTGCAGCGCGGCAGGGGCAAGACCATATTGCGCTGGATTCGTTGCCTTGTCCTCGACCAGGCGTTCAGAATTGAGAGATGAAACGGTCGCGACAAGCCCTGAAACCGCGCTCTGGTCGGCACGCAGAGGTTTTGGCGCCGTGATCTGCCATTCGCCGGAAGCGTTCTTGTCGAGTGCAACTGGCGGTGAATCTTTTTTTGTCAGCTGAACGTGAGTGATCGAAGCCTCGTCGAGCTTCAGAATCGTTGGCGGCGTGTCCGCGGACGTCTTGGCCGCATCTTCGGATGGTTTGCGGTGCTGCGACCAATACCACAGGCCGCCAAGAATGGCTAGAACTGCGGTTGCGATGTAAAGGCCACGGCTTTGCATTGTCGAACTAGTTGTTATCTCCGTTTCCACCACACCGCGAACCCAGCGACCACAACGATCAGCGGTAGGATGAACTGGCTGGTGGCACGAACAAAACTCATCTGCGACTTCGTCATCGTGATCCGGCGGTCTTCCTGCGGCTTCGGGCGGATTGAAATTAGGTCTTCGTCGGAGGCCAGCCAGTTAACCGCGTTCAATGCCAGATCATTATTGCCGTTGAAGTTGATGAACTGATTCGCCGCCCAGGTCGAGTCGCCGATTACGACGAAACGTCCTTGAGAACCTTCCTTGCCAGTGTTATAGGTGCCAGCCGCGGCCAGGGTAAGCGGACCCTTCTTGTTCTTGGGATCACGCGGGTCAACTGCTGGAGAACTCAGGTTCGTGGTCGCG
>Ga0075425_100003550_pt1 | contig 15861 bp, 19 predicted proteins | sample SoiMethybrSBSTD4_FD_75300 | JGI IMG/M metagenome (GOLD analysis project Ga0075425, IMG submission 75300) | Bulk soil microbial communities from a Populus tree surrounding site in Tennessee, USA - Soil MetaG P. TD hybrid SBSTD4 | ecosystem: Environmental > Terrestrial > Soil > Tree plantation... | reverse complement strand
ATGGCGGGCTCGACGGGACTTGAACCCGCGACCTCTGGATTGACAGTCCAGTGTGCTAACCAGGCTGCACCACGAGCCCGCTAAACGGATCAGCTATTTAGCGTACGGGATTCTATCACGCCGCCCGCGAGGGGACCGGAGAATGTGCCCCGATCGACGAGCGCCCTACCCGCGCTTTACCGCGACGCGCCCGTGAGCACCCCACGAGCGCTCCTCGGCGACCGCCGGCTGATCCACGCGTCGTACCCGGACGTGCGCGGACTTGGCGCCTGCCATCGTGTGCGGTCGATTGACGACCTCCCACTCCCCGGTTTCGTCCGAGATGCGGTCGCCGACCTGGAGCTGCATCGGGAGAATTCGAGTGGCCGTCAGAGGTGCCGTCGTCGACGCGGACGGTGACGCTTCGCGCGTGCCTGGCAGCTGAGGCCGATCGCTCGCGTCCTTCGCGCGCTTCTTTTCAGGCTTGTGTTTGGCCATGCGCCGGTCCTCCGTGAGGCGGCCACCAGATACTACTGATTCTCAGAACGTGCCGCCGCCTCCGCCGCCGGCGCCGCCGCCCGATGAGCCGTTCGAGAAGCCGCCGCCGCCGGCGGCGCCGGTGCCGTCGGCGTAGCCGCGCCGCGTGGTGAGGATCGCCTCCTCCGTCCGGTGCGCGAACGACGTCAGGTCGTGTGCGAAGCTCGGCAGCGAGAAGTCGCCGCGACCCATGTACCACGACGGTCGGGCCACCTTGAGGCCCTGGAAGTTGAAGATCCAGCGCTCGGTGACGCCGAGCGCGATCGCCCACGGAAGCCAGCGGTGGAAGGTGTCGGCCGGCATGCGCTCGAGACGATCCTTCTCGGCCCGCTCGAGGAATTCCTGGAAGCCGCGCACCTGGGCCAGGCGCTGCACGCCCGTCCACGTCTTGTGCGGCATGACCCAGCCCCAGCCCACGAAGATGAGCCCGCTCAGGATCACGCCGATCTGCAGCCACGGCTCGTAGACGTCGAGCCAGGTCGGCGCGAAGTTCGGCACGGTGAAGCCGGCGAGCGCCGTGATCGCGCCGGCCAGCATCCAGCCCGCGCGCACGTGGCCCGGCGAGGCGGGAAAGAGGCCGTTCTGCACCATGAGGCGGTAGAGCCGATCGCGGATCGGAGGGAACACGTTCTCGTAGTCGCGGCGCACCTCGGAGAGCAGCCGCATGTTGATCGCCCAGTCGCCGCCGAACACCTTGGCCAGCACGAACAGCTCGAAATCGGTCAGCTCGGGATCGCCGCCGACGGGCTTGAGCTGCTTGAACATGAAGTCCTGGGCGCCGAAGGCCGTCGTGATCGGCTCGATCGAGAGATAGCCGCGCTCGGCCAGGTCGACGACGGTGGCGATGACGTCACGCGGATGCGCGCGCTCGTCGAGCAACGCGCCCGCCTCGGCCGGAATCATGTCCGGCGGCGGCGCGTATTCGGGTTTGACCGAGCGCGTGCCACCGGGATCGCGTCCGAAGGCCCACCACACGAACCCGCCCCAGATCAGCGCGAGCAGCGGCAGGCCGAGCGGCCAGTAGTCCGTGACGACCCACCAGGCACGGCGAAGCTCCGAGGGATGCGCGACGAAGCCGGTCGGCCAGCCGACCACCACCGTCACACCCTCCCGCGGCCGCAGCGCGCGCGTCGTCCGGAAGCGCCAGTAGCTCTGGACGCGATCGATCGAGTAGTCGCGGCCGAGCGCACCGAGCCCGCCGGTGTAGGCGGCGGTTCGGACGTCGGCGTCGCCCACGCTCGCCGGCAAGGTCACGTACACCTCGGCGTTCTTGATCGGCACGTTCCACTCGGTGCCGGTCGCGTTCCAGTAGATCTCGTCGTGGTCCTCGTACGCGAAGACCCCGCGCCGCACGTGATAGACGACGCTGACGGTCTTCTTCGTGTCGACCGCGCCCGGTACCCAGGCTTTGATCACGACCGATCGATCTGGATAGGACACCTGGGTGCGGAGCGGGCGGCTCGTCTCGTCGTACGCGCCGATACCGGTCAAGACCAGCGGAGACTCGAGCCCGTCGCGGATGTAGCGCAGCGGGATGCGACGGAAAATTCCCTGGTGGGCGCCGCGGAAGTCGAAGGTGATGTCCTCGCGGACGATCAGGCTGCCGTCGGGATTGACGATGAGGCTGACGACGAAGTTGTCGATCGAAAAGACGCCCCGCGTCTGCGCCGCGGCTGGGCCCGCGGTCGCCAGCACGAGGGCGAACGCGACGGCGATCCGGCCGATGCGCTCAGCTCCCGAAGGCGACGCGCGGGACCTGACGTTCCTCGGGCCGTTCGAGCTCGAAGTACTGACGCTTGGCGAAACGAAAGAACAACGCGATCTGGTTGGACGGGAAGCTGTCGATGGTCGTGTTCAAGTCGCGGACGACGGCGTTGTAGTAGCGGCGCGAGCTCTGGATCGTCTCCTCGATCTGGCCGAGCGAGCTTTGCAAGTCCGTGAAGCTCTGGTTGGCCTTGAGCTCGGGATACGACTCGGCGAGGGCGAAGAGCTGGCGGAGCGCGCCGGTCAGCTGATTTTCGGCTTGCGCGCGCGCCTCCTGAGTTTGCGCGGTCACCGCGGCGCCGCGGGCGCGTACGACCTGGTCGAGCGTGGTTCGCTCGTGCGCCGCGTAGCCTTTCACCGTCTCGACGAGGTTGGGAACCAGATCCGTGCGGCGCTTGAGCTGTACGTCGATGTCCGACCACGCCTCCTCGGAGCGCTGGCGCAGCCCGACGAGCTTATTGTACGTCAGGATGATCGCCGCGATGAGGCCGATCAAGACCAGAAGAAACACAACGCCGCCGAACGTCATGAAATTCCTCCTCGATCATCGTAGCATCGGGAGTTCGCGCGCCCGACAAACCGGGCGGCGCGCACCGGCCCCCGCCGCTAGTGGCCTCGCGCGAGGAACCCACATGATGAGCTAGGATTGGGTCGTTCGATCCTGCCTCGTGCGCGCCCGCCGCGCGCTCGAGCGACCAAAGGAGAATTCACATGCCGATCCAGACCCGGTACCTCTTCAGCGCCGCCATGAGCGTCCGTTCGGACAAGGACGCGCTCTTCCAGGAGGTCTACGACACCGAGCACGTCCCGGCCCTGCTCGAGGTGCCCGGCGTCATCGCGGTCGCGCGCTTCAAGAGCGAGCCGGTGACGATGATGATCGGCGGCGAGCGCAAGACGATCGTGATCGAGAACGAGCCGGCCTACAACGCCCTCTACGAGATCGAGAGCCCGGCCGTGCTCACCAGCGACGCGTGGGCCAAGGCGGTCGAGGCCGGGCGCTGGGCCGAGCACGTGCGTCCCTACACGACCAATCGGCGCCACGTGATCTACCGTCGCATCGCCTAGCCGAGAGCCGGGCTCGCGGCGTGAGCGAGGAGCTCCATCAGCCCGAGTCGCCGTCGGGCGACGGCCTCGTGCTGACCCACGGCGCCGGCGGCAACGCGCGCGCCCTCTTGCTGGTGGCGCTGGGCAATGCGTTCGCCGCGCGCGGCGTCACCGCGCTGCGCTACGACCTGCCCTTCCGGCAGGCCAGTCGCACCGCGCCGCCCCGTCCGTCGGGCGCGGCGCGGGACCGCGAGGGCCTGCGGCAGGCGGTCGTCGCCATGCGAGCCCGGCTGGGCGGCCGCGTCTTTCTCGGCGGCCAGTCCTACGGCGGGCGTCAGGCCAGCATGCTGGCCGCGGGCGAGAACGGCCTGGTCGACGGGCTATTGCTGCTGTCGTATCCGCTCCACCCGCCGGGGCGGCCGGCCGATCTGCGCACCGCGCATCTGCCGAAGCTCACCGCACCGACGCTCTTCGCGCACGGCACGCGCGATCCGTTCGGCTCGCTCGAGGAGATCGAAGCGGGGCGAGCGCTGGTTCCGGCGCCGACCGCGCTGATCGGCGTCACCGGCGCCGGCCACGATCTCTTTCGGGTGCCGCGGCGCGCGGGCGCCGACGTGGCCGCCGAGATCGTCACGGCGTTCCTGGCGCTCGTGGGCTGATCGACGCGGTGGCTAGTCGATGCCGCGGTCGGGCAGGATCGGCGAGTTATCCGGTGCCGGCAGCGCCTCGACGCGGCCGGGCCGCTCGCGCGCGCGCTCGTTCTGCTCGGTGCGCACGCGGTGCATGAGGGGGATCAGCGGCACGATGGCGACGAACAGCACCGAGATCAGCCAGAAGTCGTCGGCGTACGCCATCACCTGCGCCTGCTCGATGGCTCCGCGATACAGCATGGCCAGCGCGCGACGGCCGGCCGTGAACGAATCGGAGCCCTGGCTCACGAAATGGTCCGTCCACTGCTTGAGCTTCGCGGCGGTGTCGGCGTCCCAGATGTTCAGGTGGCTCACCAGCGTGGTCTGATGCGCCTGGCTGCGCCGGACCAGGAGCGTGGTGGCGAGCGCGACGCCGATGCTGCCGCCGACGTTGCGCACGACGTTGTAGGCCGCGGTCGCGTTGCCGAGGCGCTCGAGGCGAATCGTGGCCAGCGTGAGCGTCTGCAGCGGCGGGAAGATGAAGCCCATCGCGAACCCTTGCAGGAATCGCGGCCACGCGAGACTCCAGTAGTCCATCCCGAGGGTCACGCTCGTCATCATGGTCGCGGCGACCGCGTTCAGGAGACAGCCGCCGATCAGCATCAGCCGCTGATCGGCGCGCGCGACCAGCCGGCCGGAGATCATCAGCGAGATCATCGTGCCCAGACCTCCCGGCGCCAGGACGAGCCCCGCGTTCCAGGCATCCCAGGCCAGGATCTTCTGCGTGTAGAGCGCGACCAGCAGTACGCTGGAGTTGAAGCCCAGCGCGACCAGCGCGATGCACATGGTGCCGACCGCGAAGTTCCGGTCGTTGAACACGCTCAGGTCGAGGATCGGCTCTCGGACCAGCAGCTGCCGGATGACGAACGCGACGAGCGCACAGATGGCGAGCATGAGCAGCGCGACGATGAGGCCCGAGTCGAACCAGTCGTTCTTCTCACCGAGGTCGAGGCAGAGCTGCAGGAAGCCGAAGCCGAGCACCATGAGCACGAGCCCCGCCACGTCGATGCCGCGCGGCTTGACGACGAACGGGGCATCGAACAGGAATACGCTGACCATCAGGAAGCCGATGATGCCGATGGGCAGGTTGATGTAGAAAATCCAGCGCCAGGACCAATTGTCGCAAATCCACCCACCGACGGTCGGGCCCAGAATAGGCGCCAGCATGATGCCGCCGCCCCAGACGGCCATCGCCGTGCCGCGCATCCGCAGCGGAAAGATCTCCCACATGATCGCCTGCGCCATCGGGATCACCGGGCCGCCGCCAAGGCCCTGGAGGATGCGCATGGCCACGAGGAATTCGAGCGACGGCGCGATGCCGGAGAGGAACGAGCTGACGGTGAAGATCACCGTGCAGATCAGGAAGAAGCGGCGGCGACCGAATCGCGCGGAGAGCCAACCCGTGGCCGGAATGATGATGGCGTTGGCGGCGAGGAATGAGGTGATGACCCACGACATCTCTTCGATCCCGGCCGAGAGCGAGCCCTGCATGTGGGGCAAGGCCACGTTGGTCACGCTCGAGTCGAGCACTTGCATGACCGTGACCATCATGACGGAAAACGTGATGGCCCACCGTCGGGCTGGGGAGATCTGCCCTTCGGTGACCGGTTCGACGGAGCTCACCCCCCCACACTACGTCATAACGGCACTCTTCTGGTGGGCCGATTGAGTCGGCCTGTTGGCCCGGCTCTTGCTCGTCCAGGAACGTCTGGACGCCGGGCTCACCGCACCAGCTCACGCGAGGCCGGCAGAGGGGGATCGCCAATGCCTCCGGCTCGGCTGGTGGGAGTGCTGGCGCTCGGCGTGACGCTGCTGGCGACTCAACCGATCCCGGCGGCCGCGCAGTCCGAGCTGCAGGCGTGGCTCAATCCGGAGTTTGGCAAGCAGATCCCGCGCGCCGAGTACCGCTACACGTTCTATCCCGAGAAGAAGGTCGAGGACCAGGAGACACATTTCGGGATGACCGAGCAGCGCGCCAGTCTCTTCGCGCCGCTGTATCAGAGCTCCACCGACGAGCTCGCCTTCTCCGCGAGAACGCTGTATCAGGACATCGACACGCGCGCGCGGTTCCCCGAGGCCGGCGGACGTTTTCCGAGCGAGCTCTGGGATGCGGGCGCCACGCTGAGCTATCGGCACAAGTTCGACAACGGCTGGAGCGGCGGCGTGGCGCTCACCGTCGGCTCGGCCAGCGACGAGCCGTTCAACAGCATCGACGAGATGTATTTCCGTCTGGTCTCGCTCGTCCGCGTTCCCCAGGGCGAGCGCAACTCGTGGCTCTTCAGTCTGATCTACGCGAGCGATGAGCAGATCTTCGGCCATACGATCCCTGTCCCGGGCATCGCCTACGCGTGGGTGCCGTCCGATTCGTTCACGGCGGTCATCGGCTTTCCATTCTCGTTGATTCGCTACAAGCCGGTCGAGAAGATCACGTTCGACGTCGAATACTTTCCGATCTACACGGTGCGCTCGCGCATCACGTGGGAAATCTTCCGGCCGCTGCGCGCCTACGTGGGATTTCAGTGGGACAGCGACCACTTCTATCGCGCCGACCGCGACGACAAGGACGACAAGATCTTCTACCGCGAGATGCGGCTCTACGCCGGTGCGCGGTTCGACCTTCGGCACATCGGCTTCGAGGTGACGGGCGGCTACGCGTTCAACCGCTTCTACTTCGAGGGCGAGGGCTACTCCGATCGTCACGACAACCGGATCGACGTCGGCTCCACCCTCTTCATCGTCGGCAAGGTCAACGTGCGCTTCTGAGCCCGGCGAGGCCGTACGCGACGGCCAGCACACACCGGTCGACCGCCCATTTCGCGATGAGCTGCAGCAGGCCCGCGACGCCGAGCACGCGGCGCGACAGATCCAGGCCCGCACTCCGCTGTGACACCTCGGCAGTATGGCGGTGCGTCAGCGATGACGCCACCATCGTCAAGGTTGACAGTCCCGATGGCATCGCAGTTGCTACCTCACCGACACGTGCGCGTCTTCCGTTCGCTCGCGACCCTCGCCGGTCTCGCGCTCATGGCCTTCCTGATCGTGAAGGTGGGGACCGACGACACCCTCACCGCCACCGCTCGCGGGCTCGGCTGGCGCTCCCTGCTCGTCTGCCTGCCGTTCGCGTTGATCATGGCCGTCGACACCCTGGGATGGCGCTACGCCTTCGCCTACGATCGCGTACCGTTCCTGCGACTGGTCGCGGCGCGGATCGCCGGCGAGGCCGTGAACGTGCTGACCGCCGTCGCGCCGATCGGGGGCGATGCGATCAAGGTGTGGTTTCTGCGACCGCACGTTCCCTATCGCGAGAGCATCGCGTCGGTCATCATCGCCAAAACGACGATCACGCTCTCGCAGGCACTCTTCCTGCTGATCGGCGTCGTGGCCGCCGTCGCGCTCTCCGTCGACGCGCGGCTCATCCATGCGATGCTCTGGCTCTTGCTCATCGAGCTGATCGGCTCCGGCGGCTTCCTGGCCGTTCAGGTCGCGGGGTTTGTGAGCCGCGGCGCCCGCAAGCTGGCGCGATTCAAGAAGCTCGACGCGCTCGCCGGCGCCGAGAACCTGGATCGGACACTCCAGAGCTTCTATCGGCGCGAGTGGCGCCGGTTCGCGCTCTCGGTTGGCTTCCACCTGCTCGGCTGGCTGATGGGCGCGCTCGAGACGTGGCTGTTCCTCTACGTCCTGCAGATCCCCGCGTCATTCACGACGGCGCTGGTGATCGAGACGCTCGGCTCCGCCGTCCGCTTCGCGACGTTCTTCGTCCCCGGTAGCCTCGGCGCGCTGGAAGGCGCCAACACTGCCGCGTTCGCGGCGCTCGGGCTGGGCACGCCGGCCGGCCTGGCCTTCAGCCTGCTGAGGCGACTTCGGCAGGTGGTCTGGATCGGCCTGGGCGTTCTGGTCTTCCTGCTGGCGCGAGCTCGAATGCGGCTGGCTCCCGAGGCGGCGACGTAACCACCGGGGCGTCGGCCTGCATCGCGACCTGGCGGGCCTGTAACCGGTCGAGGCTTCCCGGCGGCACCAGCAGCGGCAGCGCGCCCGCGTGAATGCGCACGTCCTCGGGCTTTCGCCGGTTCACTCGCACCCGCACGTGGCGGCCTCGATAGACGCTGATCTCCTCGCGCGCGCCCGGCGCGTCGATCATCACCTTGACGAGCTGAGCCAGCACGCGCGCCGGCGTCGTGCGCGGCACCACGCAGACGTCAAACAGCCCGTCGACCGGCGACGCCGCGGGGGTGAGGTTGAGAAACCCTCGATAGGTCTCGACGTTCGCGATGGTCACGAGTGCCGCCTTGCCCGGTACGGCCGTGCCGTCGATCTCGATCTGGATGCTGTCGAGCGAGGTGTCCGAGAGCTGCTTGGCCGCCATCTGGTAGTACGCGAGCAGTCGCAGATAGCGCTGGCGCGAATGGCGGCGGAGCTGCTCGACCTCTTCCTGGATTCGCGAGAGAAAGCCGTAGCTCTGGTGTGAGAGGAACGTGCCGCTCGTGGAGACGCCCACGTCGCTCCAGATCACCTCGCCGCCGCCCAAGAGCGCCGCGATCTCGCCGGGGTCGCGGGGATGCTCGAACGTGCCCGCAAAGAGGTTGCCGAATCCCGACGGGACCGGCAGATAGGGCACCGAGAGCCTGACCGCTGCCGCGGCTGCCGCACTCACCGTCGCGTCACCGCCGATCGCGACCAGATGCGAGAAATCGGCGCGACACGCGCGGGTCCATCGCATCAGCTCGTCCAGTGTGCGGAACGCGTTCATGCGCGGCGCGTACCCGTCCTTGGCGAGGTGCTTTCGCACGTCGCGGGCGAGGACCACGGCGCGGCCATCGCCCGAGCCGGGCGTCACGACGATTTGAACCGGCGTCGCCATCGCTCCGGCGCTCGGGCGACGCCGGTCAGAAGCGGGCGTGTCGATCACCGCCGGGTGATCTCGCGGACGTAAACGTTGTTGGCGAAGACGGCGTTCGCCGAGATCTCGTCGGCGTAGATCAGCGACGCGTTCACTTCGGGCGCCTTGATCTCACCGCGGGTATCGCCGACCTTGACGTCCTTCGACTGATGGATCTGGCCCACGATCTCGTCGGCGTCGATCTTGTTGGCGTAGATCGTATCGGCGCGGACCTGCTGCGCCGTAATGTGATCGGCGTGGAGCGTCTGAGACGAAGCTGGCGCCGGATTCGGCGGCACCGGCACGGGCTGGTTGCCCTGGAGCTTGATGTGGTTCGCGCGCGCCAGGCCACCGAGCGGAAGCGCGACGATCGCGAGCCCAGTGCCCACCGTCACGAGCAATTCTCTGCGGTGCATCATGGACCCCCTGTTGAGTGATCTGATTCACCGTGGATCGAGCATCCGCCGTGCCAGCGGCGCCGGCGGCGACAAGTCTCCGTCGTTGTTGACCGCGGCGGATCACATGGAAAGGCCGAAGGAAAGAACTACCAAGCCGCGCGGGAAAACCTACCGCCGGGGAAAAGTTACAACAGCGGAAAAACTACAGAGTAAGTCTTACCGTAGAGTAGGGGCCGTGAGACTGGCGCTCCGCCTTGCCGCCTGGCTCGTCGTCGTCGCGGTCACCGCGGGATGCGCCGGACGTTCGCCGTCTCTCGAGACGACTGGCGCCGAGACTCCCGCCTACACGTTCTGGGTCGTCGATCACGGCTGGCACACCGCGATCGCTGTCCGTCGAAGCGACGTCGACGCGACGATCTGGCCCGAGGCCCGCGACCTCGCCGGCGCGACGTTCATCGAGATCGGTTGGGGCGATCGCGGCTTCTACATGGCCGAGCGCGGCACCGTCTGGCTCGCGATCAAGGCCGCGTTCATCACCGCGGGGAGCGTACTCCACGTCGCCGGCTTCGATTCGCCCATCGACAGGTACGTTCCCGCCGGCGATCAGGTCGCGCTCGAGGTCTCGCGCTCGGGCTTCGCTGCGATGAGCCGGTTCTTTCACGAGGAGTACCAGCGAGACGAGCAGGGACGTCCGCTACGTCTGGCGCCCGGCCCCGACGGCGCGAGCTGGTTCTACGCGGCCGGCAGCCGATATCACCTGTTCAACACGTGCAACACCTGGGTCGTGCGCGCGCTTCGCGCGGCCGGCCTCGACGTTACGCCGGCTGGCGTCGTGATCGCCAGCAGCGTGATGCGGGAGGCCAGGCGCGTCGCCGCACCGGCCAGTCGCTGAGCTTCAGCGCGGCGTGATCACCGCCGGGGAAGCAGCCGGGAGGTCGCGTCGCGCCCCTCCGTCGCGCGCGTCGAATCCGGCCCCCGCCGTCGGTCGCGTCGGTCCAGGCGGGCGGCGTGACGATGAATGTCGCGCAAGACGATCAGCATCTGCCCGCTGACCACGAGCGAGCCCCCCACGACGATCGCGAGCAGGAGACCGGTGACGGCGGCCGGGGCGAACCGCGTCCGCCACTCCGACGGCACCTTTGCGACGAGGTCGGCGGGCCACGGCGAGAGCACCGCGAGCACGACCAGCGCGGCTGCGATCATCACCAGGCAGCCCGCGACGATCTGTACGACGCCCCAGGTCGCGAGAAGTCGATAGCGTCGGGCTCCAGCCATTGGCGCATTTTCTCTCAGACTCGGCCCGGAGTATACGTTCCGCCGCTATGATTGCACGATGCGCTGGGACGAGTCTCCGAGGTTTCTGCTGATCGCCAGCGTGGCCTCGGCGGTCCTGAGCGCCGCCCTGAGCCTCGCGGCCGTCTGGGATCACCCGGGCTACAACGTCGCGGCCGCGGCGCTGGCGCTGCTCACCGTGCTGCTGGCCTATCGGGCCTTCGAGCGGTCCACTCACCGCCGCCTCGGACGCATTCAGCGCAAGCACTTGATCCTGCGCCTGCGCGAGCTTCCCGCGCCGATCGAGTTTCGAGTGGCCGCCGTGCCGGACGACGAAGCCGTGCACTTTGCGCACGAGCTGCTCGACGTGTTCGTCGAGGCCGGGTGGCCCGCTCACGGCGTCTACCGCGCGTTGCCCGCGAACGTCGCCAGCACCGGGCTCTTCGTCGCCGTGCAGGACGGCAACTTCCCGTCCGAAGAGGAGCGGCGTCTACTGCTGACGCTCAGCGAGTTCGGAATGTACGCGGTCAAGTCGACCAGTCCCAAGCTCACCCATCCCAAGGCGCTCGAGCTGCTCGTCGGTCACCGGCCGACGCTGTGAGGCGTCGACCGAGCGCACGACATGGATGCGCACTGGGCGGTTGACCGCTCCACGTCGAGCGGTTACCGTTACCGGCATCGCGTTTCCATCGGACATCCGACGCTCGGAGGCTCGCATGGACGGTGCCGCACTCGAGGGCAAACGGATCCTCCTGCTCGAGGACGATACGGATTCTCGTGAATCGATGGCGATGCTGCTCGAGATGGCGGGAGCCGATGTCGTGTCGACGCCGACGGCCGAGGACGCCCTGGCGGCGTTGCAGAGCACCGAATTCGACGCGGTCGTGACCGACGTGGCGATGCCGGGGCGCAGCGGCTTCTGGCTCGTTGGACAGATCCGGCAGCTCGCGACCAAGCCCACCGTTCCCGTCCTCGCCGTCACCGGCCATCCGTTCCCCCGCGACGGCATGCTGCGCGCGGGATTCGACGATCAGATGCTCAAGCCCGTGTCGCCGCGTTTGCTCTACCAGACGCTGACGCAGCTGATGCAACGGGCTGAGCCGCCCGCGGCCCGCCCAGGAAACTCCATTCCCTCGCTGAGGGAAAAACCTGATGGCGGTCCCGACCGTCGACCGCCATAAAACCACGCATGGACTTCGAGACGATCCGCCTGATGATCCGCCGCAAGCTCCAAAACGGCCGTCTGCCTCTGGAAAAAGCCGCGCGCGTGCGGGGACGCTCGGCCGCCGGCGAGGCGTGCGACGGCTGTGACATGACCATCGGGACCGGACAGCTGGCGATGGACGGCCTTGCGCGCAAGCCCGGCGGCAAGGCCATGCAGCTCCATCTCCGCTGCTTCGAGATCTGGACCCAGGAGCGCCGGATGGTCAGCCCTCTTTCCGGTGCTTGGCCGGTCCGTCGCGGCGCGTGAGGTTGCTCGCCGTATTGATGAGGCCGACGTGCGTGAACGCTTGAGGGAAATTGCCCACGAGGCGCCGCGCATCCGGGTCGTACTGCTCGGATAGAAGTCCAAGATCGTTGCGAACGGCGAGGAGCCGCTCGAACAGCGCTTTCGCCCCGTCGTGCCGCCCCTGCAGCGCGAGATTGTCGGCGAGCCAGAACGAGAAACGTGCCTTCGCCGGGCGGCAGGCCGTCCAGCTCCGGCGCCGTCTGGTAGCGCGCCACGAGCCCGTCGCTCATGAGGTGCTTCTCGATGGCTTCGACCGTCCCGATCATGCGGGGATCCGTTGCCGGCAGGAACCCCACGAGCGGGATCATCAACAAGCTCGCGTCGAGGAGCTTCGCGCCGTAGTACTGCACGAAGCCGCCGATCTCGCGATCGAACGCGTGGCGGCACACGTCGGCGTGAATCGCGTCGCGGACAGCCCGCCAGCGCTCCACCGGCCCTTCGAGACCGAAGCGTTGCACCGCCTTGACGGCGCGATCGAGCGCGACCCACGCCATCACCTTCGAATGGGTGAATGGACGGCGCGGCCCGCGCACCTCCCAGATGCCCTCGTCGGGCTTTTGCCACGCCGACTCGACGAACTCGACACGCGCTCGACGCGCCATGCGTCCTGGTCGGCATCGAGCCCGACGCGGCGGGCCACGTGGAGCGCATCGGCGATCTCGCCGAACACGTCGAGCTGGAACTGGGTCGTGGCCGCGTTGCCCACCCGCACCGGCGCGCTCGCCTCGTACCCAGGTAGCCACGCCAGGCTCCACTCAGGCAGGAGCCGCTCGCCGGCCACGCCGTACAGGATCTGGGCCTGCTCGGGCTTGCCGGCGATCGCGCGCAGGAGCCAGCCACGCCACGCGCGCGCTTCGTCGACATAGCCTCCCGTCATCAAGGCATAGAGGGCGAACGTCGCGTCTCTGAGCCAGCAATATCGATAGTCCCAGTTGCGCACGCCGCCCAGGCGCTCGGGCAAGGAGGTGGTGGCGGACGCGACGAGCCCGCCGCTGGGCGCGTAGGTGAGCGCCTTGAGCGTGATCAGCGAGCGCACGACGGCCTCGCGCCACTCGCCGTCGTACGTACATCGCTCCGACCACGCGCTCCACCACCGCGCGGTCGCCTCGATCCGCCTCGGCCTCGACCGCCCCGGGCTCCGGGCCGCACGACGAATACCAGGCGAGCGTGAAGGGCACCCGCTGCCCGGCCGTGACCGTGAAGTCGGCCAGCGTGTGGAAGTCCTCGCCGCGCAGCGCGACGGGTGTGCGGAGATAGAAGGTGCTCGCGCCGCCGACCGCGCGCAGACCGTCGGGCGTGCGGCGCACCCACGGTACGAGCGAGCCGTAGTCCGGCCGCAAGACCAGATCGGCGCTCATCGCCACCCGGCCACGCAGGCCTTCGACCACGCGGACGACGGTGGGCGTCTCCGCTCGTTGCGGCATGCAGTCGAGCAGCCTGACCGCGCCGGTCTCGGTCTCGAACTCGGTTTCGAGCACGAGCGTGCCGGGCCGATAGCGCCGGCGCACATTGCGAATCGTGGATGCCTGCGGCGCGATCTGCCAGCGGCCGTGCTCCGGCGTCCCGAGCAGCGCGGCGAAGCACGCGGGCGAGTCGAAGCGAGGCAGACAGAGCCAGTCGATCGACCCGTCGCGCGCCACCAGGGCGGCGCTCTCACAGTCGCCGATCAGCGCGTAGTCTTCGATGCGCGCAGCCATGATCGCCTGCAACTACGCCTCTGCTCGATCGTACCGCTGAATAGAGCGCGGGCGCTGAGGGTGACGGCGTCGCCGATAATCGCCCGCCGTCAGGGATCGGCTACGAGTGGGTCCGGCGCCGCGCGCGCCGGGCCGCGGCATCGGCCTCGCGCTCCGCGGCGCGCAGCGTGCGGCGAGCGTCCGCCAGCTGTTGCTCGAGCCGGCGAACCTCCTGCAGGGCCTGCTCGGCGGCCGTCTTGCGCTGCTCGGCGTCGCGCCGCAGCGCTGCGATCTCCTGCGCGAGCCGCTCACGCTCGGCTTGCTCCTGGGCGCGCCTGGCTTCGACCTCGCGGCGCCGAGCTTCGGCTTGCTCCCGCTTGGCTTCGGCGTGCTCGCGTCTGGCGTCCGCGCGGTCACGCGTAGCGCCGTGATCGCGTTCGGCGGCGCGGTCGGCCTCCGCGGCATGACGGGCCCCGGCGCTCCGGCCGCCGTGAACCAGCCGAAGCCGTCGACCGCCGTCGCTGCCGGCGAGGACCTCGAAGCCCGGCGCCGGCAGCTCGGCGCTGAGCCGGCCATGGCGCAAATCGTCGACCAGGTCACTGTCAACGGCCGCCGCGAGCACGGTGTTCGAGATGCGCGCGGCGGAAGCGGGCGAGACGCGATAGCCGGCCGCGCTCAGAATCTCCGCGGCTCGATTCGTCAGAGCTTGCAGCTCGGTCCGGATCGCCTTCATACCTTCTGCCGCCGTTCGCGGATCGCGTAGCTGGCTCTGGCGTGTGCGATTCACGACGTCGACGAAGTGGGCGACGCGTTCCCGATCCTGACGCCCGAGCTGATTCGCGGCCCAGAGAAACGGCGAGGGCTTTCCGAGCTGACGAACGGACCGCGCTTCCTCGGCGTGCCCGGCGGCTTTGAGGGCGGCGGCCTTCGCGTTACGCGCCGCCGAGAATTCCTTCGGCGGCACGCCGTACAGCTCGTCGATCGCGCGGGAGAGATCGGAGGTCACGACGAGGCCAAGCGTACCGCGTCCGACAGTCGGACGTCCGGGCGAGAAACGAAATGGGCCGGGAAGGGCGTCCCCGGCCCATCATCGACGACTGGCGCGCGAAGAAGTGGGCGGGGGCGGTGGGCTACAGGCCCATCGCGGCCTTGACGACCGCCTTCTTCGTCTTCAGCGCGATCCGCTCCGCCTTGTGCGGCGATGCGGAATGGTTCGATGCGTGGATCGCTCTGCGGCTCGCCTTGACGGCGCGGCGGATCGACTGATCCATCTGTCGCTTCCACCGTGAGACGTGTTTGCCGGCACCGGCCCTGTCGAGTTTGACTACCAGCTTGTGCATTGTGTTCCTCCTTATTTCAAACGTCTCACGTCGACGTGAAATTCGGAAAGGATTCGAAAACGAAAATCTCTAATAAATTCGCGGCACTACTTCTTCGGCTTCTTCGGGCTCGGAACGCCCGCGGCGCCGTCGATCGAGGATGGCGGCACGGCCGAAGCCACGCTGGAGCTGTCGGCGACGTCGCTTCCTTTCGCGCCCTTCTTCGGCTCTTTCGCCGGGTGGCCGGCATTACCGGCGTCCTTGGCGCGGGCCGTGTCCTTGTCCCGACCGCCGCCCTTGCGCGCGCTGTCGCGATCGTCCGCGTCGGCATCGTTGGCGTCCGCTCGGGCTGCCGAGTCCTTCGCGAAACCACCCGCGGTGACCGCGGCGTTGGCGTGCTCGGTCGCTTGCTTCATCGCGTGCTCGACGGCCGGCGCCGTCGCGGCCCGGCTCGCCTGGCTTGGGACGATACGAAAGTCGTTCGTGAGTCGTTTGGCCTGGACGGGTGGGATGGCGATCGGAGCGGTGAGCGGCCGCGCGGCTACGGCGGTGACCGACTGCAGCGCGCCGACGCTCACCACCGGGCCGATCCGTAGCCCGTTGTCCAGGCGGACGACGTCGACCAGCCCACGCAGCACGCTGATCGTCGAGCGGTCCTCCTCGGGGAACACCTCGGCGACGACGATCGTGCCGCGGATGGCGCTGACGGCGTTGGGCGTCTTGATCTCGATGACCTCACCGCGCTTCATCAAGCCCTTGGAGACGGCGACCGAGATGCGGCCGGCGCTCAGATCGAT
>Ga0075425_100003549_pt1 | contig 15862 bp, 15 predicted proteins | sample SoiMethybrSBSTD4_FD_75300 | JGI IMG/M metagenome (GOLD analysis project Ga0075425, IMG submission 75300) | Bulk soil microbial communities from a Populus tree surrounding site in Tennessee, USA - Soil MetaG P. TD hybrid SBSTD4 | ecosystem: Environmental > Terrestrial > Soil > Tree plantation... | reverse complement strand
TGCTCCGCATCCAGCCCCAACGCCGAAGAAGTCCCTGCGAAGATCCCCATCGACGCAGACGCAAGGGGCGCCTGCCAGGAGGACCGAGAAAGGAGAAAGGTGTATGGAAAAACGCAGACGAAAGAAGCATCAGTCGCACCAGCGATCGCTCGTCATCATCAACGAGCATCGCCCGTTCCTCGCGAGCTCGCCCGCCGGCACCATCACGGTGGACAAGCTCGATCACGCGGTGGTGGACGAAGCCACCGCACTCACCGACCAGGAGCACGGCCGCTTCGAGCGCGAAGCGGCTACCGACCTGGTGGACACAGGGCGCCGCTGGCTGCAGCAGGCGGTCAAGCACTTCGCCAGGGCCAGTGCCGTGGCGAAGTTGGCGGGGGCAGCGGTCACGCCGTTCGACGGGTCTCGTCCGTCGAGCGACGACCAGCTGGTCACGCGCGCGGAAACGATCCACGCGGCGGTGTCCGCCGAGCCGGACACGTTCGTGAAGGGCGGCATCACGCCGGCCCGGATCGACGCCCTGGGAGCGGCACTCGCGGCCTTCAAGAAAGCGAAGGACACGATGACGCTCGCTTCGAAGCAGCACAACGAGGCCACCGAACGGTTCGATCAGGCCGCGGACCAGGGGAGCGACGCGATCGCCGTCCTGGAAGGCGTGCTCACGCTCGAACCGAACGCGCCGGCCGGCGCGCGCAACGCGCTCCGGCAGGCGAAGCGCATCGGGCCGCGGATCGCAGGCGACGCCGTGCCGGAGGAATCCGGTCCGGCGCCGGCCACGCCGCCACCGGCGCCGACCACACCGGCGACGCCGCCGGTGTCTGACGCGACCGTCTGATCAAGGACCAGGGTTCCCGGCCGTCGCGCGCCTGCCGATGTCCTCCCGTCGGGCGCCGGCGGCCGGGGTTTTCACGCAGTCTTCCGGTCTTCTCGCCTTAGCCCGCAGCCGCGCCAGTCACCAGTTGCAATCTGACTACACATGTAGTTAGGCTAACGCGAGCGTAGTCGCATGAAGCTGCCCAGGCTGTCCCGGCTCGAACTCCAGATCATGGAAACCCTCTGGACTCGAGGCGCATGCTCCGTCCGCGAGGTGCACGAAGCGTTTCCCAAACCTTCCCGCCCCGCCTACACGACCGTGCAGACGACCGTCTATCGCCTTGAAGGCAAGAAGGCGCTGCGCTGCGTCAAGCGGATCAGCAACGCCAACATCTTCGAAGCCGTCATCTCCCGTGAGGACGCGCAGACCCGGTTGATCGACGAATTGCTCGCGCTCTTCGGCGGCCGCGCGCGGCCCGTCATGGCGCGGCTCGTCGAATCCGGCAAGCTGACGCTCGACGATGTGAAGGAAGCCGAGCAGGCGCTGCGGAAACTTGCCAGAAAGGACAAACAGAAATGATGACGCATCTCTGGCAATCGACGCTCTTCGCCGCTGCCGCGGGCCTGCTGACAATGTGCCTGCGGAACAACCGCGCGGCAGTCCGGTACGGCGTATGGCTGGCCGCATCGCTGAAATTCCTGATTCCGTTTTCGTGGCTGATCGCGATCGGCAGTCGTTTCGGGTGGCACACGCCCAACGCCCTGGCGGCATCGGACTTCTCGATCGCGATGAGTCAAGTCATCGCGCCGCAGGTGCTCGCGACCGCCGGCGTTGTTCCACCTGCGACCGCAAGCGCTTCCGCTCCTTCACTGACCGCGGTTCTCATGCTGGTCTGGACGTTGGGCGCGATCGCCGTGCTCTCGTCGTGGTGGCGTCAATGGCGGCCGATTCGATCGGCGCTGTCTCACTCGGTGCCGTTGCGACTCGACGTGGACATTCCCGAGCTGACGGTCGCTGTGCGATCGTCGGCGGATCTGATGGAGCCGGGGATCGTCGGAATCCTGCGGCCGATTCTGCTGCTGCCCGCCGGCATCGCGGACCGCCTGCAGCCGGCAGAACTGCGGACCATCGTCGCGCACGAATGCTGTCACGTGCGGCGCCGCGACAATCTCGCCGCGGCGATGCACATGGTCGTCGAGACCTGTTTCTGGTTCCATCCGCTCGTATGGTGGATTGAGGCTCGACTCGTCGATGAGCGTGAGCGCGCGTGCGACGAGGACGTCCTGCGATCGGGCAGCGCTCCCGACGTGTACGCAAACGGCATCCTCAACGTCTGCAGGTTCTACGTGGAGTCGCCGGTCATCTGCGCGTCCGGGGTCACCGGCGCGAACCTGAAACGCCGCATCGAGGCGATCATGAACAACCGGATCGGCGTCCGCATGAACGTGTGGAAGAAGCTGCTCGTCGGCGCGGCCGCCGCGGCCACGCTCGCCGCGCCGATCGTCGCCGGCGCCGCACGGTCGCGGACCGTCGGTCAGGCGCCGGTGATCGACGACGAGCATCTCGCGTTCGACACCGCATCGGTCCGGGCGAGCAAAGGCGACGGTCCAAGCAACTTCAGCTTCGGAGCTGGCGGCCGGTTCACAGCGAGGAACATGGCACTGCGGCCGATGATGATGCTCGCGTTTCGCATTCACGATTTTCAAATCGTCGGCAAGCAGACCGTGCTCGACGACTCATTCGACATCGTCGCCAAAGCCGAGGGCAATCCGCGCGCCGACCAACTCCAGTCGATGCTTCGCGCACTGCTCAAAGACCGATTCAAGATCGCGATGCACACGGAAACGCGAGAGCTTCCAGTGTTCACGCTGGCAATGGCGCGGAAAGACGGAAAGACGGGAACGGACCTTCGGCCGTCGGGTGCGGATTGCCTCCCGATCCGGATTCCGTCGAGCGCAAACTTTCCCAATGCGCCGCCGCCGCCACCCCCACCGCCGGGGGCTCAGGCGCCGGCGGACCCGAGGGTGAATACCGATCCGAATCGCGTCGGCGGCAGCTGTGGCGGCATGCTGACGCCAGGACTGGTCAGCGGACGCAAGATGACGATGACGCAGTTCGCGAACCTGCTGGCCCGGTTTCTCAACAGCGTCGTCATCGATCAGACCGGGCTCACGGGAGATTTCGACATCGATCTCGTCTACACGCCGGATCAGATGCCGCAGCGGGTCGGCGGCTTTGCGCCGCTGTCGCCGCCGGCCGACGGCCCATCGATCTTCACGGCCGTCCAGGAGCAGCTCGGACTGAAACTGGAACCGGGCAAGGGTCCCGTCCCGGTTCTCGTCATCGACCACATCGAGCTGCCCAGAGGGAATTGAAGCCACTGAATGTCCACTAATTCCACATCAAAGACGAGCATTCCTTTCGGCTCCCGCTGCAATGTCGTCGGATTGCCACGCGGGATCGAACTATCGAACATCTTACGAACTCTTATGATCGTGTTGATGCGGGGCCGACTCCTCGTCCTGCTCGCGTCGATCGCCGCTTCCGCGGCGGCGCAGTCCGCGTCCACGCACGGTCCGGCACGCGGCAGCCTCGTCCTCCAGGGCGGCGTCGGATACAACCAGGCGATCGTCTCCGCATTCGTCGCGCGCGCCGGCGGGCCCCAATCGCACCTCGTCGTCATTCCGACGGCGAGCGTCGGCGACGCCGGGCCTCCAGGGATGGCGGTTACGCTCGCGCGGCGCATGAAGGACAGTTTCGGCGTGGCGGAATTCACCGTGGTACATACGAACGACCGCGCCGAAGCCGACTCCGACCGCTTCGTCGAGCCGCTGCGCAACGCGACCGGCGTCTGGATGCTCGGAGGATTCCCGCCAAACCTCGTCCACGCGTACCTCGGCACGAAGACCGAGCGCGCGATCAAAGAATTACTGGACCGCGGAGGGATCGTCGGCGGCGAATCGGCCGGCGCCATGATCCAGGGATCGTGGCTGGACACCACCGACGATGAGTGGACGCCCGAGATGCACGCGCTGATCGCGCAGCACCGCACCGGCGCCGGATTCGGGCTGCTCACGAACGCGGCGATCTTTCCGCACTTCGACACGCGCGGCCCCGCAGACGCCCTCAAGGAGTCCGCGGCGCATCCGGATCAACTCGCGATTGGCATCGACAACGGGACCGCGCTGATCGTCCGCGGCAGCCTGGCCGAAGTCGCCGGTCTCGCCACCGTCACCGTGTACGACGGATCCGTCCGCAGCGCGCCGAAGGCGACCGTTCTGCGCAGCGGCGACCGTTACGATCTGTCGTCGCGTCGAAAGCAGTAACGCGATAATGGCGGCGGAGCTGTTCGCAGCGTGAGTCGTTGTTCATCGGTGGAAGGAGGCTCGAGCATGATGGCGCGCCAGCGCGGAGCCCTGGTCGGAGTCCTGATCGTCCTGGCGGCCGGAGCGAGCGGCGCGCTCGAGCGGCGGCTGACCGCTGCGCAGGCCGTCTCGCAGAAGCTTCCGCATTTCGATCGCGTCCTTCTGCTCGAGCAGACGTCCGAGACTTCCGCCAACGTCAGCATCGGCGATCTGAACGGCGACGGGTTTCCGGACATCGTGCTGGCCAAGGGCCGGCACTGGCCGCTCGTCGATCGGGTGTTGATCAACGACGGCCACGGCCGCTTTCCGCTCGCGCACGATCTCGGCAGCGCCTCCGATCGATCGTACTCGTGCACGCTCGCCGATCTCGACGGCGACGGCACGCTCGACGTCGTGATCAGCAATGACGCGCCGGATCCCAAGCTCGTGTACCTGAATGACGGCAAGGGCAGCTTCCGGGTCGGTTCCACCTACGGCCGTCCCGAGTGGCCGACGCGCAACGCGCGCGTCGCCGACGTGAACGGCGACGGCCGCCCCGACATCGTCGTGGCCAATCGGACCGGCGACGACCGCGGCGCGAATTACGTCTGCCTGAATCGCGGGAAAGGCCAGTTCGACGCCGACTGCATCGCCTTTTCCCGCGAGTCGGCGACGACGGTCACGCCTGCCGATGTGAACGGCGACGGCTTCATCGATCTCGTCGTGCCGCATCGTGAAGGCGGACAGAGCTTCGTGTACCTGAACGACGGCAAAGCCGGCTTCGCGAAACGCCTTCCGTTCGGGCCGCCCGACGCCGCCATCCGCGTCGCGGAAGCGGCCGACTTCGACGGAGACGGGCGCGTGGATCTCGTCGGCATCGACGAGCGCCGCGGCACGTTCATCTACTTCAATCAGAAAGACGGATCGTTTTCCGCCGGTGTGCGTGTCGGACCCGCGGGCAAGATCGTTCCCTACGCCCTCGCGATCGCCGATCTCAATCTCGATCGGAAGCCGGACATCGTCGTCGGAAACGTCGACGCTCCGTCGACCGTGTTCTTCAACGACGGCTCCGGGCGGGCTTTCACGCCCGTGAACTTCGGCGACGGAAAGGGGGCCGCGTACGGATTCGCGATCGACGATCTCGACAAGGACGGCGTTCCTGACATCGCCGTCGCGCGATCCGACGCGCCGAACGTCGTCTACTTCGGATCGCGGCGGCGGTGACTGTCAGAACGTGACGAACGCGCTGATCGAGAGGTTGGCGGCCGTCTCGCGGAATTTGGGATGCAGATCGCCGCGCTTGTTCGTCACGCCGGTCGCCGTGTCGAACCACATCATGCGATACCGGTAGCCGGCGCTGATGCCGACGCGCGAAACTGGAAACACCGTGACGCCGGCCTCCATGTTGATGCCGTGACCGTGATACGTCCCGTCTCCCACGCGCTCGTGCAGAAAGCTTCCGTCCTTCACCGTCAGCCACGGGAGGGAGAAGCCCGCCAGCCCGTACGGCTGGACGCGCTTGCTCGTGAGCGCGTAGATGCGCTCGTCGAAGTTGAACACGTGGAAACTGGCCTCGCCGGAGAGATCCAGGAACGTCGCGTTCATCTGCAGGCTCTCATAGCCGACTTCGAATGAACCGCGGGTCACACGGTACCCGACGAGGCCCCGGATCGTGGACTTGGTCTCGAGCTTGGGGAGAATCATGATCTCGTCCCCGCCGAGCTCGCGGTAGATCGACTGTCCATCGAACGTGAGGCCGTCGAACGTGAACTCGGGAACGGCGGTCACGCCGAGGAAGAGGCCGTTCTTGGCAAAGCCCGGGGCTTCCTGCGCCCACGCCGCCGATCCGACGGCCAGCAGACAGAGAGTGACGACGGCCGTGCGCATCCGCGGTGCAGTCTTGCTCAAGGTCATGCCGGCGACGGTCCAAAATCGATGCCGCCGCCGCCAGAAATGCGGAAAGACAAGTTGCCGTGTTCTTTGCCGGTGTCGTGCTCGATCGCGCCCGACATCCGGGACGAGCCGGCGTCAGATCCGTAACCGCACGCCAAAAACGGTCGGTGGACAACGGATCTCATATCTGCATTCGGCGAGATGCGGAGCGATGTCGACGGGTTCTTCGCCGAAACCTGCCGGCATGTGAATTGCCAGTTTGCCGGCGTGCGGAATCAGCAGAAGCCCGCGGACGGCCCGGCGAAAAACGCGCGGCACGCGCGTTGGCCGATGCCCGCGATCGCAGCCGGCGGCATCGGACTCGTCGCGGTCCTGCTGATCTTCATGATTGGCTCACCCCGTTCGTCGCAGTCCAGTGGTCACGCCGTCAGCGCGGTAAACCTCGCGGAGACACCGCCGCCGGTTTCCAGGCCTGTTGCGCAAACGGAGCTGACGCCGTCCTGGGTCGGCCGACGGCAGGCCGCGTGGGGTTACGACGGAACGAAAACGATCTCGTTCACGCTGGAAGCGAGCAACGACCCGCCCAGCGCGACGGCGCGCAGGCGGCCGCAGCTCGTCGCCCGATGTCTGGCGCGGCAGATCGAGTTGTACGTCGTGACAGGCCCGCTCACCTTCGCGCAGCAGTCCACGGCGCACCCGGTCGGCCTGCAAATCGACGACGAACCGGAACAACTGGAGCAATGGTTCGTCTCGGAAGACAGCCAGGAAGTGTTCGCGCCGAACGCGCTCGCCGTCGTGCGACGGCTGTCCGGCGCTCACCGGTTGCGATTCAAGTACACGCCGTTTCAAGCCAAACGGGTTGCGGCCGACTTCATCATCGAAGGGTTCGACCAGCTCGCACCGCTCGTGACGCGCACCTGCGGCGCGAGCCTGGATCCCGCCGCGCGACAGGGGCGCGCCCGCTCGCACTGAGTTCGCTTACCGTGACGATCACGGTCGCAGGTTCAAGGTTCAAAAGTTCAGGGTTCAAAGTTCTGAGATCGCAGAACCTTGAACCCTGATCCGTGAACCTTGAACCTTTGAACCTTTGAACCTTTGAACCTTGAACCTTGAACCTTGAACCTTGAAGTGTCAGTTCCCCGCTGAGGCTTTCGGCGTTGCCATGATTTCCTTGAACGCCGCAAGGAACTTGTCCATCTCGGCCTGCGTGCCGACCGAAACGCGCAGATGCTGCGTCATCGGCGGGAACGGCCGGCCGACCAGCACGTCGCGCTTCTGGAACTCCGGCGCGACGTCGCTCACTTCGCGCTTCAGGCCGACCATGAAGAAGTTGGCCTCCGACGGCAGCACTTCGTGCCCCATCGCCCGGAGCTTCGCGATGGTGTCGTCGCGGATCTGCTTGTTCAGCGCCCTGGTCTTCGCCTGACCCTCTTTGTCCTTGAGCGAAGCCGCGCCGCCGAACTTCACCGTAATCGACTGGCTGCCGGTCGTGAACGTGCGGACCTTCTGAACGAGCGGCGCCGGCGCGATGCCGTAGCCCAGCCGCATCGCCGCGAGCGCCGCGATCTTGGAGAACGTCCGGCACACGATGACGTTGCGCCCCTCGACGACGTACTTCATCGACGACTCGTAGTCCGGGCTGTCGACGAAGTGGTGATACGCCTCGTCGATGAGCACCGGCATGTCCTTCGGGATGCCGTCGAGCAGCTGCTGGATCTGCGCTTTCGGGACGATCATCCCGGTCGGGTTGTTCGGATTGACGATGTAGACGAACCCGACTTCGGCGGCCCGCTTGTTCGCGACGTCGATGATCGCGGGGATGTTCTGTGTGTAGTCTTTGTTCAACGGCACCTTGATCGTTTCCCGCCCGATCTGCGACGCCGTCCCGTACGGATCGTTATACGTGGGGTTGACGCCGAGCACCTTCTTCTTCGGATCGTTGATGAGCAGCGCGATCGTGATGGACTTGAGGAGCTCGCCCGATCCGCAGCCGAGGATGATGTTCTCGCCCTTGACGCCGTGCAGATCCTGAATGGCCTGATTCAGCCCGCCGTCGGGCGCGCCGTATCGGTTCGCCCATTCCCAGGCCTTGGGATCCTCCATCGCCTCGCGGACGGCGGGCGGGATGCCGTAGGGATTCTCGTTGTTGTTGATCTTGGCGACCTTGGTGAGATCGACCGGCGTCCGCTGGCCGCGTCCCTGTCCGGGAGCGCCGCGGCCGCCTCGGCCCTGCTGGGCGAAGAGATCCACCTCTGTGCCGGCGCCGAGGTAGCCGAGCGCGGCGGCGATGCCTCCTACGAAACTACGGCGTGAAACTGCCATATCCCCTCCGTCAGGAAAGCTGCATGACTGCGGGGCTATTCTAGTCCTGCGGCTGCGAAAAGTGGGGTAACTTTGCGCGGATTGGGGTGTGGCGATGCAGCGACCGATGAGTCGAACAGCGACCTACGACGACGCGAATCTGATTCTCAAGCTGTACGACATGCGCCGCGAGCCGCGGCTGCGCGAAGCGCGCAAGTGGTTCACGTCGTCATTCAAGGCGAAGTCCTTCGAAGAGCTGATGGCGCTCTGCCCGCCGGGCAGCGAGCCGAACGCGTCGTACCGGATGGTAACCACCTACTGGGAGCTCGTCGCGTCGTTCATCACGTCCGGCGTTCTGCAGGACGAGCTGTTCTTCCAGAGCGGACGCGAGCTGTTGTTCGTCTGGGAGCGCGTGCGCGACATCGCGCCGCAGGTGCGCGCGCAGATCAAGAACGACGTCGAATGGAAGAACCTCGAGACCGTGGCGAACGCGTACATCAAGTGGTGGAACGCCGCCTCGCCGGGCGCGTACGAAGCGTTTCAGAAGCGCGTGCGCGGCTGATTACCGCGGCCGCAGCCAGCCGGGAAGAATCCCGAGGCGGCGGCCGTCGTCCTCGAACGCCTGAATCGCGGCGCGATCGGACGCGACCTGCGCGTCGAGCCCCGCCTGTTCCTCGTCCATCTGAATCAGCTGCGATTCGAGCTGATTGCGCGCCGGACAGAGGAGGCATCCGACCGATTCGGTGTTGTGGCGGAAGCGCTCGAGCTTCTCTCGCGCGTCTTTCGCGCGCTTCTCGTCTTCGGCGAGCCGCGCATGCAGCTCCGTCGCGCGCCGTTTCCAGTACGCTTCGGTCTGTTTCGGATCGGGTTTCTCCGCCGGCGCCGCCTGCGTTGCGGAGCGCTTCGACTCTTCTTCGGTCTTCGCTTTCTCCGCCGCCAGGGCGGCGGCCGCGGCATTGGCGACGGCGTCGAGCGGATGCGGCTTGAGGTCGCTGTTCGTGATGACCCTGGCCGGCTCCTTTTTCTCCGCGGCGGCTTTCGCGCGTTCTTCCTCCGTACGCTTCGCGACGCCGGCGAGCGACTGCGCGGACGCCATGGCGGACAGCGCGACGACGATTGCGGCGGCGGCGAAGAAACGCATGGCTACTCCCCGCGTCCCCGCGTTGCGGACTCCTCGAGTGAGAATACGCCCGCGATGGTCGACTGGATCGCCTCCGCCGCCGCCCGCCGATCCGGCGCGCTCTTGATCGGCCTGCCGACGACGATGTAATCGGCGCCGCTCGTGAATGCCGTCTCGACGTCCACGGTCCTCTTCTGATCGTCGCCCGGACGATCGACAGCCGGTCGAATGCCGGGAATGACGAGAATCAGGTCGCCGCACTCGCCGCGCAGCCGCGAGACTTCGTGTCCCGACGCGATGACGCCGCCGCATCCGAGCTGCTGCGCGCGCTTTGCGCGCGCGAGGACGACGTCGGAGACGCGCTCCCTGATGCCCATCGCCTCGACATCCTGCTGGCTGAAGCTCGTGAGCACCGTGACGGCGAGCACGCGCAACCCTGATGCTTCCTGCGCGCCGGCGACCGCCGCTTCGAGGATCGCGTCGTTGCCGCTGTGCACGGTGACGAACGACGCGCCGCGGCCGCGCAGCTGCTTCACCGCGGACCCGACCGTCTGTGGCACGTCGTAGAACTTCAGGTCCGCGAACACCTTCTTGCCGCGATCGCGCAGCCACTCGAGCAGCTCGTAGTAGCGGCCCGACATGAAGATCTCGAGGCCCAGCTTGTAGAAGACCACGCTGTCCCCCAGCTCGACGACGATCTTCTTCGCTTCGTCGATCGACGGCACGTCGACGGCGAACATCAGGCGTTCACGCGGAGGAATCCTCAACGTCGAGAGCACGATGTCTGAGCGTAGCACACGCCCAAACGCAGTAAGATGCGCGGCTATGAAGAAGGTTCTGATCGTCGCGCTCGGAATCGGACTCGCGTCCACGTCGGCGCTGCTGCAGGAGAAGGGCGGCGACGATCGCACCGGTCCGTACGACGTCGTCGCCAACTGGCCGCAGCCGCTCGCGTTCGCGAAGCCCGGCTACATCTGGGGATCGACTGGCGGCATTTTCGCGGAGAGTCCGGACCGCGTCTTCATCGCCAACCGCGGCGAGCTGAAGCTGCCGGCGACGCTGCCGCCGGGATTCACCGGCTTCTGGGGCTCCATCGAGCAGGCCACGACGCCCACGCCCGAATTCCGCAACTGCATCGTCGTCGTCGATCGCAACGGGAAGGCGATCGAATCGTGGACGCAGTGGGATTACCTGTTCGCCGACGGCCGCGGTCCGCATTCGGTGCTGATCAGTCCGTACGATCCGGCGCACAACGTCTGGGTGGTGGACGACATCCATCACCAGATCTTCGAGTTCACGAACGACGGCAAGCGGATGCTGATGTCGCTCGGCGTGCGCGACGAAGCGGGCAACGACGGCACGCATTTCAAGCGGCCGACGGACATCGCGTGGCTGCCGGACGGGACGTTCTTCGTCAGCGACGGCTACGGCAACACGCGCGTCGCGAAGTTCGACAAGAACGGCAAGTTCCTGATGGCGTGGGGCACGCGCGGGACCGGCAACGGCGAGTTCAACACGCCGCACTCGATCACGATCGACAAGAACCGCCGCGTCTACGTTTCCGATCGCGCGAACAACCGGATTCAGGTGTTCGACGAAAACGGGAAGTATCTCGACCAGTTTCCGCGGATCACGCAGCCGTATCACATCCGCATCAGCGACGATCAGTTCCTGTGGGCGTTCTCGGGTCCGCTCGACCGGCTGATGAAGTACGACCTCCAGGGACATCTCTTATATGCGTGGGGCACGCACGGGACGACGCCCGGGCTGTTCTGGGCCGTCCACGAGTTCTCCGTCGATTCGGACGGCAATTTCTACACGGCGGAAGTGTTCGGCGGCCGCGCGCAGAAATTCAGTCCGCGCGCGGGCGCGGATATGAGTCACGCATTCAAGCCGCAGCCGATCGTGCCAAAGACCGAGACGATGCCGCCGACAGCGGGCCGCGCGGCGGACGAGGAGACCGTCACCATAGGCGGCCCCGCGGCTGTGGTCTCGATCCCGACGTCGCAAGGCGACCCTTCCGGTGAATGGACGCTGGCGAGCGCGGTGCCGCCGCCTCCTCCCGGGCCCGGCCGCGGCGCGGCAGGCGGCGGCATCAGCGGACCGTACGCCGATACGCTCTTCGCGCAGGCGCCGGCGAAGCTCACGATCAACAAGTCCGCGAACGACGTCGCGGTCTTCGTGGGAAACGCGAAGGCGGGTTACACCTTGAACGGGCGAACGACGATGGTCCCGGCCGGAGACGTGCTCGCGTTGAAGACCTGGGCGCACTGGGACGGCCAGTCGCTCCATCTTCATTACAAGCAGGGGATGAACTGGGGTCGCGACGTGCTGACGATCAACGGCAGGACGCTGACGATCGTCCGCGATCTCGAATCGGGCGGGCAGTCGACGACGCGGACGCTGACGTATACGAAAGGCTAACGTCCGGAATCCGCACTCCGCAATCCGCGATCCGCATTGCGCATTGTCCAGCCGACCGTGACGGCGTTTGCGCCGTCGCGCAGACCGTGCGCGACGTCGACGCGCAGCGTGCGGCCGACTCCGGGAATCCTCACACGGAGTCCAGCGCCAACGTCAACCTGGGCGGCGGTTGGCGACAGGGAGCGGCGGGCCTCAGCGACGTCCGCGAACACCGCGAGGCCAATGCGCGCGGGCGACGGTCGGTCGAACCACCGCGTCGTTTCGCCGCTCGCCGCAAAGAGCGTGCGTCCGAACGCCGCCGACGTCTGCACGATTCCGTCGTCGAGCAGCGGATGCGCGCGGAGCAGATCCGCGCGCGCATGACCATCGCCGGCGCCGGCCCATAACGCCAGCGGCGCGTCGTCGCTGACGCGACGAGCTGACGCCGACGCGGCGTAGGTCCATCGCGTCGCTTCCCTCGATCGCCAGGCTGCTGAGGCGTCCATCGAGGCGAAGCCGGCAGTCCATTTCGTCGCCGCCGCCGTCAGCGCGACTCGATCGCCGAACAGTCGACGCTCGAGCGACGCGCCGATCGATGCCGCCGGGGGCCCGCTGTTCCACGCATCCAGGCCAGCGGCCGCCGAGTACCTCCAGTTGCCGCCGATCCAGTCGCTGACCGTGAGCCCGCCGTGCGCGCGCGACTCGCGGACGATCGCGGCCGCGTCGCCTGACGTGTAGCTCTGTTCGTCCCAGCTCGCATCGACGCGCCAGACATTTGCGATGCCGCCGACGTGCGGCGCCTCGAACGCGACGGCGGCCGCCGGCCGGTTTGTCCACCATCGCCACGCCGCGCTCCACATTTCTCCCTGACCCGTGAAACCCGGAACGGCGAGGTCGACCTCCCGATCCACGGCCGCGGCAACACCGACGCCGGCCCAGGCGGCCGCATCGCGCGGGATCGCGTTGCGCTCGGCAACGACGACGTCCACGAGCGCGTAGCCGTCGTCTTTCCCTGCCCCCCGGACCGGTCGCAGCGAGAGCCTGTCGCTCGCGCGATCGGGCAGTTCGTGCAGCCGCCGGCGCGCGCGCGCGAACGCGCCCGCAGTCAGCAGCTCTCCCGGTTCCAGTCCGAGCGCGGCGGCGATGGTCTGGTAACGCGTGCGGGTGACGCCGTCGATCCGCACGCGATCGACGTGCGGCTTGTCGATTCGATTCCACGCCTCGAGCGCGGCGACGTCGTCGTTCTGCATGAACAGCGCCGAGCCGAGCACGTCGATCGCGTACGTGTCGTTCGGATCGCGATCGGTCGCCTCCCTGGCGAGCGCCGCCGCGTCCCTCCATCGCTTTTGCGCGAAGCGGACACCGGCGAGCTCGCGCAGCGGTCCTGCGGCGTGCGGACACTCCGCCCGCACCGGTCCGAGGATCGCGTCGGCCGAGTCGAGGTTCGATCCGATCCTCGCGATGGCGTCGTCGAGCAATCGGCCGCAGGAATCGCTGCCGGCTCGCACGACGCGGGACGCTGCGTGCGACGGCGGGGGACCCGTCGGCGATCCCGAAATCGACAGGGCCCAGAAACCCGCCGGCTTCCAGGCGCGCTCGAACGCATCGTCCGCTATCGACCGCGACGGACCCCACGACGGATCGTGGACGACGATCGCGGAATCCGTCGTCCCGATGACGACGACGTAGTGATAAGCGGAGCGTTTGTCCTTCAACAGCACGATGGTCGGAGCGCCGCGCCGCAAACGATCGCGCAGCACCCCGATCGATCCGGCGAACGGCTCGGCCGTCCAGCCGCGCCGCTCGATTTCGCGCGTCAGCGCCCCGTTCGCGATGCCGCCGGCGCGCCGGTCGACGATCGGCCCAAAGGAGCGCACGTCGGCATGCGCGTCGCCGAGATAACGGAAGACCATCGCGGCAGCCGCGCCGCCGCACAGCTGGTCCGTCTGCGGAAGATACGGGACGTCCAGCGTCAGCGACAGCGCGACCGCGAGCAGCGCGTGCATCGAAACTACTTGACGGCGACGATAATCAGAATCACGACGAGCAGAATGATGATGATCATCGTCGTCGACAGGACCACCGTGTTGGCGCCGCCGACGAGGTCGCCGTCCTTGACCGCGATCACCTGACGCGCGGCCGACGCCGCCTGCGCGAGGTCGGCGGCCGTCATCGTGTCGACCGCGGCGTGCGCGCGCGCGAGGTCCACGTGCATACTGGCGGCGACGCGCTGCACGTCGTCGCGCTTCAGCGCGTCATGAACCGCGGCGCGATCCGCGTCCTGATTCGCAACATGGCTGTCGACGGCCGCGGCGAGCTGCTGCGGCGAAACGACGTGCTGGTTCTGGCCGTCCGAGGCAAATGCGGGCGAGGACGCGAAAAGCGCAAGACAGAGAAACGAAACGAGCGGTTGGCGAACGGTCATCAGTCACACCTCCGGGTGCGGCTCGACAGTAAGCAATTCGGATACCGATTGGAATACTGTTTCGGCGAGGCCAGCTCTGCAGGACGAACGATTCGATCGATGGCTCGCGGCGCTCGAGAAGCGCCACTTCGCGGACCTCACGTTTTCGGAAGTGTCTCGCGCATTACGCGCGCTGTCGTCGGCGTATGTCGAGCGGCGCGGTCCAGTGGCCCTCGGCCGCGCGCTGTCGGGCGAGGGCAAGCGAGCGGCCTTCGCGCTTTTTTACGGACCGCTCCATTACCTGCTGACGCGCGAAATCATCCACGCCGTGCCGCCCCGTGATCTGCGGGCGATCGTCGATCTCGGCTGCGGGACGGGAGCCGCCGGCGCGGCCTGGGCGTCCGCTTTTGCGGGAGGCGCCAACGAGCGCGCGACACCGTCGGTGGTCGGCATCGATCGGCATCCGTGGGCGCTGACGGAAGCGGCCTCGACGTACCGCGCGTTTCAACTCGACGGGCGCGTCCGGCGTGCCGATCTTGTCGACGCCGTCAGGACCGAAGGCCCGGCCGGCATCGTCGCCGCGTTCTCGGTCAACGAACTGGCTGCTGACGAGCGCGCGCGGCTCCTGGCCCGTCTGCTCGAACGCGTGCGGCGGGGCGATCGCATTCTGATCGTCGAGCCGCTGGCGCGATCGATCGCGCCGTGGTGGCCGGAGTGGAGCGCCGCGTTCGCCGCCGTCGGCGGCCGCGCGGACGAATGGCGCTTTCGCGCGGATCTGCCGCCGCCGGTCGCGAAGCTCGATCGCGCCGCGGGGCTCGACCACCGCGAGCTCACCGGGCGATCGATAATCACGCCGTGACCGAATTCGCCGCCGATCCGAAGCCGGCATCCACCGTCGTCGTCATGCGCGACGGCCATGACGGCGCACGCGGCAGCGGAGCGCCGGACATCTTCATGGTCCGCCGGCACGAGCGCACGGCGTTCATGGGCGGCGCGCAGGTGTTTCCGGGCGGGCGCGTCGACGCGAATGACGCCGACGGCGACGAGTCGTGGTGCGACGGTCTCGACCACGCCGTCGAGCAGCTGCCGGGCATGCCGCGCGCCGAGGCGATCGCGTACCACGTCGCCGCGGCGCGAGAGTTGTTCGAGGAAGCGGGCGTGCTGCTCGCAAGAAGGGCCGGCGGATCGTCGGGCCGGGGAAACTTCGTCTCGCTCGGCGACCCTGGAGACACTTCCGCTCACGATCGCTTCCGCCAGTACCGCTTCGACGTCCACTCTCACGCGTCGACGTTCGCCGGCGTCGTCCGCCGCGAAGGGCTTCGGCTCGCGCTCGACGCGCTCGTGCTGTTCGCGCACTGGGTCACGCCGCCGATCGATACACGGCAGTTCGACACGCGTTTCTTTCTGACGCGAGTGCCGCCGGAGCAGACGCCCGCGCACGACGAGACGGAAACGACCGACAGCACCTGGGTGACGGCGGCGGCGGCCATCGCGCAGGCGGAGGCGGGCGCCATCGTGCTTCCGCCGCCGACCTGGACGTCGCTGCGCGAGCTCGAGCCGTTTCGGACCGTCGACGATGCGAT
>Ga0075425_100003547_pt1 | contig 15865 bp, 14 predicted proteins | sample SoiMethybrSBSTD4_FD_75300 | JGI IMG/M metagenome (GOLD analysis project Ga0075425, IMG submission 75300) | Bulk soil microbial communities from a Populus tree surrounding site in Tennessee, USA - Soil MetaG P. TD hybrid SBSTD4 | ecosystem: Environmental > Terrestrial > Soil > Tree plantation... | reverse complement strand
AGGTGTTCGCCGACCTCGTCAAGGACTTGCAGGAGGGTCTCATCGTTCCGGTGTTGCTGGGCTCGGCCGAGAACGGCAATGGTATTCTGCGGCTGCTCAAGGCCCTGCGCCACGAAGTGCCGTTTGTGGACCGTACCGCCAAGCGGTTGAAGCTCGAGAACGCGAAGTCCGCTGGGCTCGTGCTCAAGACCATGTATACCCCGCATGGCGGCAAGCTTTCGTTGGTACGCGTCCTATCGGGCGAATTCGGGGAAGGCACGGTCGTGCAGGGCGCCAAGTCCGAAGAGCGCGCCGCGGCGGCGTTCGCGCTGCTGGGCCAGGAGGCCAAGAAGCGGTCAGCCGCCAAGGGCGGAGAGACGGTGGCGCTCGGACGGCTCGAGAAGATCTACTCAGGCGAGACGCTGTCGGCCGAGAGGGCCGGCGGCACACAGGTAAAGGTGCCGGACGCGCCGGAGCCGGTGTTCGGCATGGCCATCGGTGTGAAGGACCGCAAGGATGAGGTGAAGCTCACGGGCGCGCTAGCGCGCTTGATGGAGGAGGATCCCTCGCTCCGGCTCCAGCATGCCAAAGACACGCACCAAATGGTGTTGTGGGGCCAGGGCGAGATGCACCTACGCGTGGCCCTCGAACGCCTCAAGCGCAAGTATGGGGTGGACGCCGTGTCCAAGCCCCGCCAGGTGCCTTACAAGGAAACCATCCGCAAGGGCATTGAGATCCGCGGTCGACACAAGAAGCAGTCGGGTGGCCATGGTCAGTTCGGTGATGTGGTGCTCGACATCAAACCCTTGGCGCGCGGCACGGGCTTCGAGTTTGCCGAGAAGATCACGGGCGGGGTGGTGCCACGTCAGTTTATTCCCTCGGTCGAGATTGGCGTATCGGATTACCTCCAACGCGGGCCGCTCGGCGGCTTTCCGGTGGTCGATGTCTCGGTGACGCTCACCGATGGCTCATACCATTCGGTGGACTCCTCCGACATGGCGTTCCGGCAGGCCGGGCGCATCGCCATGGCTGAAGGTATGCCCAAGTGCAACCCGGTGCTGCTTGAGCCCATCATGGAAGTGGAAATTGCCATTCCCTCCGATGCCACCGCCCGCATCAACGGCATCATTCCGCAACGTCGCGGTCAGATCCTGGGCTTTGACGCACGCGAGGGGTGGCCTGGTTGGGATGTAGTGCGCGCGCAGATCCCCGAGTCGGAGATGGCCGACTTGATCGTGGAGCTGCGCTCGGCGACCGCTGGCGTCGGCACCTTTACGTCCAAGTTCCACCACCTGGCGGAGCTGACAGGGAGATTGGCGGACAACGTGCTGTCTGCGCACAAGGCCGCGGCCGAATAGTTGGGTACGGGACGCCTCGCCACGGCGTTTGCGCCGCGGCGAGGCGAGCTATCTGCCGGCGCGGGGCGTGAGGCGAGGTGAGGAGCGCGGGTTGCGGCCCCTGAGTCAGTGGGGATCGGCGTAGTGCCCGGGAATTTGCGCGTTCGACGCCGGGGTCGAGGCGGTATTGCGCATAGCAGGCAATCGTCGTTTTCGTCGAGCGTGGCTGTGAGGATAGCCCTCGGTGAGCGCTCTGACGACCGGCGCTCGAGGCGAGGATGCCCACGAATGCTGCGTCGCTCACGCGCGCCCTAAAACCATCCCCTCGCTTTCCCAGATCCAAATCGCCCGCAGGCGTGGCTGTCGACGACACACCGGCACTGAGCGGTGTCGGCCGCGGCTCGGCCGCGCGCATCGCGGCAGTCCCATTCGCGGGCAGCGGCGAGCGCTCGAACACGTCCAATGGCCCGTCGCGGCGGGCTGAGGGAAAGCTTTGCCAACAATCCGCTGACGGAGCCAGCGCGCGTGGCGGGCGCATCGCTTGCCACGCTGAGTGCGCACACCAATGGGCGCCACGGGAGCAACCTGCGGGCGGCCAAGGGGGTCCCCTGTTGGGAGTTGCCTCCAGCTGCAGGATAGCCAAGCACCAAGCCTTGCTGCTAAATGGCCCGCCAACCGCGTGCCGCTAGAGCCGCTCATTCACGGGAGGAGCCCTTTGCTTCAACGATTTTTTGCGCCGGGCGACCATGGGAACGGGTCGTCGCGTGCCCTCCCCTGGCAAGCGCGATCTCTAAGTGCTTGGCAAGCTGGGTGGGGATCACCTTGGACCTTCCTGTGGACCTTCTGATCAACGCCATCGTCGCTGGGCTCCTGATTGGCGGGTTCTACGCCGCCGTGACCGCCGGCATTTCGATTTCGTTTGGCATGCTGGACATCGTCAACATCGCCCACCCAGGCTTCATCATTCTAGGCTCCTACATTGTCTACATCATCAACGCGACGACGGGAGCCGATCCGGTGGCCGCCGCCATCGTCATGCTGCCGGTGTTCTATCTCCTGGGCATGGGCATTTACCTCGTCTACTACGCCGCCTTCGAGAGGCGTGGGCAGGAAGCCTTGCGCGGGCTCGCCTTCTTCTTCGGCTTGCTATTCATCACGGAGGTGGGTCTGATCTTGGTCTTCGGTGTCGACTACCGTTACGTGGAGGCGCGTTACATCGGGCCGACATGGCGCATCGGCTTCGTCGATTTGCCGCTACGCATGCTGGTGCCGTGCGTGGTGTCACTGCTAATGGTCCTGGGCCTGCAGCTATTTCTGATGAAGAGCTTCATCGGGCGCGCCATCCAGGCGGTGGCGCAAGATCAGCTGGCGCTGCAACTGCTGGCTGCCGATCCGACCCGCATCAAGCGGATGGCGTTCGGCATCTCCATGGCCACGGCGGCGCTGGCGGGCGCCTTCTTGATCATCATCCAACCGGTCGAGCCATCGGTTGGGCGCGAGTACATCGGTCGCGCATTCGCGATCTGCGTGCTGGGCGGCATGGGCAGCCTGCCCGGCGCGGTGATTGCCGCGATGCTGCTGGGCGTCGTCGAAAGCTTCACGGCTACGTTCTACGGGCCATCCTGGGCACCTGCGGTGTCTTTTGGATTCCTGCTTGCCACGCTGGCGGTCAGGCCCGCCGGCATCCTGGGACGCTAACCGATGCGCCCATGGAAATTCTCTTTGCTCATGCTGGCGGCCGGCGCTGGCGTATTTGCTCTGGCCCTCGCCATCAGGAGCGACTACTTGTTCTTTGCCGGGTACGTCGTGCTTCAGTTCATCGTGCTCGCAACGGCCTGGAACATCCTTGGCGGCTATTGCGGCTATGTGAACTTCGGCACGGCCGCATTCTTTGCCATCGGCACCTATACGACAGTGGCCCTGCACAAGATCGGGACCAACTCGGGCCGCTACCTGTCGGGCACACTAGGCGAGCTGCTGCAGCCGCTTTTCCCGCTCTCGGTTCTCACGCTTGTCATTCTGAGTGGTGCTGTGGCGGGTGTGATCGGTCTTGGTATGGGCTATCTCACACTGCGGCTGCGCGGGGTGTTCTTCGCGATCGCCACCCTGGCGATGGCCGTCGTGCTGCAGACGCTCGTGATCAATTGGGACTTCGTTGGAGGCTCGCGCGGCGCCTACATCATACGGGACGAAAGCCTTCCAGTGGTCGGCTTCAAACTCGGCTATGTGCAGTACCTGTTTGCGATCATGCTGCTGCTCGCGGCTGTTGCCATATCGGTTGCGCGCCTGATCGAGGGCTCGCGTCTGGGGTACGGCTTTGCCACCATCCGCGATGACGAAATGGCGGCAGAAGCGGCGGGTGTGCCGACGCTGCGGCTGAAGCTCATTGCCACGACGATCTCCGGTGCCTTAATGGGCATGGCCGGTGCACCTTACCCCTACTATATCGGCTACGTGGAGCCTGCCGGAACCTTCGGCCTGCAGTATGCGGTCAACTCGATCGCCATGCCGATGATCGGCGGCACGACCAGCTGGGCGGGTCCCCTCATCGGTGCGGTCCTGTTGGGTTCCATGCAGCAGATCGCCACTGTGACCATCTCCTCCGCCGTCAATCTTCTGCTCGTTGGGGTACTGCTCGTTGTGTTCGTCGTCATCGCGCCCAACGGGATCATGGGCCTCGTCTTGGATTGGCAGCACGCGCGGAGGAAGCCGTGACCGCACCGCTGCTTGAAGTTAGGGGACTTGCCAAGCGGTTCGGCGGCTTCGTGGCGCTTGAGGGTATCGACCTAGACGTGACATCCGGCGAGCGCCTCGGGCTCATCGGCCCGAATGGGTCCGGTAAGAGCACGCTCGTCAACTGCGTGTGCGGCACGCTCCACAATGAGGCGGGTACGGTGCGATTCGCGGGCCAGGACCTCAATGGTCTACCCGCCCATCGACGCACGCACCTGGGGCTCGCGCGCAGCTTCCAGCTGCCGCGACCGTTCACCAGCCTCTCGGTGGCCGACAATCTGCGTGTCCCGCTGCTCTATACCGTCAGACGACGCTCTTTGCTGATCAGCTCTCCCGCCGAGCTCGATGAGCGCTGCCTCGACCTTTTGCGGCAGGTCGGGCTCGACGGCAAGGCCAGGCGCCGCCCAAGTGATCTCACTCAGGTGGAAATGCGCAAGCTGGAGCTTGCCCGCGCAATGGCGGCAGAGCCGAAACTTTTGATTGCCGATGAGGCGATGGCTGGCCTTTCGCATTCCGAGATCGAGGACATCATCGCCCTTCTCATGCGTCTCAGTGCGCAGGGCATCACCATCATCATGATCGAGCACATCATGCGGGCGGTCATGCGCTTCTCGCAGCGGTTGGCTGTTCTGGTCTCTGGGCGCAAGGTCGCCGATGGTAGACCTAAGGACGTCGTCAACAACCCCGACGTGGTGAGGGCTTACCTTGGCCAGTAGCCTCCAGCTTGAGGGTATCCACGCCGGCTATGGGGCCGTGCGCGTGCTCGAGAATGTTTCGGTCGCCGTCAGCGCCGGAGAGACCGTTGTCCTGCTCGGCACCAACGGCAACGGCAAGAGCACGCTCATGAAGTGCATCATGGGCCTGGTGCGGCCAGCCGCGGGACGCATCCTCGCCCAGATCGATGGCCAGTCTCATAACCTTGCGCGGCTCAGCACCGAGCAGATCGTGGATCTCGGCATCGCATTGGTGCCGGAGGGGCGCCGGCTCTTTCCTAAGCTGACTGTGGAGGAGAACCTGCTGCTCGGCGCCTTCCGACGTGCGGCGCGTGCCAAAATGCGGCGGAACTTGGAGGGGTGCTTTGCAACCTTTCCGCGCTTGGCGGAGCGGCGCAGCCAGCTTGCAGGGAGCATGAGTGGCGGCGAACAGCAGATGCTGGCGCTGGGGCGCGCGCTGATGCTGGCACCGAAGATCCTGCTGGTCGACGAGCCTTCCGTGGGCCTGGCGCCGTTGCTGGTGGCGCGCACCATCGATGCGATCAAAGAGCTTAAGGACCAGCTCCAGCTCACCGTATTGATGGCGGAGCAGAATTTCACACAGGCCATCCGCATCGCCGACCGCGGCTACGTAATCGTGCACGGCCGGATCGCCGTCGAAGGCCGCTCTGCGGAAGAGCTCAACAACAACGACCTGATCAAGAAGTTTTACCTGGGTCTGTGAGCGGAGGATGTGGCAGGGCCCGTGGTGCCGCCCCCTGATGCGTCGATGATGGTCTTGGTGGGGGACGCGCGGCGCTGTTGGAAGGGGCGGGCAGGAACCTCGCGCGCCTCATGCCGCGCTGGATGCGGCGCGGCCCGCTCCAACCGCGCGACCAAGGCCAACAAAAAGCGCGTCACCCTACGGGGTGACCGCGGTCATGTTTTCCAACGCACATGCTCGGTAGTTTCTTTATAGTTCCCCACCGGCCTTGCCGACCTACGGCGGGATGAAACGGTAGAGTTGGGCGGCAAACATCCAGGGAGACGTGTCATGCTCAAGGTCTATGGGCGCGCCAACTCCATCAACGTGCGCAAGGTACTGTGGATGCTTGAGGAGGTGGGCGAGACCTACGAGCGCGAGGACTGGGGACGGGGCTACCGGTCGACCGATGACCCCACGTTCCGCAAGGTCAATCCCGTGGGGGTGGTGCCGGTGATTGACGATGGCGCGTTCAGGCTGCGCGAGAGCAACACCATCGTGCGCTACTTGGCTGCCAAGCACGGCCGCGCCGACCTTTACCCGACAGATCTGCAGGCACGAGCGTGGACCGAATCCTGGATGGATTGGGCCTCGACCGATTTCGCCCATGGCATGCGCCCCGTGTTTCACGGCCTCGTCGTCAAGAACCCGGCCTATGCCAACATGATCGCCGAGGGGATCAAGGACTGGTCGGCCCAGATGCGCGTGCTCGAAGAGCACCTGAGGGCAGGCGGTCCCTACGTGTTGGGTGCGGCCTTCAGCATCGGCGACATTCCCGTCGGCCTCGTCGTAAACCGCTGGTTCGCCATCTCCTTTGACAAGCCCAAATTCAAGGCCGTCTCGGACTACTACGATCGGTTGACGGAGCGACCGGGCTATCATGCGCACGGCCGGAACGGCACACCCTGAGTCGGGTGGCCTAGACATCGCGGAAATGCCGCATTCGGGGAGCACCCGGAGCTAATATGAGGCTGCCATTGGGAACGGTGATGGGGTGCAGCGGCTGCCGCTTGGGTCCGGGCATCGCTCTCCTGCTCACATTGGGGGCTGGCGCGGCCGAAGGGCAGGAGTTTTGCGTCGCCTGCAGCGATCCCCCCGGCATATATCGCTGCGTCATCGACGGGGCGCAGCCGCGCGGTGGCCAGTCGTTGCAAATGCTTTGCGTCACGGCCATGGCGAAGGCGGGCGGGCACGCCACGTGCAGTGTGAAGCGTGGCACCGTGTTCGACTGCGATGGGGCGGTGAAGCGCATTCCCTGGACCGCGCTGGAGCCTTTGTCGCAACCAGAAGTGTCTTCCTCGCGCGAAGCGCCCGCCGCCCCTGCCACGCCCGCTGCGGCTGCACCGGCCGCGCCGGCGCCGGATGCCCCGCCCCAGACCATGGTGGATCTGGCCAAACAGGCCAACGAGAAGACGGTTGAGCAGATGAAGAAGGCGGGCGAGAGCGTCAAGCAGGCGACCAAGAAGACATGGGAATGCGTGGTCTCGCTGTTCACGCACTGCTGAGTGGGGTCCCGAGGCCGCGTGCGCCAATGCGGTATCAATGTCGTGCGAGCCACTCGCGGGCTCGCCGCTTACCTCGCCGATCTCGGCCTTGGACATTTCGTGGGCATTCTCCATGCGGTAGCGCGTGACATCGGCATTGCTGCGCATGGCTGCCAGGTTGAGCCATTTGTGCGCACTCTCTAGATCGATCATGACCTCGTGTCCCGCGAGTGCGTGAGGCCCGGCTCGAGCAGCGCGTCGGGTGCTGCGTCTGCAGTCGCGATTTGGCTCGCCTCGATCGCGCTCGTCTCTCCAATCGAGCCATAAAACAGATCCCCTTGCCTTGACGCCCGCTTCGGCCGCGATGAGCGAGCAGACGAGGGTCTGTCGAGGAGCGCGATTCCACATGCTAAGGATTTCGTTGCGTTGATCGGCGGAGGCGTCGCGGCATCCTTGCTCGTCTGTTGGACCTGCGCGCCGAGGGCCTCTTTGGTGGGCAATACCAGAACGCGCTTTTTTGCGCTTGCCAGAAAAGTTCGGGTGGGTAAGGTTTGGCCATGGCCGAGGGGGTGCGGCCGTCGCCAGGGGAAACCGAGGGGGGCTGGGCATGCTGCCGCGCGCAGTGCTCGATATCCTGCGTTGTGCGATCCTGCTTTGTGCGCTTACCGGTATGGCGGGTTGGCTTGCCGGCTGCGCCAACAACTCGCAGATTTCAACGGGCTTCGCACCGCCAGCCGAGGCGACGGAGGCCGATAGCGATCCCAGCAAAAAAACCCTGGCATCGAAGGTGCTCTCTGCCATTGCGCTGGAGCGCGTCACTGGCCGCAAACCTGATCCGGCGCGGTTGACTGAGCTCAACTGAAGCTGCCCGTCTTCTGCCTGCGGGGTGTTTCACAACGCCAGGACGAGGTCGATCCACGGAACTAGGTGGGGTTGCGAGCCGGGCGCTCCCGCCCCGGTGGGACAGATGTGATTGCAGTCCATTGCCCAAGCGCGATTGTGTCGCTGCCGGGCGTGAGCCCCCAGATTGCGCCGGCCAGCCCAGGGGTGTCTTGCCCGAGACCCTGTAGGCTGACCTTCAGGAGCACGCCGCCAAAACGCACAACCGCGCCGACCCCCAGCAAGACTGCGAACAACCGCCCCAGGTGGCATCGCGCTCGCGCCTGGGCGCGAGCGCGCGTTGCCTACGAACTGATCACGCGTGAGGAGGGGCGTGCGCCTTCAGCGACCGCATCACCTGTTGGGCATCCTCACCCGCGCGGGCGCCCACCGCCCTGCTGCCACATGCCATAACCGATGGTGACGAGAGCGGTCAAAATCATGGTACCCAGAATATCCGGGCGCATGATGAAGGCATACCAGGTACTGAAGCCGTGGGCGGAGCCCCCGCGCGCCGTCAGGAAGCTGTTGGCGAAGATGATGAAGAAGGCCACCGCGGCGGTCAGGCCGATGGCGATGGCGACTTCGACAAGCTTGCGCATGACTGGCGGCATGGGACACCCCCTCAGTGTTGTTGTGCCTCCGATCGGTACGACCCAGATGCCGCTGTTTCTCCACAGCTGCGGCATCCTCGCACGTGCAACCTGAGGCGTTGTGTGGGCGCAACCTAGCTGATTCGTGCGCGCGGGGTTGGAAGTACACTTCCGGCGCGCCATCCACAGGGTCCCGCCACATCGCCACATAGCGTGGCTGGCTTCGCCCGAGCCGTGGCGGCGGTGCGCGCTACTGCAGCGATCAGGGCGGGTCTGGGCCGTGCGCCACAAATTCTCCTTGGTTGCGCCATTGTGTATGTGTGGTGCGGAGGTTGCTTCGGCTTTTGGGGGCTGCAACACCCTATGGGCAACAGCATCACCGTAATGAATGCCAAGGGGGGCGTGGGCAAGACCACCTTCGTGCTCGCCATGGCGGAGACCGTGTCCGTCTATCACGACTTGAAGGTGCTGGTCATCGATTCCGATGCCCACGCGAGCCTCAGCACCATGCTGCTGCCAGGCAGTTGGCTGGCGACGATACAGGAACAGAACCGAACGTTCGTGGATTATCTGGTCGCCAAGGTGCTGCGAGGGGCGTCCGTCGATTGGCGCGCGTTCGCCGTGAGCGGAGTTTCCGATGTCGACGATGCGCGCAGCATCGACCTGCTGATTGGTGGGGGGCACCTGACGTTGTTTGAGCGCGAGGTTTCCAAGGGCTATCACGACGCCCATCTGCGCCATCACATCCGCGCCTTTCTTACCGAAGCTGGGGCGACGTATGACCTGATCCTTATCGACAGCGCACCGGGACTATCGGTGCTTACGGAGTGCTGGCTGCGTGAGGCGGACTTCTGCTTGTCGCCAGCCAAGCCCGACTATCTCTCAACGCGTGGACTGCAATTCCTGCATCAGTTCGGCGAGCGCGACGCCGACATGGGATTTGCACAGAACCTTGGGGTCGTCATCAGCATGAAGGACCCCCACGCGCCAGAGGACGAACAATTCGCGCGGTGGCTGCGCCAGAACATTAAGAGTCGCTGCTTCAAGCAGGCCATCCCGCGCACGACGGCGCTGCAGACGGCGGCATATTTTTCCTCGCGGCGCCGGTCCTATGCCGCAAAATATCCGGGAAGGCTGGGTCGCGTTCTGCGCGAACTTGCCGATGAGCTGCTTGCTCGCCTCGCCGAAGCGCAAACGCGCGAACGGGGCGTCAACGCCTTGTGGGGGAAAGCTGCAGCCGCCGAGTGATCGCCCCAGGCTGGTGCTGAGATCGGGGTGTGTATGCTGCCTTGAGACTGTGGCGATGGGCAGCGCAGGCCCACGCCCTGAACCCATCAGCGAAGGCGACCGGATCGGCTGTGCACCGTCAAGCGCGGCCTGGTGCGGGCCTGTCACTGGCCTGTCCACTGGCCTGTCCACTGGCCTGTCCACTGGCCTGTCCACTGGCCGCTCATGGGCTCAGGCGGGGCCGTCATGAGCAGGCGCTGCCAAAACCCTGCAGCGCGCGTGCTAGCTTTGCCGGTCGAGGCGTAGCCATCCCTGCGGTTGGCCCGTCTCGCCACTTCGATCAGTAGGTGAGCGCGGCCTTGATGGCGGCGAGCTCCGCGGTGGCGTCGGCGTAGGCCTCGTAGGACTGGCCGGCGCGGCGGTACCAATAGCGGGCGTTGCCGGCATCGCCTTCAATCTTGTGCAAGACGGCATGGATCCAACAGGAGGTGGCGTCTTCCTCGTTCTGCTGCACGATCGCGTGTGCCGCCTGCCAGTCGCCGCCGATGGCGAGGTCCACAGCTCGGGTCAGGTCTTGCCGGTTTGCCATTTCTCCCATCCTCTTTGCCGCAGGCCGCAGGCCGGACACCGGCCGCAACCGTAGCCCCAGGCCCAGCGCGCGGTGCGCTCGGGGGTGTAGCACGAATGCGTGTGCTCAACGATTAGGTCCACAAGGGGTGTGCCGCCCAGCCGTTGTGCCATCGCCCAAGTGCCGGCCTTGTCGATCCCCATCAACGGCGTCTCAATCGTGAAGTGTGCGTCCATGCCGAGCGAGATGGCTTTGGCTAACGTCTGTAGTGTGTCGTTGCGGCAGTCGGGGTAGCCTGAGAAGTCCGTCTCGCACATACCGCCGATGAGCGTGCGGATGCCCCGGCCGTAGGCGAGTGCGGCAGCATACGTGAAGAACAGGAGATTGCGCCCGGGCACGAAGGTGTTGGGCAGGCCTGCTGCAGTCATCTGGAACTCGGCTTGGCGAGTGAGTGCCGTGTCGCTGATAGCGCTGAGGGTGGCGAGCTCTAGCACGTGGTCCTCGCCGAGGCGCGACGACCAGGCGGGGAACGATTCTGCCAACTTGGCGCGGACGAGGGGGCGCTGCCCCATCTCAACGGAGTGGCGCTGGCCGTACGCGAAGCCGATGGTCTCCACGCGGGCAAAGTGCTCCAAGGCCCAGGCCAGACACACCGTGGAATCCTGACCCGCGGAGAACAATACCAAACTTGTCATTGCGCTCATGGGATCTCGGCCTCGCAACCGACAAAGCCTCCCGGTGTGGCGGCGACACATGCGTCCACAGCTTTGATGGGCACGAAGCCCGCGCCGAAATTGGGCGTCTGGTGGCGACTGTCAATCAAGTTGGCGCGGTTGTCGCTTTGGACCAACAAGTTCCCGGCCGGGACGGCGAATGCGGGCATGTTGGCGCAGGGGCCATTGGCGCCATCTGCCCGCTTGCTGCGGTAGCTGGCAGCGCCGGGGAAGCGCTCGGTCGAGGTCCGCAGAGGTGACGCTTGGGTGGCCGTGGCAGCTCCCGCGACCGGCCCCGTCGCCACTGGTTCACGGTTGAGAGGCGGGCGCCCCTTGATCAACTGGAGGCCGTCGCCGGGCAGGCCGACGACACGTTCCATGTATCGCATAGCATGGTCGGGCTGGTTCGAAAGCACGGCGGAAGGGGGGCTGCGGATGCGCAAAAGTGGCGGCTGCCCCAGCACGCAGGCGACAACGATGAGGAACAGAAGGAAGCCGAACGACGTTGCCAGCAACAGCGTGCCCCGGTCGGCCTGCCGCAACGCCTCTTGGCGGGCATTGAGGTTTGTCTGAGCCACCCGCGCTCTCCCGTGCACATCCCGGCTTTCTGGGCGCGATGATACAGGCTAGAAGGCATCCAAACTAAGTAAAGAAAGCAGGGTTTCTGCAAGGCAAGGACAATCTCATGACCGCTATCGTCGACATCATCGGCCGCGAGATTTTGGACAGCCGCGGCAATCCCACCATCGAAGTGGATGTGATCCTCGAGGAGGGTTCGTTGGGGCGTGCGGGTGTGCCTTCCGGAGCCTCGACCGGGGCGCATGAGGCGATCGAGCTGCGCGATGGCGACAACAAGCGATACCTTGGCAAGGGCGTGCTGACGGCCGTGGAGGCCATCAACGGCGAGATCTTTGATGCCCTCGCCGGCATGGATGCGCAGGACCAGCGCCGCATCGACGATGCGCTGGCCAAGCTTGATGGCACGCCAAATAAGAGCAGGCTGGGCGCCAACGCCATCCTCGGCGTGTCCTTGGCGGTGGCTAAGGCAGCGGCCGAGGCCAGCGGCCTGCCTCTCTACCGCTACCTCGGTGGCACCAACGCCCACTTGTTGCCAGTGCCGATGATGAACATCATCAACGGCGGCGCGCATGCCGACAACCCCATCGACATCCAGGAGTTCATGATCATGCCCGTGGGCGCGCCCACGTGTGCAGACGCCGTGCGCATGGGCTCGGAGGTCTTCCACACTTTGCGCAAGGGTCTCAAGGACGCGCGACACTCCACCAACGTGGGCGACGAGGGCGGGTTCGCCCCCAACCTCAAGTCGGCCGATGAGGCCCTCTCCTTCATCATGCGCTCGATTGAGAGTGCCGGCTACAGGCCGGGCGAGGACGTGGTCCTGGCACTCGATTGTGCGGCAACGGAGTTTTACAAAAATGGCAACTACCGGCTCGAAGGAGAAGGCAAATTGCTCGATGCCGGTGGGATGACAAAATATCTGGCCGACCTCGTGTCGCGCTTCCCCATCGTATCCATTGAAGACGGCATGGCGGAAGACGATTGGCAGGGTTGGAAGCTGCTCACGGAAGCGCTGGGGGGTAAATGCCAACTGGTCGGCGACGATTTGTTCGTGACCAATACCGAGCGCTTGGCGCAGGGCATTGGCCAGAAGATTGCCAACTCGATCTTAATTAAGGTCAACCAGATCGGCTCGCTGACGGAAACGCTCGAGGCCGTGGCGATGGCGCAGCGCGCGAGCTATACGACCGTGATCTCGCATCGCTCGGGCGAGACGGAGGACACGACCATCGCCGATATTGCGGTCGCCACCAATGCCGGCCAGATCAAGACGGGTTCGCTATCGCGGTCCGACCGCATTGCCAAGTACAATCAGCTCATCCGCATCGAGGAGCAGCTGGGCGATGAAGCGAGCTATGCAGGCAGGTCGGCGCTCGGCAATCGTTAGCGCGCGCCCTCCGCGAGCGAGTGACCTGCCGGGGCCTTGGGCGCCGGCTGCCTTTACGCGGGCTTAACCGCTGAGCGATATCCTTGCTTCGTCCCGTAGGACCCTGACGACGTCTCGCGTCGCACCCTGAAAGTACGTCCAAGTATTTCCATGTACGATCGGCGCAAGAGCCGGCCGCGACAGATTCTGGTGTCGCTTTTCTGTGTCTGTGGATTGGGCTACTTCGCCTATCACGCCATCGTCGGCAAGCGTGGCCTTGAGGCGCGCAGTCGTTTGATCGAACGCTCTATCCAACTAGAGCTGGAGATCGCGCGCCTCGAGGCCCAGCGCGCCGGCCTGGAGCAGGAGGTGCGCCTCATCGACGTCGCCGACCCGGATATCGTCGAGGAGCTGGCGATCGAATTGCTGGGGTTTGCGCGCCCCGGAGACCGGGTCGTGGTGCTTCCCACCGAGGTTGCCAAAGCGGTGCCGCCCCATTAGCCCTGCGTGCAAGCACCGCTTGCCGCAAGCTGGCCTTGGCGCGGCGTTTCCTATACGGTTCGTGGCGTCCATCCCCCATCTCTGCAAAGGCCAAGCCCCCTGATGTCCCGCCCCAACGGTCAGCAGACGGTCCCCAGCTTCAGCCGCGATGAGGAGCTTGCCGCCTATCGCCAGATGCTGCTCATCCGCCGTTTCGAGGAGAGGGCCGCGCAGCTCTATGGGATGGGACTGATCGGCGGGTTCTGCCACCTTTACATCGGCCAGGAGGCGGTGGTGGTGGGAATGCAGATGGCAATCGAGCAGGGCGATGAGGTGATTACGACCTACCGCGATCACGGCCACATGCTCGCCGCGGGCATGGACCCCAAGGGCGTGATGGCCGAGCTCACGGGCCGGCAAGGCGGCTACTCGAAGGGCAAGGGTGGCTCGATGCACATGTTCTCCAAGGAAAAGAACTTCTACGGAGGCCATGGCATCGTCGGGGCCAACGTGCCCTTGGGCGCAGGGATCGCCTTTGCCAACCGCTATCGTGGCAACGGGCGGGTGTGCCTTACCTACTTCGGCGATGGCGCTGCCAACCAAGGCCAGGTGTATGAAAGCTTCAACATGGCCAAGCTCTGGAAGCTGCCGGTGGTGTTCATCATTGAGAACAACAAGTACGCAATGGGCACATCGGTGGAACGGTCGGCGGCCACCACGGATTTCTCGCAGCGGGGGCGGTCCTTCGACATCCCCGGCGAGCAGGTGGACGGCATGGACGTGCGTGCCGTGAAGGCGACTGGGGAGCGCGTGGTGAAGCAGGTGCGCGAAGGTGCTGGCCCCTACATCCTGGAAATGCTCACCTATCGATACCGCGGTCACTCGATGTCCGATCCGGCCAAATACCGCACCCGCGAGGAGGTGCAGAAGATGCGCGAGGAACACGATCCCATCGAGCAGGTGCGTCGGCGCGTGCTTGAGGCGCGGCTCGTGTCGGAAGATGAGCTCAAGGCCATCGACGCGGACGTGCGCACGACCATCAACGCTGCTGCCGAGTTCGCCCAAAACGATGTTGAGCCCGCCGAGGGTGAGCTTTGGACGGACGTGTTGGTGCCGGCTTGAGGAGCCTGCACCCGTTGTTGCTTTACAGCGGAACTGCTGACCCCGGGACGAGGAGCCCGTCGCGAAGTGGAGGTACTGCGGCCAGAATGGGGCTTCTGTTCGTGTGCCAGATCGCGGAGAGGCACGCTCGCGCACCTCTACGGCAGGGCACCAGGCGCAGCAATGCTGCGCAGGGGCGGTGCCGGATGGACGGGTTTCTACCCATCCACGGCCGCGAGCCGGCCTATCTCCTGGACCCAACGTGGCGGGAGGCTGCTTGCCCTAGCGATTTGGCAGGAGCGCATCCGTTCAAGGATGGATTGAGGGGTTTGCCCCAGCAACGAAGAGATCCGAGGAAATGCCGACCGAGATCCTGATGCCCGCGCTGTCGCCCACCATGGAGGAGGGCAAGCTCGCCAAGTGGCTGGTCGAGGAAGGCCAGACCGTCAAGGCCGGGGATGTCATTGCGGAAATTGAGACCGACAAGGCGACCATGGAGGTTGAGGCCTCGGATGAGGGCAAGGTGTCCAAGCTGCTGGTGGCAGAAGGCACCGAGGGCGTGAAGGTGAACACGCCGATTGCGGTGCTCGACGGCGAAGGTGGCGCCGCGCTGCCCGAGAGCGCAGCCAAGACCGCGGCCCCGCCTGCCGCCGCCAAACCCTCAGGTCCGAGCGCGCCCGCCGCGCGGGTGCCAGCCTCGCCCGCGGCTCAGGTGGCCGTGGGGGAGCCCGCGATCGGCCCTGGCATGGAGACGATCACCCAGACCATGCGCGAGGCCTTGCGTGACGCCATGGCGGAGGAGATGCGGCGCGATGCCAACGTGTTTTTGATGGGCGAGGAGGTGGCCCAGTATCAGGGTGCCTACAAGATCAGCCAGGGCTTGCTCGAGGAATTTGGTCCCAAGCGCGTGATTGACACTCCCATCACGGAGCAGGGATTTGCCGGTATTGGTGTGGGTGCCGCCATGGCCGGCTTGCGCCCCATTGTCGAATTCATGACCTGGAACTTCGCCATGCAGGCGATCGACCAAATCGTCAACTCGGCGGCCAAGACCCTCTACATGTCGGGTGGCCAGATGGGTTGCCCCATCGTGTTCCGCGGGCCCAACGGTGCGGCGGCACGCGTGGCGGCCCAGCACAGTCAGTGCTACTCGGCCTGGTACGCGCATGTGCCGGGTCTCAAGGTGGTGGCGCCATCCAACCCGGCCGACGCCAAGGGTCTGCTCAAATCCGCCATCCGCGATCCCAATCCCGTGTTGGTGCTCGAGAATGAGATCCTTTACGGCGCGCACGGCCCAGTCCCGAAGGGGGAGTGGATCGTGCCCATCGGCAAGGCGCGCGTGGTACGGGCGGGCAGTCACGCCACCATCGT
>Ga0075425_100003546_pt1 | contig 15870 bp, 14 predicted proteins | sample SoiMethybrSBSTD4_FD_75300 | JGI IMG/M metagenome (GOLD analysis project Ga0075425, IMG submission 75300) | Bulk soil microbial communities from a Populus tree surrounding site in Tennessee, USA - Soil MetaG P. TD hybrid SBSTD4 | ecosystem: Environmental > Terrestrial > Soil > Tree plantation... | reverse complement strand
CTGGCCTTCGCCGCCTACTACGTGAACTGGACCTGGCCGTTCCTCTCCGAATCCGTGCCGCAGCTCCTGCACGGATCCGGCGCGGAATCCGGGGCGAACGCGGGCGCGTGGCGCGCGCGGCTCATCCTGGAGCCGGGCAAGCTCGCCTACACGTTCGGCGCCATCCTCGTGCCCGTTCTCGGCATCGCGGGACTCGTCGCCGCCCGCAAGGGTGTCGAGCGCGTCCTCCTCCTGGCCTGGGCCACCGTCCTGCCCGTCTTCACCGGCCTCGATCTCTTCTTCAACTTCCTCCTCAAGCACCACTACTTCACGATGGTGCCGGTGGCGGTGGGAGGCGGCGTGCTCCTGGCGGGAGTGGCTCAGCGCGGCCGCGGGGGCCGCATCGTGGCCGTGGCCGCACTGCTGATCATGGCCGTCCTCGCCGCTCGCGTCGGCCTGGACGCGGCCACGGGCCGCATCCCCTGAGGATCGTCCGCGCGGCGAGCGTGCGCGAGGTTTGCCCCGCGTGACCCTTCCCGTATAATGGCCGTTCCTCTCCCTGCCGGAGTGGCGGAATTGGCAGACGCGCACGGTTCAGGGCCGTGTTGGCTTCGGCTAGTGTGGGTTCAAGTCCCACCTCCGGCACCACAATCGTAAGAGCCGCGATGCATCCCGGCGGCTGCGTTGGTCGTCGCTTGCGTACGACGAGTACGCGGCGCTCCTCCCGCCTTGCCGCCGTGGCGCCTCGCGGCTCCGATGCCGCGCTGGAGCTTGAGCGCCGCTGGTTGAAGGAGAGGTCGGCTGTGGCCCATCGCGCGGGCGGCGTTATCCTCGTGCATGCGTAAGCCAACGTCGAGGGCGATGTTTGGGGTGCTCATCCTCCTGGCGGGGGGCGGGTGCCGGACCGGGCGCAACTACGTCGAGCCGAGTGGGCCGCGCTACACCCGAGGCGCGCAGACGGCCGTGGCTTCGGCGCCGCCGATCGACGCATTGCGCGTCGTTTCCTTCAACATCGAGCGCGCGCTTCGCGTCGAGCGTGCGATCGGGGTCATGACGGCCGAGCCCGCGCTGCGCGATGCGGACATCCTGCTGTTGCAGGAGATGGACGAGGCGGGCACGCGGGAGGTCGCCGACGCTTTCGGGATGGGCTACGTGTACTACCCCGGCACCTTCAGCCTGAAGACGCAGCGCGACTTCGGTAACGCGGTGCTCACGCGCTGGCCGATCGTGAGCGACGCGAAGGTCCTGCTTCCGCACCTCGGGGCTCTCGGCCAGCTGCAGCGCACCGCGACCGCCGCCACGATCCAGGTGGGGCCCTCCCAGATCCGGGTGTACTCCACGCACCTCGGCACCATGATCAACGCCACCCCGGCCGCGCAGCGCGCCCAGCTCCGCACGGTGCTCGCCGACGCGGAGCCGTATGCGCAGGTGATTATCGGCGGAGACATGAACAGCCATGGCGTCGTGCGCGTGGCGCGCACGTTCGGGTACGAGTGGCCGACTGAACACGGCCCGCGCACCACCCGTTTCGGGAGATGGGATCACATCCTCCTCAAGGGGCTGCCGAGCCCGGGCCCCTCGGCCACCGGCACCGTGGTGGACGCGCGCGGGGCCAGCGACCATCGACCCGTGTGGGCAGTGGCCCGCCTGCGCTAGCCCGCGGTCCTGACCTGACGGGGGCGTATGCGATAAGATGCCCGGCTCGGCCCGCGAGCCACAGGCGGCTTGGGCGGGTCCGGTCAAGGAGAACCTCGTCGATGAACCTGATCCCCGCGCGTCGCGCTGCCCTGCTCGCCCTCTTCCCTTTCCTGTCCGCCTGCGGGTCGAGCACCCCGCCGACCCCGGTCGTCGTCGCCACTCCTACTCCCGTCCCGACTCCGGTGCCCTCGCCGACCCCGCGTGCCTTCCAGTGCGGCTTGCCGGCCCTGCCCGACCTCCACATCGATTGCCCGAAGCTCGACCCCAAGCTCAATGCCTACGTGAACACGGCCATCGAGAACGTGATCGCCCAGCAGCCTCAGCTCTTCGATTTCAACAACAACCTGGGAGTGGGAAGCTGGAAAGTCCTGGACCGCCGGAAGTACGTCGACGCGGTGGTCGCGGCCATCCAGGCCCAGGGCATCTGCGCCAAGGACGACAACGAGGAGATCGCGGTCAAGAACACGAACCTGTTCCACGAGCAGTACAACATCTGGACGTCGGGCGGCTACGTCCGCCGCGCCTACATCACGACCTGCGTTCCCGCCCAGTTCTGACAAGCCGGTTGAACCCGCCCCCGCGGGCGTGTAGAATCCAGAGTTTCATCGCAGGGGCGTGGGCGTCGATGTGCAGGAGGGCTGTACAGATGATTCGCAGTACATTCGGCCGTGCCGTCGTTTCCGGCTTCATGATCACCACTCTGGCGACTTGCGGTGGAGGCGGTCCGTCCACGCCCACCACCAGCCCCTCGGCCGCTCCCGTGCAGCAGGTCCGGACCGTCCTCGGTAACGCGGACTTCACGCTGCGCGCGGGCTCCGCCACCTTCAAGGCCATCGACAACCCGCCCCTCGGGATGATGGACGTGACCGTGGACTGGGGGAACACGGCGAACCGCATCGACGTCTACTGGGCGGACGGGCGCTGCCCCGGGTTCCCGCAACTCCAGGCCGGTCAGTGCACGGTCCTCGCCCGTGCCGAGGGCGCCGCGAAGCCGAAGCGGCTGACCCTCAACAACACGACCCCGAACGCCGTCTACAACTTCTGGATCTACAACGCCGGCACCACCACCGAATCGGGCGCGCTCGAAGTGGGAGTCACGACCAACGGCCCCGTCGTGGTGGCCTCCCCGACGCCACTACCCGGCGGAGGGGGATCGACGGATCCGCGCACGGGCCTGCCCCCCGGCCCCGTGACGCAGGCGAAGGTCGCCGTGCGTTCCATCGACACCGGCGGCTTCAACTACCGTGACCCCCAGCAGGACGGTGACGGCAATTGGGTCGTCCATCCCGGCGAGTTCGTCGTGTTCGACTTCTCACAGAGGAACGGTGCCGGCGAAAAGTGCCAGTGGATCAAGGACCCGGAGTGGGACGTCACCGACGATGACGAGATCGTCGAGGTGAAGGGCAGCAGCCAGCCCTTCCTCCTGCGCATGGACATCCTGCACAAGGGTTACTTCGAGGTCACGGGAGAGATCGACGGGATCAAGGCGAATGTGCTGACCGTCGTCTCCGTATCCCAGGGCCAGTAGCCGCGGCGTCCGTCGTGAGCCGTCTCACGCTCCGGGCGAGCGCCGTCGCCGGTCCGGAAGGGCGATGCTACGATCTGGGAATGGGTCTCCTTTCCTCCGCTCTCCTCTCCGCCGCCCTGGCCGTGCCCGCCGTCTCCGCCGACGCGCCGGCGGCGCGCGCCACGTCCACGCCTTCGGCCGAAGCGCGCATCAGCATCGACTTCAAGGACGCCGAAATCGTCGACATCGTGCGGATGCTGTCCGAGGTCGGCAACTTCCAGGTCGTGATCGATCCGGGGACGTCCTGCAAGCTGACCCTGAAGCTCAAGGAGGTCCCCTGGGACAGCGCGCTCGACGTCGCGCTGCGCGTCTGCGGGCTGGGCTCGGAGAGCGACAACGGGATCGTCCGCGTGGCTCCCGTCGCCAAGCTCACCGCCGAGCACCAGGAGCGCCGCCGCCTGGCCGAAGAACAGAAGCTCAACCGGCCACTGCGCACCGTCCGCTACACGCTCTCGTACGCGCGCGCCGCGGAGCTGGCCCCCCTCATCAAGAAGTTCCTCTCCCCACGTGGCGATGTCGTCTTCGACGCGCGTACCAACACCTTGATCATCACCGACGTCGACTGACCGCAAGACGGTTCCTCCCGAGGACAGATGGCCTCGCCGTGAGACAGCCGCGGGGGTGAGTCTCGCCCCCTGAATCGACGTATCATCAATGAGTTGGCCATGGCGGCCCCGGGGCACGGATATTGCTCCCCCGGGGGCGGGGCCTGACGTACTCAGGGAAGGGACACCGCCATGATGCGACTGCTGTTCGAGGCTACCCGCGAGGCCCTGATGAACCTGTGGCGCGCGACGCTGCTCCGTAGCGAGCCCGAGCGGCCCGCTTCGGGGACGGGCGGCGCGATCGGCTGAGATGGGGGGAGCGATGCGCCGCCTCGGGGTCCTGACCGTCCTCGCCTTGACCGTGTCGCCTGCCGTGTTCGCGCAGTCCTACCGGCACGGACGCGTGCGGCACGTCGAAGAAGGCGTCAGCATCCAGCGCGCGACGGAGACGGGCTCCGAAGAGGCCACGGTCAACCTGCCCTTCCTGCCCGGTGACCGGGTCTGGACGGACGGAGGCGGCCGCGCGGAGTTCCAGTTCGCGGGCGGCTCCCTCCTCCGTCTCGACAGCGCCTCCAAGCTCGACTACGTCGCCCACGACGACGGCCGAGACGAGCGCATCGTGCTGCGCCTGTGGTCGGGCGCCCTCTTCCTCCACCTGCGCGACCGGCGCGACGGCCCCTTCGAAGTGGAGACCCCGGGTGGCGTGATCACCACCGGCAACCGCGGCGTCCTCCGCATCGACGTGCAGTCGGGCGAGACCCGCGTGTCCGTGTTCGAGGGCGAGGCCACCCTCGAGGGCGCTCAGCCCATCCGCGTGCGCGCGGGCGAGCGCGTGTACGCACGGCGGGGCGAGGTCGAGGAAGGCCCGACGCAGTTCGACCGCGCCGAAGGCGACGAGTTCGCGGAGTGGGACGACGGGCGGCAGGAGCAGACGGCGTACGCCGCGAACCGGCAGGAGGCGCTCCCGGACGACGTGGCGCCGTATGCCGACGAGCTGGACCGTCATGGCGCGTGGTACTACGAGACCGAGGTCGGCCACGTCTGGCGCCCCTACGTCGCCGCGGGCTGGCAGCCGTACTCCAACGGCCGCTGGACCTGGAGCGTGTTCGGGTGGACGTGGGTTCCGTACGAGTCGTGGGGCTGGGCCGTCTCGCACTATGGCCGCTGGGGGTTCACTCCCGCGTTGGGCTGGTACTGGATCCCGGGCGCCACCTGGGCCCCGGCCTGGGTCTCGTGGGCGGTGGGCGGGGACTACGTGGGCTGGTGCCCGCTCGGCTACCGCGATCGCCCGGTCCTCGTCTACGACCGCCCCGGGTATGGAACGCGCGGCCACGCCGTCGCCCGTGGCGCGACCAGCGTCGCGGAGACGCCCTGGATCTACCTGCGCCGTGGCGACGTCGGAGCCCGCGACCTCACGCGCCGCCGCGTCCAGCTCGACGGCAGCGCGGCCCAGCAGGTGAGGATCCTGGAGACGGCGCAGGCGCGCCTCACCCGCGACCTCGCCGTCACCGACGCGGCCGCGATGGCACGGGCGGTACCGCGCAATACGTCTTCGCGTCCGCAGATGTCCGACACCGTGCCCGAGATGCGCGGCGATGCCCTGACGCAGATCCCGATCGCGCGGCGGCGTGGCCGCCCGGCCGACGGCCGCGACGACCTGCCCGCGGAATCGGGATCGGTCGTGGGCGCGCCGAGCGGCGCCGTCCAGCGCTTCGGCAGCTCCGGGGGCGCCACCCCGCGCGGCGACGCCGCCGCGTCCACTCCCCTCGTGCCCGTGCCCGCGCCGCGCGCGGCGCATCCGACGGACGTGCGCAGCGGCCAGCGCCGGGCGGAGGAGGCCGCGGAAACGGGAGCGGTCGTGCGTCGCGGCCGCAGTGCCGACGTCGAAGCGCGCACGCCCGATCGCCCGGTGCGCGACCACGAGAACGTGGCCCGCGAGCGCGAGGGCGTGGCCCGCGAACGGGAGGGCGCGTCGGACGCGGAGCGCGAAGTGCTGCGCCCGATGTTCCGGGGCCTGGGCCGGCAGCGCACGGAGGGCCGGGAGGCCGGGCCGCCCCGTGACGGCAGCGAAGCCGAGGGCCGCCGCGGCGGCGACTCCGGCCAGGGGCGCGCCCGGGGAGGCGCCGAAGCGCACCCGGCGGGCACCGCACGCGAGCGCGAAGCGGCGCCGCGCCAATCGAATCCCACGCCCCGCCCGGAGCCCCAGGCCCAGGCGCAGCCTCGCCAGGAAGCCGCGCCGCCGCCCGCGGCGGCCGCCCGCCGCCGCCGGGACCAGTAGCCCCGCCGGCTTCGCTGCTATAGTCGCGGAATGGCCTCGGGGTCCACGCCGCGACGATACGCTTCCGCCCGCTTGCGTGCCCTGCGCATGGTGCTCCGCCGTGCCGGGGTCACCCTGCTCTTCGTGATCGCGATCTTCGTGGGCGCGCTCTCCGGGATCTTCCTGGCCTACGAGAAGGACCTCCCTCAAGTCTCGTCGCTCGAGGACTTCGAGCCCAACATCATCACGCAGGTCTACACCGGCGACGGCAAGCTCCTGGGCGAGTTCGCGATCGAGCGGCGGGTGGTGGTCGGCTTCAAGGACATCCCCCCCGTCCTGCGCAACGCGACCATCGCGGTGGAGGACGCCGACTTCTGGAAGCACCTGGGCGTGAACCCCTGGCGCATCCCCGGCGCGCTCCTCGCGAACCTCCGCGCCGGCAAGCGCACCCAGGGCTCGTCCACGCTGACCATGCAGCTCGTCCGCCAGCCCGGCCTCTTCCTGACCCCGGAGAAGACCTACGAGCGGAAGATCAAGGAGGCGCTGCTCGCCTTCGAGCTCGAGAAGACCTTCACCAAGGAAGAGATCTTCACGTACTACTGCAACCAGGTGTACTTCGGGCATGGCAACTACGGCGTGGAGGCGGCCAGCGAGTTCCTGTTCAGCAAGTCGATCAAGGACCTGACCCTTCCCGAAGCGGCCCTCCTGGCCGGCCTGCCCCAGAGCCCGGCCCGGCTCTCGCCCATCGAGCACCCCGAGCGCGCGCTGCAGCGCCGCAACCACGTCATCCAGCGCATGCTCGAGGAGAAATACATCAGCACCGAAGAGGCCAAGGAAGCCCTCGGCGAGCCCCTGCATCTGAACCTCAAGCGCGACCCGCCGTCGATCGCGCCCTACTTCCTCGAGGAGGTCCGCAAGTACCTGGAGAAGGAGTACGGCTCCCAGCGGATCTACCAGGGCGGCCTGCGTGTCTACACGACGCTGGACTCGGCGACCCAGATCGCGGCCAACCGCTCCGTGCGCGACTGGCTGCGCGTGATGGACCGGCGCTCGCGCGGCTTCGTGCCGCCGACGGAGACCGTGCTCAAGGACGGCAAGTTCCCGGACCGCCTCCACCTCGAGGACTGGGAGGGCCCGATCCTCGCCGGAGACGTGGTACGTGGGGTGGTGCTCGCCTCCGAGCGCGGGATCGCCGTCGTGCGCATCGGGGAATACGAGGCGCGCATCGGGCCGGCCGAGATCGCCTGGACGAAGCGCAGCAACGTGGCCGAGGTGCTCAAGCCCGGCACGGTGGCGCCTTTCCACATCGACGCCCTGCCCGAAGCCGGCAGCAAGGACCTCCGGGTGACGCTCGAGCAGGAGCCGGAGGTGCAGGGCGCGCTCCTCGCCCTCGAGCCCAAGACGGGCGCGGTGCGGGCGATGGTGGGCGGGTTCGACTTCGAGCGGAGCAAGTTCAACCGCGCGACGCAGGCCTGGCGCCAGGTCGGCTCCGCCTTCAAGCCCTTCGTCTACGCCGCCGCCATCGAGAAGGCGGGCTACACGCCGGCCACCATCATCGTGGACGCGCCCGTCTCCTTCCCCGACAACAACACGGTCTGGACGCCGCACAACTTCGACTACAAGTTCGAAGGGCCGATCCCCCTGCGCCACGCGCTCGAGGAAAGCCGCAACGTGCCCGCCATCAAGACGCTCGAGGTGGTGGGGATCAAGACGGCCATCGACTACGCGCACAAGCTCGGGCTCACGGGCGAGCTGCCACCCTACCTGCCCCTGGCCCTGGGCGCGGGCGAGGCCACCCTGGTCGAGATGACCTCCGCCTACTCGGCGTTCGGGAACGAAGGGCTGCGCATGAAGCCGTTCTACATCACGCGCATCACGGACCGCGACGGCAACGTCATCGAGGAATCACGGCCGGCGGCGCGGGACGCCGTCCGCGCCGACACCGCGTACCTGATGTCGAGCCTGCTGAAGGGGGTCGTGGAACGGGGCACGGCAGTGAAGGCCCGCTCGCTCAAGCGGCCCATCGCGGGCAAGACGGGGACGACGAACGACTTCACGGACGCCTGGTTCATCGGCTACGAGCCCGCGCTGGCGGCCGGGGTCTGGGTCGGCTACGACGACAAGCGCAAGACCCTCGGTCCGCACGAGGAGGGTGCGCGTGCGGCCCTGCCCATGTGGATGGACTTCTGGGGCCGGGTCATGAAGGACAAGCCCCTCCAGGACTTCCCCATCCCGGGCAACATCGTCTTCCTGCCCGTCGACCTCGATGGACGCCCGGCCGAGCCGGGCGCGCCCGGCGCGCACATGGAAGCCTTCATCGCGGGGACGGAGCCGCGGGCCGGCACCTGGACGAGCGCCGGAGGAGACGGCCGCTAGTTCCCGTTCCCGTCTCCGTCTCCGTTCCCGTCCGTTCTACCGATCCGGCCTGTAGTCGGGATATCTCGCATCTCCTCGCTCGTGCGTCACCCGCCACGAGCGGCCGTCGGAGAGCCGTTGCCGGTAGATCGCGTATTCGCCGGTGATGTTCGAGGCGAAGGCGATCTCGCGCCCGTCCGGCGCGTAGGCGGGGTCGTAGTTGAGGGCCGGCCAGTCCACGATCGTCTTCCGCTCGCCGGAGACAAGATCGATCTCGGTGAGGAGGCTGGTGTCGCCGAGATGGCCGCGGTCCACGTAGATCACGTGGCGGCCGTCCGGGCTGAACCGGGGCTCGCAGCCCCCGCGATGCAAGGGCGAGAGGCGCCGCGCCTCTCCCGAGCCGGCGTCCACGACGTAGATCTGGTGGCCCACGCGCCAGTTCGAGGAGAACGTGATCTGCTTGCCGTCGGGGCTCCAGTCGGGGTTGCCCATGATCGTGTTGGCGCCGTGGCGCACGAGGAGCCGCGGGGCACTCCCCGCCCGCGGCAGGAGCCACAACGATTCCGGGCCGTTCTCGTTGGAGAGGAAGGCCAGCGTCTGCCCGTCCGGCGACTCGTCCACCTGGTATTCGGTCGCCTCGTTCGTGCGCACGCGCCGCGCCGCCCCGCCCTCGGCCGGCACCTCCCAGATCTGCCATCTCCCGCTGCGATCGGAGGCGAAGAGGACGGAGCGCCCGTCGTGCGTGAACCGGGGCAACATGTCGTGGCCGGGATCGTCGGTGAGCCGCCGGGCCAGGCCGCCCGTCGACGGGATGGTGTAGAGATCCTGGTTGCCGCCGACGACCTGGTCGTAGACCAGCGTCCAGGCCCCGGCGCCCCCGGCGGGCGTCGCGGCCGTCCCGCCTTCCGCGCTCTTCGCGGCCCGCCCACGCCGGCAGCCGGACCCCAGGATGACGGCCAGGAGCAGTCCCAGCCGCCCCCGGCTCAGCGCTCGTCCTCCGCGGAGGCGTCGGCGGGGCCGAGCGTGCCCTTGGCCCGCGCGACGAGCGTGGTCTTGATGAGGTCGTCGAGGTCACCGTCCAGGACGCGGTTGACGTCGCCCACCTCGTGTTTGGTGCGGTGGTCCTTGACGAGCTGGTACGGGTGAAGGACGTAGGACCGGATCTGGCTCCCGAACGCGATGTCCTTCTTGGCGTTCTCGACCGCGTCGAGCTTGGCCCGCTGCTTCTGCAGCTCCAGGTCGTAGAGGCGGGACTTGAGCACCTTCATGGCCACCTCCCGGTTGCGGATCTGGCTGCGCTCGTTCTGGCAGGAGACCACGATGCCGCTGGGCATGTGGGTGATGCGCACCGCGGAGTCCGTCACGTTGACGTGCTGGCCGCCCGCCCCGCTCGACCGGTAGGTGTCGACGCGGATGTCCTTGTCCTGGACCTCGATCTTGATGTCCTCCTCGATCTCCGGCCAGGCGAACACGGACGCGAAAGAGGTGTGGCGCCGCGAGGCGGAGTCGAAGGGGCTGATGCGCACGAGGCGGTGGACTCCGACCTCCGCGGACAGGTAGCCGTAGGCGTATTCGCCGCTGACGAGGACGGTCGCGCTCTTGATGCCCGCTTCCTCGCCGGCCTGGATGTCCGTGATGTCCCGCTTGTAGCCGCGGCGGTCGCACCAGCGGAGGTACATGCGCAGGAGCATCTCCGCCCAGTCCTGGCTCTCCGTGCCCCCCGCGCCCGCGTTGATGGTGAGGATCGCGTTGGCGCGGTCGTGCTCGCCCCCGAGCATCTTCTGGAACTCGGCGGCGGAGATCGTCTCCTCCAGGCCGTCCAGGGCGGCGCGGAGGTCCTTGTCGACGTCCTCTCCCGCCGCCGCCCACTCCACGAGGACGCGGGTGTCGTCCTCCTGGCTGCGCAGGCGCTTCAGGAAGCCGAGGTCGCCCTCCAGCCGCTTCCGCCGCTGCAGCATCTTCTGGGCGCCCTGCTGGTCCTGCCAGAAGTCGGGCGCGGACATGCGCTGCTCCAGGCGCTCCATCTCCGTCCGGATCTTGGCTTCCTCAAAGGTAGCCGCGGATGTCCGCGGCCCTCGCGACCAGTTGATCGAAGCGCTGGGAAACGTCAGAGCTCAAACGCACCTCCAAACCCCGATTCTACCCGCAGCCGGTGTTACCCTGGTTCCAGCGCCTTCGAACTGGAGGAGAGCTTGATGAACACGGAGCCGCGCCACATCACGCTGCTCACGCCCCTGCCCCCCGGGGAGAGCGAGGAGCCTGCCCTTTTCTCGCGCGTGGAGCAGGCGCTGCAGCTGCTTCCCGGCCCCTGGAAGGTCGGCCTCGCCCACGGCGTCGAAGTCGGGTGGTGGATCGTCACGTTCTACCGCGAGGACGGCTTCGAGTGCACGCTGTTCCTGGAGGGGCCGCTGCAGCAGACGGCGACCAGCATCCGGGACCGGATCGCGGACGCCCTGCAGCGCCATTCCCTGGGCCTGTCCGGACAAGGGCCGGGGGACGGCCGGCCGAAGCGCTGAGGGGCCTCAGCCGCGATCGCGGGTCGCGGCTGCCGCCTTGGTCACGGCGAGGAAGAGCGCATCCGGCTCGCAGGGCTTGGTCAGGAGCGCGGCCCCCAGGCCGCGCGCGTCTTCACGCCGGCCGTCCGTGACCTGGCGCGTCAGCCCCACGACGGGGATGCCGCGCGTCACGGGATCGCGACGGAGGCTGCGCAGGACCTCCCATCCTCCGAGCCGGGGCAGATCGAGGTCGAGGACGATCACCTCCGGCCGCAAGCGTTGGGCGTCGCCGAGAGCGGCCGCCGGGGAGAGGCTGACGGACGCGACACACCCGCGGTACTCGAGGTACTCGGCGAACAGCTCACGGTCCCCGACGTTGCCGTCCACCACGAGCACGTTGGGATGCTCGAACGGGGCGCGGAGAGGGAGGGGCGCGGGCCGGTAGGCGCCCGCCTTGTCCAGGACGCCCGAGATCTCCAGGGCCAGGTCGTGGGGATAACACGGCTTCTTGAGGTACGCCGCGCAGCCCGCGGTCAGGGCCCACTCCCGCGGCAGCTCGCCGTGGGCGGTCAGGGCGATCACGGGAATGTCCCGCGTCTTCTCCAGCGCCTTCAGCCGCTGCGTCGTCTCGAAGCCGTCGAGGCCGGGCATGGCCAGGTCCATGATGATGACGTCGGGATGGAGGTGAAGGGCCTGGTCGACGGCCTCGAAACCGTCGCGCGCGATGGCCACCTCGTAGCCGGCGAAATCGAGGTATTGGCGGTACAGCTCGCGCTGGTCGGCCAGGTCGTCCACCAGGAGGACGACCGGTCGCGTCTGGCGGCGCTCGATCGCCCGCACGCTGCTCCGCGTCGCGTTCGCACCGGACGACCGGCCGCGGGTGGCCGCGGCGACTTCCACCGCAAAGGAGGGCATGGCGTACTCCGACTGCTACACGCTAGCACGGCCTCCGCGACCCGTGGGGGGGCGGCCGCGCTTTTTCAGGCCGGCCGCGGTGAGGGCCACGGAGGCCCCCAGGCAGGCCCAGGCGAACACGTCGCCGTGGCGGGTGTAGAAGGTCGACCCCGCCAGCAGGGGTACCTCCCGGACGAGGGCGGTGCGCTCGAACAGCTCCGTGCGCTCGAGCACCCGGCCATGGGGGTCCACCACCGCCGTGATGCCGGTGTTGGCGGCGCGCACGAGGAAGCGCTCGTTCTCCACGGCCCGGAACTTCGCCATGGCGAAGTGCTGGTAGGGGGCGGAGGTGCGGCCGTACCAGCCGTCGTTCGTGATGTTGACGAGGAGCTGCGCGCCGGCCGCGGCGAACTCGCGCACGAGGTCGGGGAAGATCGCTTCGTAGCAGATGAACGCGGAGACGGGATGGCCGTCCACCGCCCCCACCGCGTACTGGTCGCCGGGCGTGAACTCCCCCACTTCCTGCACGAGCTTCGCGGAGTAGCGCCCGCCCAGGGTCAGGACGGACTGCATGGGAACGTATTCGCCGAAGGGGACGAGCCGGATCTTGTGGTAGCGCAGGACGACGTTACCCGGCGGATCGAGCATCTTCGCGCCCACCCAGATGCGCCCCGGCGCCTCCCCGCGCTCCTCGCGGTCGTCGTTGCCGAACAGCAGGTAGAGCCCGTATTGCCGGACCATGTCGCGCAGCTGGGCCGCCGCCACCGGCGAGCGATCGAAGAGGAAGGGCAGCGAGGACTCCGGCCAGACCACGAGCCGCGCCCCCTGGGCAGCGGCGCGCCGCGTCAGCTCCAGATGCCGGTCCACGTTGGCCCAGGCATGTGCGGCGTCCCACTTCTCGTCCTGGGCGATGGAGGCCTGCACGAGGCCGACCCGGAGCCGCCCCGCCTCGGGCAGGACCTGGCCCAGACGCCACTCGCCGTGCATCCAGACGACGGCCAGCAGGGAGGCCGTGGCCAGCAGGACGGCCGTGCGCGGCCCGCGCCGGCGCTCCGCGACGAGGAAGGCGAGCGCGCTCGAGACGGCCGCCACCACGAGCGAGACGCCGTAAACGGCGGCGTAGCGCGCGATCTGCAGGACGGGCAGGTTCGCGTGCTGGGAGTAGCCGAGCAGGCACCACGAGAAGTTGAACAGGGTGTGGGCGCGCAGGATCTCCGTCGCCACCCACGCCACCGGGGCCAGGAGCACGGCCGCCGGTCCGTAGGTGCGCGCCCAGCGGGACACCATCCAGCCGAACACCGAGGGGAAGAGGGCCAGGGCCAGGCACAGCAACACCATCACCGCTACGCCCATGGGCAGGGCCAGGCCGCCGAACTGGACGACGACGATCGACGTCCAGTAGACGATGCCCAGGGAAGAGACGGCTCCCGTCACGTAGCCGAGTCGGAAACCGTGGCGGGGGCTCGGCGCTTCGGCCAGCGCGACCAGGAGCGGAGTGAGGGCGACCCAGGCCACCACGCCGTGCCCGAACTTCGGGAAGGAGAGCGCGAGGAGGAGGCCGGAGAGGGCGGCCAGGCCCTCTCTACGAAGAGACAGGGCCGCGGGCCGGCGACGGCGCCTCGGCGGCGCCGTGGAACACCTCCTCCGCGTTGAAGGAGGACCGGACGAACACTCCGGAGTAGACGGCCGCGAAGCCGAGGGCGCGCGCCTGGTCGGCCCAGCGCTCGAAGTCCGAGGGCGGCACGTAGCGGGCGACGGGGGCATGGTCCCGCGTGGGACGCAGATACTGGCCGAGGGTCACGATGCCGACCTGCGCCGCGCGCAGATCGGCCAGGACCTGGCCGACCTCCGTGTCCGTCTCGCCGAGCCCCAGCATGAGGCCGCTCTTGGTCACCTGGCCGGGGTGAAGGGTCCGCGCCTCCCGCAGCAGGCGCAGGCTGCGGACGTAGTCCCCCTGCGGGCGCAGCGACGGGAACAGGCGTGGCGCCATCTCCACGTTGTGATTGAACACGTCGGGGCGGGCGGAGAGGACGGCCTCCAGGGCGGTCCGATCGCCTTTGAAGTCGGGGGTGAGGACTTCGACGCGCGCCTCCGGCCGGCGCGCGCGCACGGCGCGGACGGTGGCCGCGAAATGGCCGGCGCCGCCGTCGTCGAGGTCGTCGCGCGCGACCGCGGTCAGCACGACGTAGCGCAGGCGCATCCGCGCCGCCGCCTCCGCCACGCGCGCGGGCTCGTCCGGGTCCGGAGGAAGCGGCCGGCCGGTGGCGACCGAGCAATAGCCGCAACGACGCGTGCACCGGTCTCCGAGCAGCATGAAGGTGGCCGTCCCGCGCGCGAAGCATTCGCCGAGGTTCGGACAGCGTGCCTCCTCGCACACCGTCACCAGCCGCTCCTCACGGAGAAGGACGCGCAACGGCCGCGCCCCCGGCGCGAGCGGGCTGCCCTTCCGCGCCCACTCCGGGAGGCGCAGGAGGGATTCTGTACTCACGGTCTCAGTCTACCAGTGGTGCGGAATGGTGCCCGCCAAAGACCACGGGCGGCGCGCGCAGGCGGATTCACTTCGCCGGAGCGCGCGGGGGGTGTGGGGGGTGCGACGCAGCACCCCCCACTACGGTTTGACTATGAACGGCTTGAACTTCTCCTCGTCGCGGAGACGCGTGGAGATGCGCTCGGCCTCCGGCCGAGCCGCGAAGTTGCCGACGCGCACGTTGAACAGGCCTTCGCCCTCGGGCGCGACGACGTAGGCGGCGAAGCCCTTGTTCTTGAGCCGCGCCACCACGGAGTCGGCGCTGGCCTTGTCCTTGAACGCGCCGACCTGGATCGTGAAGTTGCCGCTGGCGACGATGGGGCCGCCCGGTCCCTTCACGGGCTTCACCGCCGGTGTGGGCGCGGTCCGGGGCGCCGGAGGCGTGGTCCGGGGCGCCGGCGTAGCGGCCGGACGGGGAACGGCGGCCACCGTGACCGGAGGCGCCGCGGGTGTGGTCGCCGCGGGGGCGGCGGCGGTCGTGACGGGCGGGGTCCCCGCGCGCGCGGGCTTCGCCGCGGACGTCCCGCCCTTGCCCTTCTCCAGCCCGTCGTCCGTCTTGTCGCTCTCCAGGCGCTGCGCGTACGTGAGGTCCTCCGCCGCCGGGGGAACGGGCTTGGGCGTCTCCTCGGTGACGACGCGCTCTTCCGCTACGGGCGGACGCGCCGCCTGCACTTCCCCCGCGCTCTGGTCGACGCCGCGACCGACCATCACTCCGGCCAGGAAGCTCAGGATGAGTCCGGTCGCTCCGGCGAGGAAGTAGAAGACCAGCTGCTTGTTGGTGAGCTGGATCTCGTAATAGTAGTCGTCCTGGGCCAAGTCTCTCCTTCCCCGCGTATCGTGCGGGCCAGCCGTCCTACCACCCTAACACCGACACGGCCCGCGCCTGGTCAGGAGCGGCGCGGAGCCGGCCCCTCAGCCCGCCCCGAGCTTCCGGAGCCCGTCCTTGATGATGCCCGAGACCACGGCCTCTTCCTGGGCGCCGTGCTGCGTGCGCACGGCGAGCTGAATGACGTACACGAGCTCGTTGAGGGCCGAGACCATGATGCTCTTGCGCTGCTCCGCGGGCAGGTCCGCCACGTTGGCCAGCATCTGCTCGAAGTCGGCCCGCCCGTAGTGCTTCAGGTCCACGCCGTCGAAGAGCGCCCCGTATTGGCGCGAGACCTCTTCGAGACAGCCGTCCATGAAGGGGTCCACGGCATCGCCCAGGCGCCCGCGCAGGAATCCGTAGATCCGGCTGAACATCTGGTTGAACTTCTCGACGATGCCCTCGAGGTCCAGCTCCCGCTCGCGCTCGCGCGCCCCCTCGCCCAGGGCGGCCGTCTCTCCGGCCTGTCCGCGCCGGATGATGCCCAGCACCTGCAGGGCCCAGAGCGTGCGGCAGGTCTCGAAGCTCGACAGGTAGCTGAGGTCGCAGATCTGCTCGACGGAGGCGCGCCCGTTCACGTAGGCCAGGATCTCCTGCTCCTCCTCCGTGAGGTCGAGGCGGGTGTTCGCGTCCGTGCTCCCGGTGGGCACGAGCACGGACTCGACGTCCCCCAGGGCGCGGATGACCT